>Ga0126378_10003192_pt1 | contig 12359 bp, 7 predicted proteins | sample PanSoiMetPlot_23_FD_92587 | JGI IMG/M metagenome (GOLD analysis project Ga0126378, IMG submission 92587) | Tropical forest soil microbial communities from Panama - MetaG Plot_23 | ecosystem: Environmental > Terrestrial > Soil > Tropical forest > Bulk soil | place: Panama | collected 2016-02-17
GATGGGCTGGCCCTGAACGTTGTAAGCGGTGGGCAGATTCAGTGGAACAAATGTGTCATGAAAGGCAATCGGCTCGTTCGGCTGCGCATAAATCGACGGCGCAAAAACATAGGGAATCGCCGCTGTCAGCAAATTGTCTTGCCAGAGATTCGGAATCAGGGCCGTAATCGCGCCACCCGCATGCAGCACCGTATGCTGGCTTAGGGCGTAATCAAAGCCCAACCGTGGCCCCCAGCCATTCCAATCCTGATCGTACGGCGGCTGCGGATTAATCAGAATCTCCTGTTGCGCCGTCCGATCCCAATAGCCCACAGTCTTGCCGTTGGCATCGGTAAACACCGGCAACGACGTCCGCTTCGTCGCTTCATGAATCCGGCTGTTCACCTCGTACCGCAGTCCGTAGTTCACCATCAGCTTCGAGTTCGCTTTCCACGCGTCCTCGAAATAAAAGTTGTACGCCTCACGCCGCACTCCCGCTTCATTGAACTTGTCGCCCACGGGCGTAATGCTCGCCGCCGCGATAGTGTTGTAGGAATACGGCGTGCCGGTGAGCAGTCCGGTCAGCGAATCCGGCAGAGGGTCGCCCACCTGAATGTCATGCGTCCCACTCGCCGACGTAATCTTTACCGGCGAGTACGCCGTACCTCCGCCAAACTCATAGATCCCATTCGGATTCGTGCCGAATATCGTCGAGTCGCGGTTGACCCGAATCTCCGTCCCCCACTTGAACACGTGCGAGCGATGGGTCCAGGCAAAATCCTGCTTGAACTGATACAGGTTGCTGTAGGAGCCGAAGATCGATCCGCTCGGCTGGTTATAAGGCTGAAACTGACCGTCGGCGTAGGTGATGCCAGGCTGGGTGTGATTATCCGCCGGAAAGAAGGGCGTGCTCCGGATGTAACTGACTGAAGTATCCGACGTCATGTGCGTCGAAATTGCCCGCGTGTAGTGCACTCCGAAATTTCGTTGGTGATCAAAAAACTGTACGCCAAACGTCGGATTGATCGCGGTCTGGTCCGGATTCGTGAGCGGCCCCGTCACCTGATTCAGGCTGAAGCGCGTCAGCAACGACGCCTTGTCGGAAATCTTGTGGTCAATCCGCATCGAGAACTGATTCGTGCTCGTGACCACCTTCGAAGATGCGGCGTAAGTCCGGTCTCCAAACGCCCCGTTGGGCTCATTCGGCAGCGGATATCCGTTCAGCACCCTACTTGCCTCCGGATTCACCGGCACCGTCAAGGTGTCGCCCGGAAAGGTCGTCATATCAATGCCCTGCCGCTCGGCCGCCGACGGCACCGGAATGACCTGCGTCGTTCCCAGCACCTGGCGAAACCCCTGATACTCGCCAAAGTAATAAGTCCGGTTTCTTCCGTCATAAATTCCCGGCAGCACAACCGGTCCGCCATTGGTAAAACCAAATTCATTCCGCTGAAAAGGAGGAATCCTATGCCCGCTGATCGTGGGAGAGGGATCAAAATAATTCCGCGCATCGAGCGAAGCATTGCGCAGAAACTCAAACAGGCTGCCGTGGATCTGATTCGTCCCTGACTTGGTCACTACGTTCGTGTAGCTCGCGGCGCCGTGCCCAACCTCAGCCTCCAGCACCCCCGAATTGGATTGCACCTCTTGAATCGCGTCGACGTTGAAGTTGGAAAAGGTCGCGCCGCCCATCTCCGGATCGGTTGTATCGAATCCATCCATGGCAAAGACGGTCGTCACACCCCGCTGCCCGTTCACCGCAAACTGCTGCGTGAAGTTGGCGGCACCGTTGGCGTCAGTCATGGTTCCGGCAGCGAGCAATAGCAGCTTGCTGAAGTCACGCGCATTCAGCGGAAGGCTCGAAACCTCCGAACTCGAGAGATGCTCGCCGCGGCTGGCCGGTGCGGTCTCCTTCTCGCGCGCTTCCGGCTTTACCGCCACCTCACCCGACGCCAGCACTTGCAGAGAAAAACTCAGGGCGCTATCTCGAACCACCACCGGCCCAGCAGATTTCGATTCCCGATTCGCCGTCTGGACAAAAACCTCATACGCTCCCGGCTCGATCCCGCCAAACGCGAACCTGCCGTCGCCGGCGGTACGGGCGTGGTAATCGCGGCCGTCCGGCGAATGCAGGCGTACGACCGCACCCCCGACTGGCTTCCCCGAGCGATCGAGCAGCAAGCCATCCCACGACGTCAGTGCCATTGCCCGCCCCGCCAGCATCAGCAAACAGGCGCAAATTAGGCCAAAAAAACGTTTTTCTCCGTAGGTAAGCATGAATTCGGAATTATACCGGGCCACTCCCAACCCGCCGGTGGCTGCAGACACTGTCAGCTAGATTTTTCGCCGGACGGAGTTCATCATAGGAATTGCAGCCGGAGGACATGGGCTGGTCTCGGTTCGACGGGGGCCTGCGGACTAAAGATTTCTCTGGCGCAGCGCCGAGATTAGCGCAATGCGGGGTCTCGGCGGAGTTGCGACGTCAGGGCACCCATTCCTCGCCTCGCGCCGACTTTACCCGGACAGCGCGAACAACTGCCTTGATTAAGGATGAGTCTAAGACTAAGTAGGACAACCAGCAAAAGAACGCTGTGCGGTATTGCAAATTAGAAGTTTTCATACCCCATGCCTCGAATCTTTACCAAGCTGACTCTGCTCCTCTGCACCATCACCCCGGCGCTGATCCTCTGCCCGGTGTCGCGCTCCGCGGAGCCGCCCTGGCTTGAACTCCACTCCCCGCATTACACCGTCATTACCGACGCCGGTGAGAAACGTGGCCGCGAGGTCGCCCTGCGCTTTGAGCAGATGCGTTCCGTCTTTGCAGGCTTGCTCGGTCGGGACCGTCTCAGCGAAGCCCGCCCACTGACGATTCTGGCGTTCAAAAACGACAAGTCCTACTATCAGGCGGCCCCACTCCGCCAGGGTCAGCCGATCGCCGCTCCCGGATTCCTGCTCACCGGCGCAGATCAGGACTTCGTCGTGCTCAACCTTTTCGAAGACGAGCCCTACCGCGCCGTCGCCCACGATTTCGCCCTTCGCCTCCTCGACTTCAACTACCCTCCCGCGCAAGGCTGGTTCGACGAAGGCCTGGCCGAATATTTCAGCTCCATTCGCATCGTCGGCGGCCAAGTGGAGATCGGGGGAGACCCCGAACTTCAGCCCACCGTGAAAGAGGATCTGCTCGGCAATCAGCGCGACAGTCATCCCCCCAAGTCGCTCACCGAACTGCTTGGGGCCGAGGTCTGGATGTCTCCTCCTGATCTATTCGCGGTGAAGCATGATCCCTCGCCCAAAAACGAGGGCACGCACCACACTCTTTATTACGCCGAGTCATGGATGTTCATGCATTACCTGCTCCACAAGAACAAGCTCCCCGAAACCGGCGCCTACTTCGGACTCGTCCTCAACCAGCACGTTCCCACCGAGGACGCCATCAAACAAACTTATGGCATGAGCTCCGCCCAACTCGAGCAGGCCGTAAAAGATTACTTCCACTCGCAACAAGACCTACAGCAAGCTGTCGACGCCTCTCGCCAGACCGCGCCCGATCCATCCAACCGAATGCCCTCCGGCGAGACGGATCACTTCCAGGTTCCCTACGGGCAGGATGATTCGATCATCACCGCAAAGCCTCTGCCCGAAGCCGACGCCCACGCGATGTACGCCGGAATCCAGGTCCGCCTCTCCGACCGCCGCGACTTGGGTCTCAAAACCCTGAACGATCTGGCCACGACCGCAACCGAAGCGGACAAGAAAGCGGAAGTTAAACAGACGAAGCGCGTTGGCGAAGACCCCGATCAACTCCCCGCTAACGCGATCGGCAACGCTCTCGCTCACCGCATCCTCGCTTGGGACGACGTCGAGCACGGAGAATTTCAGGAAGCCTTCAACGAAATGGGAGACGCGGCCGCGCTCAACCCGCGCGACATGTGGGTTCGCTACTATCTCTGCATTGCCAAATTCCGCATGGCGCAGGCGAAGCACGCCGAAATCATGGGGCTAGCCAATATGATGCTCGACCTGCGCGCGGTGCTGGAATGGTATCCGGAGATGTCGGAGGCGTACGATCTGCTGGCGATGGCGCGCAACGTCGGCGGCAGTCCGACGAACGCCATGCAGAGCGAACGCGCCGCCATCGGCCTGAGCCCGCGTGACGAGCGCTATCCGCTACACCTCGCGGAAATTTACCTCTCGGGCAAAAAGTGGGACGCCGCCGGAACCTTGCTCGACCGCCTCAAAGCCAGCGACAACCCGCAAATCGCCAGCGCAGCTCGCGACCTGGTCTCGCAGATAGGGTCACAACGAAAATACGGACTCTCGACGAGTGCCTCCGCAGCCGGACAGCCGAAGTACGAACAGCAAAAATCTCCCTTCGACGTTCTCGAAGAAGATGCCGCGAAACGCGACACCACCGAGAACGGCGTTCAGCCCGGTTCCACTGCCGATGCCCGAGCCACCAAATACGTTAGAGGACGCTTGGTTGCCGTCGACTGTTCGAACGCTCCCGCTGCCGTGCTCACCGTCAGTTCCGACAAAGGCACGCTCAAATTGCGAGCGTCCGATTACAAATCGCTTCTTCTCATCGGCGCCGACGACTTCTCCTGCACCTGGAAAGACCGCCAAATCACCGCCAACTACAAAGCTCGCGGCGCGACGGACGGCGACCTGGTCTCGCTCGAAATGCGGTGACTGGCCTCCAGGGCTAAAGCCCGCAATGTTCTAAGCTCTAACGGCACGGCTGGAAGGCCGTGTCTTGCTCAAACCTATTTATGAGGCCAGACCGCGGTTTCATTTTCTCTGAAGCATGGAGTCGGGCAGACCGCACAGGTCTCTTGTTGGGGGTCAAGCGGTGGGACCCGATGGCATTTATCCTGACGCCGATCTTGCTGTGCGCCGTGGCACTCGTAGCTGAATAGAGGTCAGGACACTAACCACGAAGAACACAGATGGATATCGCAGAGATGTCGCACCCCAATGAAAAACCCTCCCGCTGGGACCGGGAGGGTTCTCAAATGGTTCGCAGGTTATGCGCGGACGACGTTGGCCGCTTGAAAGCCCTTGGGGCCTTTGAGCAGGTCAAACTCCACGGTCTCGCCCTCATTCAGAGTGCGATAGCCGTTCTCCTGGATTGCGGAAAAATGCACGAACACGTCTTCCCCTGTAGAGCGCTGGATAAATCCATATCCTTTCGCTCCATTGAACCACTTCACTGTTCCTTTCTCTCTCACGGAACTACTCCTTTCACCAATCGCGAAGAATGATTCTCCATGTTTCCCGGAACGCACTTCGAAGTGAATCGAAGTCCCCCTCGGAGAAACGGTAGAATTTTCGGTTGCGTCTACGATGTGCAGAAGGAATTACTTCCAAAAGGAAAAGACTCCTCATCCCCGATGGCAGAGAGAAAACCGCAGCGGGAATTTTCGGAGTCCGACAATTTGGCGCGTTTCCAACACACCCAACAAACGTCAACCACTTACTGGTCCCACCACCGGACCAATCTCCCGGTGTTGAGCAACAGATAATAAGCACTACTAAAACGTTTCGCAAGAAAAATTAGAAGGAAATGGCAATATGACTAACAGTCATAGCCGATAACTTTCACATAGATTAAGAAATCGAGTGGGTAACCGCGGCTGAAACTTCGGTTCGCCCCATCCCCGGTTTGCCAACGCGGCTCTGTTAGGATTTAGTTTGACGTGGTGACTCCGCCCACCCCGGCTGCCTCGACCCCTGCCTCTCCGGCAGCGCCCCAGCCCGGTTTGCCCCTGCGGCGCCCTTCGCACAACGTCATCCTTTCCACGGTTAAGTACCTCATGCGCACCGAGGTACACACCTTTGCCTTCTCCGTCGCCGCCAATGCGATCCTCTCCTTCTTCCCGTTCGTGATGCTAATGATGACCCTTATTCGGCGGGTTTTTCACTCCCGGGTCATGAATGACGTGGTCTTGCAATTGCTCCGCGACTACCTTCCGGCTGGGCAGGAGTTCGTGATTCGCAACCTGAACTCAATGGTCAATTCTCGGCAGCGGGTGCAATTGTTTTCGCTCGTGATCCTGCTGATCACCTCGTCGGGAATCTTCCTTCCCCTCGAGGTTGCTCTGAACCGCATCTGGCGCTTCGAGAGTAACCGGTCGTACCTCGGGAATCAGGTGGTCTCGTTCGGGTTGGCGTTTGCCTGTGGAGCATTGGCGCTGCTGTCGATCAGTCTCACCGCTGGCCCGGTGGCTTTTATGGAGTGGATCTTGCGCGGCTATGGGAAAGGCTTCGTGAGCGTGGTGGGATTTCTGGTGATGAAGGTGTTTGCCATCGCGGCCAGCATCGCCATTTTCTTTTTGATCTACTGGGTGCTACCGAATGGCAAGGTTCCGGCGCGCACGGTACTGCCCGCCGCCATCATAATGGGATTGCTCTCGGAGGCTTTGAAGTACGCGTACATTCTGGCCTTGCCGTGGCTGAACTTTCAGGAGGTGTATGGACCGTTTGCCTTGTCGGTGACCATGATGTTTTGGGCATTCTTGTCAGGTCTGCTGTTGCTAGCGGGAGCCAATCTGTCGGCAGAAGAACATTTGGGACGCGCCCTCTAGAGATAAACGGAGGACCAAACGAGCCCGCGGGTGAAAACTCGGTTCTTCCACGCACCTCTTAGCCGTCCTTCCGAGCGAAATCTTTCGGTCCATGGCTCAACCGCGGAGTCTGCGGGCAATCTTTCAAGCAGGCGCAGAAAGGCCGTCAGTCTTGGCTGACGGCCGGATGCAACGGGAGATCGCGCTACTACTTCTTCTGCTCTCCGATTGAGAGGAGTTCGACGTCAAAGATCAAGGTCTCGCCCGGACCAATGTCCGATCCTGCGCCGCGATCACCGTAGGCTAGATCTGCCGGGATAAACAGCTGCCATTTCGATCCCACGGGCATCAACTGCAGAGCTTCGGTCCAACCTCTAATTACGCCTCCCACCTGAAACGAAACTGGCTGGCCGCGCTTGTAAGAGCTATCGAACTCCTTGCCGCTGATCAGCGTGCCCCGATAGTTCACGGTGACCGTGTCGTTGGCCGTCGGCTTCGCTCCGCTGCCTTGCTGCAAGACCTTGTACTGCAATCCGTCCGGGAGAGTCTGCACTCCCTCTTTCGCCTTGTTGGCCGCCAGGAAAGCTTCTCCCTCTTTTCGCGCCGTGGCGCCTTCCTGATGGGCCTTCGCCTCCTGCGTGCTTCGGACCTCGTTCATGAGTTGCTGCAGCGCTGCGCGCATCTCGTCTTCGGTCATGGCAGTCTTGGTGCCACTCAGGGCGTCGCGCAATCCCCGCGAAACGAGGATCGGATCGACCGCGGCGGTTGCTCCTTGCTTCTTCAAGCCGGTGCCGATGTTCATTCCCAGGGCGTAGCTGTTCTTCTCTCTTTGGGTTTTCAAGGTCAATGTCGTACCCGTACCGGTGCGTGGTGTGGTAGTGGCAGATTTGCTCGGGTTCGAGCTTTTCGCGGGGCCGGCGGTCGACTGGGCGGACGCAGGCTTGGACGGTTGCGGCGAAGTCGTCGCGGGAGTGTTTTGCGCCGCGGCGCATGCGATCAGCAGCACTCCGGTCGCGAGGCACTGAATAACGATTGTGGTGAGCGGTTTTGGCATAGATATTTATTGTCCCATCCTATAGAAAGATGGGCAAACGCGGCATTGAGTTGCGGGTTCGCCCGTGCTTATGGCGTGGCCTGCTTTGGTATTTGGAACTGCGGGCCGACGGTAATCCGCACCATGGGTGCTTGCGTGCCGGGAAGGTACATGCCGTCGGCGGAAATGCGGATCGAGAGGGTGAATCTTGAAGGATTGTTTTTCAGTGTCCGCTCACTCCGAGCGCAGGGCTTGCATCACATCGACCCGGGCGGCGCGTGCGGCGGGCAAGGCGGATGCGACCACCGCGACTGCCATCAACACGAACGCAGCAATGATGACGGGCAAAAGGCCGGGCATCTTGATCTCCAGGAAAAACCTAGCCGCGAGTTGTGCGAGCATAAACCCGACCGCCGCGCCGGCGATCACACCCGCACCCGCCATTACCGCTCCTTCGGCAATGACGCGCGTCAGGAGGTGGCGACGTTGCGAGCCGATCGCGAGCCGGATACCGAACTCACGAGTACGTGCACTGACGGAAAAGGCGAGCACGCCCGCGACGCCCACGATGGCGATCGCTAAAGCCACCGCGGCGAATCCGCCGAACACAATGGTATTGAGACGATCGGGGGTGAGCACTTCGGCGCGAATATCTTCGAGCGTAGAAGCATGCTCGACGGGCTGATCGATCGACATCTCGCGCACGATGCGCGTGACCGGCGTGACCAGCGCGTAGGGGTCGATGCGCGTGTGCACGAACAGCCGGCCGCCAAAGAGGCTTACGCCGTTGTCGGAAAGGTTATCTGGCACCTGGCCGAACGGATGATAGATGGTGAGTGCCGCTCCCGGTATGAGGTGCTCATCATCGACGTCAGCGGCGACCCCAACAATTCGGCGCGGTCCTTTGCTCATGCTGATGAAATCCATCACCGGGTCGGTCCACCTAATATGGCGATTGAGGGGATCCTGGCCGGGGAACATCCGCTGCGCCACACTTTGGCTGATGATTACCACGGGCTCGCCACCGCGCCGGTCATCCTGGTTGAAGTCCCGGCCTTCAATGATGGGTACGCCGAGCGCTGCGAAAAATCCTGGCGAAACCGCACGGAACTGTGCCAGAGGATCTTCTTCGTGGCCGCCCTTTACGTGACCTTCTCCGGTGAACTGCATTCCTGGACCGAAGCCGTCTGCATCTCGCCATGGGACGGTGGTCCCTTCCGCCACTCCGTCAACTCCCGGGACCTCCTTGATGCGGCGTATCGCGTCCCGATAGAAATTGATGATCTGATCCGGAGTCTTGCCATACGACATCACGGGCATATCCATAGCCAGCACGCGGTGCATGTCGAAACCGGTCTGCGTGGCTTGCAGGGTGAGAAGCGTTTTGATCAGCATGCTCGCGCCCGCCAGCAGCATGAACGAGGCGGCAATCTGGGTGACCGCGAAGATGCGCAGCCGCCGGTTCGTTCCCCCGGTGATGCGCACTCCCCCGCTGCTGAGGTTGGCGCCTTGCGATGTGTTGGCGCTCGGTAACCGCGGAACGAAAGCCAGGAGCACTGCCGCCACGATCGCCAGGCCCGCGCCGAGCCAAAGCATGCTCGAGTCAAGCTTCAAATCGAGCGCGCGCACGGAGAAGCGCGAAGCGTATCTCGCCAGGATGTTGACCATCGGACTCGCGCTCACCACCCCCAGAATTGCTCCTACGCCGCAGAGCAGCAAACTTTCCGCCAACAGCAAGCGGCGTAACGTACTCGTGCTTGCGCCGAGTGCCGTACGCACCGCCAATTCCGCTTCGCGGCGCACGGTCCGCGCCAGAATCAGATTCGCCACATTGCAACACGCAATGATGAAGACCAGTCCCGAAGCCGCGAGTAGGACCAGCAACACCGTACGAGCACTTGAGGTGATTTCATCGCGCAGCAGCTTGGCTTCGATGGTGAATTGCGCGCCCTCGGGGTACGCTTCGGGATGAGCTTTCTTCATCGCAGAGTAGGCCGACCGCAACTCAGCCCGCGCTTGTTCGAGAGAGACTCCCGGAGCCAGACGCCCAAACAACTCGGTCATGCGATGAACACGGCCAGCGACCATGGTCGCAGAGAGATGATGCGGGCTGGTCACAACGTTCGCGATGAGCTCGGTATCCGCAGGGTAGGGGACCGAAGGCTCGAGCACGCCAACGATCGTGGCCGTGCGCGTATCAAACCGGACCTGCTTGCCGATCACCGACGGATCGCTGTGCAGGGCGGTGGTCCAGAAGCGGTAGGTGAGCACCGCCGCGCCCGCTGCGTTGGCGCCGTCGTCCCGCATGTCGAGCAACCTCCCCAGCACGGCGCGTAAGCCCATGACTTCGAAGTAAGAGCCGCCCACAACGCCGGCGCGAACCTCACGCGGTTCACCCAGCCCAAGCATCGTGAACCCGATCGTCGAAAAGTCGCCAAACTCGCTGACCGATTTCACGCTGGCGCGCAAGTCCTGGAGTTCGGGCACCGAAAAACGATCGTTTGCCGCTCCGATGCCAGGGGAGCTCTGTCGGATGTAAATCAAGCGATCTTCATCGCGGTTTACCAGCGGCCGCAGCAGGACGCCGCGTACCAGCGTAAAGATAGCCGCGTTGGCGCCGATGCCGAGGGCTAGCGTGAGGATCACGGCGCAGGCCAGCCCCGGCGTGCGCGCTAACGAGTGGACCGCAAATCGCAGATCGCGAACAAAGGACATGGTTCACCCCTACTCGGCTGAGGTAATAGCAGCGCTCCTGCCAATTCTAGACGCCACATTGTAAGGCACTTACCGGTATTGAGCGGATGCGCGCCGCCCATTAGAGGACAATCCTGCCCGAATTCGGACACCGATTCGGTAATCAGGAGATCCCCTGGTCGATGCGGCCTAGAGGAACTCTGGCAGCCTGACGCAGGCGGGAGCAGTTCGCGTCATGTCCGCGCAAGGGCCCGCGCCCACCTGCACCCAAAGCAGGGTTCAGGTTCTGCTGAACCGCCTGTCCAGTTGTGGTTTTCCATCAGGATGATCGAGACGGTCTTTACCTTGCTCATTGAGCCTGCGTCGCGGGTGTCGCGACCGGTAGCGGCGCGCAAAGGCTCAACTTGAGAGTCTTGCGGATGCTCGTCATGGTCAGTCTCCTCCTCTGACGAACCATGGCGGCGTTTTCGTCTTTTTAGGAAAGAGCTATTGAGCCTCGATGAAAAGGCAAATGAATGGTTTTGCAGGGCTGCAGTGTGGGTTGAATCAGGGAGTTGGGAAAATGCGGAGTTTACGCGCTCTAAAACTCCATTGCACTCGTCTTCTGCCCAACCCGTATACTTCCCAACATCGCAAACCAGAGGATGAAGTAATCTAAGCGCTCGGGAGCGACTCATTGGTTGATTTGTCGATAGGGGAAGGAAAACTCACACTACACGTTCAGGGCACGGACAAGCTCTGGGCTTTCAAGAGCAGTCTTGAAGTAGCTTTGATTCACATCACTGGCGTCCGAACCGAGCCGGAAGCGGCCAGCGGCTGGTATCACGGCATCAGGATGCCCGGGACCAATGTGCCCGGAGTGATCACGGCGGGAACCTTCTATCAGGATGGCAAACGAGTCTTCTGGGATGTGCATCACCCGGAGAAGACCATCGTCATTACCCTGCGCGATGAGACGTATAGCGAGTTGATTGTCGAAGTCTCCGATCCTGAGGCAGCGGTTCGGCTCATTCAGAAGGCGTTGTGAAACCGTTCGCTCCGAAATCAGGCGACCAAGGTTCGTATGACTTTATGCCTGCGGCGCTGGCTTGCAGGTTTTGAAATGGCATATCGATCTCGGCTATTGACGAACGCCGATGCGAACGGAATCACAAGAACTCGGATTTTGCGCGCTAGCGCCAGCTTACGCCAGTTGAATGTTGGGGTGACGATCCTAGCGCTCGACGGCCTGCCCGCGGCTTTTTACGCACCGGTGTGACCGCAGAAAATATTACTGAATTCTACAGCTTCTACTGTACTGCGGCAGCGGCCAGCTGGCGAGACGATCTAGTTGGGTGTGGCCATGAAACTGAAACATGCGCTAGCCGCCGCCGAGACTCGTTTAAGGGGCGTCAGAGTCCAACTGGAAAATGCGGAGCACGACCTGCGAACGCTCAGAGCAACGATCAACCGGACAAATGAAACCATACGCACCAGCCGGGAAGCTATTGTCCGTACGAATACACTGGTCCAACCAAGTGAAACGCTTGATCAGGATGCAGAGGCAAGTAGCTTGACTACGCTTGGGGAACGAAACTGTTGACCTTTCTTTTTCCCCGAGTCGGCGGTTCATACTAAATCAGAAAAAATCTCATTTCCCTCGGAGAAGTTTCTGATGAGCACCTCACCCTCAACTGGCAGTTTTGTCAGTTTGCTTTCTGCGTGTCTGTTGCTAACTTCCCGTAAACAAGCGGTCACCAAGATGGCTAAGCCACTCTCCGAGCAACTTGCCGACCTGTCCGTCCGTGCTCAGAAGGCCAAGGACACTTTGGCTGCGGCGCAGAAAGAGACGCACGACAAGATCATGTCGCGCTGGGAGCAGGCCCGTTTCGACGCCACAGCGACGACCGAGAAGGTGAACCAGCAGATCCAATCCGTCGGCGATGGCGTCGCCATGGACTGGAATGGACGAAAGGCGAAAATCGCCGCCGATATGGATGCTTTGGCCGAGGAAGCTCGCCGGGCACCATGAAGTGAAGCAGATTGGCACATCCTCTGCACCAGTTTCAATCTTGAACGCCCAACAGCGCGGAACTTGGAGGTTTCTCTGA
>Ga0126378_10003193_pt1 | contig 12359 bp, 15 predicted proteins | sample PanSoiMetPlot_23_FD_92587 | JGI IMG/M metagenome (GOLD analysis project Ga0126378, IMG submission 92587) | Tropical forest soil microbial communities from Panama - MetaG Plot_23 | ecosystem: Environmental > Terrestrial > Soil > Tropical forest > Bulk soil | place: Panama | collected 2016-02-17
CGAGGATGGCCAAGCCAGGTCTGAGAGGGATGACTAGGCCGCTTCCCTCGCGTCCTGACTCAGAGATGATGCTGAACCCAGCATCATTCAGAATGTACGGCGGCCCTTCGGCGGGGCCTACTAGCGTGCGCCATCTCAGGCCCCTTACTTGCGGCAGGGCATTCTGGAGGCCGGCGAGGCGAGCGAGTTGAAGGGAGTCGCCGACCGGCGCCGGCACACCCTGCCGGCCCCAGTGTCTCTTCACGACCGTCTGGAAGTAGTCGGGATGCCGTACACCGAGCGCCGCAACGTAGGTGAGGATCACATCCTCGTCCCTGGCGGTCTGAACTCCCAACTCCAGCTGGCGCAGCGCCGACGGCAGCGGCCGCTCAATTAGTTCCCAAAGCCTCTCTAAGATCTCGGAGTCCACCCCGGGGGGCGGGGCGGCCAGCGCATAATCTCGTCACGGCCTGGCCGGCGACACGAGTACGCCGTCGAAGGCGCGCCGCATCCGTGCTGGTAACCTACGCTGCCGATGAGGGCTGCCCACAGCCCACCGGCGTCAGGTTCCGGCCCCAGGTGGCTGGTCCTCACGTGGCGGTTGCCCACCGGCTCCAGCACGCCCAGGGTCACGGTGTGGCGCTCGCTGCGCAGGCTCGGAGCGGGGGTCCTGACGCCGGGCGCCGCCATCCTGCCCTTCCGAGACGACCTGGAGGAGCAGCTGGACTGGCTGGCCCAGGAGATCGAGGAGCTCGGCGGCGACGCCTGGGTGCTCCCGGTGCTCGAGCTGAGTGAGGTAGAGGAGCGCAAGGTCCGCGAGCAGATGCAGGCCGACCGGCACGCGGAATACGCCGAGCTACGTGCCGGCGCCTACGAGTTCCTCAAGCGCGCGCCGCAGCACCCCGAGCCCGGTGACGATTATGCCGTGCGCCTGCGGACGGAGAAGGAGCTGGTCGCCCTGCAGCGCCGCTTCCGGAAGATACGGGCTCGCGACTACTTCGGCTCACCGGCCCGGCAGGAGGCGGCGGCTACCATAGACCGCTGCCTGGCCTTTCGACAGGGCATCAGCGCGAAGCTGACTCCCGTCACCGACGACCAGCGGCGGTCAGGTGGGGGTGGCCAGAGTTGACCTCACGGTGCGTGGGCTGATCTTGGCATGAGCAGGAAACAGGGCCGAAGGCGGCCGGCGCCGGCGCCATCGGGCAGCCGGCAGCCTCCCCGACCGCGGCCTCGTCGTCAGCCGCGGCGGTGGCCGATGGTCGGCGCGATCAGCGGTACCTTACTGGTTGCCGCGGTTGGCGTGGCAGTGCTCTTGTACGAGCGCGGCGGCCCACCGACACACGTCCAACCGGACACCTCTCCTGCGGCGGTCGAGGGGCAAACCACAGACGGGATCCGCTGCGAGACCAGGGAACAGGCGCTCATCCATATCCACGCCCACCTGGCCATCTTCGCGGCGGGCCAGACGCGCCAGGTCCCCTACGGCATCGGCATCCAGGATGCCGTGGTTCAGCAGACAGCGGACGGGCCCTTCGTGACACAGGGCTCCTGCTTCTACTGGCTCCACTCGCACACCGATGACGGGGTCATCCACGTGGAATCGCCCGTCCAGCGCACGTTCACGCTCGGCGACTACTTCGACATCTGGGGCCAGCCGCTCAGCTCCTCCCGGGTCGCCGCCGACTCGGGACCAGTGGTCGCCTACGTCGACGGCCAGAGGTATGCGGGCGACCTGCGGTCGATACCGCTGGCGGCGCACGCGGTAATCCAGCTCGACGCGGGGGGCGACGTGCCTCCGGCGCCGTACATGTTCCAGCCTGGGCTGTAGATCGAGGAGCCTGTGACACGAGTCCGGCGGAGCAGCGCGCCCTCGACACCCGCTCGCGAACCGCGTCTCCGTGCCGACCTGGCGCTGCTCCTCATCGCACTGGCCCTGCAGTCAGCGTGCGGCAGCGCCGGCCACGCGGTAGGTCCGGCCCACGCGTCCAGCCGTCCGGGCGCCACTTCCCTTCCCCACCCCAGCGCCTCGGCCACCCCCTCCGTGGCTGTCGCCGACTTCTCCTGCCGTCTGCCCGTGAGCGGGTTCAGCTCGGCGCCGGGCGGTTTCGTCTCCTTTCCAGGAGGTGGGTACGCGCCCGAAACCTCCGAACGGCTCCCGTCCCGACAGCTGCTGCCAGACCTCGGCATCAGCTACGACGCTGAGGTTCAGCGCTGGCTCCCGGTGCGGAGGCAGCAGGTGTCCGCTGACGGCAGGCTCTATGCCTACACCGACTTCCCGAACCGTCTCGACGGGCTCTCGACCTCGGACGGGGTCCACGTGGTCGACGCCGCGACCGGGCGCGAGCGTCTCCGGATCCCGAATCGACCGGACCCCGCGCCACCGTGGTTCGTGGCCGGCTTCGACGGCGCGAGCCTGTATCTGTGGGGACGTGAGCCGTGGACGGGCGGTCACCCGCAGAGCGTGCCGGTCGGGCTGGTCGCCGCTGACCCCGCGAGCGGCCGGGTGCGACAGATCGCGGAGTCCGGCTCATGGATCTACGTCGCCGCCGGGGGCGCGTGGGGGATGGACGGTGCGGCGGGCGATCCCACCTACGGCCGTGGCCGAACGCTCCTTCGCCTGGACCTCGGCAGCGGGTCGGTGCAGACCTGGCTGACCGCCAACCTGGCCCTGCAGCTGGTCGGGGTGAACGCTTCGGGGCTCCCGCTGGTGGAGCTCAACTCCGACTCGGCCGGAACGACAGTCGCCGCGCCGAAGCTGTGGCTGGTGCGGGCTCCTGGCCAGCTCGTGGAGCTGCGGACCGCCGGCGGCTTCCCTCCGCCCGAGCTGAGCGAGGTCGGCTCCGTGATGGAGGACGTGCACGGCATCTGGATGATGCCGCCGCAGCCCGAACTCTGGCTCTACAGCCCGAACGCAGGCCTCAGGCTCATGCACCGTTTCGACGATGCCACCACCCGTACGATCGGGGGCGGCTGTGCGTGAGGCGGAGCGGCTCCGGCCCCTGGTAGAGGTCACGACCTACAGATGAGGCTCCTGGTGGTCGAGGACCAGCCGCGGATGGCGCGAGTGCTGCGGCGGGGGCTGGAGGAGGAGGGGTACTCGGTGGAGCTCGTGCACGACGGCCCGGAGGCGATCTGGGCCGCCACCGAGACCGACTTCGACGCGATCGTGCTGGACGTCATGCTGCCTGGCTGCGACGGCCTCGAGGTCTGTCGCCGCCTTCGCGAGGCCGGCCGTTGGGCGCCGATCCTCTTGCTCACCGCCAGGGATGCCGTGCCCGACAGGATCGCCGGCCTGGACTCGGGCGCCGACGACTACCTGGTCAAGCCTTTCAACTTCGGCGAGCTCAGCGCCCGGCTGCGAGCCCTGGTCCGGCGCGGCGCCTCGCCGCGGCCCGCCCGGCTCGAGGTGGGTGCGCTGGCGCTCGATCCCGCCCGGCACGCTGTCTCCCTGGCCGGCAGCCCGGTGGAGCTGACCCCGCGCGAGTTCGGCCTGCTGGAGCTGCTGATGCGGCACCCGGACGAGGTCTTGACCCGGACCCGGATCCTGGAGGCGGTCTGGGACTTCGCCTGGGAGGGCCGCTCCAACGTGGTCGACCAGTACATCGGCTACCTGCGACGGAAGCTCGAGGAGCCCGGCGGCCCGGCGCTCATCGAGACCGTCCGGGGCGTCGGCTACCGGCTCCGCATGCCGGCCGACTGAGGCATGCCGATCCGGGCTCGGCTCACCGCCGTCTTCGCGCTCGGAGCGCTGCTGCTGTGCCTGGCCGGCGGCTACGTGTTCCTGCGCGAGCTGGGCGAAAGCCTGACAGCCGCGCTGGATGCCAGGCTGCAGCAGCGGGCGGCGGCGGTCGCGTCGGTGATCGCCGCGGCTGGCCCCGCCGCCGCGATCGGTGCGCCTGCCACGGAGGCTGGCGGCCAGGCGGTGCAGGTGCTCGACGGCGGCGGCCACGTGGTGGCCTCCACGCCCGGCTTCGATCACGCGGCGGTCCCGGCGATCCCAGCGGGCACGCAGCCCTTCGAACGCAACGGAGTGCGAGCGGTGGCAAGGCATGTCGGCGGACCCGACGGTGGCTGGGCGATCGTCGTCGCCGAACCGACCCGATCGATCCAGGCCGCGACCGAGCAGGTAACCAGGGAGCTCGCGCTGGCGGGCCTCGCGATCGTCGCCTCCGCGGCGCTGAGCGCATGGTGGCTGGGCGGCCGCGCCCTGCGTCCGGTGGAGCGGCTTCGGGCCCAGGCCGCTGAGCTCGCCGAGCGGGCTGACGAGCGGCGGCAGCTGCAGGTCCCGGCGACGAGGGACGAGATCGCGGCCCTCGCGGCCACGATGAACGAGCTGCTGGGCAGGCTGCACGGGGCGCTGGAGCGCGAGAGACGCCTGGTCGCGGACGCGGCGCATGAGCTGCGCACGCCGCTGTCCATACTGCGCGCGGAGCTCGAGCTCGCGGACCGGCCGTGGCGGAGCCGCGAGGAGCTGTTAGCCGCTGTCGCCGCAGCCAACGAGGAGGCCCAGCTCATCGGCCGCCTGGCCGAGGACCTGCTGTTCCTGGCGAGGACCGACGAGGGCGCGCCCGTGCTGCAGCGGCGGCAGCAGCCGGTGGGCCCGATCCTGGAGGCTGCTGCCGCGCGGACGCGCCGCACGGGTCGACGCGTGGACGTCGAGGCGCCCGCGCAGCTCGTCGCGTACCTCGACGAGGGCCACCTGCTCCAGGCCCTCTGCAACCTGCTCTCCAACGCCGACCGCGTGTCCCCACCCGGCTCGGCGGTCACGCTGCGCGCGTCGGCGGACGACGTGTCGGTCGCCTTCGATGTGACGGACGATGGTCCCGGCTTCCCGCCCGACTTCCTGCGTCGCGCCTTCAAGCGCTTCAGCAGGGCGGACAGCAGTCGGGCCCGTAGCCAGGGAGGCGCAGGGCTCGGCCTTGCCATCGTGGCCGCCATCGCGAAGGCCCACGGCGGCCAGGCCACCGCCTCCAACCGGCCCGAGGGGGGAGCACGAGTGCGACTGAGCCTGCCGCGCCGGGCGGGCCCCACGCCTGACGGGTGAAACCGCCGGGCTCAGCAAGGTGTCGCCGCGTCGGTCGGTGCTCTTCTCACAGGATCAGCACGTTCACGGCGAAGCCGATGACACCGCCGGCGACGGCTGGTAGCCAGCGCCGCAGGGCGGGGAGGCGCTGGCCGACGGCGACGGCCGCCGGGCCAAGGGCACCTGCGACCAGGCAGACGGTGTCGCCGACGCTCACCGCTGGGACGTAGTCCCCGTTGAGGCCGATCAGGTTCGAGATCCCACGCCATACCACGATGAGGACGAACGCCAGGACGGCGGCAGCGGCCAGGGGGAGCGGCCGCCAGCGCACGGCGGCCGCGCTGACGGCGACCGCGCCCGCGGTGATGGCGCCGGCCGCGAGTATCTGTCCAGTCGAGATCATGGGCCACCTCCGTGAGCGTGATCGAGGACTCCGTGGACGAGGAGCGCCAGCGCGGCGGCGGCCCAGGGCAGACCGGGAAGCACGCCCTCCCAGCGGAAGGCCATCGGAAACGCGAGTGCCAACCCGATGGCGCCGAGCAGGACGAACACCAGCCGAGACCAGCGGCTCGTGGTCAGCGGCAGCCAGCCTCCCAGGGCGAGGAACAGCAGCCCCAGGAGCGCAAAGCTGCCGTTGTGCACCGTGTAGCCCAGGTTGACCCAGTCCATCGAGGCGCTGTACGAGAGTCCCACCGCCGCCGCCACCGCCCCGCCGAGCCTGGTGGTGATGGGCAGCAGGAGGAGCACCGCCGCGGCCGTCTCGCCGGCGGCGGACATGCCCGCGAAGAAGGCCGCGTGGGTCAGCACGACGTCCTGGAGGAAGCCATGAACGGGCGGCCAGGGGTTGCCGCGCGCGAAGTATCCGACGCGCTGAATGAACTCCTGCTGGTACCAGCGGGCCCGGTACTTGCCCGGATAGGCGTTGAACACCCAGTTGAGGGCGAAGAGCAGGCGCGCGATCAGCCAGATCGCATCCGAGCGAGCCTGCCCCCGCCACAGAAGCGTCGGGAGGAGGCGTGTCGTCGGCGGCGCGGACGCTGTCGGCACGTCGAGCTACCCCGAGCACGCGGCGTCAGCCGCGCCCGCCGGCCGTGCCTGCAGGCGACCCGTCGGGTGCGGAGATCGATCAGCTCCAGCCATCGCTCGTGGCCGAGAGTACCTGTCTCCGGATGTGAACCGCGTGTGAACCGGGGAGTCGATGAAGAGTAACGTAGATTACAGTACGCACGTGGAAGATGCGACGCCTGAGAGCCACCCCGCGATGGGTGCTGAGCCGCACGCCGACGCTGAAGCCCCGGCCCGCGCCAGCCAGCCGGTGGGGTTGCCGCGCTTCCTCCGCTACTACCTGGGGCTGGGTGCCCTGGGCTTCGGCGGTCCCATCGCCGCGGTATCGCACGTGTTCACCGGGCCGGCCGGCAGCCCGTTCGTGGTCCCGCTGGCGACGCCCACACCGGCGTCCTGGCCCACCCCGTTGGTTGGGGCGCCAACTTCGCCGGGTCCGCCGTCGGCCACGTCCCGGTCACTGCCGAGGCGGGTAGGCTGGCGCGGGCTCCCGTTCGTGAGCATGTGGCGGCCGTGGGCCAGAAGGAACCACGCCGACGACCTCAAGCTACTCGGCCGCCGCCTCCCGGCTGGCCCGGCAGTACGCGTAGAGCGCGTCGCAGACGACGAATCCTCGCTCCAGCCGCTCCTGGTCCGTCTCGCTGCCGTCGCGGACCCCGTCGAAGATGGCGAGCACGCCGGGCGCCACCGCTGGCGTCGGCTCCTCCTGGGGGAGATCGGCAGCGCGGATGATGCGAGCCATCCGCGTCAGGGCCTCGTCGCGGATCTCGTACTTGTCCAGCAGCGCCTCCAGGGTGCAACGGCCACGGTGGTGGCCGAGCTCGGCCCCGCGCACGTCGAAGGGGATGCCGGACAGCCCCGAGACATCCCTGGTCCGGGGCACGAACTCGAAGGTGGCCTCGGCGTCGATGAACCGCCTGATCGCCCAGGCGGTTGCGATGCGGTCCACGTGGATCCGCTCACGGGTGATGAAGTGCATCGTCTTCGTCTCCTCGATCGAGTCCGTCGTCGGTGGCCAGGCTGAGCCTGGAGCTGATCCCCTGGCGGAAAGCCAGGCAGAGATCGATGGTCACGGCCGCCTCTCGTCGCCCGGGAGCCTCCAGGTAGTCCCTGGCCCGGATCTTGCGGAAGCGTCGCTGGAGCGCGACCAGCTCCTTCTCGGTCCGCAGCCGCCGGGAGTAGTCGTCGTCCGGTCCAGGGTGCTGGGGAGCCCGCTGGAGGAAGTCCTGCGCCTCCGATCGGAGCTGCTCGTACTCGGCCTGCCGGTCGGCGCGCATCTGCTCGCACACCCTCGCCTCCTCCCGGTCACCGAGGTCCACCACCGGGAGCACCCAGGCGTCTCCATCGTGCTCCTCGACCTCCTGGGCCAGCCAGTCCAGCTGCTCCTGGAGGTCGTCGCGGAACGCGAGGATCGCAGCTCCGGGCGTGAGCACGGCCGCCCCGAGTCGGCGCAGGGCCCGCCAGAGATTGACCCTCGGGGTGCTGGAGCCGCTGGGCAGCCTCCAGGTCAGGACCAGCCACCTGGCGGATTGCAACGTCATCAGAAGCGTATGTTACAGTTTAATTTCGGCGCGCTGTTAGCTCCTCTCCCTTCTCCACCCGTTACCAGGAGGTCTCAGCCCATGAAGTGGGTCACCCGGAAGAACGCCAACGTGGATCGCGTGGCCTGCCCCTGGCTCATTCGCCGCTTCGTCGATCAGGACGCCGAGTTCCTCTACGTCCCGACCGAGGAGGTGGCGGCCGTGGCCGAGCGGGAGTCGGCCATTCCCTATGACGTGAAGGACGTCGAGCTGGGCCACGTCGACGGGCGCTGCAGCTTCGAGTCGATCATGGTCAAGTACGGCCTCACCGACCCCGCCCTGGTCCGGCTGGCGCAGATCGTGCACGGCGCCGACGTCGCTGCCGACATCGACATCGTCCCCGAGGCGCGTGGGCTGAAGGCGATAGCCCACGGCTTCGCCATGGTCCACGGCGACGACGACCACGAGAAGATCCGGCTGGAGACGCCCATGTACGACGCCCTGTACGCGTGGTGCCAGAGGCAGGTTGAGGCGGGCGGGTAGCGCGTGGCTCTGACCCCTCTCGGCTCGGTTGCCGTCCCGCCCTTCCACGCTTCGGCCTTCGACCATGGCGACGTGCACCTGGCCACCGGCCGCATCTTCGTCGCGCACACCGCGGGCAACAGCGTGGAGGTGGTGGACAGCGAGGGCCGGACGCACGTCAAGACCATTCCCGGCTGCCCCGAGGCGAGCGGCGTCCTCTGCGTTCAGGACGCGGGCATCGTCTTCGCCGCCGCCCGCGGCGCCGGCAGGATCCTGGTGATCGATGCCGCCTCGCTCGCCGTGGTCCGAGAGGTGGCCTCGGGCCCCAGACCCAACGGTCTGGCCTGGGACGAACGCCGGGGGCGGCTGCTGGCGGCGGACGTCGCGGAGCTCAGCGCTCGTCTGCTGAACCCCGCGACCGGTGACTGCGTGGGCCAGCTGGAGCTGCCCGGACGCCCCCGCTGGTGCGTCTACGATCCGGATGGCGACCAGTTCCTGGTCAACATCCGCGAGCCGGCGTGCGTGGCCCTGCTGACGCCCGAGCCGTTCGCCCTGGCAGGCCGCTGGCCGGTTTCGACCGACGGCCCGCACGGGCTCGACCTGGACTCCGAGGGCCGACGCGCCTTCGTCGCCAGCGACGGGGGTAAGGTGGCGGCGCTGGACCTCGGCACCGGCGAGGAAGTCGCCGAGGTCTCGATCGCCGGCGCTCCGGATGCCATCTGGTACAACGCCGAGCGCCAGCTCCTCTACGTGGCGATCGGTAAGCCGGGGCTGGTGGACGTGATCGACACCACGGGCATGACGCGATCGGACCAGCTCGTTACCGAGGCGGGCGCCCACACGACCGCCTTCGACCGGGTTCGCCAGGTCCTGGCCGTCTTCCTGCCCGGCGGCTGCCGGGCAGCCCTCTACCATCAGGAGTAGCGACGCACAGCGGAGTGACGCGGTGAGGCTGAGCTGGCTGCAGCCGGACGGCAAGAAGCTCCTGCTGACGAGGGCGCTCCGCACCTTCGGGTACGGCTTCCTCGCCGTGGCGCTGGGGCTCTACCTCCAGCAGCTCGGGATGAGCGCGCTCCATGTCGGGGTCGTGCTGACCGCGGCCGTGGCTGGCTCGGCGCTGATGAACGTCTTCTGGTCGCTGGCCGCGGACCGCTTCGGCCGGCGGCGGACCGTCGTCACGATGGCGCTGCTGATGATCGCCGGCGGCCTCCTCTTCGCCGTCACCGACCGCCTCTGGGTGCTGGTGCTGGCCGCGCTCACCGGCACCGTCAGCGCCAGCAGCGCCGAGGTGGGCCCCTTCCTAACGGTCGAGCAGGCGATCCTGCCCCAGACCGCGCCCGACGACCGCCGGACGTGGCTCTTCGCTCTCTACGACACCCTCGGCAACCTGGCCGGCGCCGCCGGCGCCCTCTTCACGGGCGCGGTCGGGCTCTTCGCGCGCCTGGGGCTCACCGGCGCCAGCGCCTACCGGCCCCTGTTCCTGGTCTACGCCGCCATCGGCCTCCTCAACCTGCTCCTGTTCCTGAGCCTGTCCAGCGCGGTCGAGGCGGCCCGCGTCGAGGGCTCGCGCAGGTTCGTCGGGCTTCATCGCTCGACGGGAACGGTGACCAGGCTGTCGGCGCTGTTCGGGCTCGATGCGCTGGCCGGCGGCTTCGTGGTCCAGTCGATCGTGGCCTACTGGTTCCACCTCCGCTGGGGGCTGTCGCCGGCGACGCTGGGCGTGCTGTTCTTCTGGGCGGGCCTGCTCTCCGGTCTCTCGCTGCTGGCGGCGAGCTGGCTGGCGCGGCGATTCGGGCTGCTGAACACGATGGTCTTCACCCACCTGCCATCGAACCTGCTCCTGGTCCTCGTGCCGCTGGCGCCGGTCGCCTGGCTCGCGGTCCTCCTCTTCCTGGCCCGCATGAGCGTGTCGCAGATGGACGTGCCGACGCGCAAGTCCTACACCATGGCGGTCGTCGACCCGGACGAGCGGACCGCCACAGCTGGGATCACGAACGTCGCCCGAACGGCCGCCAGCGCGGTGTCCCCGGTGCTCAGCGGGGCCGCCATCGGCGTCGGCGCCCTCGCGCTTCCGTTCCTGGTCGCCGGCGGGTTGAAGATCCTGTACGACGGCCTCATCTATCTGGCATTCCGCGACGTGCACCCCCCAGAGGAGCAGGGTCGGCTCGCCCCCGGCCGCTCGAGGATGTGAGGCCTCACATCCTCCTCACATCGACCTCGCAGGCTGGCTGGAGCACGATGGAGCGCATCTCTGGCGAAGCATTGGGGATACCACGAATGCAGCGAACACGACGCTCCATCCTGGCCTGCTGCCTGGCCGCCGGCCTCGGTGCCGCGCTCGGCGCCTGCCAGTCAGGCGGCGAAGCAGCCAGCTCGGGGTCGAAGGCGACACAGACGGCGGTCGCGCCGCCAGACACCAACCTCACGGCGGCGGACTGGCAGCCGGTCGAGGCGACCGGCGACGTCATGTTGCAATCACCGGAGACTTCGCCATGGTGCCCGACGAGGTCGAGGGGGTCCTGGCCGCGCTTCGGAGCAACGGCATCGAGGTCACCGCCCTGCACAGCCACATGCTCATGGACGCACCGCATCTGCTCTACGCCCACTTCTTCGCGCACGGTGACCCGGCGACACCGCTCGCGGCCTCCGCGCAGCCCTGGACAAGATCAATGCAGGCCAGTAGCCGGTGATTCACCAGCCGTTGGCTCGGGGTCGAGCGTGAGGTGGGCCGGGCGGGCGACGGCGGCGTTCGGACTGCTCGTCGCCGCCCTCGCCTGCTCATCCCCGGTCGGTCCCGGGAGTGCCGACGGTTCCATGTCCCTGCACGGATATCGAGTGGCGCGGGACGTGCAGCTGCCCGGCGGCACCTCGCGCTGGGACTACCAGGTCTATGATCCCGGCTCGCACCGCCTCTACATCGCCCACCTGGGCGCCAGCCAGATCGTGGTCTTCGACACCCGGAGCCAGCGAGTGGCCGGGGTCATCGCCGGGGTGGACCAGGTCCACGGGCTGGTGCTGGCCCCCGACCTGGGCCGCCTCTACGCGTCAGCCACGGGTCGCAACCAGGTCGCCGTCATCGATACCGCCCGGCTCGCCGTGATCGCGACCGTCCCGGCCGGCAACTACCCCGACGGCCTCGCCTACGTGCCCGGACCGGGCAAAGTCTACGTCTCGAACGAGCAGGACTCGGCCGACACCGTGCTCGATACCCGGACGAACCGCAGCCTGCGCCGCGTCGCCATCGGCGGCGACATCGGCAACACGCAGTACGATCCCGCCACCGGCCTGGTCTACGTGGCGTCGGGAAGCGACAACCGGCTGGTCGTGATCGACCCCGCCACCGACGCCGTCCTCGGTCGCTACCCGCTGAGCGGCTGCGAGGGGGCCCACGGCGTGTATGTCGACAGCCCGCAGCAGCGCCGTGTGTTCGTCGCCTGCGAGGGCAACGCCAGGACGGTGGCCTTCGACCTCGGCTCGAAGGCGGTCACGACGGTCATGGGCGTGGGCGACGGTCCGGACGTCCTGGCGCTCGATGGCGGCCTGCACCGGCTCTACGTAGCGTCAGAGAGCGGCACCGTCACGGTCTTCGACGTGACCGGGACGGCGCGGCAATTGGCGCAGGGATATGCCGGCCCCAACGCACACAGCGTCGCGGTCGACTCTGAGTCACATCTTGTGTACCTCCCACTCACCGATTTGGGCGGTCACCCCATCTTGCGAGAGCTGGCGCCGGCGTGAGGGCGCGCAAGACAATACCGGCAGTCCTGGCGGCCTGGACTCTCACGGCCGTCCTCGCCGCCGACACACCGTCGCCAGCGCCCACAGTCAGCGGGTCGGCACTGCCCACGTCGAGAATCGATCGCGGCAGTCCTACCGGTGCCAGGTACTTCGCCCCAAAGCTTCACGAAGAGCTGTATGCTGCAGATCCAGTCTAGTGATGTCAGAAGCGATCCGTGGGAGAATGTACGAGATCCCGGCCAGCGTCTCCCGGAGCCAGGTGACCGCCGAGGGCTCAATCAAGGGTCGCGTCCAGCATCTGCTGGAAAAGTGACGGCACAGCCTCGCAGCGAGTGTCATCTTATGCGGTCAACGACTCCGGTGTCTGAGCCGTGCGCGCCGCGCGCATCTGCGCCAGTTGTCGGTGCTCTAGCGCGTTGAGCCCCAGCCCGCGAGCGCTGGCGATGAACAGGTCGAGCACTGCCCAGCACAGGCTCAGGCAGCTGGTCTCGCCGGGGAACCTGCCGATCACCTTC
>Ga0126378_10003195_pt1 | contig 12357 bp, 9 predicted proteins | sample PanSoiMetPlot_23_FD_92587 | JGI IMG/M metagenome (GOLD analysis project Ga0126378, IMG submission 92587) | Tropical forest soil microbial communities from Panama - MetaG Plot_23 | ecosystem: Environmental > Terrestrial > Soil > Tropical forest > Bulk soil | place: Panama | collected 2016-02-17
CCGAGCAAACCGAGCGCGATCGGCAGGTCGTAGTGGCTGCCCTCCTTGGCGAGGTCCGCCGGCGCCAGGTTCACGGTGATCCGCTGCGGCGGCAGCGCCAGGCCCAGCGCGTTCAAGGCCGCGCGCACGCGCTCGCGCGACTCCGCCACCGCCTTGTCCGGCAATCCCACCACGTTGAAGGCGACGAAGCCCGAGGCAATGGTGACCTGGGCATCGACCTCCAGCACCTCGACGCCCTGGAAAGCCACCGTCTTCACCCGCGCGACCAAGGTGCTCCTCCCGCCACATCCCTCACGGGAAACAGTCTAGCGGGAACCCGCTTGCGGGGAAGCGAAAGCTGCGGACCTCGACTGGCTCGTGCGTTAAATTGGCCTGCCCGACGTCGTAACGATTCCCAGGGAGCATGGTGATGGCAATGCCGGACATCGCGGGGCATTACAGCCGCGGCCATTTGTTGGATCGGCTGCGCGCGACGCTCGCGGCGGAGGGCGCCGACCCTGGGCATTTGACCCTCAAGGGGCTGGCGCCGCACGACCAATTTCATGGCCGCGGTCTCGATGCGACCGAGGAGGTCGCTGGCATGCTCGCGGTCAAGCCGACGGACCGCATCCTGGACATCGGCAGCGGCATCGGCGGGCCCGCCCGCTATTTGGCGCACCGGTCCGGTTGCCGCGTGGTCGGCATCGACCTCACAGCGGAATTTTGCGAGGTGGCGCGGGTGCTGACGCGCGCGCTCGGGCTCGAGGATCGCGTCAGCTTCGAGCAGGGCGACGCGCTCAAGATGCCGTTCGCCGACGCGAGCTTCGACGGCGCCTACTCCATGAACGTCTCGATGAACATCGCCGACAAGGACGGGCTCTATCGAGAGGTTCATCGCGTTCTGAAGCCGGGCGCCCCCCTCGTTCTGTCTGAGCTCGCGTGCGGACCCGGGCCCGAGGTCCAGTACCCGACGCCGTGGGCCGAGACCGCAGCCTCCAGCTTTCTCGCGACTCCGGCCGAGACCCGCCGCCGGCTCGAGGCCAACGGCTTTACCATCGCGACATGGCGCGAGACGGTCGAGGAGGCGCTCGCGTACAACGCCCGTGCGCGGGCGATGATCGAGCGCGGCGAGAAGCCGCCGCATCGCGCGGTCGCGCTGATACACGGCGAGCTCGCGAAGGAGATGGGCGCGAACACCAGCCGCGCGCTGGCGGGCGGCGGTCTCATCCCCATCGAGATCCTGTGCCGCAAGGGCGCATAGCGCCGACATTTTGCGGCGACCGATCGCCATCAGTCCTCGACGATGCCAGCTCCCTTTCCGGTTACCTATTCCACGATCGCGACCGATGCGCTCGCGGCGTGGCTCGAGAGCAGCTATGAGCTCGGTGCCGTCGCGGCGTGTCAGTTTCTGCATCGCGGGCTCAATGACAGCTATCTCGTCGAGGCCGCGCACGCGCGCTACGTCCTCCGGGTTTATCGCGCGGGTTGGCGGTCGGCGGACGAGATTGCCTACGAGATCGCGGCGCTCGAGCATCTCGGGCGCAAGGGCGTCGCCGTAGCGCTTCCGCTGCGCCAGCGGAATGGCGTGGCAGTCGATTGGCTCTCGGTGCCCGAGGGCAGGCGCGCCGCGGCTCTGTTCACCCACGCGCCCGGCCGCGAGCTCGACGGCGGCGACGAGGACTGCCGCCGCTATGGCCGCGCGGTGGCGGCGGTGCATGCGGCGACCGGCGACTTCGAGGCCCAACACGCGCGCTTCGCCCTCGACCTCGATCATCTCCTGACCGAGCCGATCGCGGCGATCCGGCCGTTCCTGCGGCATCGACGGGCGGACCTCGATACCGTCGAGACGATCGCGGCGACGGTCGCGCGGCGCATCGCGGCGCTGCCGGCGGGCGAGATGAACCGCGGCTTCTGTCACGGCGATGTCCACGGCGACAACGCGCACATCGACGGCGATACCGTCACCCTCTTCGACTTCGATTGCTGCGGTTCGGGCTGGCGCGCCTATGACATCGCGGTGTTCCGCTGGCGCTGGGGCGACGACGAGGCGGGCGACCGCCGCTGGGCGGCCTTCCTCGAGGGCTATCGCTCGGTGCGGCCGATCGGCGAGGCGGATCTCGGGGCCGTGCCGCTCTTCGTGGCGGCGCGCGCGATCTGGCTGCGCGGGCTCCACGCCGGCAATACCGCGGACTGGGGACGGAGCTGGCTCAACGACGCTTACTGGGACCGCCTGCTCAAGGGCCTGCGCGAATGGGAAGCGAGGCACCTCGACGGGGCCGCGGTTGTTGCATCGTCGGCGTTGGCGGCGGCGACGGTGGAGACCGACGCGCCAGCGACCGCCCGTCCCAAGCTGTGAATCGGGCCGCGTCAGATGCCAGGGCGGCTGGAAACGCTTCAGCTGGCTCTGCCGCCGCGCTCCTGCAACAGGCGGTCGAAGTGGTCGAGAGTGGCCTCGACCTTGGTCATCACGCTACCGGGCGGATAGGCTCCGTCGGCGCCGACGCGGCCTGGATCGAGACCGGTCAGCAGCTCGAGCGCGTCGTTCACGTCGTGCATGGTCCAGAGCTGGAATTTCCCGGCGGCGACCGCGGCCGCCAGCTCCTCGCTCAGGATCACGTGCTGTGCGTTGGCGGCGGGGATCACCACGCCCTGGCGCCCCGTGAGACCCCGCTCGGCGCAGGTGCGGTAGAAGCCCTCGATCTTCTCGATGGCGCCGCCGATCGGCTGGCTCTCGCCGGCTTGATTGACCGAGCCGGTGATCGCGATGTCCTGGCGGAGCGGCACGTCCGCGAGCGCGGAGATCACCGCCACCAGCTCGCCCATGGAGGCGCTGTCGCCCTCGACGCCGCCATAGCTCTGCTCGAAGGTGACCGTCGCCGAGAAGGAGATCGGCAGGCGGCGCGCGAAGCAGCCGCTCAAATATCCGCCGATGATGTAGACGCCCTTCTGCTGGATCGGGCCGCCGAGCTCGGTCGCGCGCTCGACGTTGACGATGCCGAGGCGGCCCGCCTGGACCCGCGCGGAGATGCGCACCGGCGTGCCGAAGGAGTGATCGCCGATGTCCCGCACCGTGAGCCCGTTCACCTGGCCGATCCGTGTGCCGTCGGTGTCGATCAGCACCAGCCCCTCGCGGATCGATTCCTGGGTGCGGTCCTCGATGCGCGAGCGCCGCAGGCGGCGCTCGGTCAGCATCTTCATGACCTGCGGCGCATCGATTTTCGTGGCGCCGTCGGCGCGCGCCATCGCCGCCGACTCGGCCACCAGGTCCTCCACCTGCTCGAAGCGCGCGGAGAGCTTCTTCCGGTGCTGGGCCCAGCGGGCGGCCTCTGCGAGCAGCCGCGCCACCGCGGCGTCGGTGATGCCGCCCGCGAGATGCCGGAACGCCATGAAATGCACGAGGCGCGAATAGAGCGCGAGGTCCCGCGGCTCCGCGGGCAGGTCGGGATCGATCTCGGCCTTGATCTTGAAATAGACGCTGAAGTCGGGATCGATGGAGAACACCGTGTAATACCAGCGCGGCGCGCCGACGATCACCACCTTGACGTTGAGCGGGATCGAGTGCGGGGTGGTGGCGCCCGCCTGCGGCGGCCCGCCCGTCTGCGGCGGCTCGATCCGGATGCAGCGGTCGCGCAGCGACGCCTTGAGGAAGCCCCAGACCATCGGCTGTGCCGCGAGCGCCTCGGCGCGCAACACCAGGATGCCGTCGTTGGCGCGATGGAGCGCACCCGCGCGGATGTGCCGGTAGTCCGTCACCGCGACGCCGCTCTCGAAGCGAAACTCGAAGTGGCCGAACAGGGTCTTGTAGGTCGGCGTCGGCTCCAGCACCACGGGCGCCTGCGGCTCATCGCTGTGGTCGACCAGCAGGTTCACCGCGTAGCGCTGCTCGGCGGCGAGCCGGCGCGCCGCTTCCGCCTCGGGGTCGGGCGGACCTCCCAGCAGATCGAGGTGGTCCACGAGGTCGTTCCTGAGCTCGACGATCCAGCGGGCGAGACCGGGATAGGTGCCGAACTCCGCACCGATGGTGTCGACCAGCGGCATCAGCGCGGCGTCTGCCGCCTGCCGGCGCGCCTCCTGCACGGTGTTCGCGAACCTTTGCTCAGCGTTCCGCGCCACCTTCATGAAGCTGCCCAGCGCCTGGCGCACCTCGCCAAGACCCTGCACCCGCTTCTGCCGATCCGCGTCCGAAAGCTTCTCCAAGGTCTCCGGCTCGTTGCCGGGCTGCGGATGCAGCACCATGCCCTGCGGCGTGCGCTCGATAGAATAGCCGCGCTCGCCCGCGAACTTGTTGAGGTCGGCGACCGCTTCTCCCATGGCGTACTGCAGCGCCCCGCTCTCCCGCTCGAGCCGGGCCGCGAATTCCGCGGCCTCGAAGGCGCGCGCGAGCGCCTGGCGCAGGTCCGGCAGCAGCGCCGCGAGCCGGTCGCGGAACAACCGGCCGACGCCCGCCGGCAGCCGATAAGGCCGCGGGCGCTCCGGATGGCGGAAGTTCGGCAGATAGACCCAGTCGGAGGGGCGCGGCAGATGCTTGGCGTGCTCCTTGAGGAGTTCCAGGGTCGCGGTCATGCGGCCGCTGCGGTCCTCGCCGACCACGAATATGTTGAAGCCGAGCTCGGGCACGCCGAGGCCGAACTCCAGCGCCTCGCGCGCGCGGCGGTGGGAGGAGAGATCGAAGATGCGCGGCGCCTCGCCATCGACCGCGGCGGGCGCCACCTCGAACGAGGGCGGCCCGACCTGACCCGCCGCGAGCCGCTCTACGCTCATGCGGCGCTGCGCGCTCCTCGGGCGCGGAGCCGCGCCTCGATGGCGTCCCAGACCTGCTTCTCGAGCTGCTTGCCGTCGAGCCGGTTGATCTCCTGGATGCCGGTCGGCGAGGTCACGTTGATCTCGGTCAGGCACTCGCCGATCACGTCGATGCCGACGAAGATCAGGCCCTGATCCTTGAGCACGGGACCGAGCGCCGCGCAGATCTCTTTCTCGCGCCGCGTCAGTTCGGTCTTCATGGCTTTGGCGCCGACGTGCAGGTTGGCACGCGCCTCGCCCGCGGGCGGTACGCGCAGGACGCCGCCCGCGACCTCGCCGTCGATCAGGATGATGCGCTTGTCGCCTTGGCGGACGGCCGGTAGATACCGCTGCACCATGATGGGCTCGCGGTAGAACGTGGTGAACATCTCGAGGAGCGAGTTGAAATTGTCGTCCTCGGGCCGGAGGTGAAACACGCCGGCACCGCCATTGCCGAAGAGCGGCTTAAGGATGATCTCGCCGTGCTCCCGGCGGAACGCGACGATCTCCTCACGGTCGGAGGTCACGATGGTCGGCGGCATCAGCCCCGCGAAATGCGTCGCGAAGAGCTTCTCCGGCGCATTCCGGACATTGACGGGGTCGTTCACCACCAGCGTGGTGTCCTTGAGATGCTCGAGGACGTGGGTCGCGGTGATGTAGCCCATGTCGAAGGGCGGATCCTGGCGCATCAGGATCACATCGACGGCGGCGAGCTCGATGGTCTCGAGCGGGCCCAGCGTGAAATGCCGCCCGTGCTCACGCCGCACCTCGAGCTGCTGGCCCTTGGCCGTGACGCGCCCGTCCTTCAGGCTCAGACGCTTCGGCAGATAGTGATAGAGCGCATGGCCGCGCGCCTGCGCCTCGAGCGCCAGCACGAAGGTCGAGTCCCCGTCGATGTTGACGCTCTCGATGGGATCCATCTGGATGGCGACGACCAGACCCATGTGCCCAAGTCCTCTGCGGTGCGGCTGATTGGCCGGAGTATCGGGGCCCTCGGCAGGGCGGGCAAGGGGCGGTCTCGCGGGATGCCGGGCCGTCAGCCCATAGGTGCTCCCGCTTCCCTGAAATGCAGTACTATCCTCAAGCAAGTAGGTTCGGCATGGCTCTGAGCCTTTGGGGGAGCAGCCATGAAACGACGCGATTTTATCGGATTGGTCGCGGCCTCGTCCGCGATGTTGCCCGCCCAGGCGCTGGCCCAGGCTCCGAGGGGGCCCTATCGCATCGGGCTGCTCGGCCTCCTGGACAAGAGCCCCTTCGACGCGCCGCTCGCCAGCGGCCTCGCCAAGCACGGATACGTCATCGATCGGAACGTGGTGGCGGAGCGCCGCCCGACGCAGCTCGTCTCGGAGTTGGTCGCGAGCAAGGTCGATCTCGTCATCACCTTTGGTTATAAGGCCGCGCTCGCCGCCAAGGAGGGGACGACGCTTCCGGTGGTGATCTTCTCGGCCGGCGATCCCCTGCAGACCGGCTTGGCGGCGAGTCTCGCACGCCCGGGCGGCCACCTCACGGGCATCTCCGACGTCTCCGCCGAAGTCACGCCCAAGCGGATGGAACTCCTGAAGGAGTTCACGCCCAAGCTGCGCCGGGTGGCGATGCTGTGGAACGCGGACGATCTCGCGATGACACTTCGCTACAGGGCGTCGGAAGCGGGCGCCAAGGCGCTGGGGATCGACGTCCAGGCGCTCGGCGTGCGCGAGCCCGCGGACTTCGACCAGGCCTTCGACGCGATGCGGCGCGACCCGCCCGACGGGATCCTCATGGTGAGCGATCCCCTCACCAATCTCAATCGCGTGAAGGTGTTCGAGTTCGCGGCGCAGCAGAGGCTCCCGGGCATCTACGAATACGACTTCATCGCGCGCTCGGGCGGCTTGATGTCCTACGGGCCCGATCTCGACGAGACATTCGATCGCGTAGCGGCCCTGGTCGATCGCATCCTCAAGGGCGCGAAGCCAGCGGAGCTGCCCTTCGAGCAGCCGACGACCTTCCGCTTCGTGCTTAACCTCAAGGCCGCGAAGGCGCTCGGCGGCGCCGTCCCGCCCGAGCTCCTCGCGCGAGCCGACGAGGTGATCGAATGAGACGGCGTCCGTTCCTGATTCTCGCAATCGGCCTCCCGGCGCTGACATGGCCTGCGGCCCGGACGCAAGCGTCACGGCTCTATCGAATCGGCTTTCTGAGCCCGGTGAATTTCGCGCCGGGGTCGGCGAGCGCCAGCCTGGCGGACGGGATGATCCATCGGCTCGAGCAGCTTGGCTATGCGCGCGGCACGAACCTCGAGGTCGAGACGCGCGGCGCGGACCGGAACCTCGAGCGTCTGCCGGGCTTGGTCGAGGAACTGGCGGCCAAGAAGGTCGACGTGATCGTCGCCAATAGCTATCCCGCTGCCGCGGCGGCCAAGCAACGGATCAGCACGATTGCGATCGTGGTCATCAACGCCGGCGACCCCGTCAAGACCGGCCTCGTCGCCAGCCTGAAACAGCCGGGCGGCAACGTCACGGGCATCTCCGATGTCGCGGCCGAGCTCGCCCCGAAGCGCCTCGAGCTTCTCAAGGAAACCGTGCCGGGACTGAAGCGTGTGGCCATGCTCTGGAACGCCAACGACCTCGGCATGACGATGCGCTACGAGGCCTCGGCGGCGGTGGCGAGGGAACTGGGCGTTGTCGTGCAGCCGCTCGGGGTGCGAGAGCCCAATGACTTCGAGGACGCCTTTGCGGCGATGAGCCGCGATGTGCCCGATGGCCTGCTCATGGTCTCGGACACGCTCACCTTCCTCAACCGCAAGCGAGTCTATGACTTTGCCGCGGCGCGCCGTCTGCCGGCCATCTACGAGGACGAGCGCTACGCCCGGGACAGCGGCCTCATGTCGTACGGTCCCGATCCCGTCGAGACCGTCGAGCGCGCGGCCAGCCTCGTCGATCGCCTCCTCAAGGGCGCGAACCCCGCCGAATTGCCGCTGGAGCAGCCGACGCGCTTCCGCCTGGTGATCAATCTCAAGACCGCGAAAGAGCTCGGCCTCTCGATCCCGCCATCGATCCTCGCCCGCGCCGACGAGGTGATCGAATGAGGCGGAGGGAGGTCATCGCGCTACTTGGCGGCGCGGCGGCGATGGCGCCGCTCACCGGGCGCGCCCAGGGGGTTCCGATGCCGGTGATCGGCTACCTGAACGTGGTCACACCGGTTCCGGCCTTGATGGAGGAATTTCGCAACGCTCTGGCCGAGGGCGGTTTCCACGAAGGCCGCAACGTCGCGATCGAATACCGGTCGGCCGAAGGCCGATACGACCTATTACCTGGCTTGGCCGCCGATCTGGTTCGCCGCCGGGTCGACGTCATCGTCACTGCCGGTGGCACTCTCTCGGGGCGAGCGGCCGCGGCGGCGACGAGCACGATCCCCATCGTAGCCCTGATCGGTGCCGATCCAGTTGCGGCGGGCTTCGTCGGCAGTCTCAGCCGTCCCGGCGGCAACGTAACGGGGGTCGCCCAGCTTGTATCGGAGTCGAGCTCAAAGCGCCTGCAGCTCCTGCACGAGCTGGCGCCCGCCGCCGGTACCATCGGTTATCTCGAGAATCCGGCGCAGCTGAATGCTTCGCAAAGCACCAAGAGCATTGCGGCCGAGGGCCGCGCGCTCGGCGTGATGATTTCCGTGGTGAGCGCGAGCACCGACGCCGAGCTCGCCGCGGCCTTCGCGGCCATTTCCAAGGATCGGGTTGGCGCGCTCCTGGTGAGCGCGGACTCGTACTTTTTCATGCGACGAGAGGAGGTCGTGGCGCTCTCGGCGGGCATAGCGGTGCCAACCATGTATTTCTTCCGCGAGTTCGTCGCAGCGGGTGGATTGATCAGCTACGGCACTCGGCTTGCCGGCGGCTATCGCCAGATCGGTGTTTATGCCGCCAGGATCCTCAAAGGCGAGAAGCCCGCCGACCTGCCGATCGCCCAGCAGTCGGAGAACATAGAGCTGGTGGTGAACCTCAAGACCGCAAAGGCGCTTGGGCTCACGGTCCCGCAGTCGATCCTCGCCCGTGCCGACGAGGTGATCGAATGAGGCGACGGGAGCTCCTGGCTCTCGCTGCTGGGCTGGCGGCGGCATCGCCTATGCTCGGGCGCGCGCAACAAGCGGCGAGGATCTACCGCATCGGGATTCTCGAGCCCACACCAGCGGCGCAGAACACCGCCGATCTCGACGCGCTGCGCGAGGGCTTGCGTAACCTCGGCTACGTCGAGGGGCGAAACCTCGTTATCGAATACCGGTCCGCGGATGGTCGGGCCGAGCGGTTCCCGGATCTCGCGGTCGAGTTGGTGCGTCTGAAGGTCGATCTGGTCGTGACCCGGGGGACGCCCGCCGTCCAGGCGGTCCAAGGCGCCAGCGAGACAACTCCCGTGGTCATGGCCGCGATGGGGGCCCCGCTGCTCGTCGTCGACAGCCTCGCGCACCCCGGCGGCAACGTAACGGGGATGACCACCTTCAGCGCGGAGTTGATCGGAAAGCGCGTCGAGCTTCTCAAGGAATTTGTTCCGAATATTTCACGGCTGGCGCTGCTGCATAATCTCGGCAATCCCATGAGTCCGCCCGAGTGGGAGGAGGCGAAAGCAGCGGGGCTCGCCCTGGCTCTCCAGGTCGTGCTGCTCGACGTACGAAGCAAGGAAGATTTGCCTCGAGCCTTCGAAACGGCGATTGAAAAGCATGTCGACGCGCTCGTCGTCGGGGCGGACGGCCTCACCCAAGCGTCTCAGCGAACGATCATCGACCTGGCGGCCGTCAACCGGCTGCCTGCCTGTCATCCATCCCGCGATTTCGTCGAGCTCGGGGGATTGATGGCTTACGCGCCGAGCTATCCCGATCTCTACTTCCGGGCCGCAAGCCTCGTCGACAAGATCCTCAAGGGCGCAAAGCCTGGGGATTTGCCGGTCGAACAGCCAACCAAGTTCGAACTGGTGATCAACGCCAAGACCGCCAAGGCACTCGGCCTCGCCATTCCACAATCGATCCTCGCCCGCGCCGACGAGGTGATCGAATGAGGCGGCGTGATTTCGTCACTCTGTTCTGCAGCGCTGCGGCCTGGCCGCTCGCCGCCGCCGCACAGACGTCGCCAAAAATCCCGCGGGTGGGTTTCATTGGCGGCGCCAGGCCCACGGAGACCGCGCACGTGTTCGAGGCGTTCCGGCAAGGGCTCAGGGAGCTGGGCTACGTGGAAGGACAAACGATCATGCTAGAAGTCCGCTGGGCCGAGGGGCGCCTTGAGCGGATACCCGAGCTGGTTGCTGAGCTTGTCCGCCTCAAGGTGGATGTCCTGGTGGCAGCCAACAGTACGGTAGCGCTGGCGGCCAAGAACGCTACCCGGACCATTCCCATCGTCATATTCGCGGGTGATCCCGTGGGACTCGGCCTGGTGGTCAGCCTGGCGCGGCCCGGAGGAAACCTCACAGGGCTGAGCTATTTTAATGCCCAGCTCAACGGCAAACGCGTGGAACTCATTAAAGAGTTGGTGCCGGGGCTTGCTCGCCTCGCCGTGCTCAGGAACCCGATGGTCGCAATCCATGCCATCTTCTGGCAGGAAACCGAGGTGGCAGCCCGGAAACTCGGCGTGGTGCTTCAGTCTCTAGAAGTACGCGGGCCCGAGGACTTCGAGGCGGCGTTCGCGACTGCCGCGCGGGACAACGCTCAGGCCCTCCTCCCTCTCGATGACCCCCTCACTCTTGGGTACGGGTCCCGGATCGTGGCCCTGGCTGCCAGCAGCCGCCTCCCGGCAATCTACGGCTTTCGCGAATTCCCGGATGCCGGGGGTCTGATGTCCTACGGCCCGAGCTTCGTCACCCTCTTCCGGCGCGCTGCCACCTTCGTGGACAAGATCCTCAAGGGTGCCAAGCCCGCCGACCTCCCCGTCGAGCAGCCCACCAAATTCGAGCTGATCATCAACCTCAAGACCGCAAGGGCGCTCGGCCTCACGATCCCGCAGTCGCTCCTTGCCAGCGCCGACGAGGTGATCGAATGAGCGCGCCGGCCGACGCGACAGCGCGGGTAAACGCTGCCGCGCCCGCCGCCGAGGCCGCGGCCCCCGCGCGCGAGGCGATCGTCCCGGCGCCGCCGCGGCGGGGGCGTCTCTTCGTCAAGTACGTGGTCTCGCTGGTGGGCCTGGTCGCGGTCGTGCTGATCGGCAACGGCGCGCTCGACATCTGGTTCTCCTACAAGGAGGCGAAGCAGACGTTGGTGCGCATCCAGCAGGAGAAGGCCGAGTCCGCGGCGCAGCGCATCGCGGAGTTCGTCGACGAGATCCAGCGCCAGATCGGCTGGACCACGCATGCGCAATGGTCGGCCGGCACCGTCGACCAGCGTCGCTTCGACTATGTCCGCCTCCTGCGGCAGGTGCCGGCGATCACCGAGCTCGCCCAGTTGGACAGCGACGGGCACGAGCAGCTCAAGGTCTCGCGGCTCGCCATGGACGTGGTGGGCAGCGGCACGGACTTCTCGCAGGATCCGAAATTCACCCAGGCGGTCGCGCACAAGGTCTGGTTCAGCCCGGTCTATTTCCGCAAGGAATCCGAGCCCTATATGACGATCGCGATCGCGCACGCCGGCCGCAAGCCCGGCGTCACGGTCGCCGACGTGAACCTCAAGCTGATCTGGGACGTGGTGACCGCCATCAAGGTGGGGCAGGCGGGCTATGCCTATGTTGTCGGGCCCGACGGGAGGCTGATCGCGCATCCCGACATCAGCCTGGTCCTGCGCAACACGGACCTCTCGGCGCTGCCGCAGGTCAGGGCAACGCTCTCCGATCCCGGCGCCGCGCGCGATCCCGCTGAGACCGTCACCATCTCGCCGAATTACTGGGGTGTCTCGGTCCTGACCGCGCACGCCGCCATACCCGCGCTGCGCTGGCTGGTCTTCGTCGAGCTGCCCGCGCGCGAGGCGCTGGAGCCGCTCTACGAGCTGCTGACGCGAAGCGGCATCCTGCTGGGATTGGGCCTGCTGCTCGCGGCGATCGCGGGCGGGGTACTCGCGCGCCGAATGGTGGTGCCGATCCGGCAGTTACAGCAAGGAGCGGAGCGGCTGGGCTCCGGCGCGCTCGACCACCGCATCGAGCTCAAGACCGGCGACGAGATCGAGGCGCTAGCGGCCCGCTTCAACCGCATGGGCGCGCAGCTCCAGGAGTCCTACGCGACCCTCGAGGCCAAGGTCGAGGCGCGCACGCACGAGCTCAGCGAATCCTTGGACCGGCAGACCGCGACGGCCGAGGTGCTCAAGGTCATCAGCAGCTCGCCGGGCGAGCTTAAGCCCGTGTTCGATGCGATGCTCGAGAACGCCACGCGCATCTGCCGGGCCGAGTTTGCCCGGATGGCGCTTTATGATGGAGCCATACTCAAGACCGTCGCGGTGCGCGGTGCCACCTCGGAATACGCCCGCTTTTTGGAGGGATACAAGCAATCGCCGGGACCCGGGACGACGACCGCACGCATGGCCGCCGAGCTCAAGGCGGTGCACACGCCCGACGCTGCGGCATCACCCGGCTATCTCTCCCGCGATCCCTTCGTCGTGGCCGCAGTGGAGCTGGGCGGCGCGCGGAGCGTCGTTTCAGTGCCGCTCATCCGAGATCGTAGACTGATCGGC
>Ga0126378_10003196_pt1 | contig 12357 bp, 13 predicted proteins | sample PanSoiMetPlot_23_FD_92587 | JGI IMG/M metagenome (GOLD analysis project Ga0126378, IMG submission 92587) | Tropical forest soil microbial communities from Panama - MetaG Plot_23 | ecosystem: Environmental > Terrestrial > Soil > Tropical forest > Bulk soil | place: Panama | collected 2016-02-17
GCTTCGGCCAACCCGGCATTGATCCTCAACACCGCGCTGGTGAATGTCTGGGGCTGCAATATGGTTTGATTGCCGTAGGGCAGATCGAAGGGAATTGCAAAATTGTGCTGGATCAGGATCGCGCTGGATTTCGTCCGAAATGCTTCCCAGAGCTGCTTCAGGTCGGTTACGACTTCGGTGGCAAAGTTCGACTTGTCGCGACAGGCAACATAACGGGATTGGAGTCCCTGTACGGTCATGAACAGGAGCACGAACTGCGGTTCGCTGCGATACAACCCGCTGCCGGCGTCGAGGACTTCCTGCCGAATCATGTCAAATTCGGCTTCATAGGTCTGCGGCCAGACCCCGCGCAATTTCAGGACGGCCTCCAGCGCCTGACAATAATGCTGGGTAGCGGCATCGCCCAGGACGGCGAGACGCACCCGCGATTGACACGACGATTTCTCGATCTTGCGGCCGGCCGCCAGGAGGCGATGAAGCGGAAGATCGACGATCTCCCAGGGTTGCAGCGATGCGGTCATTTGGGGCGCTGGCAAAAATACCCGCACAGGCTGGGTGTGAGGTTGCGTGTCTTGAAACCCGGAGCGCACTCCTCCTGCAGATGGAGCGGTTGAAGGCCGGCTGCGCGCAACATTTCTTCGAGTTCCGCGGGCCTGTGAAACAGATAGATGTGATCGGAATGCGCGGCGTTCAACGCGGCGGTGATGTAGGCAAAGCCGCCGGGCCGCACCATATCGTGCAGCCAGCGGCAGAACTCTGCAGGATTTTCGAGGTGCTCAAGAACCTCCTGACAAATCAGGAAATCGGCAGGGATCTCATAACCGTGCCGAATATCCCTGTTTTCGAGCTTGTAACGTTCACCAAGCCCGAATGCCTCGATCACCTTGCCGGTGTATTCCAGGGAAAAACGGCTTATGTCAAAACCGACTCCCCGGACTCCAGGCAGCGCTTCAAGCGTCACCTTTGAATACATGCCGCACCCGACGCCAACCTCAAAGAAAACATTGCATGCTGCAAGCCTTGGCAACAGCCCGTGTTTGAAGCCTTTCAGCATGTGATAATGCTGTGGCCAGATGTAGTGCGTGAGCCACATGCCCGGCAAATACCGCTGCGTCATGTGTTCTTCGTTGAAGTAGCACTCCTGGAGAACCTCTTGATAGCTGGACGCTCGATACCGGCCGTTGCGTTCGTAGAAGACCTGATTGCGCATTGAATCGTTGGCGAACTCGGCATACCCGTCCAGCGCCTCGAGCAGACGGTCCGACAGCGGTTCGCCTATCTCTCCGTACATGGCCTCGATATTGGGCACGGCTTCGTTGGCCCAGCCGCGCCCGAATCTTGATGGCGCTTCCGTGAAGACAGAAGCGAGTACCGGGTAGGTTCTCTGCATGGCACCACACAGCAGGTTCCACTTCTGAAGACTATTCAAGAGAACTCACTCCGATCGAGAATGCGATGCCAGGTCCTGCCAGAGGCCACAACTCGCCCCTGTATATCCTGGAGACAAATCTCCAGTACGATACTCGAGACCGCTTCGCTTATCTGCTTTACTTTGCCGATCACCTGAAGATCGCACGGCGCGTAGCAAGGCTGGCGGAACGCCACGTCCACCCGCTCCAGAATGGAAAACTTGCCTGGAAACTCCATACCTACGAGCCGCGAGACATAGGCAATCAGCAACGCGCCATGAACGACAGGACCGGAATATCCAGCCCTGCGGGCGAAATCCTGATCTGTGTGAAGAGGCGCAGCGTCACCCGACAGAACCATAAACGAATCCACGTCCGATCTGGAGATCGTTACCCTGATGCGCCCTTCCTGACCTTCGACAAGATCAATCATCAAACCTCTTCTTGAAGATACGGCAGCCAAGATCCGCCACGGCCTTCCAGCAAATTGCAGCCAATGCTGCACGCGACGCGAGAATATCATCGACCGCAAACGTGGCAACCACTTCGCCTTTGCCAAATCGCTTGCGTCGTCTGGTTCAATTGGGCTTATATCCACTACCCAGCCTATGAGATGCACCTTTTCGAAGAACGCTTGTCGCCATAAATGTCCATTTCGCTCCTGTCGAAAACTGAACTGGCTGCACTGGTTCTCGCCGAGATCCGGAAACACGAGGGCTGCGAAGGGGTGGATTCAGTCGCGATATTGGAAACGACCCGTCTGCATTCTCTGGCAAATTGGGAGATCTGCATTATCGCTGCCAGCAGTGGTGAGCCGTCGGTCGTTCAACGAGCAGCTTCAGCCGTGGAAAAATCCCTGCAACTCCGGTACCAACTGAAGGACGGCGCGCCGCACCAGTTCAGGGCTGGCGACCGCGTGCGTATAAGTGAGGTTGGCCGCACTCACGCACGCAGAGCACTCGGCGCGATCGGCACCGTCGACAGCGAAAGATCTGCGAGGGATATGGTCCGCGTTCTCTTCGACGGTTCGAAGAGGTCCGTTCACTTGCATTACTCCTACATCGAGCCGGCGGAACCCAAATAGCCAACAGGGTCCCCCAGGACACCAACTTAATCCTTTTCCGGTCCGGGTCCGCTCTGGTCCAGCATCGAAATTTCGCCTTTGCCTCCTGCCCGCCGGTAGTAGAGCTCGCACAACTGCCGTACCGCAAATGACCTGTCGTTCAGCTTTCCCTGCCTCTGCAATTGGTAAACGAACATTTGCCCGAAAGGCGCAACGGACGAAAGTTTCCCTTCATCCAGGAGGGCTAGCCAACCTTCAACGTCCTCCACCGCACGTTGCAGGCAGCGTTTGGCGAATTCCGGATCGGCTTTTTCCGTCATCATTCTTCTCCGTAACGCATCATTTATATATGGACGCCTGCGGCGTTTTCAGCGATGTCCCTGTCGACCAGCAGTTGGACTCGTCAACCGGATTCTGTTACTGAACCTCCCATCTCGATCGCCAACCCCGAATGCGGGGCGACCGGCATCGTCTGCCTTGCGAACAACCTCCGCCTCTGCAAGATTCCGCCTCTGCAAGATAAAGACACACTGTGATGTGCGTAATTAGAGAGCTGCTGCCTTACCGCCGTCCGTTTGTTTTGACTCTATTGGTAGCACTGCTCGTTCTTGCTGTTTCTCTTTTTATGGTCCGTCGCGAATATTCCGTACGCTCAACCATCGCGGTCCCCGCCACCTTTGCAGATAACAAGCTGACACCGCTGTATCAGCCCGACCAGATGGCAAAGCAGGTTACGAGCGGCTATCTGTTCCCGGCATTGCTGGAGCTATCGCAGAAGGGTGTGTTGCCATCAACACTGAATACGCTGGAACGCACGAAGGCCGAAGCTGCAGGCCTGTTCGTAAACTTGTCCAGCTCCGTTCAAGAAAGTCAGCAGGATGACGCCAGACGATTTCAGCAACTCATCGTCGACCAAATCATCAAGGAGCGCGCGGTTGAGGTAGAAGCCCTGCGCAAGAGCGTCGCCGCAAAGGTTGCATCCGCGAACAGAGCCTCCCGAGACTTGGTGCAGCAAACCAGAGATTTCGAATCTCAAATTCAGACTCTGAGTGCCAGCGCCGAGGAGCTCAAGAAACAGATTGGAAGCCGGCAATCCGAACTGACCACAGCTTTCAAGAACACAGCGAATTCGAACAGCGCAGACGAACGCGCCGTCAATGAAACCGTGGTCCGCGAGCTGCGCGAGCAGATTGGTTCCCTGCTGGTTCTGACAAGGGACACGGATACCCAACGACTGGGCATGGCTCGGGCTCTCGTCGATATAAAGCGGCAGAATGAGGAGCAATTGAAAGCCGCCGCTGACGGAGAACGTGAACTGGAGACGATCAGCGATACGCGGGTTCTGTTACCGCCATCCGTTATACCGGTTTCTATCGGACCTCGTCGGCTTTCGCTGCTGCTCGCCGGGTTCTTCTTGTCCTTAATGGCTGCTTTCGGAACGGTGGTCGTGTTGTACAATTTCGACCGACACTTCGGGTCAAAAAAGCCATCCACTGGGCGTCCGGAGTGAAATGAACGGGGCGTCCGATTATGCACCCGGTTTGAGCGATCCCTCTCCGCAGGGGGAACACCGCCTCGGTCCGGCCTGGCTCATCTATTTTCATGCCGCCGTATGTTGCGCGTCGTTGGCCTACTTAGGACGAATTTATGGCTACGCCGGCATCGCCTACGATGACGCGCACCTCTACGACGCCGCGCTGAATGTCATACCATTCGTTCTGGTATCGGTTCTGTTTACCTTCGCCCGTTTCAGTTTTGGGTACTTTCTCGGATTTCATTTCTACACGGTGATCCTTGGTTTCCTCTGGTTGGTAGAATCCTCAAAACTCGGTTACGACAAGGAAGCGGCGAGCATCTCTGCCTTTGCCTCCGCGGTCGCATTCCTGCTACCAACGCTCTTCATTCTTTCGCCGATTTTGCGAACTGACGTCGTCTCTGTTCGAACTTTTGACAGAATTCTCACCGCGGTACTGGTCGCTTCGACCGCGCTCATCGTGGTCTCCGCGTTTTATAACTTCAGGCTCGTCGACTTTGCTGCCGCATCGAGAGTTCGCAGCCAGCTGAATGAACCCACGGCGCTTGGATACTTGGATCCGATTGCCTCAAACGCGCTATTGCCGGTCGCGTTTGCGACCTTTGTCCTGCGCCGAAACTTCTGGCGCGCTGCACTAACGATTCTGCTTCTGTTGGCCTTCTATCCAGTTACCTTGAGCAAGACGGCTCTTTTTGCACCTTTCTGGATCCTGGGAATTACAGTCCTGTCAAAATTGTTCGAAGCCCGAACCACAGTGGTCCTGACCCTTTTCTTGCCGGTGGTGACGGGCGTTGTTTTGGGGTTCCTGGCCGATCAGGATTTTGTGGCCTATGTCAGCGTCAGGAACTACATCGGTTTGGTCAATTTGAGGATGGTTGCCATTCCCTCCAGCGCTCTCGATCTCTATAACGATTTCTTTGCCAAGCACGACCTCACGTACTTTTGCCAGGTCAATATTTTGAAGCGTCTCTTCTCTTGCCCCTACGCGCAGCCGCTGGCGGTCATGATGCAGAATGCTTACGGGGTTGGCAATTTGAACGCCTCGCTTTTTGCCACCGAAGGGATTGCGTCGGTAGGTCTCGCCGGCGCACCGATCGCGGTGTTGGCATGCGGGCTGGTGGTGGCCCTGGGGAACCGCGTTTCAGCCTCGTTGCCCCCGCGTTACGTGTTGATGTCAGGCGCCATCATCCCGCAGGTATTTCTGAATGTGCCGCTCACGATATCCCTGATGACAGGTGGTGCAGCGGTGCTCTTTCTCATGTGGCTTATCACGCCGCGCGCGATGTTTGAGCAGCCACGGAGGGAGTAACTCTGGACCCCATGCCGTGCCAATTCGTCCCGTTTGCTGTATTTCTGCAGTCGAACTTGGGCCCCCGGATTGCGACTAGACGGCTACAAGCGAGTTGGAGGAGACCTCCAACCATCGGAACTCAATAGGACAAGGCTTGTGAAGACCATCAGCGTCATTACTCCCTGCTACAATGAGGAACTTACAGTCAGGGACTGTTACGAAGCCGTGCGCCACGTATTCGAAGCGAACCTTCCAGAATACAAGCGCGAGCATATTTTTTGCGATAACTCGTCGGACGATCAGACTCTGAACATCCTGCGGGAAATCGCGGCGGCAGATAAATCCGTGCGCGTCATCGTCAATGCTCGGAATTTTGGCCCTCTTCGCAATACATATAACGGCGTCATGGCCGCGTCCGGCGACGCGGTCTTGCTGTTCTTGCCGGCCGACTTGCAGGATCCTCCCGAACTCATTCCTGAATTCGTGAGGTTGTGGGAGGCGGGCAACGAAATCGTCTACGGAATCCGCGCGGTTCGGGAAGAGAGCCGAATAATGCGCGGGATTCGATCAGCCTACTATCGCATCTTGATCCGCTTCTCGGAAATCAAGGTGCCGCCCGGCGTGGGCGATTTCCAACTGGTGGATCGAAGCGTTGTTGAGGCCATGCGTAGTGTCCGGGACAGTTATCCGTTCATGCGCATGATGACCTTTGAATGTGGTGGCCGTTCGGTCGGAGTACCCTACACCTGGCGCGAACGACGGAAGGGTTTTTCCAAAAACCGGGCGATGGCACTGATCGATCAAGGCCTCAATGGGCTGATTTCATTCACAACGGCACCGCTTCGCTTTGGTCTCTTTGCGGGCTTCTTGATTTCTTTCATGAGCATCGCCTATGCGCTGATAAACTTCGTGATCGGGCTCGTCATGTTTCGACGGCTGGCCGAACCCGGCATCATCACCCTCATCGTTGCGATGTTCTTTTTCGGCGGCGTTCAGCTGTTCTTCATGGGCATGATCGGCGAGTACATTCTCGCCATTTACGGCCAGGTTCGAGAAAGGCCGGTCGTTTTCGAGCGCGAGCGCATCAATTTCGACACACCGGAAAAGTAGCGGAGGCCTGGGCCCTTCAGGCCTTCGGCGCCCGCCGAACACGATCGGCAATAGCCTCCGCGGAGAGGCCTGCTGCCGCAAGCAACGCCTCCCGCGATCCGGCAATCGACGCTTTGCCGCTCATGTCGGGAATGCCGATCCCGAGCAGGGGCGGCCGGCGCGCGTCCCCCGCGAGCATGACGGCAACCAGGCTGTGCAAGCCACCACGCAAGACGTGCTCCTCAAGCGTCACGACGAGCGAAACGTTTCGGGCGGCGCCACGTATGTAGTTTTCATCGAGCGGCTTGATGGCGCACACGCTCGCGACCTCGACCTCAAGCCCCTCTTTTTCGAGGATAGACGCTGCCTGCAGGCCCTGCTCGGCGATGGGGCCGGAAGCCAGCAGCAGGACATCCTTGCCCTTTTTGAGGACACGCGGACGCTCCAGGGTGTCGGGGATGGCCTCGCTCAATATGGGCTCGCCAGCGCGGCTCAGACGAAGATAGGAGGGCCTGCCGCTCACGGCGATGGCACGGGTCGCAAGCCGCACCTCGATCGGATCGCAGGGCACGAAGACCTCCATCGAAGGCAGCATCGACATGATGGCGACGTCTTCGAGCGCGTGATGGGTATATCCCTGGCTTCCATAGGCATAGCCGGCTCCAACCGCGATGACCTTCACGTCGGCGCCGTGATAGCAAACGTCGTTCCGCAACTGCTCCAGGCAACGGATGGTCGGGAAATTGCCTATCGAATAAATGAAAACGGTGTGACCGGACAGCGCAAGACCGGCGGCGATGCCGGCCATGTTCTGCTCGGCGACACCGACATTGACGAAACGCTCGGGAAACCGCGCGACGAACGGCTCTAGCACCGAGTAGCCGAGGTCGCCACAGAGCAACCAGACCTTCTGGTTCTCGGCGGCAACCTCCAAAAGAGTCGAGAGGAAGGTGGTCCTCATCCACGCACCTCGGCCAATGCCGCAACCAGTTCCTGATCCGAGGGCGAGCGGTAGTGCCACGTCAGGCTGTTCTCCATGAAGCTGACGCCCTTTCCCTTGACTGTCTGTGCGATGATCACCGTCGGGCGGCCGGCCATCTGCGGCACGGTTTCCAGCGCGCGTTCCAGCGCGCCGACATCGTGTCCATCCACTTCGCAGACGTGCCAGCCAAACGCCCGCCATTTATCGGCGAACGGCTCGAGGTTGAGCACTTCCTCGACGCTGCCAAAACTCTGAATCTTGTTGAAATCGACGATCGCAACCAGATTGTCGAGCCTGTGATGAGGCGCAAAGAGAATTGCCTCCCAGTTTGAGCCCTCGTCACATTCGCCGTCGCTCAGCAGGCAGAAAACCCTGGCCCCCGCTCCGGCAGCGCGGGCTGCCATCGCCATTCCCACGGCGATCGGAAGTCCATGACCGAGCGATCCCGTCGACACCTCGACACCCGGTACGGCGTGGCTGACGTGGCCCGTCAAGATCGAGCCCTCAGTGCAGTAATTTTTCAAATCGCCCGGCGGGAAGAAGCCGCTCTCGGCAAGTGACGCGTAAAGGATCGCCGTCGCATGCCCCTTGCTGAGAACAAAACGGTCCCGATCCGCCCATCGCGGGCGCGACGGATCAACACGAAGAACGCGCGTGTACAGGACGGCGAGGATATCGGCCATCGAGAGACAGCCGCCGATATGCGAGGCTTTCGCCGCATGCACCATTCGCAATGCGTGAGCGCGGATCCGGCGCGCGAAGTCCCTAGGATCCGAAACGTTCGAACGTGTCATACCAAGCCACCGTCTCCCGGAGTCCGTCCGCCAGCGATACTTTGGGCTTCCATCCCAACCTGGACAGCCGAGAGACATCCGCTGCAAGAACCATAACTTGGTCGCGGCGATACGCCAACTCGCCGAAGCCGAGCACGGCATCCGGCCGAACGAGATCGCGCAGCCGCGTCAGAGTCTCCCGCAGCGAAGGCGCTTCCGGACTGCCGACATTGTAGACGCCCCTTGCGTCAGGATTTGTGGCCGCGATCCTGAACGCGGCCGCTGCGTCCCGCGCATGCAGGAAGCCCCATTTCTGCTCCGCCCGCGTGAGCGCCATGTGACCATCGGCACGAAGGCTCCGGATGGTGCTCGGGATCAACCAGTGCTCCGCATCCTTGGGCCCATAGGTCGAGAAAATCCGCAGCCAGGCAAAACGAACCGATCTTTGCCCGCAGAGGTGTTGGGACATGAGGCAAGTTGCGAGCTTCGCGATGCCGTAAAGCGTCGTCGGGCGGGTCGGATCGTCTTCCATGATAGGTCGATCGTACGGTCCATATTCGGCCTGCGAACCGGCCCCAACGAAGATCGTCGCGCCCAAATCGGCTGCAAGCTCGATCAACCTGACGGTGTTCGGCACATTGTGTGCCTGGATGCTGCTGTTCCGCTCCGCCCCTTCGACACCGCGCCAGGCCATGTGCACCACCGCATCCGGCTTGAAGCCTTGCAGTTTGCCGCGCAACCCGTCCTGATCTTCCAGCGTTCCTTCGATCACGTGCAGCCGCTGGTAGACGTCCTCCAGTCGCCAGCGCGATGTGCCGGGACGCAACAACACGGCTGTCGCGTGGCCGTGGCCCAGGAGATCGGCGACCAGATAAGAGCCCAGAAACCCGGTCGCACCCGTCACAAGAATACGCATAAGGCCCCGGTAAATGAGCCGCATTGGCTCGTCAATGCCCTGGGCTGCGTGATTTTCAATCTGCCCGGCGCCCCTCTTCAGGCCGGATTCTCGGCTGAAAAATCCGGACTTTCCGTGCTTGATTATCCGGCCCGTGCAGTTAAACGATGCGGCCTAAAATCGACAATCAAAGGGCTGCAGAATGGGCGACTTCAAACTGGCCATGGTTTCAGCGGGCTTCGAGCACGGCGGGAACGTCACCCACCGCCACCTTGACGGCCATCCCGACCTTCTGGTGTATCCGTTCGAATCGCAACTGGGCAATCGCAACTTCAACGACTTCCTCGCATCCGTCGAGCGCGTTCAATACCGCTATCCCGAATTCCCGGAAGGGCTGACACCGATCGAGCTGTACGAGCAGATCATCGACGAGGAAATGAAGACGTTTCTGCGCAAGCGCAACGGCTCCAAATTCAAGGATGCGAACTGCGTCCTCGACGAGAAGAAGCGTCTTTCCGAATTCGCGCGATTGCTCGGCACCCCTCCGATCCTTCGCCGCCAGGTGGTCGAAGCGTTCTTTCGATCAACATTCGCAGCCTGGGAGAACTACTACACAACGCCGCGCGAGGGGATGGTGTATGTCGGCTACTCGCCTGCCATCGGCATCGACGCCGATCGCATGGTGCGCGATTTTCCGAACATTCGCATCTTGCATATCGTACGAAATCCGTTCTCGGCCTATCGCGATACCAAGCGCCGCCCCTTCCCGCAACCGCTGACGAAGTATCTTATCACGTGGAACATCTATCATTCGACCGTGGAGATGTTCGCAAAAATGCATCCCCGGAACGTCCGCGTTTTCCGCTACGAAGACCTCGTCGACGACAAGCGCAAGTTCATGTCGGAAGCCGCCGAATTCATCGGCGTTCCGTTCGCGGACAGCATGCTTTATCCGAGCTGGAACGGCGTCGAAATCAGCCAGTCAATCGCTCCGTGGGGGACCGTGCTCAGGAGCACGAAAGAGTACAATCAAGAGGTCATACAGGATTTGTCCCGGGACGAACGCATGCAGATCGCCCAGGGCACCGCGGCCCTTGCGCGCCATTTCGGCTACGATCGTATCGACTACATCAGTCCGCTCTATCGTGCAGAATAAGATCGAATATTTCGAACCGGGTGGCGAGCGACTCGATGTGTCGGCCGAACGCAGGTGTCTGCGGGCTCGGCTTGAACAGCATCTGCGATCGTCGGCCCGCGACGCAGTCGTGACGCCGGTCGCGGCCGGCACTTTGGGGCTTTGTTATCAAGTCGAGATGTTCGGCAAACCCCGCTTCCTGAAAACCCACCTGCCGAATGCAAAGGCTCGCGCGAGCCTGGCTAAGGAGGCCGACATCCTGGCCCGGCTTTACGGCAGCGGGTTCCTGCTCGACCGTTTTGACATGACCGCGATGGACGGCACGGCGAGACTATGCGTCCTGATGCCGGCGCTGCAACCGCTTGCAGCGCCGATGGAGTCGGAACAGGTCGCCGCGATGACGCGCGACTATCGTCGACGCCTTGAGGGATACCGGCCGGAGAGTTTGGCTTCATCATGGGATTTCGACCAATATCTGGCGCGCGCGCGCGAGGCGCTGTCGACGCTTTCCGATCGCGGTTTGCTCGAAAAAGCAAGTGCCTCGGACGTGGGCCGGCTAATTTCGTATCTTGAGGATGGCATCTCCGGCCAGCCCCGCGTGCTCTGTCACGGCGATTTTGGTCCAAGGAACATCATGCTCAGCGAAACCAGGCCCCTTGCCATCGACTGGGAGGACGCCTTCTGGGGGATCGCGGGTTACGACTATCTCTATTGGCTGACCTTCATGGAAAATCGGCCATTGCTGCGGACCGCCGCATTTGGAAAAACGGAGCTTGAAGCGAGGACGGAGCACGCCATTCTCGCCCTGGTAGTCGTTTTGAAATGCTATCTGGCGGTTCGCTCCGGCGCCTATCTCGCCCACTCGGTCCCGATCCAAATGCGCATCGACGAGATTGTTGACCTGCGAACGAGGCAGTAGAACCGCGATCAACCTGTCGCAGAAACTTTCAGGCGTCTTTCAACAGCCCACGAATTTGGGCCCGGGAGACGTCTCTCATATTGGCGCCCCTGACTTGCGCGCTGTACCAATCCACCGTCAGCTGCAGCGCCTGGTCGAATGAAATCAACGGCCGCCAGCCGAGCTTTTGGCGCGCTTTCGAACAGTCCAGCCTGAGATAGGCTGCCTCGTGCGGATTCGTCCCGTCATCATCGTGGCGCCAGGCAGCTCCTTCGCCCCATAGCTTCGCCAGCTCTTCTATCACGGTCCTGACGGTCACCTCTCCCGCCTCGTTCGGGCCGAAATTCCAGCCTTCCGCAAACGGCCGACCGCGAGAGACCAGATGCTGGACCAGAAGCATGTATCCGAGCAGCGGATCGAGAACGTGCTGCCAGGGACGCACCGCGCCGGGATGTCGGACCAGCAGCGGCTGGCCTGCCGCGAATGCGCGCATCGCATCCGGCACCAGGCGATCCTGCGCCCAATCACCCCCACCGATGACATTGCCTGCCCTTGCCGAGCCGACGGCGGGCCCGCCGGCCGCAAAGAAGCTCCTTCGATATGCGTCGATGACGAGCTCCGCACAGGCCTTGCTGTTGCTGTAGGGATCGTGACCGCCCAGGGGATCCGTCTCCCGATATCCCCATGGCCAGTTCAGGTTCTCGTAGCACTTGTCGCTCGTGACGACGAGGACAGCCTGCAGGTTCGGCAAGCCTCGGGCGGCCTCCAGCACATGAACCGTACCCATCACGTTGGTGGCATAAGTCTCGACGGGCTCGGCGTAGGAAAGCCGCAAGACCGGCTGGGCGGCCATGTGGATGATGATGGCGGGACTTGCTGCGCGGATCGCTGTGGCGAGCGCCGCCCTGTCCCGGATGTCGCCGATGACGTGATGAACGTCAGCCGCGACGCCGGCCGCGCCGAACATCCCGTCGGGCCTCTTGGGCGGCAACGCAAAGCCATGCACTTCCGCTCCGACAAGTCCGAGGATCAGGCTAAGCCAACCGCCCTTGAAGCCGGTGTGGCCGGTCAGAAAGACCCTTTTCCCGCGCCAGAACGCCGGCTCGATCACCACATCCTCCACCGTGGCCGACCGCTTGCCCACTCGGTCTCGAGGAAATTCCGGTCGCGCAGGCTGTCCATCGGATGCCAGAAGCCATGATGAACGTAGGCCCGAAGCTGGTCGTCTCGTGCGAGGCGTTCCATCGGTTCCCGCTCCCAAACCGTGCTGTCGCCGTTTATCAATTCC
>Ga0126378_10003197_pt1 | contig 12353 bp, 11 predicted proteins | sample PanSoiMetPlot_23_FD_92587 | JGI IMG/M metagenome (GOLD analysis project Ga0126378, IMG submission 92587) | Tropical forest soil microbial communities from Panama - MetaG Plot_23 | ecosystem: Environmental > Terrestrial > Soil > Tropical forest > Bulk soil | place: Panama | collected 2016-02-17
CAGCAACATCCTCACATGCCGCGGAGCGGATGCCTTCCTGTTGAGGTGTAGGCGAGCTGCGACGATCGGCTGATGCTGCCTGAGCGACGTATCCCGGTCCGTTCTCCGCAGTGGCGGGAGATGTACGAGCGGGTTCAGGTCGCGATGGAGCTGACGTCCGGCCTAAACGTGGTTCCGTTCAGCGATGTCGAGACCCGTCACGCTCTGGTCGGGGAGCTGTTGGGCGATCCGCATCCGGAGAAGTCATTTGTGTTCCCGCCGTTCTACTGCACGACCGGCATCGGGAGTCGGCTCGGCGCTCGGGTATCGGTGGGGCAGGCTTGCTCGTTTCTGGACCTCGGTGGCATCACTATCGGGGAACGCACCATGATCTCCCCAAAGGTCACGCTAATCACGGAAGGTCACCCGATCGAGCCGAGCGAGCGGTACGAGTTCATCACGGTCGCCCCGATCACCATCGAAGCGAATGTCTGGATCGGAGCAGCGTCAACGATCCTTCCTGGTGTCACGATCGGACACGAACCGATCATCGGAGCCGGCGCGGTCGTCGCCAAGGAGGTGCCACCTATGACCGTCGTGACCGGCCCGGGTTACATGGTGCGCCGCCACTTACAGGGATCGGCAGGAGAAGACGCCGAGTAGCCGCTGATGGCATATCCGACAGTGCCGATGAGTGCGCGCTGCAGCGTGCGGCGGCGGGGCATTGCCCTGTGGTCTTTCGTGGTTCGTGTAACCCAAAGCGCAGGGCGAGGTGCTCTAACGATCGTGCAACCCGTGGCGGTCCCACGCCGCCAGATGTTGCGCGATCGGCAGAGATGCCGCCTCAGACGGCTTGCTCGCGCGAGCACCACCACGTCGTGCGGCCGGCGACCGTGCCGCGCACCATCGGGGCGCCGTCGCGCGGGCACAAGGCGTCGGGCTTGCGGTACGGCACCACCGACAGGGCGTGGACGCCGCCCGACCGGATGGCCGTGCGCACCGCCCGGCGGAGCCCGCGCAGCAACCGGTCGGCGTCCGGGCCGCTGAGCTCGGACGTGGAACGCGCCGGGTTTATCCGGGCCAGCCACAGTGTCTCGTCGGCCAGCAGGTTGCCCACTCCGGCCAGGGCGTGCTGGTCGAGCAGCCGGGCCTTCACCGGGGCGTCGCCGCGCGTGATCGCCGCCCGGAACTGCGCCGGGGTGATGGTCCGCGCGTCCGGGCCGAGCTTCTGCACCGGCGGGTCGAGCCGGACCCGGCCGAGCCGGCGCGGGTCGACTAGCAGCATCCGCCCGCCGTCGGCGAACCCCAGCGCGAACCGGGTGAAGCGGTAGTCGCCGGGCTGCCGGCCGCGTTCCCAGTAGTCGCCACCGTCGATCTCGGTGCCGTCCGGGTCGGCGATCACGATCTTGCCGGACATGCCGAGGTGAATGCCCAGCACCGGACCGCCGGCCGAGGTGTCGCACCACATGCTCTTGCCCTGGCGGTGGGCCGCGGTGAGACGGCGTCCGAGCAAGGCCGAACGCAACTGACCGGGCACGTGCGGGCGCGTCACGAACGTGTCCGAGTCGTCGACGTCGACGATGCGCCGCTCGAGCGCGGCTCGTTCGAGCACCGCCCGGGCGGACTCGACCTCCGGCAGTTCCGGCATCGGCACCTCATCGTGGTTGCATTGGAGCGGACTCCACTTTGTAGCGTGACGGCATGCGTACCGCGAACCTCGGTCCCCTGTCCGGCGGGATCGCCGAAGTGATAGTCAGCCCAGTGATCGTGCTCGCCGCGATCCACGCGACTACGGAGCTATCACCGATCTGCCAGCTGCGCCCGTCCTTGACTCGCGTCAACTGAGCTGGATCACGGCCGTGCGGCATGATCCAACCGTAATTCGAGCATCTAGACCTGCCGACACCGTATCGACTGCGGCATCCAGGCCGTCCGCACACTTCCGCGATGGCGCCGCCGCGGCCCGGCCCGGCACTCGTGGAGCAGCCGAGGCGGTCGCCGCGTACGAAACCGCGATCACCCTCACTCGCAACGATGCCGAACGCGCCTTGCTCGCGGAGCGACTGCGTACGCTCGGCTGACGCCATACCGCGATCACAATCAGTCGCAATGACACGCGTCGACCGCATCGCCCAGGCATCATCCTTCGAACCCAGTCCGACCACCGACGACGAGGGGCTCACAAGTGAGCGACGAGGCCCGAGCGCAGCCCTTCGCTGACGGGCTGGGCGCCAACCGTGCGGCATTCGATGTCCCGCGTGATGTCGCGTACTTCAATACGTCGAACCTGAGTCTGCAGCTGCAGGCAGTCCGAGCGGCCGGCGAGGCGGCACTGGGTAGGCGCGCACGCCCATGGACCATCGCCGCCGGGGATTGGTTCACCGACGTCGAGCAGGCCCGGTTGCTATTCGCCACGCTGATCGGCGCGGACGCCGACGGAGTGGCGCTGGTGGCGGCAACCAGCTACGGCTTCGCCGTGGCGGCGAGCAACCTACGGCTCGCCGCAGGCCAGCGGGTCCTGGTGCTGGCCGAGGAGTATCCGTCGGGGATCTACACGTGGCGCCGGGCCGTGCACCGCACCGGCGCGCACCTGCTTACCGTCTCCAGGCAGCCAGGACGGTCCTGGACGGACGCGATCCTGGACCAGCTCGACGAACGAGTTGGCATCGTCAGCGTGCCCAACGTCCACTGGACCGATGGCGCGCTGGTCGATCTCGACCGAGTCGCCGCTCGCACACACGAGGTGGGCGCCCGACTGGTCATCGATGCCAGCCAGTCGGCCGGCGCGATGCCGTTGGACGTGCGCGTACTGCGGCCCGACTTCGTGATCACGGTCGGCTACAAATGGCTGCTCGGCCCGTTCGGCCTCGGCTACCTCTACGTCGCCGAGGAGCACCGGCGCGGGCAGCCGGTGGAGGAGAACTGGATCTCGCGTGCCGGGTCGGAGGACTTCGCCCGGCTGGTCGACTACCGCGACGACTACCAGCCTGGCAGCCGCCGCTTCGACGTCGGCCAGCGCACCCACTTCGAGCTGATGCCGATGGCGGTGGCCGCGCTGCTGCAGCTGACCACCTGGCAGGTCGACAACATCGCGGCCGCGCTTACTGAGGTAACCGGTCAGCTCGCAGCCGCGGCCGCCGACCTCGGCCTGACCCCGCTGCCCGCCGATCAGCGCGGGCCGCACATGCTCGGCATCGCGCTGCCGCAGGAACTGCATACACCGCTGCTGACAAAACTCGCCGACAAGGGTTGCTACGCCGCCATCCGTGGTGCGTCACTGCGCATCTCGCCCCACCTGCACACCGACCAGGCCGACATCGACACACTGCTCGCGGCGCTGGCAGACGTGCGATAGGCGCCAGCGACTGTCCACTGTGGACGGCAGTCACTAGTTGACGGAGCTCGGCCGGTCGAGGGCGTACCTCGGTCTGCTGGTGCTTCGGGTTCTGCGCTGGCTTCCGGCACACCGGAGTGCTATCAATTACCGACGTGCTGGCCGACTCCCGGACGCGCTGGCACGTGTCCCGCAGGAGAGATCAATGAAGATCATCATGCTCGCGGCGGTAGCACTGTTCGTCATCGGCGCGATCGCCGAGGCGCGCGACACGCACACCGTGTGGGGCCAGGGCAGCACCTTCTGGATGCTGCTCGGCTTCGCGGCGGTGGCCTTCGAGTTCGCGGCGCCTGGCTACGCCCGGCGGCTTCGCCGCCGCTGACGCACGAAATCATCGACGCCCATCGCTATTCGGCTGCGTTGCCGCGCCGCTATAGCGTCACATCTGTTGCCTAGCGCTCTACACCTTTAGGTGGAGTCGGAATCAATCCCTGGGGCGATGTGCGAGCGCCGCGGGGCGTCGAGTATGGCATTAACGCCACAGCGACCACTGAAAAGGAGGACGGGCACATGTCCAGTAGGACCTGCACCCCAGCGCTGCGGCCCGCGCTCCGCCGCCGGACCGTCCAGACTCCCGAATACTCACGCCGGACACGTGCCGAGGGCTCGGCTGCGGCACTGGCCGAGCGCCGGTCATGCCGGCCTGGCCGTCAGCCCGCAACCGAACAGGCTCGGCTGGTGATGGCCCGTGACCTGCGTCCTGGCGACGTCGTCCAACAACACGATTGGTCACTGCATGTCCGCGAGGTCAACGTCAGCCAGGCGGCCGTGGCGATCGCCGTCACCGAGTTCGGGTTCTTGCTGCGCTACGCCGCCGATGCGCAGGTGCAACTAGCGGCCTAAGAACCGGCCTGATCTGCCGATTTGCGTGCACGTCGGCGCAGAATGTCAGTGCACTCTGGTGGGGGTTATTGCGACCCTGTCGCAATTAGATCATCTGTTCGGAAGACCGTACCCTCGCCTTGTGTCCCACAAGTTGCGCGCGCGTCCCGATCACGGCCACGACGAGCATGATCACGAAGAAGCGGGCGGTGGCCGGACCCGGCTCAAGCATGCGATCTCCGACGCGTTCGGCGGTCACAGCCATGACGCGGCTGATCAGATCGACGGTGCATTAGAGGCGAACGCCGCGGGTCAGCGTGCGTTGCTGATCAGCCTGGCCGGTCTGGGCGCGACCGCGACTATTCAGCTTCTCGTGGTGGTGCTGTCCGGATCGATCGCGCTGCTCAGCGACACCCTGCACAACTTCGCGGACGCGCTCACCGCCGTGCCGCTGCTGGTGGCATTCGCACTTGCCCGACGCCAGCCGACGAAACGCCACACCTACGGCTATGGCCGCGCCGAAGACCTGGGCGGCCTGTTCGTCGTCGCTATGATCGCGCTGTCCTCCGTGCTGGCCGCCTACGAGTCGATCCGGCGGCTGATCAACCCCCAGCAGGTCACCCACCTGTGGGCGGTCGCGGGCGCGGCATTGATCGGATTCTTCGGCAACGAGCTGGTGGCGCGCTACCGCATCCGCGTCGGGAGGCGCATCGGCTCAGCTGCTCTGGTCGCCGACGGGCTACATGCCCGCACCGACGGCTTCACGTCCCTCGCCGTGTTGCTCGGCGCGGGCGGTGTCGCCCTCGGATGGACCTGGGCGGACCCCGCGGTCGGACTGCTGATCACCGTGGCGATCCTCGGCGTGCTCCGCTCCGCCATCCGCCAAGTCGGCGCTCGCCTCATGGACGCCGTTGAGCCCGAGCTTGTCGACCAGGCCAGTAATGCGATCAGGTCGGTGGAAGGCATCGAACACATCCGCGAACTGCGCATCCGATGGATCGGCCACACGCTGCGCGCCGAAGCCGACGTGGAAGTCGACCCACAACTCAGCGTCGCCGCCGCCCATGACCTCGCCCACCACGCCGAAGATCACCTGTTGGCATACGTACCAAGACTGACCGCCGCGACCATTCACGTCAGCCCGACCGGCGCCCACAACAGGTAACGTCCGGATCGGCACGTGCCAGACTGCGTGGCCGTCGCCATGTGACCCACACCAGCCACTGCGCGATAGTCAGCTTCTTGCGAAACCCGGTCGCCATCCCTTGGTTGTGCCTACGACCCAGGGCTGTTGGGCTCTGGGTACGGTGATGTCCCCGTACCGCAATAGACCGGTTGGGAGGGTGGCGTGCTGCGCTCGAATCGCAGGGCGGCACGGCCGCCGTCATGGTGCGTGCTCGGCGCTGCCAGCGTCGCCGTCCTGGTTGGCGCCGCGGCCGGCTGCAGCTCGTCCCACGGGGTGCGCGGCTCGTCCGTGTCGGCTCCGTCCTCAGCTGCGCCTGCGTCCCCGCCGGTGTCCTCGGCTTCCACGACCCTCACCGGTCCGGCCGCGCGCTGCGGGCCACCTGAACGGCGGGATGCCCGCCTTGTCACACTGCGCGGCCCGGGCCAAGCGAGGTTGCCCGCGGCCGTGCTCGGCTCGGGCGCCACGGTCGCTGTCATGCTTCATCAGACCGACGGCGGCGGGCTATGCGGCTGGTGGCCGTACGCAGCTTGGTTGACCGCGCACTACCCCATCCGCGCCGTGCTGGTGGACCTGTGCAGGTATGGCAGCGAAGCGCAATGTCCAGGCAGCGCCTTCGCTGACGACCAGCGCGCCCAGGTGGCACTCGCCGTCCGCTACGCGCGCAATATCGGCGGGAAACGGATCGTACTTGTCGGCGCCTCGATGGGCGGCGCTCTCGCGCTGGCGACCGCAACCCAAACCCACGCCGACGCCGTCGTCGACCTGTCCGGTCCGTCAAAGTGGCCCGACGCCGAGGCCGCTCCGGCAGCGCGGCAGTTGCGGGTCCCAGCGCTCGTGGTCGCCAGCCCGAACGACCCCAACATTGACAGCGCCGCCGTATTGGCCGCATATCGACTAATACCAGCGCGGCCCAAGCGTTTCGTGTCCGGCGATGGCCCGCACGGCTGGGACCTGCTGCCCGACGCCACCGCAACTGGGTGGACGCCGCTCGCTCACCAGGTCGCCCAATGGATCGTCGGACACTATGGGTAGCTAGCCGACGCGCACGCTTTTGCCGCCTACGGTTCAAGCGCCCGATCGTCGCGTCACGTAATGGGCCCGGGTCACTGTGTCGTCGGCCCATACTCTGCGGTTCCGGACATGCGCGCGCAAGAATGGCGCCGTGGAGCAGCACTCGGCGGGGATGAGATTGTCTCTGGCGAAGGGCGATCGGGGCCGCTGCCGGCCACGACGCCGCGCCCGCAGGGACCAGTCACGTGAGTGAGCTCGGCTCGCTTCAGGAGGAGATCTCGCGACTCCGGCGTGCGCTGCAGCGGGCCGATGACCGGTCGGCCGCGTCGCGCGACGTGATCCAGGCGATCGCGCGTACTGCGTTCGACCTTGATGCCGTATTGCAGACCGTGATCGATCGGGCGGTCGAGCTCTGTCGCGCGGATAGTGGCAACATCGCTCGCCGCGAGGGCGAGTCCTACCGAGTCGTCGCGTTCACGAGTTTCACGCCCGAGTTCGAGCGCCTGGTACGTGAGCGGGTGTACGTGCCCGAGCGCGGCTCGGTGATCGGTCGTGCGCTTCTCGAGCGACGAGTCGTGCAGATCTTGGACGTGCTCGAGGATCACGACTATGCCCTGACAGAGGTCCAGAAAGCCGGCGGCTACCGCACTCTGCTCGGCGTGCCAATGCTCCGTGAGGGCGAGCCGATCGGATCAATTGTGCTCGGACGCCGCGATGTCCGGCCGTTCGACGACGCCGAGATCAGGCTGATCGAGACGTTCGCCGACTACGTGGTGATCGCAATCGAAAACGTGCGCCTGTTCCAAACCGTTGCTCGGCAGCGAGAGGAGCTGGCGCGATTCGCGCCGCACGTGGCGAACTTGCTCTCGACCGACGAAGGGAAGCGGCTCCTCGCCGGCCACCGGCGAGAGATCACGGCGCTCTTCTGCGACATGCGTGGGTTCACGGCCTTCGCGCAGGACGCCGATCCGGAGGAGGTGCTTGGCGTGCTGCGCCAGTACCAGACGACGGTGGTCGAGCTGGTCGTCGCGAACGAGGGCACCGTCGAGCACTTTGCCGGCGACGGAGTAATGGCGTTTTTCAATGACCCAGTCGCCGTTCCCGATCATGAGCACATCGCAGTCCGTACCGCTGTTGCGATACGCGAACGGTTCAAGGCCCTCGCCGACGAGTGGGGAAAACGCGGCTACGACCTCGGTCTTGGCATCGGCATCGCCACCGGCTATGCAACCCTTGGGCGAATCGGCTTCGAGGGTCGTTACGACTACGGCGCGGTCGGCAACGTCGTCAACCTCGCCGCCCGCCTTGGCGACGCTGCGTCGGCCGGTGAAATCCTGCTCAGCCAACGCGCGCACGCACCGATCGACGCCCATATCGTCAGCGAACCCCTACCCAAGCTCCAACTGAAGGGAATCAGCCGACCCGTGGTCGCGATCCGCGTCATCTCCCTGTCCGACTAACAGCGTGTCTCACGCAGGTTCGGACGTGATCGTTGGTCATCTCCCGGCCGATAGGAGAGCCTGCCCGAATCATGTTGACGCCGTCCACACTGCGTGTCATGCTGACGCCACGAATGTTGGCAGCGCCAACATCCTTGCGGACGTGGTCACGCCAGGGAGGCTCGGCGCACGATCGAGAAGGACGCCAGCGTGAATCCAAGAGTCGACCAGGGTCGGAAGGCGACGGTGATGGATCCGTGGCTTCGCGCCTACCGGCGCCGCTACTTCACGCAGCCACATGAAGGGCCCGGGTGGCGCACATTCACGGCCAAAGGAGCCACACGAAGGGCACGCCGCGGCAGTCCCAGCGTCTTCATCAGGCTCAGGCGGAGATGGCAGCTCGCAATCGCCCGAGAAGATCAGCTTCGACGGCAGGGACGTCTTTCATCATTTGGACCGTCGAACCCGCGGACCGTGAGGAGCTGACAACAGCCGCACCCGACGTCGGAACCCGGTGGCAGGCTGGGCGCGTGACCGAGTTCGTGAAGCAGGACTTCACCGGCGCGCGGTTCGAGCAGGTCGATTTCAGCCGCGCCTGGTTCCGCAATGTGTACTTCACCGGCGCGACGCTGCGCGGCGCGTGGCTGGAGGATGTCGACATCGACGGCGAGATCCGCAACGTCCGGATCAACGGCGTCGACATCGTGCCGCTCGTGGAGGCCGAGCTGAACCGGCGCTACCCGGAACGGGCGAAGCTCGACCCCGCCGACGCGGACGGCTTCCGCGAGGCGTGGGCGATCATCGAGCGGGTGTGGCCGCCGACCGTCGAGCGGGCCAAGCGGTTGCCACCCGAGCTGCTGCACGAGCGAGTCGAGGGCGAGTGGTCGTTCATCGAGACGCTGCGCCACCTAGTGTCAGCTACCGACGCGTGGGTGCGGCGTGCGATCCTCGGCCTCTCGGAGCCGTACAGCCCGCTCGGGCTCCGGCACGACGAGGCGGAGCCCGATCCGAGCGTGCCGAACGACCCGGACGCGCGACCATCCCTCGGCGAGGTGCTCGAACTGCGCACCGACCGCATGCATACCGTTCACGAGATCATCGCGACGCTCACCGATGACGTGCTCGCCGGCCAGACCGACCCGGTGCCGGCGCCGGGCTACCCGCCGGCGGGCAGCTATCCGGTACGCCGTTGCCTGCGGACGGTCATCAACGAGGAGTGGCTGCACCGCCTGTACGCCGAACGCGACCTCGCCATCCTCGAGCGACGCGGCTGATACAACCCGCCTCGACCGGCGGCGGCGGCACATCCGGGCCGGACAACCGGGTTCGGCCTGTGTGCAACAGCACGCGACTTCCACGCGTCAATGTTGCGGGAGGCCAACGCTAGGCAGACGGCGCACTTTGGGTGCGTTCCGCCTGCGCGGGCGTAGCGGGGTGGACTCGCGTGGGTGGGTCTCCAGAGCGCGGAGAGGGTAATCGTGATGGTGACGCATCTGCGAATGGCATGGGTGGTTGGGGGCGTTGTCGCGGCCGCGACGGTGGGTGGATGTGCGTCCCACTCGTCCGGCTCCCATGCGACAGCGCCTTCGTCATCTGCCACGTTGGGTCTGACGATCGCACCGGGCGGGGCGGTCTCGCCGGCCGGGCTTGCGCAGGCAAGCACGCCAACGTCGGGCGGGCCGTCAAATGTTTCGTCCGGAGCGCCGGGCACGCAGGCGACTGCCACGGCGACGATTATCGTGCGCCCGATCGATCGCGGCGGGCACCTGGCCGCCGGCTACTCCGCAGTTTCTGAGGCGAACACCGACTCGATGGTCTGCGATCGCAGCAGCGTTTCGCTCGTGGCGGTCGACAGGGGGATCTTCCAGTGCGGGAACAGCGCCGATTACGGGGTCGCGTGTTGGCTATCTGCCAGCCCAAGCACGGTGTTGTGCGATAGGGACCCGTTCGCTAATCAGCTTGCTCGGATCCGGGTCGGGTTCGTTGCCATCGGCGCCTCGGTGGCTCGCCCGCCGGTGCCGTTCGGTCTGGAACTCGACAACGGTGAGCGCTGCAAGGTCCGCAATGGCGGTGCCTGGTCCAGACCGGAGCAGCAGCCCACTTGGGTGGGCTACTACGAATGCGGAAGTGGTGCCCAGGACGCCGTGTGGGCACCCCCGGCCGCGGCCGACACCGGTGGTATCGACAAGTCGAGTCCGCAGTGGACAGTCACCGTTGGCGCGGCCTCGGGTAAGGGCTCACTCGCGCGACACCGGGTAGTCACGGCGCGCTTTGTCGGAATGGCGCCATCGTCCACGCTGCCCGCCGTCATTTGGGAGTGCACATCGTCGCCCCCGCTTGGGCAGCAATCGACAGTCAAGCCCACGAGCATCGTCATCGCGTGCGCAGACAACGGCATTGGAGTCGACAAGCTCGCCTGGACGAACTGGACGACGACCGCTGCGGTTGGGACCGGCCGGGTGTGGGAGAACAACTGCGTACCGAATTGCGCGACCGGCACCATCAGCTCTTACCCCGCGAGCATCACTCTGTCCCGGGTCGCGGACACCTCGGAAGGACCTTTGTTCACCCACTTGACGGCGGTGTATCACCCAGTAGGGCCGCTGGGACGCACAATTGGTCAATTCCAGTTGCCATCGCCTCCGGAGTGATCACGGTATCGACGCCCGCGCCTCGAACTCGTCGGTGCTGATCGTTCGACGGTGAACACCGACTGCTGCGCGATCTCGGCGGAGTCGGACGCCGCGGCCACGATGGGCTCGTGACAGCAGATCTGCGCCTGGGTGTCGGCCTGACCCTGCTGCTGGCCACCGCGCTCGTTGTGTTGACCGTGGCTGGCGTGGGACAGCGCCGCGCTGTGTTACTCGCCGCTATTCGCGCCAGCGTGCAGCTAGCGTTGATCGCGGCCGCGTTGCGCGGCGTGTTCGCCGCCCCAGCCACGTCCATCGCTGTGGTCGCGGTCATGTTCAGCGTCGCCACCGGCACGGCCGCCCGCCGCTTACGCGGCCAACCCGGCGCTACCCGCGCGGTCGTGCTTGCCTGCGCCGCCGGATCCGCCGTCACCATCGGCATCATCGTCGGGCTACCCACCCTGACCCGTGACGTGCGCACCCTCGTGGCCGTCTCCGGGATCGTCATCGGCGGCACCATGACCGCGGCCACCCTCACCGGCCGCCGCCTAGCCGATGGCATCCACCGCCGCCGCGACGAAATCGAAGCCTGGCTGTCCATCGGCGCCACGCCACGCCAAGCCCTTCGCGACGTCGCCCGCTACAGCATCGTGGAAGCGATCGTCCCGGTACTGGACACCACCCGTACCGTCGGCCTCGTCACCCTCCCAGGTGCGTTCGCCGGCGCGCTGCTCGGCGGCGCCAGCGCCGCAGATGCCGCCCGCTTCCAAATCACCGTCCTCATCGGATTGCTCTGCGCCGAAGCCCTTACCGCAACCAGCCTTGCCTGGCTTCTCGGCTCCCCCAGCACGTTCCCTACACCCCCACCGCACTGACGCGCCCTGCCCAGCAATCGGCGGGTCCCAGCCTGACGCTGCGCGCCTGCATGCCGGTGTTCCCGCATAGGCCACGGCAACGCGGCGACTTGTTCTCGTGTCAGGCGAGCGCTGCCCGTAGTCGCTCGCCGAGCAGCGCGAGGCGCTCGACGGACTCATTGCTGAACACGAGTCGCACGTATCTGGTCGCGACCGTCCCGCCCCAGGCGTCCGTCATCGGGGTCGCGGCCACCTTCTGTTCGAGCAGCCGCCGCGAGAGCTCTACCGCGTTGACCCCGCACGCCGCCGCGTCGAAAAGCGCGGACCACCCGCCGTGTGCCGGCACGAGGGGCAACCCGTCGCACTGGCGAACGAGCTCGTCGTGGCGTCGTTCCCACTCGGAGACCGCCGCGTGGACATCGCCGTCTCCGACATGCAGCGCCGCGGCCGCGCCGATCTGCCCGAAGCCGCTGGTCACCACCCCGTTGTAGCTGTGCACCATCGCCAGCATCGGTGCCAACTCGGCTCGGGAGACCATCCAGCCCACGCGCCAGCCGATCATCCGCTGCTCGAGGGACACGGCACCGGCGGTGACTGTCAGCTCCCGCATGCCCTCCAGCCCGGAGGGGACGACGATCGCCCGCCCGCCGAAGACGATTGCCTCCCAAAGCATCCAGTACAGGAGCGTGATACCTCGCTCGCGACATATGGCCGTGATGGCCGCCCATTCCAAGCGGTTCGCCACCCAGCCGGACGGGATCGCCGGGTTCATCAGGAAGAGCACGCGCGTGCGATCCGACAGCGCCGTCTCTAGCGCCTCGACGTCAAGTCGCCACCCACTCGTATCGGCGCGCAGTGGGACCAGTTTCGGCACCGCGCCCACCAGTTGGACGCGCTGCAGCATTCCTGCGTAGGTGGGGTCGGTGACGATCACCTCATCGCCCGGGTCAGTCAGGACGAGAAGCGCGTTGAGAATGGCGGAGCCGTCGCCGTCGGTGATGACGATTTCCCGGTACGGGTCATACCGCGGGCCACCCC
>Ga0126378_10003198_pt1 | contig 12351 bp, 12 predicted proteins | sample PanSoiMetPlot_23_FD_92587 | JGI IMG/M metagenome (GOLD analysis project Ga0126378, IMG submission 92587) | Tropical forest soil microbial communities from Panama - MetaG Plot_23 | ecosystem: Environmental > Terrestrial > Soil > Tropical forest > Bulk soil | place: Panama | collected 2016-02-17
CCGGAAATGCTCCCAACCTTGCGCCAGCAACTTGGACGTCTGGCCCGTGGAGTCCTTTTGAAAGATTCCTCTCGATCGGGTGATTTTGCCGATTTCAGTAATCGTCGCTCCCGCAATGCGATTCGGGATGTGCTTGCCCTTCCGGGCGGTAAACAGGAGTTCGTAGTCTTCGCCGCCATGCAAGGCGAGTTTGAGATCGACTTCACGGGCGGGCTTGCCCATACGGGCACGAGGAATCTTGGACGGTTCGATCTCGGCCCCGACGCCGCTCTCTTCGCAGATGTGCGCCAGGTCGGTGGAAAGGCCGTCACTGGTGTCGATCATGGCGGAAATCAGATTTTCCTGGCGAAGCATGCGGCCCAGTTCGAGGCGGGGCTCGGGAAAGAAGTGCCGGGGGTAGGCTCGCGGATCCAACTTTCTCTTCGGGTGCGTGCGCAGGCGGGCGATGGCGGCTGCTGATCCGCCGAGCTTTCCACTGACATAAATTCGATCGTCTGGCTTCGCGGCTGAACGGAGGATGGCTTTTCCTTTAGGCACGGTGCCGAGGACAATGATGTCGGCGAGGATCCCGCCGGGCGATTCTGAGGTGTCGCCTCCAGCAATCGTGGCTCCGTGCTTCTCGGCCAAGTCGGTGAGGCTGGTTATAAAGCGATTGACCCAGGATTGTGGCAAGTCGTGCGGGAGAGCGAGGGATAAGAAAACGGCAAGGGGCTCTGCTCCCATGGAGGCGATGTCGCTGAGTCCGCGCGTAAGGCAGCGATGGCCAACGGATTCTGGCGGATGCCAGTCGCGGCGAAAGTGGATGCCTTCGAGTGTAAAGTCAGTCGTGACCAGGAAGTCGCACCCGGCGCCCACACGCAGCACGGCGCAATCGTCACCGATGCCGCGGATGATCGCGCCACCGGCAGCTTGCCGCGACTTGCGCGAGGAAGAAGTCGCAAGCCGGCGGACTTGGGCGATCAGGTTTTTTTCCGCGAGTGGCACGACAAAACACTATAACGAATTCAGCCGGCTCCTCCATCTCGAGGCCCATACTGGCGCGGTGAAATCGGTACGTATAGGTCTGGTCTTGTTTACGCCGCTGCCGGCGATGGGGCGGTTAAGCCCGCCTGGGCCGCCGCAGATCCTAGATCGCGAGCGGGAATCTGCATCGCAACGGCTACTTTGGAAATCGCCGGGAGCCGGGCCATTTCCTGCGATTCTTTTCAATCACGGATCCGGCGGCGCTGATCCCATGGAGACGGCTGGTATGCCGATGCGCGAAGCCGCGGAAAAGATCGCCTCCGCATTTCTAGACATCGATACGCGTTTTTTATCCCTGCCGCCGGGGCCACGGGCTCTCTGCCGATCAGGGCGAGTTCATGCAAGATGAGTTGAAAAAGCAAGCGGCTGCAAAGGGAGTCGAAGCTCGGCAGAAACTGCAGTTCGCGCCGCTGACCGGCCCAGACTTGGACGATACGGCTGCATTGTCATTGTTAAAGACGGTAGTGGGTTCGCGGCATCGACGCTCAGCGGATCGCCGTAGTGGGGCATTCATTCGGCGGTCAACTGGCCCGGATGGGCACTAAACATGACGACAGCCTTCAAGCTGTAGTCACGTTTGGGGCCGCTGCAAATTCCTGGGTGAAATCGGCGAACGTGCGAAAAATTCTCCTTGAGGCAGTGGACAATGCCAGGCTCCCATCCTGCTGATTCATGCTGCCAATGACTACGACACCACGCCGGGAAGGGGCCTTGTCGCGGATTTGGAGCGGCTTGGTAAATCTCATGTATTGAAGATCTATCCGGCTGTGGGGAAAACGTCTGACGAAGGGCACAATTTGGTCTACAGTTCGGTGCCGTTGTGGGAGACCGATGTTTTCAAGTTCCTCGATCGCGACATCCGACCGTGACATGATGTTCGCGGGCACTTTGGTTACCTGTCCCAGAGTGACCCCCGGTTGGTGCGTCTTCGGTAATCGGGAGTGGCCTTGTGCATCGTTGACACGGGGAACCCAGTTTGTTACCGTTAACCAGTCATTCACAAAGACCTTTGGCCGAAAGTGCAAAATCTGCAAGCTGCTGAGCTTGTAGAGCATTGATTTCTCAGTTCTGTTGTTGTTCTGGTAGGAAGGGTACGCGAGAGAGTTTCCATTGCCAAAGTGGGAAACGCGGCCCGAAATCAGGTGGTCCGAACAGGCATTTGCGCTCGCTGCGATACTGAGCCTGGAAATCCGGACCTGATGATTCAAATTAGAGGAACGATTTGCAAAAGCGCTTCTACATCCTTTTCGTGGCCCGAGGGGACGACGGGCAGTTGCGCAAAATTTCCATTCCCGTCCATTACCTCTACGTTTTCGTGATCGGCGCTGCTATCGGATTCCTCAGCCTGACCGGAATTGCCAGTTCTTATACACGCATGCTGTTGAAGGTTTCGCAGTTCAACCAACTGCGTACCGAAAAGGATCAGCTCAAGAGCAATTATTCGCGGCTGGAACAAGTTGCCAAAGAGCGGGATTTGCAAGTGGCCTCGCTGGGCTCGATTGCGAGCGAGGTTTCGGCGCTCTATGGTTTGAAGCAGCAGCCGACATTGGTGACGGCTTCGGCCGAAAAGATCCAAGATGTAGACGTGAGTTCTTCGCTGGATCAACTGCACGCGCTGCGGACTTCCGCTTTGAGCGGCGCGACGATGGTCGGGCTCACGATGGGCCTGACCCGGAATGTGACCACCGCAGATTGGATCAAGGCCAATTCGGCACCGAATCTTTGGCCCGTGGAAGGCCAAGTGACAGGCAGCTTTGGCGAGCGCATCGATCCGTTCAATGGTGAGGGCGCGTTCCACAGCGGGGTTGATATCGGCAGCAGCTACGGACATCCGATTGTGGCTCCTGCAGACGGTGTCGTTACGATGACAGACACCATGGGCGGGTACGGCAAGACCATCATGATCAGTCACGGGAACGGCATCAGCACTCGCTACGGACACCTTTCCGGTTTTGCAGTTACAACGGGGCAGCACGTGCAACGTGGCGAAGTGATCGGGTATGTGGGAGAGAGCGGACGTTCTACCGGGCCCCACCTGCATTATGAAGTCCGCATCAATGACACTCCGGTGAATCCTTACAAGTACCTCCGCATGACGGTGGCCCACTCGGGCGGGTTCGCAGCGGGAGGGTAGGAAGCAGTTCTCGGTTGCCAGTTCTCAGTTAACCCCAGCGTCACCCTCCTAATCTAGCCCTGTTTCCGTTTCTCAAAATTCCATAGCGTTACAGCAATCTCCGTTCTACTTCGCTGCCGCGGATGTGGGAAATCACAGCTCATCTCGGTTCGCAATCGGACCGATGCATTACTGACGTAATGGACCAGCCCGAAGCAGCAGCGGATTCCGCGTGCCTAAAGCGCTAACATATTACGACCCCTCCCCAGTGCCCCGTGGCAGGAAAGGTCCGCGCAGGACTCCTCATGGAAAAGCCCCTGACGAGGCAATTTGGACGGTACGAGATTCTCTCGGAACTCGGGCGCGGTGCCATGGGTGTCGTCTATAAGGCTCGGGATCCGCAGATTGACCGCCTGGTTGCCCTGAAAACCGTGTCTTTGTGGGGGCAGGAACCGGACGAGGAAAAGGAATTCCGGCTGCGCTTTATGAATGAAGCGCAAGCGGCGGGACGGTTGCACCACTCCGGCATCGTTTCGGTGTTCGATGTCGGCGAAGATCCGGAGAATCATGATCCTTATATCGTGCTCGAGTATGTTGCGGGGGAGTCACTGAACCGAGTCCTGTCGCTGGAAAAGAGACTTCCACTCGAGCGGGCGTTGAAATTGGGCGAAGAGATCGCGGATGCGCTCGACTATGCGCATGCGCAGGGCGTGATTCATCGGGACATCAAGCCCGCCAACATTCTCATTACCCAGGATGGCCGGGCGAAGATTGCGGATTTTGGAATTGCCAAGTTGAATCTGGCCCACTTCACGATACCCGGACGGGTGGTCGGTACTCCCGCGTACATGGCTCCGGAACAACTGAGTGGAGAAGGAGTGGATGGGCGATCGGATCTGTTCTCTCTGGGCGTGATTCTGTATGCGATGGTCACTGGGCATTCGCCGTTCCCGGGAAACAGCGCCACGACTGTCTGTTTCAAGGTGGCCAATCGCGAACCAATCGCGGCCAGCGCTCTCGATATGACCCTGCCGCCGCAACTGGACGCGGTGATCTCACGGGCGATGGCGAAAGATCCGAAAGAGCGATATCAGCGCGGATCGGATTTTGGCGACGACTTGCGGATCCTGCAACAGAGTTACAACGCGGGTTCTACCACGACTTCACGGCTTCGAACTGGGACCGGAACGCGCTCGGCTCTCACGGGAAAAACGAGCGCGATGCGGCCTGCGGCGGTGCCCAACGTGGGTGCGATGCAGAGAGTCTTCGGGACCGGCCGGGTGCGACACGCTATGCTCGGCGGGCTCGCACTTGTGCTCGTCGCGATAGTGCTCGGACAGGCAAAGTTGTTTGAGAGTCCATCCAAGACCGATTCGAGCGGCTCGGGCGCGGCGCAGAACACTGCCCGGTCCGCGAATGTCGTGGCGATGAAGCTCCTTGCCGAGGACGCAAGCGCGCCCCCGAAAGTCCTGCAGAGTGTTCCGGTGAGCGCAACTCCTGTCAAAAAGGCTGCCCCGAAGATTTCGCATCCTGCGCCGAAGGCGATTGTGGTGCCGTTTTCTACGCTGGAACTGGCCGTGCAGCATCAGTTCAAAGACGCGACTCTGTACGTCTGGGTGGACGATACGCTCGAGCTGACGCTCCCTTTACATGGCGCGGCGCAGAAGAAACTGGTCGTGTTTAATGGGGTCCGAGGAGTGACCTCGGAGACGCTGAAGGTCCCGGCGGGGAAGCGTATGCTTCGCTTCCGCGCCTTGTCGACGGATCAGACAGTGGATTTATCGAAGACGTTGTCGGCAGAGTTTGTCGGAGGAGACACTAAGTCGTTGGCGATCTCGTTTGAAAAGCATAACTCTGCGATTAGGCTGAACTGGGAATAGGCGGTTCAGCAAGTCCAGGGCAAAATGCCCTCTTCTGGCAAAATTGGCCAGAAGTGGGGCACTCCGTTTGATTTCTTATTGGCGCAGGCCCATCCAGTTCTCTGATACCACCAAGGAATTGCCGGGATTTTGGGGGTCGTACTTTACCGAAGTGTGCAGGCCGAGGCGGCAGGAGTGCAGATTGATCCAGTGGCGCAGATAAGTGACGTCCTGGGAGCACTCATAGGAAACTCCCGCTACGTCATACTTGTAGATCAGCATGACGGCGGGGTGATGGCCATTCGACGGCGCGAGTTCCTGGACGTCGATCACAGTTCCATCGGTGATGCGCCCAGTCGTTTCGAGCCAGGAGCGGCGTTCGCGCTCGATTTCTTCAGGGCTCTTCGGCTTGCGCCGTAGTAAAGCGTAGGCCCCGAGCAGCGTGATGCTGCCACCTGCAATCAGTCCATACAAACGAAGCGAATCCATACTAGGGGTAGGTCGCAGCCAGCGCCGGGCCGCGGACTTCAAATATCAGAATATGCGCAAAGCGGGCGCGGTGGAAGTGGTGCGAGGGTTACCCATGGGCGGGGACTGTGAAAACCCTCGGGCTGATCTGTCGGAGTGAATCAATCGGTTGCGATTCCCACGTCTCCTAACATCGGCGAGACGTGGGGCACCCAGAGTCTTCGATTGGGGGATCGGGGAGGGACTACTTGGTCTGGCTGCAGACGTTGTCCAGGACCAGGTCGCCGAATCCGCCTTCTGGCGCTTTGCCGAAGTGGTCGTCGCGCGTCGCCTTTTTGCTTACCACGGAGCGGCCGCTGCGGTCGCGGGCGTAGAACCACTGCGTTGTCGGATTGGCAGTGCCGCTGGCGCAGTTGAATCGAACGCGGGCCCGCATTTCCACGAAAGGGCCGCCCTGCGGGAGTTGTGCCGGTTCTTTGTATTCCACCCGCACCAGAGCGGAGCGTTGATTATTCTTCAAGACATGCACGGAACTGATGGAGACTTTATCTCCGGATTCGGTTTGACCGATGGTTTGCCACTCTCCGGCGGCACGGACCAGGGTGACAATGAGGATGGGCGCGATGACGGCCGCGATTATGAGGAGGGCCTTTTTCAAGGCAAATTTCCCAAGCACCAAATTTGCAGCACTACTTTGGAGCATTCAGGCGTTTCTGTCAATCGGGTTTGCCGTCCCGGTTGTGCCGCCGAGTCCGTGATATGGTGTAGCGGGTCGAAAAAATGGGGTTTGTGAGGCCAGAGGGATTCGCGGATGGAAGTTCTTGATTGCACGGTATTTGCTTCGCCAGTAGGGCCGCTTTTTCTGGCTGCCTCGGGAGAAGGTCTGATTGCGCTCGAGTTCGATACGCGCCTGCCTGGCCAGCAAACCATCCGGCCTAATCCGCGCGATTTGCGCGCTCAAGCGAAGGGACTTCGCTTTGAGAGGGCTGACGGGAAGATGTCCGGCTACACGCGGGAACTCGAGGAGTATTTCGCTGGAAGCCGGCGGGAGTTCACGTTTCGGCTTGATCTTCGGGGCACAGAGTTTCAAGTAGCGTGCTGGAGAGCCTTGCTGGCAATACCGTATGGGGAGACGCGAACTTATGCAGACATCGCTCGTGAGGTTCGACGTCCACAGGGATTTCGTGCCGTCGGGATGGCCAACAACCGGAATCCCATCGCGATCGTGGTGCCTTGTCACCGGGTGATCGCTACGGACGGTAGTCTGTGCGGGTATGGTGGCGGACTCGACATCAAGCGCCAATTGCTGGAACTGGAAGGAGCGCTGTCAGCTACGCTGGCCGCGTGACGAATCGTGGATTGTTGAGTTTTGCTTGTTGAGTGACATCGACATGCTCTAGCGATTGTTGCTCAACTCTCAAAAGTGAACAATCATACGGGTTAGCCGCTCTCTTGACCACAAACAAAGGAACTTCCACACTTCGCAAGGCCGGCCTTTTCTATCTCGTGTTCGTAATGTTCTCCTATACGACCGGTGGCCCGTTCGGGCTGGAAGATATGGTCACCACGTCGGGGCCGGGGATCACGTTGATTTACCTGCTGGTCCTGCCGTTCTTCTGGTCTATCCCAGTCTCGCTGGTGTCGGCTGAACTGACAACCGCCATGCCTGTCGAGGGTGGGTTCTATCGCTGGACGCGCGCCGCATTCGGCGACTTCTGGGGGTTCCTGGCGGGCTGGTGGAACTGGTCGGCCTCGTTCCTTCTCGGCGGGGCTTATGCGGTTCTCTTCACGGATTATCTCCTGTACTACTTCCCCAAAATGGCCTGGTGGGAGCACTACCTGATTTCCGTCAGTATCGTGGCGCTGCTGACTTGGATTAACGTACGCGGTATTCAGATGGTCGGCCAGGTCGCCACCGCACTTGAAATCTTCATCTTCGTTCCGGTGATGACGATGATCGTGCTTGCCCTGACTCACTGGCGATTCGATCCTTTTCGGCCTTGGCTTGTGCCACATCAGGAGAAGTTCAAGGTCTTTGGTGTGGGGCTGGCGCTGGGGCTTTGGCTGTACTCGGGTTATGAACAACTTTCCACCGTGGCCGAGGAAGTTGAAAACCCGAACAAGGCTTATCCTCGGGCTTTGGCGGTTGTCGTGCCGCTGTCGATTGCGGCTTATTTCCTGCCCACATTCGCAGGACTGGCATCCGCCGGTAATTGGGAGAAGTGGCACACGGGATTTTTTTCCGATGCTGCCCGCATGATCGGCGGTAATTGGCTTGGGCACTGGATGACATTAGCGGCCGTGATGTGCAATATCGCGCTGCTGAACAGCACCATGCTGACCACAACTCGCATGCCTTTCGCCATGGCCGAGGATGGATACCTGCCCGACGTCTTGATCGGTAAGCATCCGCGCTACGGCACTCCGTGGCTCGCTATCCTGATTTCGGCGGGCATCTATGCCCTGCTGGCGTGGCAGAGCCTGGTACAACTCATCTCGGTCTATACCTGGCTGCGCTCGGCGACAACGATTCTGACGGTGCTTTCAGCGTGGAAGCTGAGACGGACCCAGCCCGATCTGCGCAGATCGTTCGTGGTTCCCGGCGGGCGCACAGGACTTGCGTATGTCGTCGCCGCACCAGTGCTGATGGCGATCGTTGCGTTGCTGGGAGGAGATCGTTTCGGCACCGTCGGCGGAGCGATCGCGATGCTACTCGGGCCGCTTGTTTACGTGCTCATCAGGACCGTTCGGCGGCGCGCGCCAGTTGCGAGCGATTTGCTGTAGATATACAATTAATATGTATATCATCGGAGGCGTGCGATGCAGGTTGCAAAATGGGGCAATAGTCTCGCCGTCCGCCTTCCTGCCAGTGTGGTGGAGGCGCTTGACCTGAAAGAGGGTGATCACATCGAGATTCGCGTGGCAAGTTCCAAGGTATTTGAAGTGGGTCGAGATCGCAGCCGCGAACGCGCGCTCGCTCGCCTGCGCAAACTGCGGCGGCCACTGCCCGCGGGATTTGTCTTTGAGCGCTCAGAAGCAAATGCCCGCTGATATCTTTTTCGACACGAATGTACTGATCTACGCAATCGCTGAGCGGGACCGGCGCACGATTCAGGTGGAGACACTGCTGCGGAGTGGCGGAGTCATCAGCCTTCAAGGTTTGAACGAATTCGTGTCGGTAGCACGCCGCAAGATCGGAATGTCCTGGGAAGAGATCGAGGAGGCGTTGAACGCATTTCTGATTTTGTGTCCATCGCCAATTCCGGTCACGCTCGAAATCCATCAACTGGCTATAAACCTTGCACAGCGGTACGCCTTCAATTTTTACCACGCTCTGGTTGCCGCTGCTGCCTTGATGGCGAGGTGCACGACCCTCTACTCAGAAGACTTTCAGGATGGGCAGATCGTTGAGCGGAAGCTCACGATCCAGAACCCATTTGCTTCGGAGTAATCCTCAACTGACCCAGTCCAGCATCTTGTACCACGCCCCGGCAAGCGGGAGGAACCATGGTTTGCCGTTGTACAAGCCGAAGGGTGCGCCCGGGAAGGGGATTTCTACGAAGGGATTGTCGGGCTTATCTCCTGCCATTAATTCCGCGATTTTCTGGCCTTGATAGTTCGCCATCGCCACGCCGTGACCGGCGTAGCCGAGTGCATAATATAGGCCATCGATCTGGCCGGCGTGCGGCATGATGTCAAAGGCGAAGTCCAGCGTGCCGCCCCAGACGTACTCAACCCGCGCGTCCCGCAATTGCGGATAGACCTGGATCATGCCTCGCCGCAGCAGCTCGGCACTGCGATGGACGGTCTGATCGTTTTCCGGGAAGAACGCGGCGCGACCGCCAAACAGCATGCGGTCATCCGGAGTCAGGCGGTAGTAGTAGAGATAATGTTTGGAATCGTAGATCATCCGCTGGCGGGGACTGAGTTCGTGGGCTAACGCTTTCGGCAAGACTTCGGTCGTGATGATGAACGAACCGATGGGAATGATCTTCTTTTGAAGATTCGGGGTCGCGGTTCCAGTGTACCCGCTTGTTCCTACGAACACTTCATGCGCCCACACTGGACCGCGGGACGTCGAAATCCTCCAGCCTGGTTCTCCGTTGCGCCAGTCGCGCTCGATCGAGTTCACGCGCGTGTGCTCGTACACTTCGGCGCCAGAATTCATGGCCCCGCGGGCCAGGCCGGCAACGTACCGCGCAGGATTGCATCCGGCGCTGGTATCGTCGACCATGCCGCCGAAGTAAATGCTGGAGCCGATCTCAGTGTTGAGTTCTCTTCCGGGCACCACTCGCAACCTGTGATTGAACTCGACCTCAATGATCTCAGCCTGCCGCTGATAGTCGTCGAAGTGTTTCTGTTTGCAAGCGACTTCGAGATGGCCGCAGCGGGAGAAGTCACAGTCGATCCTTTCCTGTTGGACGATCTGCTCAACGCAATCGATGGAAGCCAGAGAAGCCGCGTACATTCGCCGAGTCAATTCAGCGCCATATTTCGACTTGAGCTGACTCACCCCAAGCTTCAGGCCAGTCAGCACCATGCCTCCATTGCGCGAACTGGCACCCCAGCCGATCGTCTGCGATTCCACAACCGCGACGCGCGCGCCACGCTTTGCTAAGGTCCGCGCAGCCGAAAGACCGGTGAAGCCGGCGCCGATGACTGCAACGTCGGTCACATCCGGTAGCGGGCGTGCATGGTCGGTGATCGGGAACTCGATTGTGGTGAGCCAGTAATTCTGTTCTTGCAGGGCCATGTAGGGGTCTCAATGCCGCAACCAGAAGGCTGATGTGCGATGGAGCGACCGAGCATTCTAGCTCAGAGGTGCGCAATGGTACATGTACTCGCGAGTCCGGCACGCCGGTTCTCGGACCACCTCGGTAATCTTGTTGGGGTTACGCTCCCACCCTAGTCTTAGGATGCATGGCCCTGCGCTGCTTCCTGTTCTGTTCCGACGAGGGGACGTCGGACATAATCCGCCAGGCATTGACCGGTCTGGACCTCGAGGGAGACGGCTGTTCGCAGGCAACCGCGGCGGTCGAAAAACTCGCGAAAGAACTGTTTCAACTGGTGGTGATTGACTGGGACCTGCAGCCAGAGGCGGGAATGCTCATCTCTGCGGCCCGAGAACGAAAGGCGTCAGAGCGGCCGCTGGTGTTGGCGGTTGTCAGCGAGGACGGGAATGTTCCAAAAGCACTGCAGGCAGGCGCGAATTCCATTTTGCGAAAGCCAGTGTCTGCGAACCAGGTCACTGACACTCTAAGAACAGCTCGGGACCTGCTGAGGTCGCGCCAGGAGTCGGTGGCCAGTGCTGCGAGTGCCGCAGCCGCCGGTGTTTCCTCAACAAGTTCCATGTCCAGTGGATCGGCGGCTCAGCCCTGGTTGCGCGCGAGTGAGTTTGTGCCGGCGAGTGCCAGCGCCCCGAGGGGCCAGATAGAGATGGACTCCGAGGTGGCGCACTTTTCGGAGCAATCAACGGCGGAACAGACAAATCCGCTGAAAGATCTCGAACCAATGGCGGCGGCGGTTGAGGAATCCGCGGCGCCCCCCCCTCCGCCGGACGAACCCAAGGGACTGGAATGGTATCTGAAGTCCCGCGGAGTGGTGCGCCAGCCTGCGTCTGTACTGGGAACGTCGGTGGCTCCGGCAAAGCCGGGAAAGCCCGAATTACTCGGCTACGACCAGAGTCCTTCTCCTTCGAACCATTCCCGTGCGGCACAGGCCAGACAAAGGGCTCAATCGCATGAAGCCAGCTCACACGAGGAAAAGCAAGAGACGCAACTTTTTTCCTATATCAGTGGCGAGAATCAGGGCAATGCCCAGGGCTTGGAAACACGGTTCAAAGCAGGGAAGAAAGGCATCATCGCGGCGCTTGTCTTGGCGGCCTGCGCCACTGTGGCCGCGCCCCAGGCTCCGTGGCATGGAAAACTGGTTGAATTAACAGCGAGAGGGCGGCGGGCCTTCCATGGGTGGCTCAATCCGCAGCCCGTAACCGCAGTGACTCAGGCGCCGGCTTCGCACGAGGATTTTGGGCGCCCCGGGGACGAGTACAAGCTGCCGGTAGCGGAAAACATTCCGGATGCGACTACGGATCCATCGCAGATCAGCGTTCTCCCAGTCGTCGATCCGACCGCGAAGAAGCCTACAACCGACCCGAACAACGTACAACCGGTAGCAACGTCGGACCGCCCCACAGCGAATCCGACGGATGGAAGCCAGGTTAGCCTGGCTTCAGGGCCGGGTGGGACGAGCGTACCGGGGGGAACGGCACCGGAAGTTCCGCAGCCCGTGGCGTCGGCGCCCATCCCATCGCCCGCCCCGCCGGTCCATCTAGATCCTTCCGGCGGGAATTCACCGGTTGCGATTACGACGCCTTCAGCAAAACCGTCGGCTGTTGTTCCACGCCCCGAGGCGCAATACACACCGGCCCCAACGAAAGTTCCATCAAGCCTGAAATCGCAGATCACAACCATGGTTCCCGATGCGAGCGGCAACAAGCCAGCCGAGGCTGCCCTTCCAGCCATCGAACCCGTGAGTGTTCCTGAATTGACCGAGCGATCCCTCCTTGTCGATCAGCCGCCGCTTCTGTATCCGGCGAAAGCCGCAGGGAAGCAGGGTACTGTTACTTTGCAGGTCCTGATCGGTCGGGACGGTACGGTGCAGGATGCGAAGTTCGTCCAGGGTTCCTTAATGTTTGCCCGCTCGGCGATCGATGGCGTGAAGCAGTGGAAGTTCAAGCCATACACGATGAACGGACGGCCGGTCTCGGTGGAAACCAGCCTCACCCTGAAGTTTGCTCCGGCACAATGAACTAAGTGTTTTGTTATGTTGTAAATGGATCTGGGGCCAGAGCACGACAGCCGGTTGCGTGTCCGTTACGTCTTCGGCGAG
>Ga0126378_10003201_pt1 | contig 12347 bp, 12 predicted proteins | sample PanSoiMetPlot_23_FD_92587 | JGI IMG/M metagenome (GOLD analysis project Ga0126378, IMG submission 92587) | Tropical forest soil microbial communities from Panama - MetaG Plot_23 | ecosystem: Environmental > Terrestrial > Soil > Tropical forest > Bulk soil | place: Panama | collected 2016-02-17
AGCGAACTGCGCGTCTTGGCGGCCTCCGGTGCCAGCGAAGGGACCAGGCGCCTGCTGACGGGCGTGACGGCGGCCGCGCTGGCGCTGCTTGGAGCGCTGCTCGGCACGGTCGCCGCGTACCTCGGCATCATCGCGTGGGACCGGGGCGTGCACAGTCTCGCCGCCGTGCCAATCGCCAAGCTGGCGATGCTCGTGGCCGGTCTACCGCTGCTCGCGCTGGCGGCGGGCTGGCTGCTAGCTGGCCGCGAGCCAGCCGCGATGGCGCGACAGCCGCTGGAGTAGCCAGACCTAGCCGCGATGTCCCGCGTCGCCTGCGGCCGGGTTGCTGGCCGGGCTACCGTCCTGGCCTGCGGCATCGCGCGCTCCAGTCCTCGGCGAGCATCGCCCACCGCTCGTGGTCACGCCACTGGCCGTCGATGAGGAGGTAGCTGGGCGAAAAGCCCTCGCGCCGGAAGCCAAGCCGCCGGACGAGGGTCAGGGACCGCGCGTTGTCCGGCTGAATATTCGCCTCGAGCCGGTGCAGGCCAAGACCATCGAATGCGTCCGTGATGACAGCTGCCAGGCCGACCGTCATCAGCCCCCGCCCCGCATGGGAACGGAACGCGGCGTAGCCAAGGTACCCCGACCGCAGCGCCCCGTGGACGATGTTGTTGATGTTGACGTACCCAACGAGGCGACCGCACGCGGCGTGCCGGATCAGGTAGCTGGCTTGGTCCTCGCGCCCTGCTCGCTTCAAAAACGCGGCGAACCGCTCGGCCGTGTCCGGCGCGGATAGCCAGGACCCGTGCAGTGCCGCGCTGTCGACGGCGGCAGCAATGAACTCGTCGGCGTCCGCCGGCGACGGATGGGCCAGCACAATGTCCATACGGATCAGCTATTCGTTCTCGGCCAGCGCAGTCGGGTCGAATCCGGCGGCCAGTGCGCGCAGTGCCTGGTCCAGGTAGACCGTCAGGTTTGCGTCGGCGCGCTCGGTCCACCGATCGTACGCCGACCGGCATACCGCCAGCGTGGCCCGTCCGATGGCCAGCGGATACAGCGAGTCCGCTGGCTGGCCGAGCCGGCCGGCGGCGAACTCGCTCACCGCGCGTTCCCAGGAGTCGTAGTGGTGCGCCGCGCTGGCCGCGAGGGCCGGCACGGAGCCGATGAGGTTCATCCGGGTGCGCAGCTCTGGCACGTCCTCGGCGCGATACCGGTTCACGCCGACGACTACCTGCTGGATGGCGGTCATCACCGGCACGTCGGGCGGAACATTCTCGAACGCGGCACGCAGCGACCTGACCTCGCCATCGAACGCGTGCCACAGCACGTCCGCCTTGGAGTCGAAGTACCGGAAGAACGTTCGCCTGCTGACCCCTGCCGCGGAGGCGATACGCTCCACCGTGGTTTCCTCGAAGCCGTGCTCGGTGAACAGGCGCAGCGAGACCACCTCGAGCTCGCGGGCGCTCGTACCGGGCGGCCGTCCCCTCCTGGCTGCGCCTGAGCGCACGTCAGTAGTCACGCCAGTCACCCCCGACGTGCGATCGGCCGCGATCGAAGCAGCCCCGTTCCCAGCTTGGTCTTGATTGTGTCACCGGGTGACGATTAACGTACCTCTATTCGTCACGCAGTGCCGAAACTTGAGGGAGCAGGACATGCCAGAGAACGCAACCGAGCTGCTTGAGCGCCCGGCCGCTGATGCCGCTGCCGAGGCCAGCGAGATCACCGAGGTCAAGCCGATCGAGGTTATCGCCGCTGACCTGCTGGTCGAGGAGGTCTCGATCGACGGCATGTGCGGTGTCTACTAACGAGACCGCCCGGGGGCCATCGCTCGTGAATCGCCCGAAAGACTCGGGGTCGGTTCCGCGGGCCGGCTTTGATTTGGATGGAGCCTGGCAGTTGCATCCGCAGGTGTCGATCAGGCCGGAGCGGTTCGGCGCCCTGCTGTATCACTTCGGGACGCGGCGGCTGTCTTTCCTGAAGAGCCCGGCGCTGCTAACCGTCGTCTCGAGCCTCGCCGCGCAGCCCAGCGCCCGGGCTGCGTGTGCCGAAGCCGGGATCGGCCCGGCTGAGCTGCCTGCCTACGCCAGTGCGCTCGCCCGGCTGGCGTCAAGTCAGATGATCTGCGGAAGGACAGCCTCGTGACCGTGACCGCTGCGCCGCTCACGAAAGTGTTCCAGTCCGGGTTGGCCGCGCCGATCTGCCTGACCTGGGAGCTGACGTACGCCTGCAACCTGTCCTGTGTCCACTGCCTGTCCAGCTCGGGGCGGCGCGATCCAGCGGAATTGAGCACCGATGAGTGCAAGAGCGTCATCGACGAGCTCGAGCGCATGCAGGTCTTCTACGTCAACATCGGCGGCGGCGAGCCGACAGTTCGGTCCGACTTCTGGGACCTGGTCGACTACGCGATAGCGCATCACGTGGGTGTCAAGTTCTCGACCAATGGGCTGCGCATCACGCCTGAGGTGGCACGACGCCTGGCGCACACTGACTACATCGACGTGCAGATATCGCTCGATGGTGCGACGGCCGAGGTCAACGACGCTGTCCGGGGCCGCGGCTCGTTCGAGATGGCCACGCGGGCCATGCAGAACCTCGCCGCGGCCGGGTTCGCGGGCTTCAAGATCTCTGTGGTCATGACCCGGCAGAACGTGGCCCAGCTCGACGCGTTCAAGGCCATCGCCGACTCGTTTGGAGCGCAGCTCAGGATCACCAGGCTGCGGCCGTCAGGTCGCGGCGCTGACGTCTGGGACGAGCTGCACCCGACCGCTGCCCAGCAGCGAGAACTGTATGACTGGCTCGTGGCTCATGGCGAGAACGTCCTGACCGGGGACTCGTTCTTCCATCTGGCCGGATACGGACAGGAGCTGCCAGGCCTGAACATGTGCGGCGCTGGCCGGGTTGTCTGCCTGATCGACCCGGTCGGCGATGTTTATGCGTGCCCGTTCGCGATCCATGACGAGTTCCTCGCCGGGAACGTGCGGGATCCTGGCGGATTCGCCGAGGTCTGGCGTGGCTCGGAGCTGTTCTCCAACCTGCGACGACCGCAGTCGGGCGGTGCGTGCTCGTCGTGCTCGGCCTTCGACGCGTGCCAGGGCGGGTGCATGGCTGCCAAGTTCTTCACCGGGCTGCCACTGGACGGTCCCGATCCCGAGTGCGTACGCGGTTTCGGCGAGGTCGCCCTCGCGACCGCCACCGCCGACGCAGCGCCGCGGCCATCCGGCGACCACTCGCACCGCCGTCGGCCTGCGGCTTCAGGCGGTCCGGTACCGATCATCATCGGCTCGCGGCCGGAGCGCGGAGCGGCGACTGACACTGCGGTTACAACAAGCGCCGTCAGTGTCCGGGGCCGCGCGCCCGACCGGGCGTGCGACCAGAGTCCGCTCGCCGGTTTCGCGCTGCCGGGCGGGCCCTAAGGCGATGTGCCGTCGCCGAGCGGCTTGGCTCGTGGAGACGCCGTGACCGGAGCTGCCCGAGTCGCGGTCGTGACCGGCGCCGCGCGCGGCATCGGCGCCGCAACGGTTCTGGCGCTGGCCGCTGATGGCTGGCGCGTGCTCGCCGTGGACCTGGCCGCCGATGACGCGAGTGTGCCCTATGCGCTGGCGACCGAGGCCGACCTGGCCGCCGTGATCATCGAGGCCAGCGCCGCAGCAGGGCCTGGCGCTCAGGTCGCAGCGTTCCGGGCCGACGTCCGGGATGCTGGCGCGCTGGTCGCGGCCATAGCAGACGCTGAAGCCCGCTGGGGCGGCCTCGATGCCGCGATCGCCTGCGCCGGCGTGATCGCCGGCGGCGTGCCGCAATGGGAGGTGGCCGCGCAACAGGAACAAGCGGTGCTGGACATCGACCTGGGCGGTGTGCTCAATCTGGCGCGCGCCGCCGTACCCGCGCTGCTGCGCCGGCCAGAGCCCCGCGACGGCCGGTTTCTTGCTGTCGCCTCGGCCGCGGCGACTCGCGGGTTGCCGATGCTGGCGGCCTATTGCGCGGCCAAGGCCGGGGTGGCCGGCCTGATCCGCGCGCTAGCGGTCGAACTCGGCCCAACCGGCGTGACGGCCAACGCGGTCAGCCCCGGCTCCACGGCTACCGCGATGCTCGACGAGAGCGCCCGGCTTTACGGCCTCACCCGTGCGCAGGACTTTGCGGCCGGGCAGCCAGCTCGGCGGCTGCTAGGGCCGGACGAGGTAGCCGCTGTCATCGCGTTCCTCGCTGGGCCAGCCAGCAGCGGAATGACCGGCGCTGTCGTGCCGGTGGATGGCGGACTGGCACTTTGAGACCTGACACCGGAACGCCTATGAGCGCGAGAGCGGAGAGCGCGCCACCGCCGCTACCGCGCGGATTCGGCGTGACGTTTGACCCCGCGACGAAGGAACTCAGCGACGGATCGCTGTTCGGCGGATCACCGGCTCGGGTGCTGCGGCTGACCGCAGCCGGACAGCGCGCCCTGGCCGAACTGCGCGCAGGCCCGGTCCGGTCAGCCGCCGCAGCCGTCCTTGCCCGGCGGCTCACCGATGCCGGCCTAGCGCACCCAGTTCCGCCAGTCGGCGCGGCTGGCGGGAGCCTCGACGTCACGATCCTCATCCCGGTGCGGGACCGAGCCAGCATGCTGGACCGGTGCTTGGCGGCGGTAGCTGGCCGCTACCCTGTCGTCGTCGTCGATGATGGCTCGGCCGACGAGCAGGCCGTCGCCAAGATCGCCGCGTTGCACGGCGCATCGGTGCTACGACGGGACCGGTGTGGTGGCCCGGCCGCCGCCCGGAACACTGGCCTGGCTGCGATCGAGACCGAACTGGTCGCGTTCCTCGACAGCGACTGTGTTCCGCCGGCTGGCTGGATCGAGGTGCTCGTCCCGCACCTGGCCGATCCGCTGGTGGCCGCCGTTGCGCCGCGGATCTGCACCTTGGCGCCGCGCAGCACGGCGGCCCGGTACGAGCAGGTTCGCGGCGGCCTCGACCTCGGTGATCAAGCCGCGCGCGTGCTGCCCGGCGGACGGGTTGCCTACGTGCCGACCGCTGCCCTTCTTGTTCGCCGCGCTGCGCTGGATGAAGTGCCGATCGGTCCCGGACTGCTCGGTACCGGCACAGCCGGCGTCGAGACGCCCGCCTCGGCCTGCGGTGGCGCCGTCTTCGACCCGGCGCTGCGATATGGCGAGGATGTCGACCTGATCTGGCGACTGCACGCTGCGGGCTGGCGGATCCGGTACGAACCGGTGGTGCGCGTACCGCACGAGAGCCCAGCGACCTGGCTCGGCCTGCTCGCGCGCCGGTTCCGCTACGGCACGTCAGCCGCCCCGCTCGCGCGCCGCCATCCAGCCAACCTGGCCCCGCTCGTACTCCAGCCATGGCCTGCCGCGACGGTGTTCGCCGCACTTGCCCGCCGGCCGGCCGCGGCGGCGGCCGGCACGGTCGCGGCGTGGCTCGACATCACGGCTGCCGTGCGGCGGGCAGGCGTGCCAGCCGACGGCGCGCCTGCGGCGGCGCTGACCTCGATCAGGCAGACCTGGCTCGGCATCGGGCGGTACGCGGGCCAGTTCGCTGCCCCGGCGCTCATGGCCGCGCTTGCTGCCCCTGGGCGCAAGCGGGCCGGACGGCGGGTGGCCGCCGCGTCGTTGCTCCTCGGCCCCGCGCTAGCCGCGTACGCCGAGCGCCGCCCGCAGCTAAACCCGATCCGGTATGCACTGGCGCACATCGCCGACGACGTCTGCTACGGCGCCGGCGTCTGGGTCGGCTGCGCGCGGGAACGGACGATCGTGCCAGTCACGCCCGCGATCTCCTGGCGGCCCGTCCGCGTGACGCGCTCCCCAGCCGACGGACTGCCAGGCCGTGGACCACTGACCAGCGGACCCCGAACGGGCGGACCGCAACCTGTCGGACGGCCGGCCGGCGGCCCTCGATCTGACCGACCACGATCTGACTGACCCCCAACTGACGGAAGGGCTGAGCCCGGTGGCGAATAGCTGGTTCGAATCGGTGGCCGAGGCACAGCGGCGCGCACGCAAGCGGCTCCCCGCGTCGGTCTACAGCGCGCTGCTGGCTGGATCTGAGCGCGGTCAGACGCGCGAGGACAACGTGGCGGCGTTCGCCGAGCTTGGCTTCGCGCCGCACGTCGCGGGGAACGCGGCGCAGCGCGACCTCGCAACGACCGTGCTCGGCCAGCCGGTATCGCTGCCAGTGATCATCTCGCCGACGGGCGTGCAGTTCGTCCGCCCGGAAGGCGAGGTAGCGGTCGCGCGGGCCGCAGCGGCGCGGGGAACCGTGATGGGCCTCAGCTCGTTCGCGAGCAAGCCGGTGGAAGACGTCGTGGCGGCGAACCCGCAGACGTTCTTCCAGATCTACTGGTCCGGCGGCCGGGACCAGATCCTGGCCAGGATGGAGCGGGCCAGGACGGCCGGTGCGGTCGGGCTGATCTTGACTGCGGACTTTACCTTCTCGCACTCGCGCGACTGGGGCAGCCCACACATCCCCGACAAGATCGACTTGCGCACCGCGCTCCAGCACGCGCCCGAGGTGCTGCGGCGGCCGCGCTGGCTTGCCGCGTACGCGCGCACGCTCCGGCTTCCGGATCTGAGTGTGCCGAACTGGGCGGTGCCCGACGGACCGGCGCCCAGGTTCTTCGGCGCGTACGGAGAGTGGATGCAAACACCGCCGCCGACGTGGGATGACATTGCCTGGCTACGTGCGCAGTGGAGGGCTCCGTTCCTGCTGAAGGGTGTCAGCCGGGTCGACGACGCCAAGCGGGCCGTGGACGCCGGCGTGACAGGAATCTCGGTCTCAAATCACGGCGGCAACAACCTGGACGGCACGCCAGCCACAATCCGGGTGCTGCCCGTTATCGCCGAGGCGGTCGGCAGCCAGATCGAGGTACTGCTCGACGGCGGCGTCCGGCGCGGCAGCGACGTGGTCAAGGCGCTGGCGCTCGGCGCGCGCGCCATCATGATCGGCCGCGCGTACCTGTGGGGCCTCGCGGCCAACGGGCAGGCAGGCGTAGAGAACGTGCTCGATATTCTCCGGAACGGGGTTGATTCCACGCTGCTCGGGCTTGGCCGGTCCGCGGTGCAGGAGCTGACTCCCGACGACGTCCTCGTCCCGCCCGGTTTCGTGCGCAGCCTCGGGGCCTAACTCCCCGACACTGTTCATGGTCAGATCGGCGACGCCCGGAGTTTGGCGGGAGTTGGCTGGGTCTCTGCCAGTATGGGTATATGACAGATATTACCGAGTCTGCGGGGGCACGGCCGGTCAGTCACCAGGCACCACTTGCCGTCGATCTGACCGGCATCCATAAAAACTTCGGGCACGTGCGGGCCGTCGACGGCGTCGACATCAAGATAGCCTCTGGTGAGATCGTGGCCATCCTGGGCCCGAACGGGGCTGGCAAGACCTCGACCATTGACATCATCCTCGGCCTTTCGAATCCCAGCGCCGGACAAGTGTCGGTGCTCGGCATGCAGCCGCGGCAGGCCATCAACCGGGGCCTGATCTCGGCCGTCATGCAGACTGGTGGCCTGCTGAAAGACCTCACCGTGGCCGAGACGGTCGAGTACACGGCGAGCCTGTTCGCCAGCAGCGAGTCCACCGGCGAAGTGCTGAGCCGGGCGGGGATCACCGACATCGCTGACCGGCGAGTCGGCAAGTGCTCTGGCGGTGAGCAGCAGCGGCTCCGGTTCGCCCTGGCGCTGCTGCCCGATCCCGAATTGCTCGTGCTCGACGAGCCGACGACGGGAATGGACGTCGAGGGCAGGCGCACCTTCTGGTCGGCGATCCGGAAGGACGCCGAGCAGGGCCGGACGGTCCTATTCGCTACCCATTACCTGGAAGAGGCGGACGCCTACGCGGACCGGATAGTGCTGCTGCGGCACGGGAAGATCGTGGCAGACGGCACGGCAGCGCAGATCAAGGCGATGGCCGCGGGCCGCACGGTCCGCGCCACTCTGCCGGGCGCGACCGAGGCCATGCTGCGAGAGATGCCCGGGGCCGAAGAAGTCGAGGTCCGCGGCGATAGCGTTCTGATCCACTCCAAGGACAGCGACGCGACAGCCCGTTGCCTGCTGACCACCACACCGGCCCGGGACCTCGAGATCATCGCGCGCGGGATCGAAGACGCATTCCTCGCGCTGACCGGCGATGACACTCAGGACAGCGCTGCGACCACGGGGGCAAGCCGATGACGACGACACCAGCGATCTCGCCCGACCTCAGCGGCCGGCGAACACCGAGCCTCGGCGGCTTCAATCTCGTCGCGCTGCGACTTGAGATTCGCCGCCTGCTCCGCAACCGGCGCACCGTCATCATCACGATGGTGTTCCCGGTTTTCTTCTTCCTCATCTTCGGGCTGAACAAGGCCTACGCCAACGACAAGGTTGGCCACGGCAACGTTGCCGCGTTCGTCATGATCAGCCTCGCTCTCTATGGTGCTGTGTTCGCAGCGACGAGCGGCGGTGCGCTGGTCTCGATCGAGCGCGCCCAGGGCTGGAGCCGGCAGCTGCGGCTCACGCCGCTGGCGCCGCCGGCCTACATCACGATGAAGGTGCTAACCGCGCTCGTCCTTGGGGCCGGTTCGGTTGCCGTCGTCTACATCGCCGGAGTCGCGACGAACAAGGCGTCGATGCCGACCTATTTGTGGGTCGTCACTGGTCTGAGCGTCTGGGTCGGATCGCTGCTGTTTGCTGCGTTCGGCCTGTTCATGGGGTACTTGCTGCCGACCGAGAACGTGATGCAGATCATGTCGCTGATCTTGACGCTGCTGTCGTTCGCCGGAGGCCTGTTTATCCCGCTGAGCCAGTTCCCGCACGCTGTCCAGACCATCGCCAAGTGGACACCGCTGTACGGGCTGAACCAGCTGGTGCACACGCCGCTGCTCGGTAACGGAGTCGACTGGACGTGGGTCGTGAACGTGCTGGTCTGGCTTGCCATCTTCGCTGGCGGCGCCATCTGGCGGATGCGAAAGGACACCGCGCGTGTCTGAACTGACGCTGCCAGGGGTCGACAGCGGGCTGGGCCATCCAGGAAGATCGTCTGATCTGCCGAGCCCGGAGGCCTCATGAAGCTAGACAATGAGTTCACCGTTGGCGTGCCCGTCAGCCAGGCGTGGGACGTGCTGACCAACCTTGAGCTGATCGCGCCGTGTATGCCGGGCGCCGTGCTCACCGGCGTCGACGACGGCGTCTACACGGGCAAGGTGAAGATCAAGGTCGGCCCGATCACTGCTGAGTACTCCGGTACCGCGCAATTCACCGAGAAGGACGAAGCGAGTCACAGCGCAGTGATCAACGCCCGCGGCCGTGACTCGCGCGGCAACGGCAACGCGACCGCGGTCATCTCTGCGCAGCTTCGAGCCGACGGCGATCGCACGGCCGTTACCGTCGCGACGGATCTGATCCTCGCGGGCCGGATCGCCCAGTTCGGCAGCGGCATGATCAAGGAAGTCTCTGCCAAGCTCCTCGGCCAGTTCGTGACGTGTCTCGAGGCGAAGCTGGGTGGTGACGTACCTGCCGCGGTCGATACGGTCGAGCGAGTTGCGGCGGGACCTGCCGCCGACGGTGCAGCCGCTGCTTCTGCGGCTGCTGACGCAACTCAGGGTGCCACGGGCGCGGCGGCTGGCCCTGCCACTGCGACCGAGCCAGTCGCCTTGGCCGCCCCTGCCGAACCTGTGCCCATCGACCTCATGAGCGTGGCCGGCGGCGCGATCTACAAACGGCTAGCACCGGCGCTGATCGTCTTGGTTGTGCTTGGCGTCATCATCTGGCTCATCGTCCGCTAGGGCAGCACGGCTGCGTGGTCCGTCGACCCCGTTCCCGTAGGTATGGGTTTCTAGGCGGGCGGGAGGATCTCGGCCAGGTTGAACTTCACCGGTTCCTCGAGTTGGTCGAAGCCGCAGGACGCCGGGTCGCGGTCGTCGCGCCAGCGGACCCACTGCGCCGTGTGCCGGAACCGCGTGCCTTCCATGTGCTCGTACCGCACCTCGACGACGCGCTCGGGCCGCAGCGGGACGAAGGACAGGTCTTTGCCGGCGTTCCACCTGCTGCCCTCCGCTTCCCGCGGATGCCGGACGCCAGCGAATTCGCCGGCCCAGTTCCACGGGTGACCTTCGAAGCTGGTCACGAGCGGCTGGACTTCCTTGAACAGCTGCTTGCGCAACGCCATCGGGAACGCGCCGACGACACCGACGCTGGCCAAGCGACTGGCGTCGTCGTAAAGGCCGAGCAGCAGCGAACCGATCGCGTCCGGACCGCTCTTGTGCAGGCGGTAGCCAGCCACAACGCAGTCGGCGGTGCGCTCGTGCTTGATCTTGAACATGACCCGCTTGTCCGGCTGGTACGTCACACTTAGCGGCTTAGCGACCACCCCGTCCAGGCCGGCGCCCTCGAACTGGCTGAACCATTGCAGAGCGGTCGCTCTGTCCCGCGTGGTCGGCGTGACGTAGATCGGAGCCGCCGCGTTGGCCAGAGCGGATTCCAGCATCTCGCGGCGGCGCTCGAACGGGAGCTTCGTCAAGTCGTCGTCGTCGAGCGCGAGCAAGTCGAAGGCAACGAACGACGCCGGCGTCTGCTTGGCCAGCAGCCGCACCCGGCTATCGGCGGGGTGGATTCGCTGGAGCAGGGCCTCGAAGTCGAGTCGGCGGTCATCCGCGTCGGGGATGACGATCTCGCCGTCGATCACGCAGCGTTCTGGGAGATTCGCCAGCGCAGCGTCGACAACCTCGGGGAAATACCTGGTCATGGGGCGTTCGTTGCGGCTTCCGATCTCCACCTCAGCGCCGTCTCGGAAGACAATCGACCGGAATCCATCCCACTTCGGTTCGTAGCTCATCGCGCCCGTAGGGATTTCCTTGACGGATTTGGCGAGCATCGGGGCGACCGGCGGCATCACGGGAAGATCCATCGCTCCATCATCGCCGAAGTATCGACCAGATTCTCATGGCCTGACCGAATGCACTCATTGCGAGCGGACGTCGAGAGCCTCGGCCAGCTCGGCGCGGCTGGTGATGCCCAGCTTGGTGTAGATGTGCTGGAGATGGTTGTTCACTGTCCGCACTGACAGGTGCAGGCGGTCAGCCACGTCTTTGCTTGCAAGCCCGCTGGCTGCGAGCGTCCCGATCTCGCGCTCGCGTTCGGACATGACGGCCGGCGCCTCGCCATGTGGCAGCCCGGGCGTCGCTGCGCCCTCGCAGGAAGCCGCGAGCACGCTGGCACGTTGGCGCGCGGCGGTCCCCGCCCGATGCTGGCCTGCCCGTATCAGGGCATCGGCCGCCGCAGACATAGCCTCGGCGGCGAGGAGCATGGCTCCTAGCGCCTCGAAGTCGTCGGCAACACTCTCTAGTTCGTCGGCGTTGCCTGCGCGCATGGCTGCGACGTGCCGCGCGCGGGCGGACACCAGCGGTGAGTCGCAGGCGTCGGCCAGTTCGCGCAGCCGCGCGGATGTATCGTCGCCGCAAGTGCGAGTCAGGCCGTGCAGAATCCATGCTTCGGCCGTCCGGTGCCCGGTCTGGGCGGCGTGCGCTGCGGCTTCTCGGAACCGCGCGGCTGCCTCACGCGGCTGCCGCGATGCCCACGCTGTCCACGCTTCTGCGAGTTCCTGCTCTGGTCCGCGAAAGCCGAACGGTGGCAGGGTGTCGCGCTCGGCGAGAACGCGCGCAGCGGCGTCGGCGTCACCCAGCATCGCATGCGCGACCGCCAGACCGGATAGCGCCAGCCGACGCGGCCCCACGAAGCGGCTGGCCTCGGCCACTCCGGCCGCCTCGGCATAGTAACGGCGTGCGGTCTCCAGCCGACCCTGGAGCATGGCAATTCGCCCCAGATTGGCCGCGAAGAAGATCTGAGCGATGTATACCCGGTTAGAGGCGACTTGCTCCGCGCCGAACATGGCTATTTCTTCCGCCTCCGCCAGCCGGCCTGCCTCAGAAAGCGCAAACGCAAGGTTGACCAGGTGCATAGCCGGGTGGGCGATGGCAGGCTCGCCGCCCAGAGCCAGGTGGTCGGCGTGTCCAGCCCCGGCTACTTTCACGGCCTCGGCCGTCTGACCGGTCAGAGCGAGGGCAGGTGCGGCCGCGATAGCGAACAGGACGTGGGTGCGCCGGTCAATGCCCGTGATCCCCTCGAGCACCGAAAGTGCCCGCTCAGGTTGCCCGGAGAAGGTCATTACGGACGCCTCGGCAGCAACGAGCCCATCTACCAGCGACTGGGATGTGATGACCTTTCGGGCGTCGGCGATCACCGCACCTGCCATCTCTAGTCGGCACAGGCCCCACTGGGCGTTCTTGGCCCGCTCCGCTGCCAGCCGGAAGGCGACCTGTTGATCGCCACTAAGCTGCTGGCCGCTGCGGAGGACTCGCTCGGCAAGATCGAAGGCGCCCAGCTCATAGAGCGCCTCGCCCAGCAGCAA
>Ga0126378_10003204_pt1 | contig 12345 bp, 10 predicted proteins | sample PanSoiMetPlot_23_FD_92587 | JGI IMG/M metagenome (GOLD analysis project Ga0126378, IMG submission 92587) | Tropical forest soil microbial communities from Panama - MetaG Plot_23 | ecosystem: Environmental > Terrestrial > Soil > Tropical forest > Bulk soil | place: Panama | collected 2016-02-17
AAGCATGGCTGCCTCGGTGATCAGGTCGCCCGGGTCGGACGCGCCATCGAGGAAGCTGTAGGACGAGTGGCAGTGCAGTTCTGCCCACGGAGTCCGGCTGCCGAGCGGGATAACCGGGCGAGCTCGGTGTGGCCGCCTCCCGCCGGCGCCTGAGGCCTCACGGCCCGCCCCCGCTCCCTCGCGGTCCGCCCCCTCTTCCTCGCCTTGTCCGGTGGCGGGCTTGCCGCCATTGCGCCAGGACAGGCGCCGCTCGAACTCCCGCCAGGGAACAGGCGGGTTATCCCAGCCCACGACGGTTCCTGCTGCTGCTAGGCCGCATAGCGGTCAGGTTCTGCTGTGTAGACGCGACCCGCCGGGGTCGTCCAGACGAAGGTGCCAGGCATTTGCTGCATGAGCTCCCAGAGGCGGTGCTGCTTGATCTGGTGGTGGAACCGGCACAGCCCGCCGAGGTTGCAGGCGCAGGTTCTTCCGCCTTTGTGATACGGGACGGAGTGGTCGAGGTCGCACCGCCAGGACGGCTGCCGGCAGGTTGGGAACCGGCAGGTCACGTCGCGCGCTGTGATGAACTCCCGCAGCGTGGGCGGTGGCCGGTAGCTAGGGCTTTCCTGCTCGTGCGCGCAGCCCCCCGCCGCCGCGGCGTCCACGGCGGCCCGCTGGCCGGCCCGTTCGCCTGCCAGGACAGCGGAACGGAGCGCCCGTCGCAGCGCCGTCGGCAGGTTTTCGTTATACGGCATGTTCAGGCGGTCCTTGCAGATGGTCAGGGTTACCCGTCTGACCAAGCCGGGCGGGGAACCTGTACCTGTCTTGCCTCTGGCCACAGAAGCGACTGCTTGGGTCCGGCCCTGCGTGTCAGTCACGATGACCCGCCACCGCGCAGCCGCGTCACGGGCGGCCAGGTCGGCGAGCTCGCGAGCCTGCGCACCGGTGATCGGGCCGATCCGGCTCAAGTAACCGGGCTCGCCGGAGTCTCCGGTCAGAGTCGACCAGGGCACCTGCACGTCAATCAGTCCACCCCCGGCTGGTAGCAGACCTCCCATAACCCCCGGGCCAGGCGGTATCGACGCCCCGATCCTCGGCCACGCCGGAGGCGGCCTCGACCAGGATCCCCCTCGATCAGGTCCACCTCGGCTGGCGGCATCGGCGCCGGGATCGTGCTCACCGTTGGCGGCCGGCGGTGCCCGGTCCGCTAGGCCACCGCGGTGATCGCCAGGATCCGGATCGTCGGGCGGAAGTTCCGGCTCGGAGTTTGGCGGGAAGTCTCGCGGGTCGTCGGCCGCGGCGGGTGGGAAGTTTGGCGGGTCGTCGGCCGCGGCAGGTGGGAAATCTGACGGGTCAGCGGGCGGGGCGTCCGGCGGGCCGCCGTCGGGCGGGGAGTCTGGCGGGGCGTCCGCGGCGGGCGGGGTGTAGGGCAGCGTTCCGAGCAGCAGGCCGAGGAATACCTGCGCACGCAGCAGGTCGATGCCTCCCCCGGCACCTGCCGCCTTCATCGCCCTGGCGAGCGCGGTAATCCGCGCCATCGCCGCGGCCGCGGTAATGCTCGGCAGGCTGTATCCAGCCAGCGACGCTGTCCCGTCCTGGTCGGGGTACAGGCTGACCTTGGCACGCAGTTCGGCTTCCTCGCGCCGCCGTTCCGCGCCCTCAGGGTCGGCGGCGATAACCGCGCGGCGCAGAGCCGCGCGCAACTGGGCCGTCGTCTTATCCCCGGCGCCGGAGAGTATCTTCGCCTCGACCGCTCGCGCCGTCTCGTCGTCAAGTGCCGCGGTCGCGTCCGCGATCAGCCGAGCGCGCCCCAGGTCGATCTGTCCAGCCGCGAGCGCGGCCCCTGTCGCTACCAGCCGCCATCTCAGCGTCACGGCCAGATCGCTCCACCAGGACGCGGACGCGTGCGACATCGTCAGAGCCAGCGACACCTGTGCGCAGGCCTCATCAGGCAACCTGGCCGGACGCCCGTCTTCGCCGACGCCGATCTGGTCATCGGCAGCCGCCGACCTCGAGGCCAGTTCTGCGACGACCGCCAGCTCGCCAGCCTGCGCCCACGACGCAAGCCGCCGGTATGCCGTGGCCATCCCGGCAAGCGCCCCGTCTTCCAGCTCGCCAGCGGAGCTGGTCGCCAGCCACGCGGCAAGGTCGGGGCCGGTCGGCAGCGACTCAGCGATGAGGCCGGCCAGCTCGGTCAGCGGAACTTCGCATGCCCTCCCCTCGTCGATGGCCCCGAGCAGCTCGGCGAACTCGGCCCCGGCCAGGTCAACGGCATCGTCCGCCGCCGGGTCAACCGCAGGGTCGGCGGCCGACGCGGCCTCAGGAGCTTGAGCTTGGGCAGGGACAGAGGCGCGCGGGTCTTGGCGGTTCCAGGGGGCCGGCTCACTCAGCGCCGCCAACAACGCATCGAAGTCGAGCTCCCACGACCACGACAGCCCTTGCTTCTGCGGCCCCTCATCCACTGTTCTCCGCACGGTTCCCCTCCCCTCTGATGCCTCGCAACCCTCTGCTGCCTCGCAACGGTCTTTCGACCATCTTAGCGAGAGACTCTGACAGTCAGCAGATGTTCCTCGAACATCATTTCGATACACCACGCCGCGCGCGAGCTTGCTCGAGCGGCTGTCGGCGCGCCGTTCCCGGGTCCTGCTGCTCGTTATTCGGGACGGCATGCTTCCGCGAAGCGTCCTTGGCCCGCGACGGTCCGCTGGCTAGCAGGTCCCGTCTGATCCGCTGCATGCCAGCGGCCTAGGCTGGAGTTGTGGATCTTGGGGCGGTGAAGGCAGCCGCGACGCCCGATCTCATCAAGTGCGCCGTCGGGGCGGCAGCCAATGCGCGAGACCTCCTGGGTGACGCTGAGGCGCTGTCTGCGTCCGGGCGGCACGCGCGGGCATACGCACTGGCCGCGCTCGCCGTGGAGGAGTCCGGCAAGGCCGCCAGCCTGGCCTCCCTGGCGATGATGCCAGCTGGCCTGCGGGAGCGAGCGCCGGTAGGACGGCTGCTCGAGTGGCATCAGCTGAAGCTGGTCGGCGGGATGCTGATCGCCGCGGTCCCGTTCTCGGCCGGCTGCCTGGCTTTCCAGCTCCCGGCCATGCCAGCGAGTCAGGTGGCGGAGCTGTTGGGCGACGCGCAGGCACTCGCGGACGAACAGGACCGGCTCAAGCAGCTCGGCCTGTACGCCGACATGGATGGCGGCGGGCGGGTGCGGCTACCGTCCGAGGTGACTGAGGCTGATGTCGCCGCTCAGCTCGACCGGGCGCGGCTGGCGGTCTCGTCGGCGTCCGTGCTGCTCGGTCCTAGCGGCCCAGCGTTCCTCACCAATCCGCCAGCCGAGACCATCGAGCTCTGCCGGGCGATGATCAGCGCGTTCTCCGAGGCCGGGTACAGCCGCACATCCCAGGCGGCAGCCAACGTGTGGCTGGACGCGGTCGGCAAGCTTCGGCAGCGGACGGCAGCATTAGACGTCACGATTCGGTGAGCCGCTGACCAGCGGCGATGCGCTGCGACATGCCCATGCATGTGGCAGCCCCCGTTCGGCCGGATTCCACGTCGAGGCGGACGACGGACTGCTGCGGTAGCCGGACACGTCCGGTAGTGACCCAAACGGCAGCCGTGCTCATCAAGCAGTTCGGTACAGGGCCAGCTATCAAGAGCAGCTGCACTGGAGCTGCGCGGAACGCGCTGGTGGCGGCCAAGGTCAATTGGCTCCAAAAGCCCAGAGAGCGAACGAACTCGCCATAATTGAGCCAAGCGCGATCGACCGGACAGTGCAGACCGGACAGTACCGACCAGACAACGCCTGCTCAACAATGCAGGCTCGCACGCGGGCGAGGAGGGTGACCGTGCGGAGAACGAAACAGGACGGACCTGAGCAGGAGAACGAGCACCCAGATCCCTGGCAGGCCCCCGATCCTGCGCTCGCGCTCGCACTCAAGCAGGTTCGCTGGTACGCCAGCCATAGAAACACAGCGCGGAGGACCTATCTGGCCAACGAGATCCTGATCTTGCTCACAACGGCGAGCACGACGGTGATGGCGGCGCTCAGCGTCAACGCAACCGCCACCGCCAGCGTCGCTGCCAGCACCGTCGTTCTCGCCGGGCTCTACAAGGTGCTTGACACGCGCGAGAACTGGCTAGCGTACGGGAGCGCGTGGGCTGACCTGCAAGTCGTCATCCACGAGTACCGGCTTCTACCCGCCGACCAGCGCGACGAGGACGCACGCAAGGCCCTGGTCCGCAGGGTCGACGAGGTCAACAGCGCAGAGACAGGCAGATGGATCGCTCGCCGCCGCAACCTGGCCGTCGGGGGGCAGTGACATCGACCTAGGCGCCAGCAGGCACGGCCGCATTATGGTGCGCACGTCATGGCGATACTGAGCGCCTTCGAGCCAATCTGGCTGTTCGCGACCGCCGGCTACGCCGCCCGGCGGTGGCTGCTGCGCAGCGACCGACCTGTGGCCATGCTCGGCTGGTTTGTCTTCCACCTCGCGATGCCCGCCGCATTGTTCGTCAAGCTAGCCAGAACGCCGTTGACCGGGTTCGACGCGCGACCGCTCGCCGCGTTCGCGGCGAGCACGGCAGTCTTGATCGCGCTCGGCTGGCGCGGTGCCGACCGCTTCTTCCACCGCAAGCCAGGCGAGCGCGCGATCTGGGGTATGGCGGCCGGCTACGTCAACGCGGCGAACCTTGGGATCCCCGTCGCGATGCAGATCCTGGGCAACATCTCGTTCATCGTCCAGGTCTTGCTGTTCCAGACGCTGATCGTGTCGCCCGTCATTCTGGTCGCACTCGACCGGCATAGCGAAGCAGCCGGGCCGGTCAGGTTCAGGCGCATAGTGACAGTACCGTTCCGCAACCCGGTCATCCTCGCGTCCGGGCTCGGCATCACCGCCTCCGCGGTCGGCATTCACCTGCCGCCAGCGTTGCTGACCCCGCTGACATTGCTGGCGACGGCCGCGCTGCCGTCCGCCCTGATCGCGCTAGGTGCCTCGCTGTACCGGGATGAACCGGCGCCTGACGTGCGGCCAGCGGAGATCGCGGCGATCACAGTGCTCAAGCTTCTCGTGCAGCCTGCGCTCGCCTTCGCGATCGGGCTGTTGCTGCACCTGCCGGTCGCGCTGACGCTTGCGGTGGTCGTCTGCGCCGGACTGCCGACCGCGCAGAACTCGTTCGTCTTCGCGCAACGGTACGGCGTCGGCGAGGCCGTCGCAGGCCGCGCCGTCCTGGTAACAACCACGCTGTCGCTCGCGACGATCGCCGGGATGACGGCACTGCTTGGCCATTAGTCTCCCTGTCCCTGCCCACTAGCGCCTACGCGGACGAGGTGGAGGACCGGACTACCCGTCTCTGGGGCGGTCACCTGTTGCTATTAGCGCCTGCATGCGGCCCTCGATGCCGCTGCGCTCGATGCGATCGAATGCCGCTTGCCGGTAAACGCCGAGCTGGTCGGCAGGTAGCCGTTCCAGAACCTGCCGGAAACCGTGCGACCAGGCCCATTGCCACCACTCTTCGGCATCTTTGAAGCACAAGCCGAGCTGGTCAACGCGCACGATCACGTGCTCGAACCCAGCGGACTGGACCATCTGAGACAGCGACGCCGGTCCGTCAAGGCCCGCTGGAATCTGGCCGGTTGTGACACCGAGGGAAGCGAGCAGATCGTCGTGCCAGTCCCACCTGGGGTCCCCTTGCCACCACCATGACGGCGCCACCCATAGCCCAAAGCTTCCACCCGGGTAAAGGACACGGTGCACTTCACTCAGCGCCCGAGCGGGGTCAGGAAAGCTGTCCAGGGCTGACCCGCACAGGACTGTCGAGATCGTTCGATCAGCAAACGCCAGAAGCTGGGCATCCATGGCAGCGACGGCATATCGAGCGCCATGCACTGGGACTCTCTGGGCCCGGCGAAGCATCGCGACCGAGCGATCCACTGCAACCAGCCTCGCCGGAAGAGCGGCCGACGTCACGGCGGAGACCAGCGCACCAGCACCACAAGCGAGATCAAGAACAACGGCGTTTGGCTCGAGCGGCACGACTTCAATGAGCCTACGCGCGAAGACGGAGAAATGATCTGGTCCGGCCAAGCCGTAGTTCCGCGCGAGCCGATCCCACACCGATTCCGAGCCCTGCGGTTGCGTCAGCCGATCCCGCATGAACCCACGCTACGCACATCACCGGCCACCGGGGCGCCCCAAGGATCCCTGCCAACTTGCCGCAAGACCGCTTCGCCATAGGCACCAGCCTCGGCGGCCCCCGCTACTTGGCGCCGCGCAGCCCGCGCATGGGGTCCGGCTCGCTCGTCGCGCCAGAAACTGCCTCAAACCTGACCCGGCGCGCACCAGGCGCGCTGATCAGCAGCGCGGTGCCGCCGTCGGCAAAACGGACAGTGATCGGCGCGCTGCCACCCGGCTGCCCGCTGCCCACGCCGCGCCACAGGGCCTCCTCGACCGGGATCAGGGTCCTCGGCGCGGCTAGCCCGATCACGATCTCTGCCGCGCCCGACTCGCCGGCTCTGATCGCGGCATGCGCCCGGAGCTCTTCGTTGAAGAAAATGCCGGTAGGCGCTACTGAAGGCGAGCCATGCGACGAACGCTCGGCTCGCAAGAACCTGCCTTGCGGGCGCCCGAACAGTCCCGAGTGCGCGACCAGCGCGCCGTCCCGCAGGGCGTAGGTGCCACCACCCGCGGGCCCGATGCCGTGCCAGCTCCCGTCGTCGCCAAGCTGGAACATCAGGTCGCCGCCGTGCTCTTTCAGCGCGACCTGCACCGCGCCAGGCTCCGATGGCGCGAGGTAGAAGTCCGCGAAGACGTCCTGGTCAGGTTCGTGCCACAGGCCAGCGATCGCGGGCGCTTCCTGGCGTGAGCGCTCGGCGGTCGCAGGCTCGCCGGTCAGCGCGCGGTATGCCGCCGCCAGGTTGCCGCCGCCGGTCAGGACGGCGCCCACGGCGTATGCGACGTAGGAGGCGAAACGATCATTCCGGTTGGCGAGCACGGTGACCCCGGCTCGCATGTCAGGCAGATAGATCATGGCCGCCCGGTAGCCAGCCCACGAGCCCGAGTGCCACCAGGCCGTGCCGCCGCCGACGTCGATCGCCTCGAGGCCGAGCGCGTAGCCCAGCCTGGTGCCGTCGGTGAGCACCTGCCTGGTCAGCAATCCGTCGTGGATCTCCGCGCCCAACCCGGCGCCCGATGTCATGAACGCGTGCCATGCGGCGAGGTCGGCGAGCGTCGTAACGACCGCGCCGTCGCCGACGACTTCCTCGGTGACGTCATAGCGGCGGAACCCGGTTGACTGCCCGGCGGGGGCAACCACGTAGCCCGCAGCCAGGCCGGGTACCAGCAGAGAAACGTCGTCGCGGAAGTGGGTCACCGTCATGCCGAGCGGGCCGAACACGCGCTCGGACGCGAAACGCGCCAGACTCATCCCGGTGAGCCTGCGCACGAGCACTGCCGCCAGGGCGTAACCGGTGTTCGAGTACGAGAACGCCGAGCCTGGCGGAAAGTCGAGGTCAGCCTGGCCGACGGCGAGGTCCATGAACCTCTCCTCGGTGATCCCGAGGACTCCGATCCCCGCGATGTCGCAGAGCGCGAAGTAGTCGCGCAGCCCAGCGGTGTGGGTCAGGGACTGCCTGAACGTGACCGGCTGCGACAGCCGCAGTTCCGGCAGGCAGGCGCTGATGTCGGCGTCCAGGTCGAGGTGGCCGTCCCTGGCCAGGAGAAGCAGGCAGGTTGCGGTCATGTGCTTGCTGACTGACGCGATGTCGAACATCGTGTGCTCGGTGACAGGCACGCCGTGCTCGACCACCGCGCGGCCTGCGGTCGCTGCCGCAGCGAGCTGGCCCTCGGTATAGACGCCTACTGCCAGGCCTGGCTCATCGCTCGCAGCCAATGCAGCGACGAACTCCGGCAGGGCGCCGAGATTTCGCAGATGGTCGCGGGTGATCTGGGCGGTCATGACGGTCAACGTACCGCGATGGGCGTCTGCCGGTCAGGGTTCAGTCGTAGCTGGCCTCGATCAGCCAGCAGCCGTCCTGCACGACGGCGAGCCAGGCGGCGCCGTCCGCGGTGACTAGCTGGAACCTGGCCTTCCTGCAGGCGTGCTCAAGATCCCACCAGCGCTCGGTGACCGGCCACGGGCCAGCCCAGGCGGTCACGGCAACCGAGGGTCCGCCAGCGACCGACAGCCGGACCGGCACTCCTGACAGCTGCCCGCGGCCGGTGACTTCCACCAGCAACCCAGCACCGTCGGTGAGCCTCGCCGGGCGCGGAACCTGATAGACGGTGGCAGGGGCCGGCGGCGGGATACTGGCCGGCCAGGGCCGGTCAACCGGACGGACCGTGCCGGGCTGACGATGGTTCCCGTCCGCTCCATTACGAGACGCTCCCGTATCGTTAATCGAACCGGTGCCCACTGATTCGGTGTCGTGAAATGGCACGAGCACCGCCTGATCGGACGGGCTGCGACCGCCGGAGCGGATCGGCTGGCGCACCGCCTCGTGGCCCAGCATCGCCTGAACCCTGACCGCGGCTCTGGCCACCCGGTCGCTGACCACCGCATCGCCCCACAGCCCAAGCTGACGACCCTGATCGTGAACCAGCTGATCGGGCACCAGTCGCAGCAGGCTGATCCCGCCAGCCTGGACACCGTCGGCATCCACGTCCGCAGGATCGGCTTCTCCGGCTTGGCTTGCGTGCCTTGGCGGCCGCCAGCCGTCGAGTTGCCAGCGCACCCGCTCCGCGACAGCGAGGTCGGACAGCAGCCCGTCGTGCCGCCACAGCCTGATGCTCTCCCCGCCGTTCTCGCTGGTCACTTGGACCTGGATCCTGACGCAGCCCAGACCGTTCGCGGCGAGCTTGGCGTGCAGCTGGCCTGCCAGCGACTTGGCGGCGAACACGACCTGCTCCGACCGCTCGGCGGGAGGGTCGAACTCGACTTGGACAGCCAGGTCGGCAGACGGAGGGCGGGCGGCGAGCGGCCGCGGATCAAGCCCGCGCGCGAGCCTGTGCGCGAGCAGCCCTTGGGTGCCGAATCTGTTTCCTGCCTCGGCGACGGGGATCGCGGCGAACTCGCCAAGTGTCCGGATTCCGAGCCTGACAAGCAGATCGGCCAGGTCGGGCTCGCCGAGAACGGTGACCGCCCGCGGAGCGAGGAAGGCTGGCGTCCCTCCTGGCGGCACTATTCTGACCGGCCCGGTGTCGTCAACGCCGGCGAGCAATGCGTCCCTTGAGGCAAGCAGCGCGGCGAACATCCCGTCGGCGACGCCCGCGCCGCAGTCGTAGCCGAGCAGAGTAACCGCCCCGGCGACCTTCCGCCCCAGCTCCGCCTCTCCGCCGAAATACCTGGCTGGCCCGCGGGCCGCGAATGCGAGCAGTCCTGGGCGCAGTACCTCAATACGCGGGCAGTACTGCGCTGCTGCACCCACCACCTGCTCGAATTCTCTTACCTTGAGGTGGTCGGCCTGGCGGGACACTACGCCCGGCGGGTTCCATGCCGGGCAGCGCACGGCAAGCACGCGCCGGTTGCGGTCATCCCCGACGCTCATCCGGTGCTCGCCTGTTCCTGGTAAGCCGGATCCGCTGCTTCCTGGTAAGCCGGATCCGCCGCGGCCGTCACCGCACCATCCGGGCCGGGTAGCCACAGCCAGCGTGCCTGCGATCGTGACCAGCCGCCGCGCCCGTCCGCCACCACCTGAGCAAGGCGCTCGCGCAGCCGCCCGTGCCCCGCGCCGATTCCCGTCCACTCCTGGGCGGCGATGCGCAGCCTGACATGCGCACCTTCCCAGTCCCCCGCGACAAGCAGTACGGCGCCGCAGCGGCGGACGGCAGCCTCGAGCTTGCGCCTGACCTGGGCGGACGGACGCTCGGGCGGGCGGAGCACGACCAGCTCGCAACCATCGAGCAGCGACGCGACCACCTGTGGCCAGCCAGATCCTGGGTCGGGTGCCAGTAGCAGTCGGGCCAGATCCAGTCCGGCATCCGCCGCTGCCATCACTCCGAACTCCGGTATCCCGACGACCGCGCACCATGCTCCCGAGGCCACCGGCCCCGCGGCCAGGGCCAGGTAGAGCAGGCTCCAGGGACCTGCCGACACGACCGAGCCACGCTGCAGCGCGCCGTGGGGCAGCAGGTCACGCAGCGCGGGCAGCACGGGAAGCAGGCCCGCGTCGGGGAGCACGCCGCTGCCCGCGCCGATGTCGCTGCCCGGGCGGACTGTGCCCTCGGCAACCAGGCCGGCCAAGCCGGCAAGGTTGGCCTGTCTGGCCGACCGCACGTCTGCCTCCGGCCGCGCCTCCCGCAGATCCGCCCGCACATCCAGCAGATCTGGCACCGCCTCGCACAGATCCAACGCCGCCTCCCGCAGGTCCGGCGTCGCGTCCAGCAGGTCCGGCGGCGAGGTGACCTGTGCGATCGCGGCTCCCATGGAACCACTATCGAACAGGTATTCGATTAAATCAAGCGCTCTGGATTCTGTGTCGCGCGGCCTGATCAACGCCCGCAATCACAGACCCTACCGACCGCCACCGACAGCCAGCCCGTCAAGCCGAACCGCGCATCGACCTCGCTCAGAACCCGCAGGCGCTCGCGACCGCGGCCGCCGCACCCTCGCGGTTCGCCGCCGCCGGTATGCCAGGGCGCTCGAAGTAGTTCATGTAGATGTCCGCCGCCTGCGTGGCGCTAGTCGCGGCGTTCAGCGCCGGGATGTACTGCGACCACTGCTGGTTGTAGGTCAGCACGGCGGCCAGCTGAGTGCGCAGGTCCTCGGCCGGGTTGCCGGTGACGAGCCCGGATGGCAGCGGGGTCCAGCCAATCAGGCCGCCTCCTCCTGTGCCCACCGACTCGGGGTTGCCCTTGGATTCCTGGTACATGTTCCCTGCGATCCCGGCCGCGGCGAACTTGGTGTATCCGTGCGTTATCAAGAAGCTGACGATCGTCGCGTAATTCGCTGGCAGCATCACCGACGAGCCCGAACAGTGAATGGCGCTAGGGCTGCCGTTGGAGGCCGGGCTTGGTGACGCTGACCGGGATTGCCTCGCGCGCCCACTCGAGGCGTTCGCGTGCTGTTCAGTATGCACGGCCTGGGTCTGGCCGGCGGTGACCCGCCCAGCCGCATCAGCAGGAGCAGGCGACGCCGGGCCCTGCGCGGTGGCGGCGACTACGACCGCGCCCGCCGCCGCGACCGCGGGCGCGACCAATGCGGCCCGCTTGACTACTTTGTTGAGTTGTCTCGGCGTGGCGTGTCGTGGCTTCGCGAGTGCGTGCCGCCCGCCCTTCCTATTCTTCGCATGCCTGCCGTGAGTGCTGCCGTGCCTCAAGAGCTCCCTAACGCCGGATCTTCGCTCTGCTACTCGGCCATTGCGCCTCTCGCCGAGCCTGACCATCCGTGACCAGACGGCAGCATAACGCCGTATTACGCCGAGTTAGGTTAAATACCGGCTAAGTAAGTCACATCACACACAACACACATCCGGCGCAAAGCTGACGCAGAACTGCGGATCGGCAGCCCGGTCGCCGCCGCCCTTGGCTGGTGGTCCGGGATGGCGGAGACTTTTCCGGCCGGGGGACGGAAGGCTCTTCAAGATCTTCGGGAGGGGGCGCGCTCCGCCCTGCACGGCGGAGCACCGCGCAAGTGGCCTACTGTGGTGTCGCGATGAGCTACCAGGCCGATCCGCGCGTGGACGCATACATTGAGGCGCTGCCCGAGTGGCAGCAGGCAATCTGCCGCCAAGTCAGGGACCTAGTGCACGCGGCCGACCCCGAGGTCGCGGAGACCATCAAGCGAAGCGTGCAGCCGTATTTCGTGCTGCGCGGCAACATCTGCGCGCTGCTGGCTGCGAAGGACCACGTGAACGTGTTCCTTTACGACGGCGGGATCGTTCCTGACCCTGACGGGATTATCACCGCGGGCCATGACAACAAGACCGCGAGGACGGTGGCCTTCAGACGGGGCGATCCGGTGAACGAGCCAGCGCTCGTCGCCATGTTCAGGCAAATCATCGCCAACAACCGGGCGGGCGGCTGGCGCAAGCTGAAGGCGGCTGGCGCAAGCTGAAGGCGGCTGGCGCAAGCTGAAGGCGGCTGGCGCAAGCTGAAGGCGGCTGGCGCAAGCTGAAGGCGGCAGGCGAGCCGGGGCAGTAGGCGCGCGGCGGCGGACCGCGCAGGTTCAGCCGGTCCCGTGGATCAAGAACACCGGGTAGCCGGGCGCGATCTCACGCAGTTTGTCTTCCGGCGCCTTCGCGTCGACCCCGTTGAAGAAGACGCCCACCTCAAGCTTCCATCGCCGCAGATACGCACGCAGGATGGGCGGCTTCTGATCATCCACGAGTTCGGTCGCGGTGAACTGCTCGACCTTGTTGCCGACCCTAAGCTCGCCGCG
>Ga0126378_10003205_pt1 | contig 12345 bp, 9 predicted proteins | sample PanSoiMetPlot_23_FD_92587 | JGI IMG/M metagenome (GOLD analysis project Ga0126378, IMG submission 92587) | Tropical forest soil microbial communities from Panama - MetaG Plot_23 | ecosystem: Environmental > Terrestrial > Soil > Tropical forest > Bulk soil | place: Panama | collected 2016-02-17
CGACGGCCGCCAGCAGCATGGCGAGCGCAAGGCTACAATCTCGTCCATCGTACGAACCTGCGACACTACAAGCTGCGGGTCCTGTTGATGGACGATCGTCCAGACTCGAAATGAGCAGGGCCGGATCTACTCGTATGAACCCGCCAGCCGTGAAAGGAGTACCGATGAACCCGGTCACTCATCTCTTTTCAGGAATTCGCTCGTTTCGTCCTTTCCTTCCAGCGAAGGAATTCGAAACAAGCCTGCGCTTCTAGAAACAAGCCTGCGCTTCTATAAGGCGATTGGTTTCGAGGCTTACAGACTCGGGGAGACACTCGCCGAACTGAGCCTCGGGGCGCACGCTTTTCTTCTCCAGGACACCTAAGTCAAGGAATGGGCCGACAACACGGTGATGCACCTCCTGGTCAACGACGTCCAGGCGTGGTGGAAACACATCCATTCCTTGGACTTGGCCAATCGATTCGGCGTTTCGCCCCCCGCGCCGCCCCGTCTCGAGCCTTGGGGGCTCACCGTGACCTATGTATTCGATCCAACAGGGGTACTCTGGCACTTTGCAGAGGTCACAAGGTTGGAAAACCAACAGCCGGTGGCTTCGCGGGAGCAACCATAGAACAACCGCAGTGACGAGCCGGTATCCTACGCCTTTGCGCTTTGTGCTAACCACGCGGCCCGACTTTCGCCCTCTACATTCATCGAGCTGTCAAACCACATTCTCCCCGCAGCAGAATTCAGCCGCAGCACTGCTTTCTTGGGGATGGCAAGTATAGACGTAGGCTGGCGGGAAATTGCGCCAGATGATGCGGGATTCGACAGACCCAAAATAATCGTTGAGCAGTGGTTGCAAGCTCAGACGCCGGAGCCGACCTTTCGAAAATTCCAGGCTGTGGATGTATTGGTACTGCGTGAGCACGGTGTGAGGACGGAGAAAAGGCAAAAGTCCGTCGAATATACGGCGGCGTTCGGGTTCGGACATGAAGCCTAGGCCGAGCGAGGAAACCACGACATCCACATGACGATAGCTATGCCGACGCAACACAGGCCCGACATTCTCAACGCTTTCGTTAATGAGCCTCAGGCGAGGGTCATGAAAAGTTTTCCCTAGATAGGAGACAAAGCGGGGATTGATCTCAAATGCGAGAAGGGTTGCATTCAGCGGCAGCTCATGCAACAGCTGCCGGGTCACGGCGCCTGTGCCTGCCCCGAGTTCGATAGCAACGAGGGTGCGCGAGAGCGGCAGCGGCTCGACCATCGCCGAGGCGAGGTGGATCGAGCTCGGTAAAACAGCAGCTACGGTGTAAAAGTTTGCAAGAGCTTCAGAAGCAAAGGTCTTAAGGCTCATCGGCTAGCTCACAATCGAGATCCTTACTGCATCCTTCCACGACTCGTCAGTTTAACTACAGCCACAACGCTGCACCCCGTCTCTTCTAAAATCGGCATCTCAAAGCCAAGCAGACTTTGCCACCAGCACTGGGGCTCGAATTTCGATCAACAACCTCCTTAACCTATGATGCTGCCGGCGATAAATCGCTGCATCGCGGTCTCCCAAATGGCAAAAGGCAGTTGAAGGAAGGGCATAAATTCCAGTGTGACAAACACCTGCCGTTCTGGCACGGTTGGCATGAAGCAGGCCGTGGACTTGTCCCGACTGCATTCGCTGGCGTTACCGATAACGTGATTCCGACTATCCTTCGGCAGTTGGATGTCAATGTAACGGTTGGCAACCGTGTGAAACCCAAAAACCTGATGGGATCGTAGCGATGGGGCACTTCGAGGAAGAGATACCTGCTCGGCTGGCGATAAAATCAGCCGATGCAGACACCAGTCCCCTCTCTTAATCGGCGCTTCAATTTGGCATTTGAGTTAGCTTCCGGGCTCCACCATACGCAGACGCGCAAAGGCACCCCCGTGCCCTACATCGGCCATTTGATGGCTGTGTGCTCGCTCGTGCTCGACGCAGGCGGCGACGAAGATCAAGCAATTGCTGCTCTGCTGCATGATGCGGTCGAAGACCAAGGCGGGCTCACGACTCTGGCGACCATTCGCCAACTTTTCGGTGACCGGGTAGCGGACGCCGTCGAAGCCTGCTCGGACAGTACCGTCAGTGACCCGGCACAGAAACCGGAGTGGCGCAACCGGAAAGAAAACTACCTTGCACATTTGCGGAATGCAAATGCAGATGCTCTCATCGTTGGCGCGGCCGATAAGCTGCATAACGCTAGAACGATTCTCACGGACTACCGTCAGATCGGCGATGCGCTATGGTCGCGGTTCAAAGTCGGGAAGGAGCAACAGCTTTGGTATTACGGAGCGCTCGTCGAGGCATTGAGGAGAACACCAGCTCCGAAGGTCTTGGTGAACGAGCTAGAGCGAGTCGTGAACGAGTTGAGGGCGGAGTGCGCCTGAAATGGCCTAGGAAAGTGGCGGCCAATGCGGGTCAGCAAAAAGACCCTCGAACAAATTGAAGCGGCTCTCCCGAGTATGAAAAACGAGGTGGAGTTACCGAACATGCCCCCCGAAACAAACCTACCTTCTGCACTCAGAGAACTTCGTCAAATGGTTGAAGCGGGAATTCACTCCCGGTGTGCAAAAAGAGTACGAGTTCGGCAGGACGGAGGGCCGGGAGGTTTCATTGATACGTATAAGGAAGACGGAACCCTCATCGGCACCTTTGCGAAGGGCTTTCCGCTCAATCAACCATGGCGCTACGCATGGGCTCCGGGCGAATTTCGGCCGCTTGAGCAACACCTTGCTGGTCTCCAACAAACCGATACGGGGACGATCAATGCCTTTAACGCCAAGGGGCAATTCGTCGGCACTACTAAGAGGGGGGTCCGGAATGCCTATCGTCATCGATCAGCTTTGGGCGATCGCTTTCGGAGGAGGCAATACGAACAGCTGCGCCGCCAACGCCCTGTACTTTACCGCGGGTCCGCACAACAATCTGGCGGGAACATTTGGAGTCATTGTTCCCGGAGGTCCGGGTAATCAGGGGGGCAATCAATAGGGTAATCATGAATGAGGACGAGTCCAGGTTCTCAAAGGGAAATGAGAACCTGGGTTCTTGGCAGGGGACAATTCTCCTGGGAGTACAACGGCACAGGCAATGCGGAGAGTAGGCAGTAGAGAAGAATGTGGCCAAGTGGAAGGCTGGGTTTTCCCGTAAAGGCGCAGCAAGCACCATACACTGTCACCTTCCGGCGCTCTTCGCGGAAACGTTCCCTGCCGTCCTCAAAGCATCTAAATGGCGTTGCGCTAGCACATAGGTTGCACCTGGATAGTCGACCTTTGATTTCTCTACTCGCCCGTACATCTTTCGTGCGGCATCGAATTCACCATACTGTTCGGCAATCAGCGCCAAGCCGAACCACACCTCGGAGTTCGGCTCTGCAAGGTATGCGACATCAATTGCCCGGAGCAATAGATCGCGCGCTTGGCCGGTTTTCCCGTTTTGGGCGTAAACACAAGCAAGGGTATGCAAAATGGGGAAATTGGCATTTTTGGAGAGATCATTAGCCCGTACCGCCACATCCACCGTTTCCCCGGCGATGGGAGGCGGTAGAAATAACGCATACCAAGCATACAGATTTAGGTCGTTTTCTGTTGCCTGACCTTGGTCAATGAGTGTCTTTATGATCTCCCGCGATTTGCTGAACTGCCCGCGATATGTGGCCAGTTGCGCAGAAGATCGAAGGTAGGCCGGCTCATCCGAATGGGCCTTTATACGTGCCTGAACAAGACGATCCCAGTCATCCAAACGACCGAGCCTGGTGTAAGCCATGACCATCAAGTCAAATGCTCGCAGCGAGGTCGGAAAAGATTTGGCCAGTTCTTCAGCCAAGGGCAGCATCTCTGACCACCGCTCCTGAGCAGCGTATGCGTCTGCCAGAACCATGGTCAGTCTGGCACGATCGAGATCTGTCTTGGTGTTGGTGCGCGCCTCGTTCAACGCCGCGAGATACGGTCCCTTAAGATCTTTGGACCGAAGCAAAACCAGCGCGGCGGTTCGGATGGAAGAGATGTCAGCATCCTGCCCTTTGGTCCAGAAATAAGGAAAAGGCTGACCTGCGAGAGGATCGTCTCCGCCGCTGATGTGAACCTTGTCGCGAGCGCGGTCAAGCCATTTGCGAGCTGCTGATAGATTGTTCTTCTCGAGACCCTCCAGAGCTAGCGCGGCAAACTCGTCCGATGCTGTCGATTCTGAGCCAGAAAATCCCGCGATCTTGTAACCGCTTCCGTCACGGACGACATACATGTCTTGGGCCGGAGCGCCCGGGCTCTCAACAATGACCTTGTATCCGATGGAATCATCGCCATCAACGGTGTAATGCATGTTCGATATCGCTATATCAGCGATGGTGACAAGAGGAAGACCTGCAGCGCCGATCTGCGATTTCAATGTTGACATCATTTGCTGAAACTGGGTCGAGTCCAGCAAATCCGGATCCTGTTCACCGTGATAAATAAGCAACTTGCATTCGTCAAGGGTCAGCTCCCCACTCAGCATCTTCCCAAAAAGGTCCTGCACCACACCGCGGGGGTCACTCGGGTTAATCTTGACCGTTTCATAAGGCTTAGTCGTGCCGAATGCGGCGGCGCTCCGCATTACCTGGCTCTCATTGTCTTGCCCGCGGGCGCCCTCGATAAGCATGGCAGCGCCTTCGCTGTACTTTCGCACACGAACCAACACCGCTCCCGCCGTAACTAAGGCCTTGCTGCGTTCCTGGTTATCCGTCGTGATTTCTAGAGACCTTTTCAGAGCCGCGTCAGTGCTTTCTCGTACGGCAATCGCGGCGAGCGTCAGCGCTTTCCTGACATCGCTGGTTGGCAATGTCGCGGCGTAGTCGAGCACCCCCTTAAAATCGCGGGCATACCAGAGGTCATAAAGGACATTGTCGTCATAGGTACGGCTGTACTCCTCGTCGACCTTCTTGAGTTCACGAAACTGTGCAACCGCTTCCTTGAGATTCGCCTTTTCCCCGTATCGCGTCCCGTCGGCGTCGTACTCGAGCAAAAGAGCGAGGTTGGCACGGGTTTCCTTGTCCTTTGGATCAAGAGCAAGAGCTCTCCTGTAGGCGGCAATGGCGCCGTCGTAATCCATGCCTTTTTTCTCCAGACGGCCAATCAGGTCATGTTTGAGAATGGCTCCCAGAGTACTGAAGGCCAGAGCTGAATTCGGTTCGAGTGTGGTCGCCTGTTGAGCAACCGTTCGCGCCTCTTCGCCGAGACCTACCGCCAGTAGCGCCTGTGCTAGCTGGACTTTGTGTAACGCCTCCTTGGGATGTTGCGTTGCGACTTCCCGATATACGGCGAGGCCCTCCTTGATCTTGCCAGTCGAAATTAAAGACTGACCTGTGTGGTCGAACGCTATGAAAATGGGATCTGCGTCGCGCTCCTTCAGCACCGCATCCCGAAGGTCTTTCGCTTGCTGGACGGTGAGCCGAGAAGTGGAGTTCTCAACCCGAAGCAGCGCCTCGACCTCGCTGCCCTGGGGATTGGCAGAGTACTTTTGGGAGAAGCTCAGGGTTCCAATCGTCTCATTCTTATCGGGAGGGAGGGCGCGCAGTTTGAAGCCGATTGGCGCATTGATCTTGTACTTCCATTCCGTCGTGAAGGGCCTTATCCACCAGTTTGCCGTCCGCGGCTTAGGAGCATCATCGTCCGAGTTGGCAGTCTGCTCTTCTTCTTTGGACTTGAAGTACTGCGGCAGCCCGTCGAAGAGCGACTCAAGACGAATGGCGACGACGGCGGTGGTGAGATCGGTGTTGCCGCGTTTGCCTTGAGTTACGAACTGGATAGATCCTGGCTTTTCTAAATCCGACAGGTCGCCATGATCGAGCGAGGTTAGAGCATCCGCCAGATAGGTGTCCTTCACATACTTGACGCTGTCTTCTTTGACCTTCTTGCTGTCCCCCGCATAATATTCCCGGTAGTCGGCGTCTTCCGGGCCGATCTCGTCGTCGATTTCAACAATCCTTGCAGGTCCATACTCGGCAAGTGAAAACTCGCGAGTTTCCAGGTGAACGTTTTGTGCCGCGGTAATTTCGGAAATTTGCTTGAGTGATTCCGTCTTGTCGCTGATTATCAATGCCCATCGACCATAGTCCATCCATGGCAGTGTGCCCACTCTGGAAAATTGGGCGGTTGCGTCGATCCAGAGTTCAGAATCTGACGCGGACGCTGGAATGTACACGATCGCGTGATCAAACAGGCCAATACCTGGCAGTTCGGTATTGATGTCTTGTGCGGGGCCGGCATTTAGGAGCGCCAGCGTTGCTGGAATCCCAGCTCTGCGCAACATCGCAATCAAAAGGGTCGCTTTGTCTTTGCAATCTCCATACCTCCTCTTAAGGGTTTCAGACGGGAACTCCGGAACAAGATTGGATTCGCCAAACTCGACGCCGGTATAACGGACATTTTTGTGCAATGCAGCAACGATACTGCGCACGATCTCATTTCGATCTTTGCCCTTTAAGTTGAGATTTGCGAGGAGGCCTTCTACGTCAGACAAGCGCAGCTTGTCGTCCGAAAGTCTGGCGTATCCGGACGCGACTTGGTGCCACGAGGCACCGGTCGAAAACTCAATCTCCGGATACACGACTTCATCCGGCGGAGCATGTGCCACATCTTCTAGGTAAGCCGGCGATGGCCCTTGTTCCAACGTGATGGTCTCGGCGCCGTTCTGATATGACTTGACAATGTTCGCGTCTGGCAGCTGGTGTACCTGGTAGCGAAGTGGGACCGAAGAAGGGTGGCTAATGACGAAACGGGTGTGATTCACAGGAACGGACCAAGCGAATCTCCAACGTTGCGAGTAGCCAGCCTCAAAGAGTGGCGCAGTATCACGGGTGACCACCTGTTCTTCTACGATCGCACCAGGAGCAAGCGCTGGCAGCGGTCCCCCATACTTGCGTTCGTCGCTGTAGGTGTCCGGTTCACCTCCGTGCACCGGTAGATCACTCAGCGTATTCGGATCAAGCCAGTGAACCGCACCGTCAGAAGTGATGACCCGGGCTTTAATCTCCGGCTTGGCTTGGTGCCAAGCATCCCATTGGCCACTGGTTTCAGACCAATTTTCCACTCCGTCCTGATTCTCGATCCTATAGATCAAGTGACGAGTTTCAACCAGCCGGCCAGCCTCATCGAAACTCAAATTCACATCGTTCAAGAAAACAGTGGCTTCGGCGTGTTTTCCCGCCTTTACTGTCTCAGCAAATCTTTGAAGAATGGGCACGTCCGCACTGAAAGCCGGCCCGCTCCAGACATCCGCGGCGCTTGCTGGCAAAGCTCCGAGAAAGAGAACAACTCCTAGCCACCTTGAGACGGAAACAGACGAGTGCACGCGTAACACCCCAAATGCAGAGTAGAAGGTATTTTGTACGTCAAACGCGTTCGAAAGTGAAGGAAAATGACCAGAATCTCTTCTCCGGTACCCGATAGCCCCAAGTGATGCCCAGAACCCTCGAGGTCACAGTGACAAAAACAAGATGGTCTGGATGACAGGAGTTGAACCTGCGTGGACATGTGCCCAAGACACGTGGCTCGTCGCCGCTACCTACGCGCTAAGGAGTGGGTTCCGGTTTGGCCGTCCACGGAAACGACCCGGCGGGGCGTATGTACCACGTTCCATCGAGATTGCCACATCGAATCAGCCTTGACATCCGATTGATAAATAAGGGGTTTGACAACTCGTTCCAACTTGATATTGCCCCACTTTGGATTAGCTCTTCTTCTGAAGGGTTAGGATGGAACCGATAACCAGCCGGTTACGACTGCGTGGTTGCCGGGTTCCCGCCCACTCCTTCATGACTTAGCCGTCCGTTCAGGGCTGCCACTCTCATTACATTTCCGCCAGTCGCTTACCGACACCAGAAATGACACCCGTGGTTGACGCCACCGATTCAAAATGGCCTACGAGAAGCAACCGAGGACCTCTACCCCGCAAGTAGTGGGGAAACCGCCTTCGAGTCAAACGAGACAAACTCCTCGGGGCACTAGGCTGTGCTTGGTTTTGTATCCGTGTTTTGCCGTCGACCTGCGATAAAATTCGCGACATGCCGCACTTCCTCCGAATCCTTCGCAAACGGCAGTTTGCCGTCGTTCTTCTTCTGGTGTGCATCCTGTTGCAAGCCAGCACGCTTGCGTTGAACTCAGAGAAGCAACCGCAGCGCCCGCGCATAACGGGAATCGAGCACGTATCGATCTACGTCAGCGACACCAACAGGTCCGACCGGTTCTATTCCGATGTTCTCGGACTGGCGAACTGTCCGCGGACCACGGGGCCTGACTCATGTTTCCTCGTGCATCCCGCCGATCAGCGAATTGTATTGAAACCGGTACCGACCCAAACAGGACATGACAGTCTCAAAAACTGGGTCGCAGAAGTTGCGTTCGCGACCGACAACGTCACAGAAATGCGGCGTTACCTTGTCTCGCAGGGACTAGCGGCAAGCCTCATTCGCAGCGATCCCGACGGTGCCCGATCCTTTGTTGTCCGTGACCCGGAAGGAAATTCGATCGCTTTTGTGCAGCGGTCGTTATCCAAAATCGCAGCGGCGCAGGCATCGAAGCAGATCGGTTCACACCTGATCCACGCAGGTTTCGTGGTTAAAGACCTGAAGGCCGAAAACCATTTCTATGTGGACCTGCTCGGGTTTCACCTTTATTGGTACGGCGGGTTCAAAGACGACACTGTCGATTGGTATGAACTGCAGGTTCCCAACGGCTCCGATTGGATCGAATACATGCTCAATATTCCTCCCAATGCCGACCATGCCGAACTTGGCGTGCAAAATCACTTCTCTTTAGGTGTTAAGAATGTTCATGCCGCGGCAAATCAGCTTCGTTCCCACGGATTGCAGAAGTTCGATGGACCTGAGGTTGGGCGCGACGGCAAGGACAGCTTGGATGCTTATGACCCGGATGGGACGCGCGTCGAGATTATGGAGTTCACGCCGATAGAGAAACCGTGCTGTCATCCCTATAGCGCGGCACATCCAACGCCTGGCGACTGAAGGGGTGATGTGACGGGAAAGAGCGAACCGGCCCCCGGGCGGGCAGAACGAACAGACATCGACCGACCCTGAGCAATGCCGACCAACTTGCGGGCTCAAGTCGCCTGCGGATTTTACTCGTCCCGCACCCCCATTCGGGGCACTACTCGTATCGCAATGAAACTATGGGGTCGACTTTGGTTGCACGGCGCGCCGGCAGATAACAAGCCAGGCCCGAGACCATGGCGAGTAGCACGCTAACAGTGAGAAAAGTGGCGGGGTCACGCGCGGTAATGCCGTAGAGCAGGCGCGCGACCCATTGCGACGCAATCAGCGCTACAAAGGTTCCAATCACGCCACCAAGCACCGTAAGCCACAAGCCCTGACCGATCACCAGCCGCAGAATATCGCTGCGCTGGCCGCCAAGCGCCATGCGAACGCCGATTTCGCGCGTGCGCCGCACTACTATGTATGAGAGCACGCCGTAGAGCCCGAGCGCAGCCATCAGCGCTGCGACCAATGCGAGAGAAACGGATAAGCCAGCGACCAGTCGAGCATCGAACAGGGAATCGCTGATCTGGGCTGCGATCGCGCGCATGCTATTAACCGGCAGATTGGGATCGAGCCGCTTGATAGCAGAACGAAGCGTCGCCGCCATAGGCTCCGGCTCGCGGTCGCTGCGCACGTAAAACGTGAGAGCGCCTAGACGCGGTTCCTGCGAGTATGGCATGTACAGGAACGGCACAACGTCGCTTCGCGGGTTGTCCCATTTGCTGTTCGCGACGATGCCGACGATTTCGATATCGGGATGAACGTTGGTCCCTGCGCCTTGCGCGATGTGCAGGCCGATGGGATTGCGCCCAGCGAAGAACCGCTGCGCCAGCTTTTCGTTGATGACGCAAACCTTGTGGCTCGTCGCGCCGTCAGCCTCAGTGAATTCCCTTCCCGCCAAGATCGGAATGCCTAGCGTGGGGAAATAACTGGGGCCAATATATGTCGCGCGCACGTTGGTATCTTCATCGTGCGCCATCGGGTAACCTTGCGGCGTAATGTTGAAGCCCATGTCGTCGTCCGAGAACATTCGGATGGTAGAAATGCTGACCGAGCCAACCCCGGGTAGGCCGGCAATTTCGCGCCGTGCGCTGTCCGCAAATTGCAGCGTCTGGGCCGGCGTATTCCCGTTCAAATCCGGCGAGACGGAAAATTGCAGCACGTGGTCGGCATTCACGCCTAGATCGGCGTGTTCAAGGTTCTCGAGTGTGCGCGCAAAAAGTCCTGCGCCGGCCAGAAGCACCGCCGTAAGGGAGACTTGGGCCACAATCAACGCTTTGCGCAGCCCGACACCGGAACGGCTTTCGGACACTCTTGAGCCCTGCTCTTTAAGATCCGAATGCACATCCACGTCTGTGGCGCGCAGGGCCGGAGCGAGGCCGAAGATGAGGGTGGTTGCAAGTGTCAGCGCGATGGCAAACCCGAGCACGCGATAATCGAGGCTGCTGGCGAGGCCGAGCATGCCCTGGCCGGGCGGAATTGCGTGAACCATCGCTCGTATACCCCACGAAGCCAGCGCAATTCCCGCTGCACCTCCGGCAATGCCAATCAGCAAACTCTCGGTGAGCAGTTGGCGAATTAGCCGCGCACGCCGCGCGCCCATTGCCAGACGTACGGCCACTTCGCGCTGCCGTGCTTCCCCTCGGACCACCAGCAATCCGGCAACGTTAGCGCAGGCAATCAGCAGCACCAATCCGACCATGCTCATCAGCACCAGCAGCGGCTCTTTTGCGTCCTGCTGTAAAACCAGGCGCCCGTGTGCCCCACCTATGAGCAGCAGGGGTTTGGACCTGTATCTCTTCAGACCCTCCGGGGAAAATGCGCCGCGTATCTTCCCGTCCTCTTCGAGAAGCGCAGCATAGATTGACCGGAGCGAGGCCTGCGCTTCGACGCGAATGATGCCCGGCTTGAGCCGCCCGGCCACGGGCAGCCAAAAATCGTCGCGGGCCTCAAGCGGATGGCCTTCCGTCGGCATCATCTGCAACTTCATGGTCACAGGAATGAAAATGTCCGGCGCATCGCCGATCTGGATTCCATTGAATCCTTTGTGCGCCACCCCGACTACGGTGAGCGGAACTCCATTTACCACCAGCGACTGGTTCACGATGGAAGGGTCGGCCCCGAATTGCCGCGACCAGTACCCGTAGCTCAACACGGCCACGGTATTGGCACCGGAGGCGGTTTCATCATTCGCAGTCAACAGCCGGCCCAGAGTGGGTTGAATCTCGAGCGTCTGAAAATAATTCCCGCTCACTAATACTCCCTGGGCGGTTTGCGTAGCGCCATGCCCGGAAACATTGACGCCAATGGCGCGGTAGGTCAGCAAACCGGAAAAAACAGAGGACTTTTCGCGCAGAGCTTTATACATCGGATAGGAAAACGACTGCGCGCAATTATCAATATCAGACCAGCAGTGGCCGCCTTGCGGCCCAGGCGAGCGCAGCACCACGAGCTGTTGCGGCTCGGGCACGGGCAACGTACGAAGAAGAATTTGGTCGGTCAGTGAAAATATCGCAGTGTTCGCGCCAATCCCTAGAGCCAGCGTTACGATGGCAACTACGGTGAACGCCGGGGAGCGCAGCAACTGGCGCAAGCCGTAGCGAGAGTCCTGGCGAAGCTCGTCCCACCAGCGCCAGTGGTTGGATTCATAAAATTGTTCCTGGGCCTGGGTCACATTGCCGAATGCACGACGCGCAGCTGCGCGAGCCTCTTGCTCGCTGAAACCCTCTTCTTTCAGGCGGTCGGCTTCGAGTGCGATGTGCGCCTCGATTTCGGCATCAAAATCGCTTTGCTTCCGCGTGTGCCACAACATGGCATCACCCCTCAGCGGCTGGAAATTCGAGAATGCGTCCGATCGCGGCCGACAGGCGCTTCCATTTGGCGGTTTCTTTCACAAGCTGCGTGCGGCCGGTTTTGGTCAGCCGATAGAAGCGCGCTTTGCGGTTGTTGCTGGACGTGCCCCACTCGGCGGAAATCCAGCCACGCGATTCCAGGCGTTGGAGGGCCGGGTAAAGCGCGCCGTGCTCGACCAGCAATTCGTCATCAGAGGTTTGTTGAATGGCGCGAGCAATACCCTGCCCGTGATGCGGACCGAAGATCAGGGTGCGGAGAATGAGAACGTCCAACGTACCCTGCAGCAGTTCGAGACGATCTTTCTCCCCTTGGGTTGACATTCAACCCGAATCCTAATCAGCCTCAGGTAAGATGTCAACCCGAAGCAAAAATGCCAGGAAAGAGCAAAAGATTTTGAGCGCTGGATACAACAACATTCACTGTCGGATCGAAAACCTTTCGTCGAGCTTTC
>Ga0126378_10003206_pt1 | contig 12343 bp, 12 predicted proteins | sample PanSoiMetPlot_23_FD_92587 | JGI IMG/M metagenome (GOLD analysis project Ga0126378, IMG submission 92587) | Tropical forest soil microbial communities from Panama - MetaG Plot_23 | ecosystem: Environmental > Terrestrial > Soil > Tropical forest > Bulk soil | place: Panama | collected 2016-02-17
GCGAGGATGAAACTCGCGGATACGTTGCGCAATGGCGCGGTCGTGCTCGCGCTGACCCTTCAGCAGATCTTTCGCCTGATATCGCAGGTGCTCGAGACTGGGGTTTTCGGGAAGAGGTCTTACGGGCATACGAACTTCCTTTCGTGCGCCCGAGGTCCGCTTGTGTGCGGGCAGAAAGTCAGTTCGTACTCTGGATTTTGAGACCTAAGGTGGACTTCTGTCCTTTCCGCGGACCGGCTGCGCCCTTCTGCGCTGGAGCGATGTTAGCACACCGGAAGTTCGAGCCCTGCGGTGCTTTGGGCAACAGCTCCAGAGGCTGGGCTCCTCCGCTACAATCGCGTTAAGGACTCATGCATGGATAAGTTTGTGATTCGCGGCGGAGAGCCGTTGCTGGGCACGGTTCGCGTGAGTGGCGCGAAGAATGCCGCGCTGCCCTGTATGGCTGCCGCTCTGCTCACCGATCAACCGGTTGTTCTCGAAAACATTCCGCAGGTGCGCGACATTCAGACGACACGCAACCTGCTGGCCGCGATGGGCGCCGAGGTCGAACTCGGATATGGCCGGGCGCAGCACCGCACTACGATTCATTGCGAGAATCTGGCCGCGCCAGAAGCATCGTACGAACTCGTCAAGACCATGCGCGCATCTACCCTGGTGCTTGGACCGCTGGTGGCGCGCTGCGGACGGGCTCGGGTTTCTCTTCCCGGAGGTTGCGCGATTGGCGCGCGTCCCATTGATCTGCACATCAAGGGGTTGGAGCGGCTGGGCGCCAAGATCACACAGGATCATGGATACATCGAGGCCAAGGCGGATCGGCTGAAAGGCGGCGAGATTGTGTTCGACAAGATCACTGTAACCGGCACGGAAGACTTGCTGATGGCCGCAACCCTTGCCGAGGGCGAGACGATTCTGCAGAACTGCGCGCGCGAGCCGGAGGTCGCCGATCTCGCTGACCTGCTGAACAAGATGGGAGCCAGGATCGAGGGCGCCGGTACGCCCACCATCCGCGTGAAGGGCGTAAGCAAGTTGAGGGGGGCCAAGCACCGCATCATCCCGGATCGCATTGAGGCGGGAACGTTCATCATTGCGGGAGCCATGACCGGGGGCGATTTAAACGTCAGCGGATGCGAACCGGCTCACCTCGGAGCGTTGATCGGAACGTTGCATGAACTGGGTGTGAAGACAAAAGCTTCGGAAGAGGCGGTGCGGGTGATGGGCGACAATCCTTTCACCGCGGCCGATATGATCACAGAAGAGCATCCCGGGTTCCCCACCGACTGCCAGGCGCAGTACATGGCGCTGGTCACGCAGGCCGAGGGCAGTTCGATCATCACCGAGAACATTTTCGAGAACCGTTTCATGCACGCGCAGGAACTGGTGCGCATGGGCGCGAACGTCAAGATTGAAGGGCGGCGCGCCCTTGTCCGCGGAAAAACTCCGCTGAGCGCGGCGGCAGTGCTGGCCAGCGATCTAAGGGCTTCGGCGTCGCTGGTGCTCGCGGCGCTGGTTGCAGATGGCGAGACGATTATCGACCGCGTGTATCACATCGACCGCGGGTACGAGCACATTGAAGAGAAATTGAAGGCCGTTGGCGCGCAGATCCGGCGCATCGGAGAGATGTTCCCTAAAAAAGCCACCGCCGCCAGATAACCGGATTTACAATTTGCCGGCTCCTGCCGTTTCGGTGAATTCGGCACAAGGGATTGGCCTGTCAATACAATCAGTGGTGCCCGAAGCGGAGCTTGGCGATACTTCGCTGCTGCCATGTCTCCTGCCATTACCTCATTGGCCTACCGAAAGGCGCGCTTGCGAACGGAACGTCTCCGCATTGCAGGCGCGATCATCATTGTCTCGATATTTGTTGTCAGCGGCATGGTGCGCATCCTGCTCTTCGGATCGCACATGAGTCACTTCGGCGTTGCCGCTGCGCTCGGGTTGGTGGGCTACGAATTTCTGGTGCTTCTTGCGGTGGATCGCAGCATCAGGACGGAAAGATTCATTCCGGATTGGTTCTGGACGGTTAACGTCATCATCGAAATGTCCATGCCGGTGATCGGGACGGCATTCCTGGCAAGCGACCGACTCGCGCCTGACTACCGGCCATTGGCGACCGGCTGGGTATTATTGTTCTTTCCCTTCCTTGTGCTTTCTACGCTGCGGTTAAGCCCGATGATTTCAAGCGTGGCGGGCATCGTCGGGGCGCTTGGATATCTGCTCGCGGCCCGGTATCACGGCTGGCACATCAAGGGCGATCTGCAAAGCAATCCAGTCACCCATTCCGCGGTTCCCTTTTTTGCGGTGATGATTTGCGCGACGGGATTCATCGCGGCGCTGGTTGCTGGTGAAATCCGGAAACATCTGGAAGCAGCGCTGAAGGAGGCGGAGACCGAGCGCATGCTGAAGCAGATGGAACACGACCTGGGAATCGCCCGTTCGATTCAGCAGTCGTTGCTGCCAAAGGTCAGGCCCCGCATTGACGGATACGAAATTGCGGGATGGAACCGTTCTGCGGATGCGACCGGCGGCGATTATTTTGACTGGAACCAACTCGAAGATGGCACCCTGGTCGTGACCCTCGCCGATGTCACGGGACACGGAATCGGACCGGCGCTACTGGCGTCGGTGTGCCGTGCCTACGCCCGCGCGAGCTTCAATCCCGGAGATTCGCTCGCGAATGTGATGCAACGAATCAACAAATCGTTTGGAGGCGACTTGTCGCCCGGACGGTTCGCGACTTTCGTCGCCGCGGTTTGCCGCGGGGGAGACGACAACCTGGAGTTGCTTTCAGCAGGTCACGCACCGCTGTTTATTTATTCGCACAACAAGCGCCAGTTAGAGGTCTCGCCGGCACATGACGTTCCTCTGGGAATTCTGCCCCAGCTGACCTCGGCCAGAGCGCAGGTGGTCAGGATGCAGCCGGGTGATCTGGTGTTGCTGATCACGGATGGATTCCTGGAGTGGGAGAATGCTGCCGGCGAGCAATTCGGCACGCCGCGTCTGGAAGAGTTCATCCGTTCCAATGGCCACCTGGGTCCCGAGGAGATTATTGCGGAGCTCTACGCCAGGGTGTTGGAGTTCGCAGGTGGAACCTCGCAGCAGGACGATCTCACGGCAGTCGTGATCAAGAAAACCGCAGTGGCAAAAGGTTTGGCCGGAGCGGCGGCGTAAAGATATCCGAATTACTTATTCGTCGCCGACTCGGCATTGGCCACGCGCACGATACTGCACTCGACCTTTTTCCCGTTTGAAGATTTCAGCTTGCCCTTGTTTTCATCGACCTCATACTTCAGTTCACTGCCAACGACGAAATCAGTGGCTTTTATCTTCGTTTTGTGGCTGGTACGGCAGGTATAGTCCCTGCCGGAGGCAGAGAAGGAAAAGTCGAATTGCTGATTCTTGTTTTCTTTGTCGGTAGTGCCCGCCGGCTGGACATCTTTGAGTGTCGTATTGCCGGAATCCTTGCTACCCGCGCTGGCATTGACCGTCAGCATCAACATGAGTGCGAACAAACTGAATCTGCGCATACCTTAGCCTCCGTGACAGACTGGGACCGGGAGGATCGAAATCTGTCGACATCTCCGCTTTTAATTCGAACGCGGCCTAAACTTCTTTCTTGATGAGCCTCGTGATCCAGATCAGGATGATGGCTCCCAAGGTGGCCACAAGGACGCTCCAGATGAAGCTACCGGCGCCAAAACCGGGCAGTCCGACTACCCAGCCACCAATGATGCCGCCCACGATGCCGAGCAAAATATCGGCGATCGTCCCGTAGCCGCCGCCTTTCATGATCTTGCCGGCAGCCCATCCGGCCATTAAGGCTACGATGATCCACCAGATCCCGCGTGCCATGTGATTCCCCTGGAATCAAAGTAAGAACCGGAAATGGCACGACCGATTTAGATTCGGCGCTGGATGGGCTCCGCGAAACTGTCAAACGTTACAGATGCACCGTGCAGGCAGATTAGCGTCGAAGCTAGTGTGAGCGAGTCAGGCGCCGGATCATCGTCTCGTGCTGTGGATGTTGGCGAATGAAGTCCGTTCGTTGCGCTAGTTCAAAATCAGCAAAATCGAACCCCGGGGATACGGTGCAGCCGACGAGCGCCCACGACTTCCAATCGGCCACGTGCGAGGCGAACCAGTGCCCGGCGGGGACGACGGCCTGAAAAACCTGGCCGGCATTCGGATCGTTCCCCAACAGAAGCGACGAATAGCCACCTGCAGGATCGATGACGTGCACGAGTAGCGGCGAGCCTGCGTAGAAGTGCCATAGTTCGTCGGAGCGGAGGCGGTGAAAGGCAGAGAAGTTTTCGGCTTCGAGGAGGAAATAGATGGCAGTGGAAGCGGCGCGCGGCCCCGAGTGGCCGGGCAAGGAGTCTGCCGAAATCAGCAGGTCAGATTTGTAGGTCTGGCGGTAGTGGCCGCCTTCCGGATGTGGATCGAGCTTTAGCTTCTCGATCCAATAACGGGCTTCGTGGGATGGCAGCATCATCGGCGAGCCCCCGCCATCGTCAGGTCCTTCGGAAGGGGAACAGCGCGTTCCTCAGGATGACAGATCCTTGGGTGCGTGGGGAAATCGGACTGTGAAAAACTTGTCAGGACTGTTTTCGGGCTGCTTATTTTGTATATTGCTGATTTGGGCGGAAAAAGGAAAGTTTGAAATTTGGCCGGGTAAATCGGGCTAATTTGATAGTGTGAAATTAGAGAGGGAAAGAAAGGCGCGAGCTTTGGCTTGCGCCTTTCCCTTTTAGGGAAGTTAATCGACGGAGGAAGCGAGTGCAAGGGGTGGAAGTTTGTCTGGCCGTTTTGTTTTTGTTTTGGTTGTCGGGCGCCATTCGGGGGCCCTGATCCGGATTCCATTTTTGCAGCCGGTGTGGGCCCAAGCGAGAATCAAAGGCGATAACCACAAAGGGCACGAAGGTACACGAAGGACACCGTGTCAGTTAGAATGTTGCCGCGAAGAAAACCACCTAGGCGGTGTCAGGAAGGATGCCATGAAAACGGCGAGTCTTGGCCTTGCGGAACGCGCAGGGGAGATGAGCAGGATGTTGTCGCGGGCGAAGAAGTATCGAAGCAGATGGTTGGGCTTGAGCTCCATCAGTATTGGTGCAGCAGTGATTTTCCTGGCGCTGCTTACGGGTTGTTCGTCGGAACCAGAAAAACCGGCGGAACCCGCGAAACCAGAGGTCAAGGGACCGGAGCTGCTGACAGCGCGTTCGGGGTTTCAGAAGACGTATGTCGCAGCCCGAGGCTGGAGTCAGGATTCAAGACCGTACCGGCTTGAGTCGGTCGTGACCAGCGACGCGAACGGACGCGACGGCAAGTGGGCAGCATGGCGGGCGAGTTTCGCGTCACCCACGCAGCGCTCGGCCAAGACTTTCGTCTGGTCGGGGAGCGCGGCCGATAGCGCACCCTCGCGAGGCGTCAGTTTCGGGGTCGAAGACAGCTACAGTCCAACAAACGCTTCCACGCAGGTGTGGGACGTGCAATTCCTGAAAATCGATTCGGACCAGGCACTAGCGACGGCTCAGAAACACGGCGGCGATAAAGTTCTTGAGAAGACGCCGGATACGCAAGTCACGTATGTTTGCGACTGGAACCACAACTCAAATCAGCTGATCTGGCATGTCATCTTTGGACCGAACCGGGAGAATTCGAAGCTGACAGTGTCGGTCGATGCTTCGAGCGGAGAGTTTATCCGGATCGAGAAGTAGGGTTGCGCTAGCAGATGACCATGAGGGTCATTCCTGCTGTCGCAAATGAGACTCGATCTGGGAAAAGAAGCGGTAGAGGGCGTGGGAAGAGGTGATTGCGTTCTTCAAAGTGCGGCGCTCGCCGAAAGCCGCGATGTCTTCCGGGGAATAATTGAGGCGAATGCGGTCAGCGGCGCAATGAGCGCTGAGGATTTCAACTCCCGCGGCGGCCACGTCAGCCTTGAGCCGGGTTACATCAATCTGCTTTCTACTTCCTGACGGTATACTGCAACAGCTCCTTTTTGGGAAGATCTCGGAGGGAACGCAGCCGGGCCCCTGGGATTCAGCTGGGGAGGGCTGCCGTGCAGGAATCCGGCGGGGCCCGTTTCGCGATGCCGCATTCCGTGTCAGTGGGATTAAGTATACACCGTTACTAATACGCTGTGGAAGAAATACCTTACTAAAGTTTGGCCTGGAGGCAATGTGCCGCGGCATCCCGATCCGGATCTGGAACAAAGAATACTGGCAGCAGCATCGCGGCTGTGGGCGCGCGGCGGAGAAAAAGCCCTCACGATGCGGGCGGTGGCGAGCGCAGCGGAGACGACCACGCCGACTGTGTACGAGCGATACCGAGACCGCGCCGACATTTTACGTGCACTGCGGCGGAAGACGCGTCTCGAACTGTTTGCGGGGCTGAACACAACTCGCACCCTGGGCGAGGCCGTACGGGGCTATCTGAATTTTGCGCTGAACAATCCACATGGTTATGAAGTTCTGTTTGATGGTGTAGGAAAACCGCCTTCGCTCTACGAACCGTGGCCATCGTTCAATCTGATGCGAGGGCGATTGGCGGAGAGACTGGGTGGAACACCGCGGCAACACAACCGACTCATGCTGGGGATCTGGTCGCTGATGCACGGAACCGCGATGCTGATCATTCGGGGCGGATTTGAGGGCTCGTTACGCACGCAATCGGTGCACGCGTGCGTGGACACGGTAGAGACGATCATCAGAGCGGCGGCGCGGAAATCGGTGGTGCAGTCAGGGCCGAAGTGGCCGGCGAGCCTGGTGCTGGGCGAGGCCGAGAAGAGTTCGGTGGGAAATGGGGAGAGCAGCGGGAAGAGGCCCAGGGTCAGAAAACCGGGACGTTGAGAATCTTTCGCCTTTCACCTTGCGCTGACAATACAAATTTCGCGCGGCTGCCAGGGTTCGGCCGCAGCGCATTCCCACTTCTCGCAAATTCGGCGAGAAGTGGGGCACTCCTGCGGTGATCACGTTTCCTGGTACTCGCGTTTGGTTCGACTATCCCGTTGGCAGCTTTCTCGGTTGTCGTTTACGGCTTGCCTCAGAGCTTGCTCTGAAATCCCATGTGAGCCCGCGGAGGACCGGCAATCGCAGGGATGCTTCGACTTCGCAGCGAGGCTCACTTCGTTTGCCTGACGGCTGCGCTCTGCATGACAAATCTTAACCGCGACGAATATGAATTCTCAGTGCCGAGGTGTTTTCTAGTTTGGTTTGGCGCTGGCGGCGGGAGTCTTCAGCCGCTCGATTGCTTTTTTGGCTTCTGCGGCTTCAGGGCCGTTGGGAAGAATTTTCACGTAATTCTCGTATTCGGCGAGGGCTTCATCGGGGCGATTTAGCTTCTCGAGGCAAATGGCGAGTTTGTAGGTGGCGACAGCATCGTTTTCTTTGTAGACGAGAGCCTCGCGGTAACGGCTTTCGGCGCCCCCGTAGTTTTTACGTTTGAAGTAGTAGTCGCCTACTTCGATGTCCTTCGCGGCTTTGTGGGGATCGAAGGGGTGGAACTCCATTGGTCCACCGTTCGAGGAGGAACCTTCGTCGGTCAGGGCTGAGCCACTCTGCGGATGCTCCTTGGCATCATCGGGCGGCGGACTGATGTCGATTTGAGTTTCCTTGCTGGAGCTATCGCCGATGTCGTCGGGCAAAGAGGAAGCGTCTACGTGATCGGAGCTGGGCGGGGCGAGGTTCGGATTGGGCTTTGAATTGTCGGAAGAATTTGACGCGGGCTTTGCCGGCTTGGCGGGGGCCGAGGGAGTTGAGTTTTGGGCTGCCGCTACACCGGCGGCGAGCAGCAACATTAGCAAGATTCTCATACTGATATTTTACAGGCGATCTTATGCAGTTGTGCCATTCCCTGGCAGAGCTTCGCTCCGCCGACAGCCGAGGCGGGTGTCCCTACGTGTTCTGGTGCGTTTTGCGGAATGCATCGAGGCAGCGGCGGGCAGTTTCCAGCTCGGGATAGCGGCTGCCTTCCTGCTCAATGAGGTAGTATTCGATTCCGCCGACACTTTCCGCAGCATGGAAGATTCCTTTCCAATCTGCTTTGCCTTCTCCGAATAGAGTCTTGTAGCCGACACTCGGGTCGGGAGACCAGTCCTTGCAATGGATGGAGTGAATGCGGCCGGGGTTGGCCTGGATCCAGGCAACGGGATCGCCGCCCGCCTCGAGGCAGGTACCTACATCGAGTTGGAGCATCACCTCGGGCTTGGTGTTTGCGGCGAGTATCTCAATGGGGCGCTTCCCTGCTATGGGTTTCCACTCGGCATCGTGATTGTGATAGCCGACCTTCAGTCCGGCGGGAGCCAGTCTGTCGGAGGCGGTGTTGAGTTTGGCGGCGAGTTCCTTCCATCCGTCGATGTTGGGCTTGGGATCGCTCCATGCCTGGACGACGTATTTCGAGCCCAGGATCCGGTTTAACGATTTCGTGTGGTCGATTTTGGCATCAGTGAAATTGTCTTCATCGTTGTGAGTGGAGAGGCAGCGGAGGCTGAGCTCGTCCATGAGTTTGCGCATGTCTTTTGCCTGGGCTTCGGTCCAGTCGAAGTACGGGCCGTAGAACTCGACGACTTGATATCCCATTTGGGCAACCGAGCGGACGGTGCCTTGGGGATCTTTCTGAAGGGCGTCGCGGACGGAATAGAGCTCCAGACCAATGGGGATTGTTTTCGCAGTGGGAGAGGCGAGGCTGCGCAGAGCCCATGGCAACGCTGCGGATCGAGCAAGGAATGACCTACGCGAGAAGTTGGAGTATGACATGCGTGCCATATTACGCCTGCGAGGCAAGGGCGAGATGTGAGCCAAGAGCTATGAGCAGGTGACACAGGGTCCCTCGACTGCGCGCGTCGGCTGGCTTTGCTCTCTGACGCATTCCGCTCGGGATAAAAGGAAGTGTTTTCGAACCAAGGTGTTCGAAGGAAAACGCCGTGGGCTTGGCTTTGTTCCCGTTGGCTACAAAGAGGTTCCGGTCATACACCAAAGGTAACTGGAAAAAAAAGCCGGCATGGTTATTCTGAAAATTACCCTCCCCAGGGCTCGCAAGTAGGCGTGTTTCTGGGTATTTGCGATGTTCTCGCCACAAGAAAATTCCATGGAAATGCCGCAGTCATCAAAAGATTCATTCGAGCCGCGCGACAGCGCTGACGAGCAGAAAGCGCTTGGCGGGCACGTGTCCCTGTTCGTTCGGATGTGGAGTTATGGTGGACCCTCGCATGCGCCGGCAGGGTTGAAACTGGAGCAGGATGCGGAGATTGCGCAGCTGATCCGCGATGTTGTGCGGGAGAGTAATGGGCGCGTGGTTGATCAGCAAGCGGAGCTATGGTGTGCGCACTTTGACGACGCTCTACATGCAGTCTCGGCGGCGAAGTCGGTGCAGCAGCGGTTCTTGACTTTTCATCGGAAAACCGAACCTCAGCAAGTTGTTCCTTCCATCCTGATCTATCCCAGCAATCCGGAAGAAGTTTCGGGGGCGGAAGCGGCGGTCCCGGCCGATATGCTGGCGAATGTCACGTCGGCGCAGATCCTGATTGCCGAGAGCATTTACGAGCAGATGGAGAGCGTGCCGGGATTCCGGTTTAATGCGAAAGCGGTGCGGGAAGCGGGCGAGACTTTTGGACCGGAAGCAATCTACGAGATGTTGTGGACCGATGAGTCGACGTACGGACATCTGCGGCAGGCGAGCAGGGCCGGGCTGAAGACTGTGGGGCGCTATCAGATTCAGGAAGAACTCGGGCGTGGCGCAATGGGAGCAGTTCACAAAGCTTACGACGAACTGATCGGAAGGACCGTTGCTCTGAAAACGATCTCGATTGATCGCAATGCTCCCAAGCGTGAGGAACTGATCGAGCGACTGAAGCAGGAAGCAAAGGCGGCGGGAGGACTGGATCATCCGAACATCATCACGATTTACGACGTTGGGCAGGAGGATGATGTCGTTTATCTAAGCATGCAGTACGTGAGAGGGACGACGCTGGCGTCGTTGCTGGCGGACTCGGGAGTGCCATCGTTGGCGGAGTTCCTGTCATGGGCTGACCAGATTTGTGCGGCGGTTGGATTTGCGCACGCGAGCGGGGTGATTCACCGGGATTTGAAGCCCGCTAATTTGATGGTGACAGGGGAAGGCGTGATCAAGGTGCTCGACTTCGGGATTGCGAAAGTCGAGGACACGTCGCTTACGCAGACTGGGCTGGTCGTGGGAACGCCTAGCTATATGTCTCCGGAGCAACTGACCGGGAAGAAGGTGGATCATCGCGCCGACATTTTCGCGCTGGGGTCGGTGTTTTACGAACTGGTGACCCGCCAACGGCCATTCCAGGGCGATGTGACGACGATTCTTTACAAGATCGCGCATGAGGAACCGATGGCGCCTTCCCTGGTCAACCCGGCGATTCCGGGCGGGATCGACATGGTGATCCGGAGAGCGCTGGCTAAGGATCCGAAGGAGCGATTCCAGACTTGCGAGGAGATGCGGGCGGCATTGGCTGAGCAGGCGGCAAGATTGCATGTGACGCCGGCGGTCACGGGACCGGTTATGGCCGGCGTCAACCCGGCACTGACTCCCACGACTCGCAACCTCGGCGGAGACCTGCAACTTCGTTCAGGCCAGGGGTGGGGTAGCCCTCAGTCCGGCACCGCTACTCCGGCAAGCTTCCTTTTGGTGGAACCTGAGCCCAAGCGGCGGAGCTTGTGGCCGATCGCATTGGCATTGCTCTTCGTTGGCACGGCGGGCTGGGCTTACTACGTTCATCGGGCGACGGGGTCGTATCCCGAGTTTTTCAATGATCTGGTGAGCACTTCGACACAGACGTTGCGGGGCAAAGTAAATTTGCCTGAACAGAATCCGTCGGGTAACAAGTCCGACATCCAGGATTCTGCGAGCAACGATCGTGCGACTGCGCAGCCCCCGGGCAGTTCCGCTGTCGCGACAGCTGATGGCGATTCGGAAGTGGCACCGTCAACTCCCGCGACGGGGGTTGGCAAACCAGGAACTTCCGACGGCATGGGCGAGGCTTCCCCGCCCGCTCCCAATGATGTTCCCCAATCGACTGACACGGTGCCGAGCTCGCAGTCTGTAACCGGTGTCCAACCGCCCGAGCAACCCACACCTGCAGAAAGATCGCCGTTTGCTCCGGCTGGCGTAGCAGAACAGTCAAATGGGCCCCAAGTTCGGAGCAAGGCGGTTCGACCGGCGCCGCTTGTAGTCGACGGGTTCACGAAGAAGAATGTTCCCGAGTTGCTGCGGGTGGCTGAAATCGCGGCACAGCGCAAGGATTATCGTCTGGCGCGATACGAGTACAACCTCATTCTCAAGCTCGATCTCAACAATGTCAGGGCCCGGATGGGATTGCGGCTTGTCCAAGAGGCGGAACGGCTTCGCTGAGAGCAGATTCCCTGCTTCTTCCAAAAAGGCCTCAACCTGCGAGCTTTTCACGGCCACCCGCGCCACCGTAGACTGTTGGTCTGGGAAAACGTCAAGCAGAAGAGATAGTCGAGGTACGCGTCCGCTTCCCCTTGGCTTTACGTCAAGGTCAGGGTTGACGGGGAGCGAATGCGTCCGCCGCTACACGGAATATTTGGCGCCTCATGGGATTAGGCAGGCTGGGGTTTTGGATGCTTCCTAGAATTTCCGCAGTGATCGCGGTCACGGCGTGCTTGTTGTGTACGCCCGGGTTTGCTCACCACGGGTTGGCGCGCTTCGACACCACGCATATCGTCACGATGAAGGGAACGATCACACGGTTTGACTGGATCAATCCACACGCCTACGTCTACGCGGACATCACCGACGCGAACGGGAAAACGGCGAACTGGATGCTGGAGTGCGGCAGTTTGGGAATGCTGAGCCGGTTTGGCTGGACACCGGACGTGGTGAAGAAAGGCGACAAGGTGACGGTGTACGGATTCGTTGCGAAGGACGGGTCGGCATACATGGCATTGCAGAGGATTGATCTTCCCAACGGGAAGTCGCTGCCGGGGGAACCGTAGGCGCGCATGCTGGAATTCTGCCAATGGCTGGATCAGAGTTCGGTGGGGACGACAATCCGGCAGTCATTGTGGCTGTTCCCGGCTATCGAGACGGTGCACCTTTTGGGTATGGCGGCGCTGGTGGGAACGATCAGCGTTCTGGATTTGCGTTTGCTGGGCTGGGTGGCGCGGGGGCAGTCCGTTTCGCAACTGGCAGCGCGGCTGATCCCATGGGCGTGGGTCGGATTCGTGGTGCAGGCGATTACCGGTGCGCTGCTTTTTTCGTCGGAAGCGGTAAAGATTTATGGAAATCCGGCATTTCGATTGAAGATGCTGCTGCTATTGCTGGTGGGACTCCAGGCGCTGATTTTTCAGACGGTCATTTCCGGGAA
>Ga0126378_10003207_pt1 | contig 12340 bp, 10 predicted proteins | sample PanSoiMetPlot_23_FD_92587 | JGI IMG/M metagenome (GOLD analysis project Ga0126378, IMG submission 92587) | Tropical forest soil microbial communities from Panama - MetaG Plot_23 | ecosystem: Environmental > Terrestrial > Soil > Tropical forest > Bulk soil | place: Panama | collected 2016-02-17
CGCCAGGGCCGCAGCCCAGGGCGCACTCTAACGATCCGCAGGCGGTGGTCGACGAATACGACATCGATCGCAAACCGCATGAAGAAGGTGTGGATGCCGCTGCACGGCGCGATCCACATCGCGGTTCCGGGCTGGAGATGGCGCCTGAACATCAATCCCATACCCCGTCCGATGAACGTGCGGGGCACGAGCAGCCGCTCGGCCAGCACCCGACCTGTCCGGGGATGCAGCAATCGAAGTGGGCGCTCCGCCACGGCGATTGCCTACGCTACCGGCCGATGCCCGATTTCGTGTCCGACGGGGTGCGCCTCCACTACGAGCTGGCCGGGCCCGACTACGGCCGCCCAATCGTCCTCGTTCATGGCTTCTGCAGCGACTACGAGCTGAACTGGGTTGGCACCCGGTGGCAGGACGCGCTGACCGCCGTCGGCTGGTTGGTGCTCGGTCTGGACTGCCGCGGCCACGGGCGCTCAGACAAGCCGCACGACCCCGCAGCCTACGCTCGGAGCACCATGGCCGACGACGTCGCGAGGCTGCTCGACCACCTGGACATCGCCGACGCCGACTACCTCGGCTACTCCATGGGCTCCCGGATCGGGTTGGAAGCTGTCATTGCTCATCCGGACCGAGTCAGCCGGGCCGTACTTGGTGGGGTCGGACGCTGGGGTGAACGTGACCGGTCTGAGCTGATCGCCCGGCGGATGCGCGGCGACGAGAGCGTGAACGATCCTACCGCTGAGATGTTCTACCAGTTTGCCGCTGCGCGGCGGATCAACGACCTCGAGGCCCTGGCCTGCTGCATACTCGGACCGCAGCCGCGCTTGAGCACGGACCGGATCGCCTCCATACGCGTCCCGGTTGCCATCATGGCCGGCGATCTCGACCCGATCGCTCAGGGTGCGCCCGAGCTGGCGCAGCAGATACCCGGCGCCCGCTTCGTATCAATCACCGGACGCAATCATATGAATGCTGTCCCGGCCCGCCAGTTCAAAGAGGCTGCCCTGGACTTCCTGGCTCAGCGCAGCGGCATCTGAGGACGATTTTCAGCCCTTCTGCAGCGTGTTTATGACGTCCTGGAAGGCATTATTGATCTGCCCGCCCATCAGGCTAAGCACGCCGATGACTACGATGGCGACCAGGACCAGGATCAGCGCGTACTCCACCAAGCCCTGGCCCTGCTGGCTGGCATGTGGCCGGTACGGCCTGCGGTTGCTAAGCACGCCGGATTCAACCTCCTGTTCTACTACTTGCAGTCGGTGAACGTACGACCCCGCTCCGCGCACCCGAACGTTCTGAAAACTGTCATAGGGTACGCGGTGCCGACGCCTACTGTGGAGGCTGCAACGTCCGCCGTGACGCAGGCGCAGGGCCGCCTCGGCCCGAGGGCGCTGTTGATCGGCGCAGTGCTGATCGCCAGTCTTGGTACTTTCGTCAGGCCGGTCACCGACGGCGACTTCTGGTGGCACGTCCGCACCGGCCGCTGGATCGTCGAGCACGGGCGCCTGCCGGGCCACGACCTCTTCACCTACACAGTCTCCGACCACCGCTGGATTGACTCGGAGTACCTCACCGAGGTGGTGATGTGGCTGGTTCGGGCTCGGTTCGGACTGGCCGGAGTGAGCATTGTCTTCGGTCTACTCGCCTGGTCGGGCTTTCTCCTCGTCGCGCTGTCGACCCGCCTCCGCCGCCAGCCATACGTGGTCGTGGGGCTGGCGCTCGGGCTGGCAGCGGTGGCGGGGTTTCCGGTCTGGGGCGCGCGCCCGCAGATGGTTACGTTCGCGCTGGCCAGTCTGGAGCTGCTCTGGCTGCGCGACTTCCTGGAAGGCTCCGGCGGGATCGCCAGCCGCGGCATTCTGTGGCTGCCCGCCGTGGCTGCCGTGTGGAGCAACATGCACGGCGGCTGGCCGGCCGCTTTCCTGTTTCTGGCGATCGGCATGGTCTGCTGTTTGCTTCGCTGGCTGGGCGACCGCACGAACGCCGAGCACCTCCAGCGGGCTCGCGTGCTGGCGCTCGTGGGTGCCGCATCGGCGGTGACTGTGCTGATCAACCCCAACGGCGTCGCCGTGTACGCCTATCCGCTGCAAACGCTGTCGAGTGCGGCGCAGCAGGGCCTGATCGCAGAGTGGCAGTCCCCTGACTTCCACCTAGCGGCGCTTCGGGCGTTCGAGGTCATGCTGCTCCTGGTGGTCTTGGGTCTTGCCTTAGGCAAGCCGGCGCTTTTCGACGTGCTGGTCGTCCTCGCCGTCGCCGTACTGGCGCTCGAGTCGGTAAGGCATATCGCGCTGTTCGTAGCCGCCGCAACGCCAGTCCTGGTGACGAACTGGTCCGAGATTTGGAGACGACTTGCGGTGCGCCGATTCCTGCCCGTCGCGCCACCTCGGCGCTGGCTGTCGGCGGTCACGCTTGCAGTGCTGGCTCTGGTCGCAGTTGCGGTCGGAAGCCGAACCGCCGACGACCTCGGGCGTCAGCCCGCCTTGATCAGCAAGACGGTCCCGATCGGCGCCGCCGACTGGCTGGCCGCCCACCCCGAGGTCGGCACGCGAATGTTCAACCAGTACGCCTGGGGCGGCTACCTGGTTGACCGCTTCTATCCTGACCCCAACCGGCGAGTGTTCGTCTTCAGCGAGGGAGTGCTGATGGGCGACGATCTGCTGCTCCGATACCGGCAGGTGGCTGCCGGCAACACTGGCTGGCAGGACCTGCTCGATCGGGCAGGAGTGGACTATGTGGTGTTCGACAGCGGCTCCTCACTCGATGAAGTGCTCGCGGCTCAGCCAAACTGGCGCCTCGCCTACAGAGACGCGACGGCGGTCATCTACCTGAGGTCCGCCTGATTCCGCTTCTTCGGCGCAATGCCGTGCAGCGGGTCGACGCCCCATCCGGGCGCGGGTGCCAGCAGGAACAGCTCACCAGCCCGAACCTCGATTTCGGCCAGCGCCGCCAAGCCTCAGCCAGAGCACTGTCAGGAGCGCCTTGCGGACCTCCCCCTGGGACACCTTGGACTTGCCGGCCATCCTGTCCACGAACCGGATCGGGATTTCACGCACCGGGAAGCCCTGCGCGACGCAGCGGTAGACCATCTCGATCTGGAACGAGTACCCCTGCGAGACAATCCGATCCAGCCCGATAGCCTCCAGCACGGCTCGCGGATAACAGCGATAGCCTGAGGTGGCGTCGCGGGCCCGCAGGCCGAGCAGTGCCCGCGTGTACAGATTCGCGCTCCGCGAGAGCACCTTTCGGTGCCAGCTCCAGCCCGACACCGAGCCGCCTCGGACGTAGCGGGACCCGATCACCACGCCTCCGAAGCGCTGCGCTTCGGCCACTATCTCGGGCAGGTGCTCGGGCCGGTGTGAACCATCGGCGTCCATCTCGACGATGTAGTCGTAGCCGCGCTCGAGCCCGCAGGTGAAGCCCGAAACGTAGGCTGAACCCAGTCCCTGCTTGTGGGGCCGGACCAGCAGCTGGGTCCCGGGATCGGACTCTGCCAGCCGAGCGGCCACCTCGGCCGTCCCGTCGGGCGAGTTGTCGTCGACCACGAGCACGTCATAGCCGCTCTCCCGCACCATGCGAACGGCTCGTTCGACGTTCTCAACTTCGTTATAGGTCGGCAGTACCACAAGCACGCGCGGGGCGCGTCGCGTCATCGTCCCAACCGAATCTGCAGCACGTCTGAAAGCATCTCCCGGGAGTGCCGGACCGTCTGTACGCGAGTCGTGCTGGAGTTGATCCAGCGCACAGGCACTTCGCTGATCCGGTAGCCGGACCTCCTGGCGAGAACCAGGATCTCGACGTCGTACGCGAACCCGTTGGTCCGCAGTCGCCCGAACAGCTCGCGTGCTACATCGCCTCGGAACAGCTTGAAGCCGCACTGAGTGTCCCAGATACCAGGCAGCAGGAGGCCCTGCACCAGCAGGTTGAAGCTCTTGCCCATCAGTCGCCGGTGGAGGGGCTGGTCCACCTCGCGCGCCCCTCGCTTGGCGCGCGAGCCTATAGCGACGTCTGCCCCCGCAGCGATGGCGGCCTCGAGCTTTGGCATCTCCTCGATTGGCGCTGAGAAGTCGGCGTCACTGATCAACACCCGCCCGCCACGGCTTCGGGCCACACCCTCAGCCACGGCACGCCCCTTGCCCTGGTTCCCGGGCAGGACGACGGCCTGGACATGCCTGTTTGCTGAGGCCGCGCCCCGGATCAGCTCCTGGGTGCTGTCGGTGCTGCCGTCGTCGACCAGCAGGAGCTCGAACGTCGGCCCCTGCGTGTCCAGGTAGGCCTCTGCCTGCTCCAGAGAAGCGGGCAGACGCACTGCTTCGTTGAAGCATGGAACGACGACACTGAGCTCCACACACCGAAATCGTAGCGAGGGCAGGCGCGGTCAGCGGTCAGGCTTCCGTAAGACGGCAAGCGCGTAGTAGGCGGGCAACACCGCCATCCGCCGTGCGCGTCTTGGTTGGAGCGCGAGCCGCCACAGCCACTCCAGGTGAGCCCGCCTGAGCCAGACGGGTGCCCTGCGCACCCGCCCCGCCAGGAAGTCGAACGTCCCGCCGACCCCGATGGCCACTGGGACTTCCAGCCGGTGTCGGTTGCGCGCGATCCATAGCTCCTGCTGCGGCGCCCCATAAGCCACCAGCAGGAGGTCGGGGCCGGCTGTGGCGATGCGGCGCAAAGCCTCTTCGTCGTCCTCAGGTCTCGGCGAGCCTGCGAAAGTGCCCGCCACCTGCAAGCCGCGGTTTTCGACCTCAAGACGGCGAGCGCATTCCGCCGCCACGCCGGGTCGCGCACCCAGAAGAAACAGCCGCCAGCCCCGACTGGCGCAGGACCGCGCCAGCGCCGGGACCAGGTCGCTGCCGGTCACGCGTTCGGACTGAGGGCAGCCCTGCCGGCGCATTGCCCACACCACGCCGATTCCGTCGGGGATGCAGAGCGAGGCGGCCTCCAGCACGGACCGGAACTGCTCGTCTACGCGCGCTCGCATTACGAACTCGGGGTTGACCGTGGCGACGACCTGGGTTGGTCCACCCTCGGCCACCATCCGCTCGATGGCAACAACTGCGCCCGCCATGTCGACGCAGTCGACGCGTACGCCCAGGATGCGGACGGTCGCGGCATCGATATCATCTGCCGGTGCCGCGCCGGCTCGTCGTCTGTTGCGATCTCTCACGTCTGAAGATGGAACGGCCGGCCGGACCAGCAGTTTACGCCAGCGCCATGCTCGACCTCCTCATGCAAAGCGGAGAGGTCGAGGTGGTCGGTCGCGAGCGGACACGCACCGCTGACGTGATCCTGTCGCTGGACGGCCGCTTCCGAGCCGGGCGCCAGCGCATCGTCACCGCGGTCCTGGACCTGGGTTACCTGTTCGAGCGCCGCGGGTACCGACGGCGGGAGTGGCTGGCTCAGAACTGGCGCGTGGCATCGGCCGTGCGTCGCTCGGACCACCTCCTGGCGCCCTCAACGGCCGTGAGCTTCGGGCTGGAGCGCTACCTGATGGTGAAGCCCAACCGGTTGACTGTCGTGGAAGCAGCGCCCCGGGCGTGCTTCCGCCGGTCCCCCCGCGAGGAAGTGGAAGACGTGCGCCGGCGCTTCGGCCTGCCGGCCAGATACTTCCTGTTCGTGGGCTCTCGAGTGCGGCGGAAGAACCTGGCGCTACTGGCGAAGGCATGGCGGCTGGCTGCGCCTGCGCTCGGCCCGGACGTGGGTCTGGTGCTGGCCGGCGCTGGTTCGACAGGCGTGGCGGGCGCCCGAGACCTGGGCTTCGTATCGTTGGAGCACCTGCCCGCCCTCATTACCGGTGCTGTCGCCTGGGTGAACCCGAGCCTCTATGAAGGCAGCTCCATAGGCGTCCTGGAGGCGCTGGCCTGTGGCACGCCGGCCGTGGTGGCCGGCACCGGCGCCCAGCCACACGCAGTCGGCGATGCCGGCCTGATCCTCGACCCCCATGGGGAATCTCAGTGGGCCGAGGCGATCATCGCCGTGGCCGGAGATCCGGCCCTCAGGGGTAGGCTCGGCGCTGCTGCGCTCAGGGCGGGCGCCTCGCTCAGGGAGCGGGCCCCTCCATCGGAGGCGCTTCTTCACGCGCTGCTGGGGGCGGCAGCAGAGGAAACGTGAGCTTTCGCTGCACGCCATCGGCCGGTGGCAGTCCGGTCGGGGTCAGCACGACCGTGGGTTCTGTCTGGCTGAGGTCGGCCGCGAACTGCTGCAGCGACTCACCGCCGTTGACGCGGACGCGTGTCCACAAGAATCGGTCGCCGGCAGAGTGGGAGACACCGGGCTCGGTAGTGGTGGCACTCTCGAATCCCGCTCCCTGAACCATCCTCACCACGGCGTCGCTGAACTTGCCTGCCGGGTAGCAGAAGTCGACCACAGGATGGCCCAGCAGGGATTCCAGCGTTGCCTTGCTGTCGAACACCTCGTGGTGAAGGTTGCCGGCCGAGGCTTTGGTCAGGTCTGGGTGAGACACGGTGTGCGCGCCGATCTGGATGCCGTCGGCGTCCATCTCGAGCAGCATCTCGACCGTGATATAGCGAGGCGAGTTGAGGAAGCCCGAGACGACGTATGACACCCCTTTGAACTGATGGGCGCGCAGTATCGGGAAGGCGGTGGTGTACATGTCCCGGTAGCCGTCGTCGAACGTGAGAATCACGGGCCTGGCGGGCAGGCTCTGGTTCCCGAGGAGATAGCCGCGGAGGTCGTCGAAGTCAACCGGGTGATAGGCGTGCTCCGCGAGCCAGTCCATCTGCTGGGCGAAGTCGGCCGGCGTGACCGACAGATTGAAGCCCAGCCTATCCCTGGGGTCGGGATTGACGCGGATGTAGTGGTACATGAGAATGGGCACCCGCACCGAGCTGCGGCCAGGGGGCACAATCCCCGTCGGCTCAGGTGGTGCGGATGGCTCGGCGGGCGGCTTGGCCTGGATGATTCGAGGCGGCCGAGCGATGCCACGGATGAAGGTCTGAGGCTGGGTCGTGTGGACGTCGCTCAGGGTCGTCGCCTGCACGATGGCGGCGATTGCCAGGGCAATCAGCACCCCCCCTCCCGACCGCGCAAGAGTGGGGCGCGTGTGCATCCGCATTTAGGTTAGATGCGATCCGGCACACTTTGCACGTTCATGAAGACGGTCGCTGTCGATGCCAACCCGGCTGCGCGAACGGTCCAGACCGGGACAGAGGTCTATGCCCGCGAGGTGGCACGCCGGCTGCCGGGTGCGGCGTCGGAGCTGCGCTTCGTCTTCTACGCGTCGCGGCCGGGCGACGTTCCTGGAATCGACTTCACGGTGCTGCCCGGAACCCGCCTGTGGTCGCAGCTGCGGCTCCCCGGCGAGCTCTGGCGCCGGCGGCACGACCTCCTGTTCGCCCCCTCGCACGTGGTTCCGTTTCTGGCCCCGGGCCAGGCCTTGACGGTGGTCCACGACCTGGCGTTCGAGCGCTATCCGGCCGCATACAGCCACGCCGCGCGCCAGTACCTGCGGCTGACCACCCGCTGGGCCGAGCGTCGCTGCCCGCGCCTGCTCACGGTCTCCCAGTCGACAGCGGACGACCTGGTCGAGCTGCATGGAGTAAGTCCCGATCGGCTCACGGTGGTCCCGCTGGGCGGAGGCGAGCCGCCGGCCTGCCGCGGCACTCCGGCCGAGTTGAGAGGGAGGCTGGTCCAGCTCGGGATCGACCGCCCATTCGCGCTCAACGTCGGCCGCGTGGAACCACGGAAGAACCAGGTAACTGCGCTGCGGGCGATCGAGCGCCGCGCCGACATGCTGCTGGTCTGTGCCGGTCCGGTGGTCGACACCGAGGTGGCGGCGCGACTTGACTCTCCACACTGCCGCCTCCTCGGCCCGGTCCCCGAGGCTGACCTCGACGCGCTGTACGCGGCCGCGGAGGCGCTTGTCTTTCCCAGCCTGTACGAGGGCTTCGGTCTGCCGGTGCTGGAGGCGATGCGGCGAGGCCTGCCGGTGGTGACAGCTGCTGTGTCCTCCCTGCCTGAGGTCGGGGGCGATGCGGCGGTCTACGTGGATGATCCCTGTGACGCGGAGCAGCTGGCCGCTGCCATAGAGAGGGCATTGGGCGACCGGCTCCGACTCCGCGCGATGGGCATTGCCCAGGCTTCGAAGTTCACGTGGGACCAGACGGCGGCCGGCGTGGCCGGCGTGATCCGCGAGCTGGTCGCCTGAAGTCGTCCCGTGGGGGCGGAGTGACGGCAGTAGGACGTATCAACGGCCCCCGCGAGGTCGTTTCGCCGGCACTCGGCCCATTTCATCCCCCTCACGGGCTGCACGCGCACCTGCGCAAGTCAGTCAGGAGTTCGCGGAGCGGGCGGCCCTGTCCATCACCCGCCACGTCCTGTAAGCGGCCCGCTCCCACCCGAACTCTGCCGCCCGCAACAGGCCCCGCCGGCGGAGCGTCGTGTGCAGCTCAGCGTCCCCGCACAGGCGCTCCAGCGCGTCCGTCCAGGCCTCGACGTCCGCCGGATCGACGAGGAGTCCGGCATCGCCCACAACCTCGGGCAAGGACGATGCGTTGGACACCGCCACCGGCGTGCCGCAAGCCATCGCCTCCAGCGGCGTCAGGCCGAAGCCTTCGTACCAGGCCGGATGGGCCAGGCAAGTAGCCAGGTTGTAGAGCGCCGGCATGTCCGCAGGCGGCAGTGCCCCCAACATGAGCAGGTCTGACCCCAGCTGCTCGATTCGCTCGCGAATGCCCTCGTAGTGCCAGCCCCAGCTGCCCGCGACGACCAGGGGCAGCCTGTCGCGCATGCGGGACCAGGCCTCGAGCAACGTGGTCAGGTTCTTGCGCGGCTCGATCGTGCTGACGAACAGAACGAACCGGCGCGGCAGCCTGAAGCGGGCTCGTGCAGCCTCGAGCAAGTCCACCGGCAGGGGCCGGTACCGCCTGGCGACACCCTCGTGCACCACCTCCAGGCGAGCGGGCTCGATGTCGAACAGATCGGCGACGTCGCGTGCAGTGCTTGCCGACACCGCGATGATCGAATGCGCACGCCGCATGGAGCGGGGAACGATCACCCGGACCGAAAGCGACTGGCCGCTTGGGAACCACTCTGGCCGTTTGTATATGGCCATGTCGTGGGCTGTCAGAACCGCGGGCAGGCCGACGTCGCCCAGCGGCATCACGCCGGCCGGTCCGAAGTAGAGGTTTGCGTCCATGCGCCGCAGCCGGGCTGGCCAGAGCAGGTGGCGCCCGATCAGCTGGATGCTGGGCGGGCGTCGGAAGGCGATCGCCGGCTGTTCGATCCCGGGCTCCGCCTGGGTGAACACCGTGAAGCGGTTGTCAGGCCGCTCGGCCGCCAGCGCCCGCAGGATCTCGGCCGTGTACGTACCCACGCCCGCCCACAGCCGGGCCAGGCCTGAACCGTCCACCACGACGTGCAAGCCAGTCAGCTCTGTGCCCTCCGTCAGCGGCCTCCCAGGAGGCTGTTGAGGAATGGCGCCGAGAGATCGGACGGCCAGGTGGTCCGAATGCGCCCGGTCCGCCGAGCACCGGAGCACGCGTATTCGCTCAATACGCACGCGAGAAGCGCAGACCCGGGGTCCCCGCGAAATCGAAGATTTCGTAGGGTGGGAGATGGCCCGGGTGCAGGCGGGCCGCATCCGGGGTCCCCACGAAGCCTGCTTCGTGGGGTGGATGGGCGTTCGAGATCCGGCGACACTTCCTCAGCGGCCTCCTAAATAGAGCTGTCGCCGGCGGACCACCTCGAACTCCCCCAGCCCGCGCCGGGTGCCTCTGACCGCACATGTTCGCGGCTCAGCGGCGACCTGGAATGGGATGCCTGTCTCTCGCGAGAGATGGCGGTCGACCCCGAGCATCAGAGCCCCGCCGCCGATGAGGAGGAATCCGCGCTCAGCGACACGGGCCGCAAGGCGTCTCGGGGTTTGATCGAGCACGACGCGCACGGCCTCCACCACGTTGCTGAGCCAGGCCTGGACCGTGCGGGTGAGCTCATCCGAGGTCACCGTCGTCGCGTCGATCTCGGCACGCAGCGGCTCGTCGAGGGCTACCGCGGAGCCGATGGCGATCTTCAGGCCTTCTACCGCGGTTGGATCCAGGTTCAGGCGGTGGCGCTCGTGCAGCAGCGCAGCCAGCCTCCCGTCAAGCTGTTCACCGCCCTCCGGCACAATGTGCGAGGCCGCGATGCCCGACCGTGAGACCACGGCCGCCTGAATCAGGCCACCTCCAATGTCGCAGATGCCCTGTGGACTGGACTCAGCCACGGGGAGCCCCAGCCCGAGCGCGGCGGCTAGCGGCGCCTCGATCAACCAGGCCTGTCGGGCGCCCGCGGTGATCGCTGCATCGATCAGGGCTCGGCGCTGGTCTCCCGGCGCGCCAGCCGGCACGCAGAGCATCACCTCGGGCCGGAAGAAACGATGGCGGCCCTGGGCGCGTGTCACCAGGTCGACCAGCATGCGCCTGGCCAGCCATGCGTCGGTGACGGTGCCACGAGCCACAGGGCGAACGAGCCGGACAGACGCCCCTGGCTGTTTGGCCAGGTCCATCGCCGCCCGGCCGATCGCCCGCAACCTCTGGTCGTCCACGTCGACTGCCGCCACGGACGGCTCGTCGGCAACGACGCCCTCCCCGCGCACGTAGACCTGCAACGTCGATGTGCCGAGGTCGATCCCGATCTTCCTGGCGAACACCGCGGTCAGCTGGCCCCCGCGGCCGCACCGTTAGTCGCTGTGGGCGCGAAGCGCCGGGTTGGTCAGTGGTTCACTCTCGGAATGGAGCTCGACCTTGGCGCCCAGCGCGCGGAGCTTGCCGGGCATGTCCTCGTAGCCGCGCTCGATGTGCCAGGCTTCGCTGATCTCGGTCGTCCCGCGGGCACAAAGGGCAGCGATGACGAGGGCGGCACCCGAGCGAATGTCTGGCACGCTGACGTCGGTGCCGTGAAGCCGGGCGGGGCCGCGGACGAACGCATCCCGCCCGTTTGCCGTGATGCGAGCACCCATCCGAGTCAGCTCGGTGACGTGCTGGAAGCGGTTCTCGTAGATGGGCTCGGTGATGACGCTCGAGCCCTCGGCCTGTGTCATGAGCGCCACGTACTGGGGCTGCAGATCGGTTGGAAAACCCGGGTGCGCCCATGTAAACAGGTCGACGGGCCGAAGCGGCTGGGCAAGGTCCCTCCGGACGCGGATCGAGCCCTCGTCGGTCTCCACCTGGGCTCCTACCTCCTGCAGCTTCAGCAGAACTGAGGGCAGGTCCTGCTGGGGCCCTGCGTCTAGCACCACATCTCCTCCCGCCGCAGCGACCGCGATAGCGTAGGTGCCGGCCTCGAGGTAGTCAGGGACTACGTGGTACTCGGTGCCCCGCAGCCGTCCCACCCCGTGGACGACGATCTCGTCGGTGCCCACGCCGTGAATGTTCGCCCCCATCGAGCAGAGGAACCGGCAAAGGTCCTGCACGTGGGGCTCGCGGGCGGCGTTGTAGACCTCCGTCCGGCCGGATGCCTGGATGGCGGCCATCACGATGTTCTCAGTACCGGTGACCGTCGGCATGTCGAGGACAACGCGCGTGCCGTGCAGGCCGTCCGGCGCCCGCGCGATGAACGCCGAGCTGGTCTCCGCGATCTCGGCGCCCATGGCCCGCAAGCCGCGAATGTGCATCTCGACGCGCCTGGCTCCGATCTTGTCGCCACCGGGCTTCGGGACCCGAGCTGCGCGCCCACGCGCGATGAGGGCGCCCAGCAGCACGATCGATGCGCGCATTCGGCGTCCCATCGCGTCCGGGACCGTATCGCCCACGTCGGTCGCTGTGATCACTGCCGCGTCGGGCCCGGTCGCGACTACTGTGACGCCCAGCTCCCGGAGGATGTCCCGCATCAGATCGGTGTCGGCGACACGAGCGAGGTTGTGCAGCTTCACGGGCTCGCGGGTGAGCAGCGACGCGGCCATGATCGGCAGCGAAGCATTCTTTGAACCCCCGATTCGCGCACGCCCACACAGCGGCCGGCCGCCGGTGATATGAAGGACGTCGCCTGGCGATACCGACGGCATGCGCGAAACTTTAGGCATTGGTACCGCCCTGCCGCCGGTTGGGAGTTTCAGCCTGAAGTCCGCTCATAGAAGAAGAAACGGCGCAGCGGGCTGCGCCGGTACTGGCCGGATCCACCGATTCCCGACGAGCGAATTGGTGGTCCAGTGTCCGCCTCTGCTGCGGGAGACACCGCGGCGGCGTGAAATGGGGCCTGTATTTTCGGACCGGGAGCACCGCATTCGTACGAGTGCGTAGTTCCCGAGACTCCGTGGGGTGGAAGATCCCCGGGTCCCCATGAAATCCCGGGATTTCATGGGGGGGATGGTGCGCCCAAGCGCCAAGGTGCCGTCGCCGGATCGGTGCATTCGGGC
>Ga0126378_10003209_pt1 | contig 12337 bp, 18 predicted proteins | sample PanSoiMetPlot_23_FD_92587 | JGI IMG/M metagenome (GOLD analysis project Ga0126378, IMG submission 92587) | Tropical forest soil microbial communities from Panama - MetaG Plot_23 | ecosystem: Environmental > Terrestrial > Soil > Tropical forest > Bulk soil | place: Panama | collected 2016-02-17
ACGGCATCAATCGTCCTTGGAGTAGTCGTCAGTAAATTGTGAGTGGCTACGAAGGGGCTGGTAAGCGTCAATGACGTACGCCACGCGGTGTCAATCAGGAAGGTTCCTGACGCGGTACTCCCGTTGGGCAGCGTCAGATCCGCTGGTACAAGAATATTTCCACGGACAATTTCCAGCGGGATGGTCTCTCCCTGGCCGAAATAGTGGAAGCGGCCGGGTTCCACAATGGTGACTTGCCGAGTGACGTAGTCGATTTCTACCACAAACCTGCTGAGCAGGTCATATCCGAGCAAGCCGTCTACCGTGCGACCTTCGGCACCCGATATTGCAGTATTCACCGGTTCGATATCGATCTTCGATTGGCTAAGTTCCAATTCGGAAATGGTGAGTGAGACATTAGAGCCGAGTGCACCGATTATTGTTTTTTCGCCAGCACCGCGCGCTTCAAACGAATCTCTTGCCGTGATCGAGAGGCGGTTCGCCACGTCTGTGTCCACGACGTTGGAAACTGACCCTGTATCCAGGATGAACCAATATGGACCTCTATTGTTGACCCGAATTGGCAGATAAATCTTGTTTGCATTCAGCTCGAAACCGATGTGCGTTCGTCCTCCGGGGTGGATAAATTTGTAGGTTAGAGCAGGCGGTTGTTGCTCATGCCGGGCCTGGCCGCACCACGCCGCTGGAGGATAAAGGAGTAGAACAAGTACGAAACTGGTTCGCACAGCTATTGGACGCATCAATCGCCAAAAGGGTAAGCGATTTGCGTCTCTTCCGCAAATTCTACTCGACTCACGGCTACTAGAAGTAACTGATGTAAACAGACGGAAAGGCGATAACACTCATAACCCGAATGAGTCTATCTGCCTGTGCGTATTGCCCCAAAGGCGCCAAAAAAACGTAACCCCGACGGCGGCGAAGGAGGCGCCCAAAAGGGCACGCTCATCGGGAGCGCCGAGCATATAGGCGAAGCCGAATAGCACGAAGTAGAAAGCAAGAAACGTACGAATCGTGAACCAAGCGTTCATAGGGCAGCACTCTACGCCGAATGGAGCACTACATTCCAGCATTCAGTTTTTGACTGACTTGGAACTGTCGCTATCAATAGAACAAACATGCGCTTTTTCTTCGGCTTTTTGCTTGCCGATGAGTGCTATGCGAGATGTTTCATCAAACATCTGACTCAGAAACATCCAAGCTCGCAGCATTCATTGACTTAGCCCACGTCCAGACCTAAGATTTCAACCCAATGATTTGGCCAGAACACTGCCCACTACCGTATGGTGGGTGTCGTCATCGGTGTTGTTTCTGAGGCAGTATATGTCTTCGACTTTAATTTGATTTCGCAAGGAGGACACCATGTGGCGAGAGCGGACGCTGAGAGTTGTGTTGGTTTTGGTGGGATTGCTCTTCTCGGTAGGCGGCGGTTACTTCTTGACGACTTCTCTATGGGACGCGAAATGGCACGCGGAACAGTCGGAAACTGAGCCGATGTTTCTAAGCGTCTATATGGCACTCGGCATTTTCGCGTTGCTGGCGGCGCGTAACCCTTCGGCGAATCGCAGCCTGATCGCCTTCACTGCTTGGTCGAGCTTTGCTCATGCGGCTGTAATGGCCGTGCAAGCATTCCAGATTACAAGCGGACGCGGAGGGTTTTTGAGCGCAGTAACTTTGTTTGGCATCATCGGTCTACTCCTGATCCTGCTGGCTCCGGCAAAGCAATCAGGAGAGCGGGCCTCTGCAGCTGGGGCGTAGGCTGGCACTCGGGGAAATCCCGCCCGCGACATCCTCTATCTTTATCACGAGCCAAGTATCTTTAGGGTGAGCCAAGGCTCGAGTAGGCGAAGCTGCGACAAGCTCCCCTTTTTGTGCGCCTAACTGTCTAAAAGGTGATTTCGCGTTTTGACTGGTGGTCAACTTGCGCTAAGGTGATTTTGCAGATTTTTCAGAGTCGAGACATTGTTCCGGTATAGGCCACCACGCGGGAAGGGGCCCCGCGTCTGCCGGTGTCGAGGGTGACCGGCCGCCCCGGATCAATGCACCAACAGAGCTGTAGCGGCGATCGCAAGCCCAATCGCTCCCAGCACAATGCCCGATTGCCAGAACAGGCGCCGGCCGGAGAGCAGCGTGATCGAGGTCACAACCAGTGCGACTTCCAGAAAGACCTCGCCAAGGTCGAAGCGGTCCGCGCGGCGGCGCTCGTGACTCGTTTCGTTCTCAAGTTTTCTTGCTTCAGCGTCAATGTCTTTCTGCTGTGCGCGATACGTGTCCGCCTCGGCCGCGTACTTTTGGTGAAGCTGGGCGGCTCTTTCGGAATCGGTTGTGGCCATAACCGAAGCGAAGTCCGCGAACAGCTCATCCTCGTGGCGGCGGATATTCTTGGCCTGGTAGTAGGCCCACTGATCGCTTGATTTGTTTTGCAACACGACCTCTTCGGTGTGCGCTCGATGTCCCAACAGAGAAACCGCCGCGACCAGCACTGCCAAAACTGCCATCGTCAGCGTGACCGGTGCCATCGAAGGGTGATGTGCCCCCTCGTCGGCGTGTTCCTCGAGGTCCTGAAGTTCGTCGGCGCTCATAGTCGAGAAATTTTGGAAATGTTAGCGGCGACGCGGGTATCGGCGCAAGTGGACAATTTGACAGTGGACAATTTGACAGTCTTGGCCGTGGTCAGACGAGCAGAAGGATGGCGGAAGATCGCGGTGCTCGGGGAAGCTCATCGCCGGTTAAGCTGCTGATTCGGATTGCCGTTCTGTTACACGCACCATCACTCTCACGAGCCCGCGTCTTGCTCGCTCACAAATTCGCAGCCGCGGTTTCGAGATGCTACTCGACCGACGGGACCGGGAAACCCTTCTACGGCCTTAGCAGCGGGAACAGAATCACCTCGCGGATCGATTGCGAAATCGTCAGTGGCATGGCCAAGCGTCGATTCCCACCCTGACGCCTCCCCCGCCGGAGGCATGCCATAGGCAAGCGCACGGATGTAGTCTTCGCCCATCCGGGATGCGCGGCGTGACTCAATTCGTGATTAATACGGGGTCTCTCCCGACAACCTTACCTGCTCACCGCATATTGTCCGCGGGATCTCACGCTTTTGGATCGCGTTGATCGTAATGTCCGCAACAACAACAAATTCGAACACCCTATGGGCCTCAGGCCCGGAAAGGACAATGTGATGTTTGGTCGAATGATGTTAACGCCAATTGCGCAGGTCGGAGCAGATGCCGATCTGCAACCTGCAATCAGTTCACTTTTGCGCGCGGCCGAGCAGGCCGAAATCGTCCGCTGGATCGAATTCCCGGCATCGATTTTGCTGTTCTTGTTGGTGCCGGGGGATGCAGAGTCCGGGGCGGTCTACGTCCTGGATCGCAAGAAGGGGACCTGGTACGCCGTAGATTTTGACGATGAGCAATTCGGCGGCTATAGCGTGAGCCAACTCGAACAGCTCCTCAAGGAATGCAAATTCCTCGATCTAGTTGAACGGCCCGGGCTTTGGCGAGCAGAGCTGAGCTGGTGGGTGGAGCCGAGCCAGCCGCCCGAAGCGCGCGTTTGACAGAAACAATCTTCCGGGTTATCAACCTACACCCACATCGATAGAAAAACGTGCGGCAAGGGGTTGTTCTCGACTGTACCCGCCGAGCGAGAAGGGATTTTGTTTCGTGGCAGAGACATTGAAAGCGTCACCCCGAATCGTAACGACTATCTCGGCCTGTTTGTTAACCGGCGGGGCTACACAATGCAATCCATGCGCCCGCACCCGGAGAGCGGGCGTCACTATTATTTCCGGCCCATGAAGAAGAATTCGCAGGCACCGCTGGCTTTGAGCAAGGAGACCATCCGGCGGCACTTGGAGGGCGAGATAACAATTGGCTTGTATGAGATCAATCCTTCGACGCAGCGCTGCAAATGGGTAGCGATTGATGCCGACTATAAGAACGCAATGGAAGATTTGCTGAAGCTCCAATACCACCTCTGGCAGGATGTCGTCGAACCTGCACTCGAAATGAGCAAGCGAGGAGGCCACCTCTGGATCTTGTTGGCGACGCCGCTGTTGGCCAGCGAGTGCCGAGTCTATATTCACGACCTCGCCGGAAGGCTTGGGTTGCCGGTGAAGGGTTCGGGCTTGGCGGACGGGATTGAGGTATTTCCCAGGCACAATGCGATTGGTGAGGGCGATTTGGCAATGCCATTCGTGGTCCACTAGGGGTCCATCGCGGAGCGGGCCGGCGATTTTGGTTTTACGGGGCGGACTACACCTTGAACGCTCAGATGGCGTACTTGAATCACTTGCGAAGCTGACCGAAGAGGAACTGCGGAGATTTATTGCAGGCAAACAGATTCCGCAAGGGTTCGCACGAATAGAAAGAACTCAAGCGAGCGTTCCTCGGAAGCGGCTGAGTTCGGAATTCCGCATTCTGGACCACGTGGGTAAGGTGCGACGGGTTGGCCGTAACTTTGTCGCGGGTTGTCCTTCCTGCGCGAACGCTGGCCATGACCGGAGTTGCGACAACCTGTCGATCCTGATCGGGGATCCTCGGTTCTATCGGTGTTGGGCAGGCTGCACAAAAGAAATGATTCGGGAGGCCCTGGGCCACCCTATCCGTGTTTCTACTGCTCGGCTAGAGAGGGCTGTAAGGTGAAGACTGATCAAACAACAAACATGACGGGGCTGCGGTTACCACGGCGTGCTGCATGCGCTGAGAGAGCGCGGTATCTTTGCTCAGCCCTCGGTAGGTCTGGTTTACCAGCAGTTGGCGAAACGTTACGTTGTACGTGGTATCGAATCCGGCGGCGCGTCTGGCGACGTTGGTCGTTATGTGAGCTTTGCCCAGGAGGATGGGCAACCAGTCGAGTGTCTACATCCAGTTGAGTCGATAGGGGTGAACGGTCCCCACTCAGTTGTCGTCGCGCCGGTACTGATAAGGCTGGACATCCTGCGCAAAGGATCTACGTATGAGTTGCTGATTACACAACATCAGCCGAGTTCGCCTGGCAGCGGCACGCGTCCCCGGTTCGAGTCGAAGATGCTGTTTCGCGGAGTGCACGGCCGTTTGGAATTGTCCCGCCCGGGCAAGGACATGGGACGTGTCAGCACAGTGCTGCCTTCCTTTTATTCTCGTTTCGGAGAACAAGTCGGAATCCCAAAACGTTTTCGCTCGGCGGTTCACGCCTTGACGGCTGCCGTCAATTGCCAAGGGTGTGAGCACTGTCATTACACGAAAGTACGCACTTCAGTCGTAACTTTGGCTAATAAGAAGGATAAATTTGTCACCTACGTCGTACCCCGGAGGATTTCAAATGACCTACCTACGCGACCGCAAGAACCGGCTGTCGTTCGTAACGAACTCGACTGCCCGCTACCGGGGACGGGAGCAGGAAATCGTAATGGAGGCTTTTCCGGAGTATGCCGCTGTGAGGCTGCTGGGGACATGCACGAGGTACGAGGTGAGCTGGCGGGCGATATTTGACTTGGCGGCGGAGATTCGCGCGCAAAGAGAACGCCAGCGCAAGTTGCTTGCGTGAATTCCCACGCTCAGATAGTGAAAGCCAGCCAGGCGATCGCTTCCGCCGAATCTGTCAGGGAGTTCTCGATGACCAGTCTACACGGCAATGCTGAATTCGGCTTGCATGTGTTGAAAAGACGCACACCGGGAAAACAAGAAGATCGCTACACGATCGGTGTGTGGTGCAAAGACGATGTCCTACTCGCTATCTGTCACGATGCATGTTTGGACTCTGCGCTCGCCGCGCTTCGCCGCCAGATGGAACGAGACCGCGGCGACCTTGTTGTTTTGTCACCCAACACACGCGAAACATCTTGAGACTAGCGAGCCTTCTGATCTGGCTGGAAAGACAGAAAGGGAACACGCCATGTCCGCCTTCCTCACCGGCCCCACGCGACACGAACTCTTGGATAAAAAGCAAGGGACGGCTACCGTGCTGGCCAGGGTTGTGGATCCGAGGTTGGTATCAATTCCATTAAGTAAGAGGTGGCAGGCATGACGGAACATTGGGAAAAAGAAGATGAGAAAGATGAGGAAGATGAGCCGAATGATGATGACTTGATTTGCATGAACGGCAGGGCATGTGAGCATCCCCATTGCCCAGAGCATTCAAGTGGAAATTGATCTGGCTTGGCAGCACCACCCGAAGATTGGCGCGCGGCGATCCCTGTTTCTGAAATGGCAGCGAAAAGAGCGCGCTCCGAGCACTGTGAGGAGCTAGTGTGCAGCAAACTTCTGAGGTTCGCGGAAGTCTCGGCCACGTCGGTTCGCGCCGCGAAAAAGGGTTGATGGGAGAGACCGAGAAATATTCCGAATCTCTCTCGTCACCCCGGCGCTGTGCTCAGACCGCTAGAATTTTTCGATTCGGGTGTGGTCATTTGAAGTTTCAGGAACGAGCTTCCAGTAGGAGAAGGGAACTGGAACGAATGCGACGATTGTTATTGTCTGTGGTAGTTTTTGCGGGGCTTTTTTACGTGGGCCGGCAATACAGCGGAGAGCTCGGTCGGCTGGTCGGTGCTTCAACTCGTGCTGTATCTCGAGTAGAAAGGCCTAGTACCAGTGCGGTTCCGGGAAGAAACCTCGAGATATTCAACGGCTGTGGCATGGAGGGCGATGCGCGTAGCCTCGGCGTGCGGGCACTCGACCGACTCGAGAACCGGTACAGGCAACCAAGCCCAGAACAGATTGATTCCAGAATCACCCTTGCGGCGATTCTCGCACGTGGCAATGACATTAGCTGCTGGAAGGTAAAAGACGGAGCGGAAATCGTTGGCTACGTATCGGACGTAAAACGGGGAGGCATTGAGAGCACGAACTGCCGTGCCAGAGATGACGCGGATCGCGATACGCACATTGAGCTGGTACTCGACCCTATGAATGAAATTCGCTCGCGGCGGGTGATTATTGAGGTAACGCCGCGGTGGCGCTACATCATGCGTGAGCGAGGTGCCGATTGGTCCACACGGGCACTGCGAGATCAGTTACTTGGCCGCTGGGTAAAGGTGGATGGCTGGATGCTGTTTGAAGCCGAGCACCAGCGGGAGTCAGAAAACACAGCGCCAAGGCGGCCGGAAAACTGGCGGGCAACCGCGTGGGAGATTCACCCGGTGACCTCGATCCAGGTCGTGGCAAGGCCACGGCGAGAGGGGTCGGCTGATGTAGCCGGCCTGTCGGGTGGCGACCAAATGATTAGGCCGTGTCAATGAAGCGACTGTGGCTCGCAGCTGCCTGGGTTCGGGCTGGAACGTTCCGAGGGCGTGAACGTGGGTATTCCGTGCCGGTCATGGCCTGTCAACTCTAAAGCCGGTAGTGGACTGCCGTGCTTGTGATTGGTAATGCAGGAGTTTTGAGAGAAGACTTTTTCTGGGGAATCGGGCAATATCAAGGAGAAGAAGATGAATGACGTAATAGGATCCGTTTGCCAGGTGATGCAGGATTTCCTGGCTCCGGAACTGCGCCAGCATAGGGCAGAATTGGTCTCCATTCGAGGCGAACTGAGCGCCAAAATCGAAGCTGTTGAAAGCAAGATTGGCGCTGTTGAAACCCGCCTGGACAGCAAGATCAACGCCGTTGAAAGCCGTCTTGAGAGCAAGATCAATGTGCTCGAGAACAAGATGAATGTGCTTGACAGCAAGATCGGCTCTGGTTTCGGTGCTCTTGCTGCACAGCTCGAGAATGCGGTACTTCGGGGCGAGCTATCCACGACCCGCGAAATTGCCGACCTCCGTATCCGCGTTGAGAAATTGGAAAAAGACCGCGGTCAGCTGCCTCAATAGTTGAGAATTTCCATTTTTAATTTTTTCCGATACCCGACTTGGCGAACTGTTGTTTCTTACAGCGGCCAGCAAGCGAGTGCAAGAGCCATGCGTGGGAGCGCACAACCGGGATCAACAAGGTGTGCGCACACGAGGGATGAGAGCTCGTTTTACCGGGCTGGGCCGTTGCCTTTAAAGCAGTCGTTCACAAAGCCTTCACAATTTCTTCACGAGTGCCTGCCAGAATCCTTCTTGAACGAATAGGAGGATTGTAATGGGCAATCGAGCTGTATTTTGGCTGATGTTGGGGTTTCTACTAGTTGCAACCGTGGCCGGGGTGGGATACTACGCATATAGTGCGGGGGTAGCGCACGGACTCGCTGAAAACGCGCACGCGGTGCCAGGCGGAACCGCTCCGGTGGTTATGTGGCCGAGGTGGGGGTTTGGATTCGGATTCTTCCCCTTCTTTCCGGTCTTCTTCTTTATCCTGATTTGGTTCCTGCTGCTGCGCGGCCTGTTCTGGCGTGGAAGAGGGTGGGGCCGAGGATGCGGCTGGGGATACCGTAGTGGTGTGCCACCGCAGTTTGAAGAATGGCACAAACGAGCCCACGAACAACCGGGAGCGCCACCAATCTCAGGTTCATCAAAAGCTTAACGTGAAACAGATCCTTGTGGTCGAAGACGAGACGCGGATCGCACGTATTGTGCACGACTACCTCGAGCGCGCCGGTTACCGAGTCGCGGTGGCAGGCAACGGGACCGACGCGCTCGCCTTCGCGCGAAGCCGACACCCTGATCTCATTGTGCTGGATCTCGGGCTTCCGCAGATGGACGGACTGGAGGTCACGAAGGCTTTGCGGAAACAATCCACTGTCCCCATCATCATGCTGACCGCCCGCGTGGAGGAGAGCGACAAGCTGATCGGGCTGGAACTGGGTGCGGATGATTACATCACCAAACCGTTCAGCCCTAAAGAACTGGTCGCGCGTGTGCGCGCCCTATTCCGGCGAATCGATCCCTTACCCGAACCGTCCGCTATCATTCGTGCGCGAGATGTCGAACTCGACCGACTGCGGATGCAAGTGACCGTGGAGGGCCGGCGAATTGACGTGACCCCCACCGAATTTGAACTGCTGGCCACATTAGTGCGCCAGCCCGGGCGCGTATTCACGCGCGCACAGTTGTTGGACGCGATCCGCGGACTGGAGGCGGAATCCTTCGACCGTGCTGTTGATGTGCATGTAAAGAACCTGCGCCGCAAGTTAGAACCTGACCCCCGAAATCCGCGATACGTGCTCACGGTGTATGGGATCGGATACAAGTTTGCTGAGTGACGGACCAAGCACAATGCGAGTGGAGAAACCAGGGGCCGCCCTGGTCTAAGAGGCAACACTGGAGCCAGAACGGCCGTGCTGGCCGGGCCCGTTTCTTTCGGCGCCTCGCTGCGTTTGCGTCCATATTGTTGGTGTTTGGAATCTGGGGCTTCGCCTCCTTGGTCCGACTCGCCTTCGGCAGACTCTTTGGGCTCTCATCAAGCGCGGCAGCTGTCTGGGTTCCGATTGCCACTCTGCTGATTGCATTCGTTGCTGTCTTTGTGCTGCTGCGAACAGTGCGGCGCGTAGGACGGCCGTTCCGAGAAGTGATGGAGGCAGCTGAGCGGGTTGCGGATGGGGACTACGGCGTACGAGTCGCGGAGAGTGGACCGCGACCGGTCCGGGGACTAGCTCACGCCTTCAATACCATGACAGAGCGGCTGGGGAGCCACGAGCAGCAAAGGCGCAACCTGATGGCCGACGTCGCTCACGAACTGCGTACGCCGCTGACCATCATTCAGGGGAAGCTCGAAGGATTGCTCGACGGCGTGTACCCACGAGACGACTCGCAGCTCACGGAAATATTCGATGAAACACAAATGCTGTCGCGCTTGATAGAAGATCTGCGCACGTTAGCCTTGTCCGAGACCGGAACGCTGCCACTGCAAAAGGTAGCAACCGACGTTGCAGAGCTCGCACGCGAAGTAGTTCGGGCGTTCACTACAGAGGCATCCGCACGCCACGTTGCGCTTTCTGTCAACGCCCCAGCGGAGTTGCCTCACATCGTGATCGACGCCGTCCGTATCCGACAAGTGTTAAATAACCTGGTGTCGAACGCGCTCCAACATACCCCAGCAGAAGGGTCGGTCAACATCAGTGTGACGCCAACGGATGACTTCCGGATGTTGGTTCAGGTGCACGATACTGGCAGAGGAATGACCCAGGAGGAACTCGACAGCGCATTCGACCGCTTCCATAGGGGACCGGATTCTCGGGGCTCGGGACTGGGTCTACCCATTGCTCGCAATCTCGTGCTTGCACATGGTGGCGAAATGCAGGCAACCAGCCACCTAGGATCAGGTACCACAATCAGCTTCACACTTCTGTATTGAGGCAGGTTGTTTCCTTTGAGGCTAAGAGTTTCAGCCAAGGAGGATCTGGAGGCTGTGGAACGCTTTCACCCGCATTCAGGGAACCGGAAGCAATTCCGCAGTTCAAGGCCACTGCCAAGCTGGGTGAATCGCTTGAGCCTCGATTCTCGCGGTCCTGTTCCTGAACCCATAAAATCGCCGCACATCAGCAGCTAGCCCTCTGCTTTCAACGGTGCATCCGTCACAACACTTTCCATAAGCCCACCGGAACTTCGTTCGCGCCGAGGGCTAGAGCGGTGGTCTTTTCCCGATCCTCTGGGCTTGCACCCTTCACTCAACAGCGCAACCAAAGGTTTGAAGGGGCGCCTGAGCACCGACCTTGCTGCAGTAGACCTCAAAACCTCAAGCCCAGTCTCAGATCATCAACCATTCAAGCCAAGGAGGATCGAAATGCCCCCCAAACGGGCGTACGAACAGCTCTGCACTCGATAATCCAAAGGAGCTGGTGGCGCCAACAGTAGGGCCGTCCGCCGTCATGAGCCCCTCAACTGGTCCACGGTTCTCGCTCGATCAGATCAAACAATTGATAGCGGAGCTCGAAATACCCTTTGATCCGTCGCTAATCGCATGGCGGGTGACGAACACCACCAAGTCCGGAGAACTCCGGGGACAGGTTATTCCATATGCTGATCCCCGAGCCTATACGGATCGCCTCAATTCCCTGTTCACTCCCGCTGGATGGACCAGAAAGTATGCCGTTCATACGAGCGCCAACTTCGAGCGGAGTCAAGACCAGAAGACAGTCGCAAAGGTGTTCGTGACCTGTGAACTAACGATCTTCGATTTGGGCTCGCATTCGGCCACAGGTGAGGAGTGGACCGATGATGATAACGCCGGCACCCGCGCCGAAGCCCAGGCATTCAAGCGTGCGTGAGCCTGCTTCGGATTGGGGCGCTATCTTTATTATTTCGATGGCGTGTGGGTTGACCTGGATGAGAGGAAACAGCCCAAAACCGCGCTGAAGCTATTCGGTTGGGCCACACCCGAAGGATGGCGCGAGGGTCTGCGTCCTCAGCTGATAGCTGGGGCTCACTCAGGCGCCGCAGCCTCCGCCTCTGTTGATTCCGGCAGCAGCCAGGACCAACAACAGCCTGCGAAAAGCGCTGAGCTGGTTTGCCAGATTGAAGCTTTCGAAAAGTCGCTCGGCAAAAGTCTTTACCGTGGGTTGCTGAAGAGAGTTGCACGCGTAGGGAGGCCAAGTCAGATTCAGGATATGGCGCTACTACGAAAATTGTTAGCTCATTTGCAAGGAGCTGAGCGAGGATTGCGACGACTGGAAACCGCGGTCGGCATTACCGGACCCGAGGCTTTGGCCCGCATTTTAAAATCCTTGAAGTTGGATTCCATGGAAAGGATCGACAATCTCGAGACGCTCAAAGAAATCGTCTTGAACCTTGAGGAAATCGCGGCCGCGGCGCTGTGCAAAGCAACTGATTGCTAACGTCCCTAACGCTCCAGAATCTCTTTGTACGCATTAAGAACGACTTTCTTCGGCTGTCTAGGCAGAAAGACATCCCAGGAACGGGTGGTGTTTCCAGCGATTCCCACCTGCCTAATCCTCACCATACCATTCCCGAAATCGGCGAACACCGGAACCAGCATGGCAAAGTGCTCATCCACTTCGCTTTGCGCGATAGTCATATTCAGTTTCACTTTGTTGCTATCCACTGGACTGAGCTGGTACTCGAAGCGATACCGCGGCACCTGTGTGCCGTATACCCACTCGTTAAAGAACCAGTCCAGGCGGCCGTTGCCCTGCAAGTCCATCTCTTTGGTCATGTGTTTCTCGGCGACCGCCTTGAACGACTCGGTAGAAGCGGGCTGATCGCGATGCTGTTCTACGAAGTCATGCATCATTTCGATGAAGGCCGTGTCACCGTCCTTGTACATCATCGAGCGAAGCATCTCCAGGACATAGGCACCCTTGGGATAAGTCACGTTCTGGTAGGCATTCTCGGTGTGGGGAGAGATCAGCCGCAAGCCCATCCATAATGGACCAGCGTCGTTCGGAGCTACTCCGAAGTTGTTTTTCTCAAGAATGCGCTGCCGCAGGCGATCCCAGAAGTCGAGATAGTCCTTCTGCCAGTTCTTAAAGGCGCCCTGCAGAAATA
>Ga0126378_10003210_pt1 | contig 12335 bp, 15 predicted proteins | sample PanSoiMetPlot_23_FD_92587 | JGI IMG/M metagenome (GOLD analysis project Ga0126378, IMG submission 92587) | Tropical forest soil microbial communities from Panama - MetaG Plot_23 | ecosystem: Environmental > Terrestrial > Soil > Tropical forest > Bulk soil | place: Panama | collected 2016-02-17
GTCTGCGCGCGAACTGTTTTGGCCGCTCTGGCGCTCATGCTGCTGCTTGGATTCGGCACCGCCTCGGAAGCATCCGCCGACGAACCGATCGTGGGGCTGTGGCAAGCGACCTGGACGGATGCGAGCGGAGGGCCTACCAACGGAAGCGTGGTCGCGAACGTCTGGGATGTGTGGCACAGCGACTACACTGAGACTCAAAATGACAGTGGGCCCGTGATTATCGGGTTTGTCTGTCAGGGTGCCTGGAAATCGGAAGGCAACCGAACGTATTTTCTCTCTCACCCGTCCTTCAACTATGTAGGGGTCGACGGCCATCTCGACACGACCAGTGTCAGTATCGTCTAAGAGAGGGTGACGGTCAGCAAAGACGGCAATTCGTTCACCGGTACCGGTCTGATTAAGGGATTTTCCGGAATCGACGTTCGATCCGACCGCGACGGTACTCTATACGTTCCCTATCGGCATAACGGCCAAGCGGGTCATCCCGGACACGAGCCAACTCCCCTGAGCCGGCCCACAGCAGAACCTGGCATCGGCGGGACGGTCTGACCGCCCCGCATTTCTTTGCCCTCCGACCTTTAATCAGGATTTCGCGAGCGATCGGTAAGCTCGATGAACGCCGGCTCGGGCCCGATCACGTTCTCCTCGATCGGGTAGTCCAGCCGCTTTCGAAGGCTTTAGACGGTGCTCTCGCTTAGCGGGGTGATGTTCCAGTGAGCTGCGGATTCCAAAGGCTGAAAACGAGATGCTCGTAGCGCGAACGCCGGTCAATGGCCAGGAATGTGCGCCGGATACTGATCCTAGTAACTCGGTAGACCGAAGACGATCCTAAATATTTTGCACCGGACCTGGAGACCTCCTATGGCCCTGAACTTGCGCAGAGAAGGCGGGCTTTAAGCGGTTCGGGGAAGGACGAGGCGTAGTTCTAGGTAGAGCGCGGAAATTTACTGATGTCGAACCGGGTTCAAGTCCCGCTCACCGCGTCACCCTCTATGCCGTGGATTATTGCCATTTCGTGCTGTGGATTATTTCCACGCAGGCAGGATGCCGACCAGAATTCCGACCAATCCACCATTCCGACCGCGACGACCCGAATCGGCCCAGTAACCCACTCGATAGTTTTGGTTGGCAAAGGCCGGCCGTCCAACACGTCCAACGAAAGGGCATTGACCTCTCAATCGCCCTATCCGTGTCGAGTTCCGAGAATCGACTCTGCATAACGTACGCCGGAGACACGCGGTGACCAGGGTCCTGAGAGTGCTGGCTGCTCTGATCGCATGGGTGATTCTCTACGCAGTTTGCCTCTATCCGGTGTCGTTTCTCATCGCGATTCTGTTCGGCTTCAGCCTCAGGGTGACATTAAATTACTCGCTCGCCTTGGACCCGCAGGGCGCTCAACTAACCATCGGCATCATCACGGTAATCGCGAACTGCGCCATCGCCGCCGCCATAACGAACAAATTGTTTCATGCGCTCTGGCCGAAATGAGGGAAGCTGCGACGCGCCCGAAGTACGGTGCTGAAAATCTTGACAAAGCGAGATTTTGCACTGAATGCGGCGCCTTTCCTCCCAGAGACGTCCGTTAGTCCTCCTTGACATTTCACGCTGGCACGTCTGCTATCAGCGGGAGCCCGCAATCCTTGAAATTCATTCCGTTGAATGTCTCGCCGCCGCGCGCGCCGCACATCTGGTACCTTGACGAAATTGGGCGGTCGAAGTCTGCGAGGTTAGTCATCTCAAGGTGCGAGGTAGTCAGATTCGATGAGACTATCCGCAACTGCCGCCGTAACCTGGGTCTGACCAGAAAAGAGCTGGCCAGTACCGCAGTGCCTCGAGGACGGCGACCGTTGTTGTGTCGGGATTCAAGCGGAGGCGATTAGCCCTAGCCGTGTCAATTGATTAGCCTCACCTGACTGAGAAGAGTTCTACCACAAATGCGAGTCCGTTATGCCTTTCTGCCAGCTCTACTTTGCGCCGGTTTCGGATGTGGAGCGCAGCCGCCTGCTGCGGTGGTCGAGCCCGGAAGCAAGGTCAGCCGCAATGGATGCACCGTCGACCCGAAGCAAATATGCCAAATATGCCTCAGAAAGTTGGATCAGCGGGAGATAGCCCTGTACGAAAACGGCGTAATAAAACGCGACACTCATAACTTAGACCAGAGCGAACGCCACCTCACCATATTGACGGACCACAGGAACCCGAGCGGAGAACCTCTCGCGCTTGTTAATTGTCGGTTCGACATGCGGACGCATACAGTCACGCGGGCAGATCTCACTAACGGAAGAACACCCGCCGACGACCGGGCGGAGGGATACGTCCGCATTCATGGGCTGTGCTTTTAGGATGCCACGCGATGAACCTCCGACACGCTGCTGCGCTCACACTGGCGTTCTGGTATCTGGTCGTGCCTAACTACGTTGGCATCCCTATGGCTGGAGCGACGCGCTGTCTCTGACTCCAGAGCGCCGTGTGAGAGCGTGTTCGCTATGCATGTTATGCGAGCAAACTGAGGGACTGTACTCCTACCCTATAAAATGCATTTCCCCATTACGATCCGAATTGGAATAGGTTGGTCGCAGTGTGTATCGTCCGACGATCCGAGCCTAGCGAAATAACGAGATTAGCTTCGCCAAATGCACCAGTTTAGGTTGGAGCAATGGCCAACCTTGGTGCCGACCTGTGGGGGCACAGCGAAGAGGCAAGACTGCGTCGATCCGCGCTGGGCACATCCAGTATGAGGCGCTGTTCAAACAGGAGCCGGTGCGCGCAACGCGCCGTCATCCAGATCGATTGCCGCGACCAGATTGGTCATCCCTTCAGGAATCGCGATCACTGCGAGGCCCATACACGATCCGTTCTCAAAAGGGGCAGAGGCCCATCGCATCCCAGTCTCTTGGTTTTAAGAGATTCGAGAAGCGCCCGAATGCACTATGCGCAACCCCGGACCTTTGCTAAGCCGCGCTCATGACACTTCACCGCGCCGCTGCGCACGCACTGGTAGGCTGGTCCCTAGTGGCGCCTGCACAGGCTCCAATAAAGGGAATGGTTCGGGGTTCTCCGTCTCCGACCATACGCGTCTGGCACGCCTACGGGTCCAAAGAGCAATGCGAGCAGGACCGGGACTTTCTGCAGCGCGACCCAATCATCGGCCCACAAATGAAGTCGGCGAAATGCGTTCCTTCCACGCAGGCGCGCTGAGCGGTTATGCGTCAGGATCTTGGACCTAACTGCGCTTGATGTTCCGCGCCGTCAGCTAGGCCATAAGCCGCAGCGACGAGTCGTTAAAATTGTCTTTCTTGAATGGTCGCCGCCGCACAGCCCGCTCTTCTCGGTGTCGATAGTCTCGGTGGCGGCATCGTCTTCAGTGCCATAGAAGGCTATGAAACCGCGCACCGAAATTGCCGCGGTGAATTTCCAGGGTGCGGCTGGTATCAGGAGAGCGAGAAAGCGGTAAATCGGAGTCTGTTTGCTTGCGCCTCGCCACCGCTATTTGGCCGAGCGCGAACTCCAAATCCACCCGGCGTGGGCTTTGTCGCATTTTTACCGCACGTGTCGCAGACGCAGTAGTATTATGTCTGACCGTGCCTAGTCTGGCAGCGCATAGGTGTCCTGCAATCTTGGCAGTTGAGTCCTTGCCGTCCCCCAGCAGGCCACTCTGGTTCTGCGTGGTCCAGTGAGATAAGCGAGAATTTTTCGCTCACGTGCTTCGTTCCGTCGGACCCGGTACACATTGCCTTGTTCGCGGGCGTATCTCCTCAATGGTCATCCTTGGTCCTCCGCTTTTTTAGCACCACGACGTCCCCGATCTTGACATCTGCTTGTTCTCCCCTTTTTCGCTCAGCTATTCTCTTGCGTTCTGCCCTCACACAATCGGAACTGACTCGTTCGGACTTGGACGCCATCAGTTCCGTTGACCGCGAAAAGCAGAGTTCGGGTGCTCATCTCGTGCTTTACCTGACCGCCATTCAGATGCGCTTTGTCCAAACCGGTTCCTGAACCAGCGCGAAAATGCGCTCAGCCCCGAGAACCCGAGCATGCCTGCTATTTCGTTCAGCGGACGCCGACTGTGCTCCACAGAACTAGTGACCATATCTCTGCGAACGCCATCCAGAATTGAGGAATATGATCGTCCTTCAGTGGCCAGGCGCCGGTTAATCGTCCGGCGATCAACTCCCAGATGTTTTGCAACTCTTTCCGCTGAGCAGCTCCCTGACTTGAGCATCACCCACATGAGTTCGCGTACGGTTTCGCTTACTTCCGCGCGGGCAGAAGGCAGAATGGAGTCAAAATACTCTTTCAAATACCGCGCCATGGCGGGGTCGGACGTAGGTATCGATTTCTCGAGATCGGCGGCTCTGCAGACAATTCCATCGTAATCCCAGGCAAATCGCACCCGCGTACCAAAGAAATGCCGGTGGATTTCCGGATGTGTCGGAGCGTCGTGCATAAAGCAGACTTCTTCGGGCCGCCAGGCCTCACCGAGGAATGTCTTGATGATTCGATAGAACATGGCGACAGCCAGTTCCACAGCTTGATGGGTGCGCACTCTCTTGCCCGAAAGCATCCCGCTAATCGTTACCACGCGCTCTTTTTGACCGAGACGGGGACACAGCGCGTCGGAGTGCAAACCGATGTATTGAATCAGCACCTCGATTGCCTTGCGCACGGTTGGCTGCTCTCGAACGATCAACGCCAGCGGTCCCAGGTTCGACAATCCACGCCGTTGTGCAAGCCGCAGCGCGAAATCCTCTACTCGGGCGGCTGACGCCGAGGCTTCCAGGAGTTCCGCGACCGTGTCTGCTGAAATTCTGAGATCCGGACTTCGCAAGGAGGAGCGAGGCAGTCCAATCCTTTCCAGCATCTTGTAGGGGTCAAGTCCGACGGATCGGGCAACCTCCACATAGTCGACCAGGCTGGCGCTGCGGATAGTCGGCCCCACGAAGCCCCCCCTTGCCCCAGGATGCTAAACCACTGCCCCGCAATGTCAAATTAAATCAGAGTCCGTCCACGTCTAGATAGCAGAACCAACGAAGAAGTGAGCCGAGCTGTCACAAAGGTAGACTGAAAAAAGTATGAAAATCCACCGAATCCTTGGGGTATTGGCACGGCAGCCACAACTGCGACGCCCTTGAGCCCACCTTCATCTCGCAGAGGCCATCACTGCGGCTGGGTGCGGCATCTGATCGCGAACCCTAGGGCGGCTGAACAGCGACGATGGTTCGAGAGTTCAAACTGAAATAACCCCCGACCGGCGGGGTAAGCGCCGGCAAATGCAAAATTCCCATCGGAGGAACAATGAACCAACCCACTAACTTGATAACCGCAGCCTTCGTCGCCTCAGCGTTGCTGCTAAGCTCCTGCGCAAGCATTTTTCAAGGCACTCGCGAAGAGATTATGGTGAGCAGTGATGCGCCGAACGCGCGCGTCTCGCTCAACGATGGCATGAGCGGACCCGCACCGTACACCGCCAAAGTCCCGCGCAATGAGGACTTGACGATCAACGTATCGGCTCCGGGCTATCAGAGTGAGACCATCAGTGATGTAAGTCATGGGTCAATCGGATACGGCATCGCGGACATTTTCCTCTGCGGCCTCATCGGCCTTGGAATCGATGCTATCGATGGCGCTCTGTACTCGCACGACCAGACGATGGTCGCCGCGCATCTGGAGCCGATCGCCCCAGCCGCAGCATCCGCCTCTGCAGCGCCGGTTGCAGAGCCAGTGGTCAAGGCTGTTCGATGATGAAGGCAACTTGGGTCGCCATCGTTGTCTACGACGATTCTTTGTTGTGGATGCATGTCCGTGAAAGTCACGGTCCTGATTGGCATGAGTTGTCGAACCCAGAGTCGTGCATTTCTATTCTGGGGCAACGCGGAGACTACTTGTCGCGACGTGAACGGAAACCTCATCAATTCGTCATCGGTGTCGGTTAGGCAATTATAGACCCAAAGAGTGTAGCTAACGCCGGCTTCCTCGAATCCCACTGGAGGGAACGTGAAAGAGAAAGGTAAAGAAAGACCTTGAATCTGATGGTTCGTCAAACGCTCGCGTGTGGGCACTTTGTCATGGCTAAGGTCGTGTACGGAGTGGCGTGGCGCGGATTGATTTCTCGGGAAGTGTAGGTCGTGAATCGGGTCGCAGGTTCTTTCTTCTGGAGCGTTGCTCGCTCTTTGAGTCGGTCGTTGGCCGGAGTGCCAGTACACGAAACAATTCGCCAACCGCGCCATCAACCCTGATGTGCTCGCCAGTCGCGAGCAACCCACCGACTTAAGTGCGATCCTGGGAACCAAGGATCACGCATCATTTCCCTCGATCGTAAACGCGAGGGCGATTCAATTCCCGCCTACACCAAAAGTCCTTGATTTGATTCAATTTTTGCTGGGTCGAACCGGATGCCCTCAAAGGTGGTCGAAAATACTTCATGAGTATCCACCGGATGGCCACCTAGTGAATCATGCTCCTCGGCCCTTCTGATTCATCAATTCGTCGTCGATTAGACCAAGCTCTCGGGGCACTTTGTCAGTATACTCACCCATCAGCGGTCCGCGCCGCAGGGCCGGAAGTGGGTTTACAATTGGATGCCGCAGGAGCCGGGTTTTGAAGACACCAATTTGCGAATTGCTCGAAATTGATTTTCCACTTGTAGCTTTCAGTCATTGCCGGGATGTTGTCGCGGCGGTCAGCCGTGCGGGCGGATTTGGTGTGCTCGGCGCGACCGCGTTCACGCCTGATCAACTCGAGTTGGAGCTCAAATGGATTGACGAGCATGTCGACGGCAAGCGTTACGGAATCGACGTACTGATTCCGGAGAACCTTTCGATAAAGCATGAAAAGGGGGTGACCTACGGGATGCTTGAGGAGCGCATTCCCCAAGCCCACCGGGACTTCGCACGCGAGCTGATGCGCAAGCACGAAATCGAGCCCTCGCAAGCGCTCGAAGGAGTGAGGAGGCGCTCGCCCGAAGCGCCCATCTCGATGCAGCAGGAGAATGCGCTGAAACTGTTGGAAGCATCGTTTCGCCATCCGATTGGGTTAATCGCGAACGCGCTGGGAGTGCCGCCGCAGGAAATGATCGACCTCGGACGCAAGCATGGCGTTCCGGTCGCCGCGCTGGTCGGCGCGCCCGAACATGCGGTGCGCCAAGCCCAGGCGGGAGTCGACATTATCGTGGCGCAAGGAGGAGAGGCGGGAGGACATACCGGTCAGGTAGCGACGATAGTGCTGGTGCCCGAGGTGATTCGCGCGATCAAACCGATACGGAAAATTCCGGTATTGGCAGCTGGCGGTATCATGACCGGCAGGCAGATGGCCGCGTGCATCGCAATGGGCGCCGCAGGGGTCTGGACTGGTTCAGTGTGGCTGGCGACCAATGAATCCGAGACCACAGAGATCTTTCGTGAGAAGATGGTCGAGGCGCGATCTCGCGACACTGTGCGCTCGCGATGCCGCACCGGCAAGCCCACGCGCCAGCTTCGTTCCGCTTTCACCGATGCGTGGGAGGGCCCGGACAGTCCTGGAGCGCTGCCGATGCCCCTGCAGAGCCTAGTCAGCGAGCCCACGCTAGCGGCGGCGCAGCTCGCGGCCGAGAAAGGGAACAGGAAAGCGCGCGAACTTGTGACTTACTTCGTCGGACAAGGAGTCGGATTGGTGGACAGCGTGAAGTCCTGCCGGACGGTGGTTCAGGAGTTCATGGAAGAGTTTGCCGAGGCGGTGGCCGACCTCAATGCCGCGGTCGGGGAGTAGTTACACCCTCGGCCATTGGCAATATCCATAAACCGGACTTTGCTATAGTGTACGAAGTATGGCTGCATTGGGACAATGCGAACGCAGAGCTGGACTGGCTCACTAGTGAAACGAGTTTCGATCGGAGCCACAGAAGCACGACGATCACCAGTGAACCCACTTTGGCCGATCTCCAAGCGCCTTGACGCGTTGCACGATTTTGAAGGCCTGACTGCCCTGGTCATGCGCTTCGACCTCATCTTCGAGATTTGCCAGCGCACGGTTGACAGTCTCCTTTTCGAGGCGGAATTTGCCCACCAGGTAGTCTTCGGCGCGTTGAAGATCAGGACCGAGCAGCTCAGCTGCGATTGAATACTCCATTTTGGGAAGTCGAGTGGAATTTTGTGCTGACGCCCACGCAGCCCGTTGCCCGCACCCGCAAGCGCGATTCGAGCGGGCGTCGGCGAGAGAATCTTGAGGACCCTCGACATGGTCGCGAACGGCACGCCGTCGTTGAAAGGGCACGCTAGTTACGAGCGCCGCAGGTAGGACACACCGATGGAAATCAAATGCCGCGCCGAAGTGATCGGATCGATGTTGCGTCCCGATTACCTGAAAAAGGCGCGCAAGCAGTGGACCGCCGGCGAAATCAGCACATGGGAGTTCAAGAAGATCGAGGATCGGGCGGTAGACGAATCGATCATCCTCCAGGAGCGATGCGGGGTAGATGTCATTACCGACGGAGAGATGCGCCGTACACATTTCATCGCGCCACTGACCGACGTGATCACGGGTGTGAGGGAAATCCCGGCATTCAAACGGGTGTGGAAGCTTCCACACGAAAAGAGCCAGCGCGCGGAGCAGACCGAGATCACCGTGCAGTTCGCGGTCGTCGACAAGATCCGCCGCACTCGATCGCTCACCAACGAGGAATTCAGCTATGCGCGCGCCCGCGCGAATAAGCCACTAAAGGTCACCCTGCCGAGCCCGCTGATGATGACGCTCAGGTGGTCGCGCGAGCATTCGCGTGACGCCTATCCCGATCCTTTCGAGATGCTCGCGGACGCGGCTGCGATCGTGCGCGACGAGGCGAGGGAACTTGCCGCGCTCGGCTGCGAGTACATCCAGATCGACGCGCCGGAACTCGGGATGTTGTGCGATCCAGAACGAGCCCGCACCGATTTCGCCGACATCGGAGTCGATCCAGAGCGGCTCCTCAGCGAAGGAATCGACCTGATCAACTCAGTGGCCGAGGTGAAGGGTATCACCTTCGCGCTCCATCTGTGCCGAGGAAATAACAAGGGATACTACGTGGGAGAGGGCGGCTACGATTCTATCGCGCCCAAGGTTTTCCGGCGCGCAACGAAGTTCTCGCGGTTCCTACTCGAATACGATGATTGGCGGTCAGGATCGTTCGAGCCGTTGCGCGCGATTCCGACCGATAAGACGGTGGTACTGGGACTTATCTCGACCAAGCGCGTCGAACTCGAACCTGCCGAAACGGTGGAGAAGCGGGTCGATGAGGCAATTCGCTTCTTCCCACGCGAGCAACTGGCGCTCTCGACCCAGTGCGGCTTTGGAACAGTGTGGGAAGGAAACCCGATTCCCGAATCGACGCAGGAAGCGAAGCTGCGGCTGGTCGCCGACATTGCTCATCGGATTTGGAAATGAGGCATTCCACTCGCACGCCATGAGGATCGCGAACCGGAACGTTGAATTCTTGGCGGGCCTCCCTGTGATGAATTTTGATCCTGGAGGGCTGGCGTTCGGAGCCACCACGCAGCGACGCATATCTTTCTCCGTTGCGGACCTCTCAAACGTTCGAGGTTGGAATCGACTTCAGACCTTGAGCTGTGAGCGTACCAGCTCAGGGAAGTGTGCGCTGGTGAGAATAGGGGAAGGGAGCTGGCGTTACACTAACGAAGTTCTGGCGATTCGCCCAAAAAAAGACCGTCGGGTGCGTTCGAGACACAAGAGAGCATGCAGTACCCCTCAGGGAACTGTGATCTGACATGGTCCGAGTGTCTCTGTGCTAACTCAACAGTTCGGCAACATAAAAGCGGCTGTCTTGGCTTTGAGTTTCCCCAGCGTGCAAGTATTGCAGAATGCGCTTCGCGCTTTTTTTGAAGGAGAGTCGGCAAAGAAGAATTTTCCAGATTGCCGAAGTGGTTAGTCGTGGATTGGCAACAACACAATTGAGCAAGGAAGCGAGAAAGCCGCCAGCGACCGAATTCCGCGAACTCTTAGGGTCAGATTTCGACCATAAGCAAACCCTGAGTTCATGACGACTGACTTTACGGAAAATGGGAAGGTACAATGGCTAGCGTGGGTCGAGTGAAACAAAATCTACACGATGGTTTTCCGTGGCTTTACGAGAATCTTGGTCGAATCTACAGGATGACGCCTTATGGAAAATACCGGAAAGCCAGACAGAGTGCCGAAATCGCCAGGATCAATGATGAACTCCAAAAAGATCTGCAAAAAAAAATTCAGATCAGATTCGAATATGAGTCGAGAATTGTCAGGGAACACCTTGATAATGACTGGACGGTTCGGCACGGTCCATTCTGTGGAATGAAACTCACCCCCGTTTTGCCAAACAGTTTTCTGTCACCCAAGGTGATAGGTTCTTATGAAAGTCCGATTCATCAGTGGGTTAACGACGCAATCGCTTACGACTATGACAGAATTCTAGATATTGGATGTGCGGAAGGCTATTACGCGGTCGGCTTTGCTCTCAAATCTCTCAATACGACGATTTACGCATATGACATTGACGAACGGTCACAAAAGAACACCGCGGCGCTCGCGGCGCTAAACGGAGTCGTTGAAAAGGTCCAGGTTCGAGGTCTGTGCACGTTCGACGAGTTCAACCGCGAGATATCGAATCGCACACTGATCTTTTGCGACATAGAGGGCAGTGAATTTGATCTGTTGCTCCCTGATCTCGCATCAACGCTGCTTCGCGCGGATCTGATCGTGGAAACGCATGAAGATTACCGCCCTGGGACAATAGAAGCTCTGGTCTCCCGCTTTCTGCCCTCTCACCGCATCGAGATAGTGTATCATTGCGCCAAAAATGCAGCAGAGTTTCCGGTTCTAAAGACGGTTCCCGCAACAGAGCATGCATTGTTGTTAGATGAAGGGCGGCCGCGTACTCAATGCTGGATGCGCCTCTTGGCGAAGCGACCAGAAGCAATTGAGCCATTAGCCGAATGGGGCTGGGTGAACGAGATACCGATTGAGAATTCTTCGCTGGCGCGCTGACCAGACCCGGATCAGCAGGTCATCAAGCTGTCTAAGGGCGCGTTTGGAAGCCTGCTTCCGGTTCCTGTTACGGACACTGGGTGAAACTGTAACGTGTGCCGTTGCCACAAAGGCGCGGCTCATTCAGAATTGCCAGAATCGCGCCTTCCCCTCCTCTAGATTCAATCACCGATTATCACGAGCAGCCTTTTGGAGGTTCCCCCCGGCTGCTCAAAAGCGTGTCTGCGCCACGGGATTGCCAATCCTGTGTTCGCCTGCAGACCGACAGGAAATAAGGTGATATCGACGACGTAAAAGCTCGCCAGCCGAGATCTCGCCGCGAGTCGTTCGTTCCCATTGCTCCGCCGACTTCCTCACAGCGGGTGACTTTCCAACGGAACGACCTGCGTCAAGATTCGCCATAAATGGATTTTCCGCCGCGAGGCGTAGAAGCTGCCGGGTGCGCCAGTGATCTGGTGCCCGAAGCAAGGTCTCTACCGAACCAGCAAAGGCCGCGGCTTCATTACCTCCGATCGCTGATTCGTCCACGAGCCGCGCGGACCGGCATATGCAGGTACCTATAGTGCGACAGCCATCGCAAGAAAGATGGTTTCTGCGAGCGTAACACGGAGGTGTCGTTCACCTGGCACAGGGTCGACAGATGGTTGTCCTATTCGGCGCACATTCCCTGGTCGCGGAAGTACCGCGCCTGGGCCCGGGTTATCGGACCTCGCGTCAGGGTCGCATAGATTACGGACCTGTGCTGTCGGTTGACTTCGCACCACACGACCGCAGCGATTTCTCCATCGGGCATCACGATCGACTCAGAGCGCCTATCAGTCGCTTGCGCCGAAGAACCCGGAGCCGTCGCATGCCATTCCATAGACGGGTCGGTCCAATGCTCGGGTTCCTTGGCTCCGGGTTCCATGGCTCCGATGGAGCCCGTGTCACAGACCATCGCGCCCGTTCCCGACGGGCCGCTGGGGGTACAGTTAGTAGAAGCGGAGACCGCCGTCGAACAAGCCGCGAGGCTAATTTGCTGAGCACTTTCGGCTGTGATCTTGCAGTCGGGATTGTTGTTAGGATCTGTCTTCGCCGAAGCACACGACCACACGAGGAGTGCCACCAGCGCAAGGAGTGTCGCCCGTCTCATTACGACTCACCTCTATTTCACGTCACAGGTCGTAGGTAGTGGTGAACCCTCGGAAAGAAGGGGCAACCCGGAACCACGTACGGGTGTCGTAGATCGGCACGTATGGCATTGAGGTCCAACGAGAGGCTCGACCGTGATCCACTTCCTTCCTTGAAATCGCCGGGAATCCAAAACGCTTCCACTTGATTGTGTGCGGTCTTGAGAAAGTCCCGGA
>Ga0126378_10003211_pt1 | contig 12334 bp, 9 predicted proteins | sample PanSoiMetPlot_23_FD_92587 | JGI IMG/M metagenome (GOLD analysis project Ga0126378, IMG submission 92587) | Tropical forest soil microbial communities from Panama - MetaG Plot_23 | ecosystem: Environmental > Terrestrial > Soil > Tropical forest > Bulk soil | place: Panama | collected 2016-02-17
GGGACCCAACATCTCCCGGGTTCGTGCCGCAGGCTGCGCGACGAAGCCCCGCGCCTGCTCCGGGATCGACCGCTCATCGGCGAGGACTTCGTCGGTGTTGCCCAGCACGCTCGGCCAGCCGAGCTCACGTATCCGATCGACCACTTCGCTGGGATGGGGGCCTCCGAGCGCCAGATCACCGCCCTGAACGACCATGGCGGGGCCAACATGGTCAAGGTCGGCGAGGACTGCCTCCAGAGCGGCCATGTTGCCGTGGATGTCGGAGACGACTGCGATCCGCATCGCGGACACGCTACCGGAAGCGCGTCAATCTGTCGCAACAACAGGCGTGGCGGGTAGGCCCGGCTCTGCCGGGCCGATTGAGTTGTGCCCACAGGCTGCCCGACGCTGCCCGTCATTCACCACCGGTGGGAAAAGCGACAGACCTTCCGGGCCAGCACGGAGGGGGTCTGGAGGGGGAGGCCTGACTCCCCCTGCTATCCGATCGTCTCGGAAAGGAACCAGGTTCGCCGTTCAGTGTCGTCGATGAAGTTCTCGAGGATGCTGGTGCTGGCGACATCGCCGGCATCCGCGCACACCCGGTGGGCGCTTCGCAGACGCTCTCCGAAGTCGTGGTTGTCAGTCATCAGGATGCGCAGCATCTCGACCGGCTCGACGAACGGGCGATCATCGTCGTGCACCCGCTGCAAACGGGAGATCTCGCCGATGGAATGGATCGTCGTCTGGCCGAGCTTGCGACATCGCTCGGCGAGCACGTCCGTCATGTCGAGGACCTGCTCTGCGTGTCTGTCAAGGAGACGATGGTAATCGCGGAAATGCGGACCGGACACGTGCCAGTGGAAGTTCTTGGTCTTGACATAGAGGGCGAATGCGTCCGCGACCAGCGGGTTGAGAGCGGCCGCCACCGAGCGGCGACCCTCCATGTCAAGGTCACTGGGGACGGCGAGCTGCTTCGGCACGGCCGCGACCCTGACCGTTGAACCCATGTGTTTCATCCAGTAAGCCTCCAGACAGGAACTGGCAGGCGCGCAATGCGTCCCCAAATCCCATTCCCGGGATTGCGACTCTCAGTTTGAGGAGAACGCCGCACGGTGACGCCTGCCCATCACCAGGCGGGTAGCACTTGTATTTGGTGGACGGAACATCGCAGCCGGCGAACAAGGGACTCCATCAAAAGGACGCCTAAATCCTCTTCCCTTGTTCAGCGGCCTCCAGGGGTTGTCTGAGTCACCATCGACGTATCGAACAGATAGCCACTCCGGTTCTCATGGCGGTCGACGATGAAGAGAACAGTCGATTAGCCGTAGATCGCGAGCTGCGCCACCGATACGAGCCCGATTACGAGGTGATCACGACGGGCGGCGCAGAAGCGGGGCTCGAGCTTCTCGGCAATCTGGCCGGGGCAGGGCGTGAAGTCATCGTGGTCCTGGCCGACCAGTGCATGCCGGGAATGACCGGGACCGAGTTCTTGACCCGGGCGCGCAACATCTTTCCGGCTTCCAAACGCTTCCTGCTGGTTTCATGGGGGGACCGAACGAGCCTGGAGGCGATCCAGCAGGCTTTGTGCCTCGGTCAGATCGACGACTGCCTCCTGAAGCCGGCTCGGGCTCGTGACGAGCAGTTCCACGGGGCCATCGCGCATTACCTGGAAGGATGGGCACGGTCGCACGGGGGTGGCTTCGACGTCGTCAAGGTGGTGGGCGATGAAGTCGGGCTTCGATCTCGCGAGCTCTGTGACACGCTCGCCCGAAACGGTGTGCGGTTCGGCTTTCATGCTGCCGGCTCACCGGCCGGGCGGGCGCTGTTGGAGCAAGCGGGGGCGCTGTCTGCAGCGCTCCCAGTAGTCATCGTGTTCAACGGCCAGATCCTGGAGAACCCGACCAACTCGAGGGTGGCCGAGGCGCTCGGCGTCGACACACATCCCAAGGCTGTCCTCTATGACATCGCGGTGATCGGGGCCGGACCGGCGGGCCTGTCGGCGGCAGTCTACGGGGCTTCAGAGGGGTTCGCCACCGCTGTGTGTGAGCCGGAGGCGTTCGGAGGCCAGGCCAGCGCCAGTTCGAACATCCGCAACTACCCCGGGTTCCCACACGGGATCAGCGGCGCCGAGCTCGCCTTCCGTACTTTCCATCAGGCGCAGTATCTGGGCGTTGACTTCATCTACGGGAATCGGGCGACAGGGCTGCGGCCATGCGGCGACATGCGCGTGGTCACTCTTGCGAACAGGAGCGAGCTGCGCTCGCGCACCGTCATCATCGCGACCGGCTGCTCGTACAGGCGGCTGGGGATTCCGACCCTCGAATCGCTCGTCGGGGCAGGGGTGTTCTACTGGTCGGCCCTATGGGAGGCGCGGGCGATGAGGGATCGCGACGTCTTTGTGGTCGGCGGTGCCAACTCGGCTGGGCAGACGGCGGTGCACCTGGCCAGCTGCGGGGCCCGCGTCACCATCCTCTCCCGCCGCCCATCGTTCGCGCAGACCATGTCCGCCTACCTGATCGACGAGATCGAGAACTCACCCGCCATCAGGGTCCAGCACGGGGTAGAGGTAATCGGCGGTGGCGGATGTGGGTGCCTGGAGTCCCTGACCTTGAGGGATCGCCGTTCGGGCCGCGAGGAGACCGTTCCCGCCCAGGCGCTGTTTGTACTGATCGGCGTGGAGCCGCGCACGGACTGGCTGCCTGCGAACATCGAACGTGACCGCTCGGGGTTTGTGCTGGCGGGTGCTGACCTCAACCCCACCAGATGGCCACTCGCCCGTCGTCAACTTTCCCTGGAGACCAGCCTGCCCTCCGTGTTCGCCATCGGTGACGTTCGGCATGGATCGGTCAAGCGGCTTGCGACAGCTGTCGGCGAGGGCGCGAGCGTGATTCGACTGGTCCACCAATGCCTGGGCGCTGATTGAAGCGGCCCGCACCCGAGACGCCGTCTGGCTTTAGCGGGTAGAGGTTCGCGCCTCCAGGGGCTCCCCGCGGCGCTCGAGCCTGTGACGATCCCAGTGCGCGAGAGTGGCAGCCGCCTCGTAGCTGCTCTCGAAGAAGTCACTGATCGCGCGCTCCGGGAAGTCGGCACGCCGCACGTCTTCATAAAGGAGGATGAACTCTCCCAACTTCTCGTGGTACCGGGCCTCGCCTGGCCGCACAGGCGCCTCCTTGAAGCCGGCCGGCTCGGGATAGATGTAGGAGTAGAAAGCCGGTTCCCCCAGCGTTAGGCCTGACGCCGCAGCGTTGCCGGGCCAGAAGCCGCAGGCCGTGTTCTCCTGGTCTTCCGCCAGCTGCACGAATCGTGGTACGCCCTGGGGAGGCGCGGCTGCACGACCGGAAAAGCGCGTCTCCGTGAGGTCGAACGAGCCCCAGAAGAACTGGATCGGACTGCTCTTTCCCACAAACGAAGAGCGGAATTGCTCCATGATCGTGGCGGTCCGAGTCAGGATGCGCCACCAGCGATGCACGTAGTCGGGATCGTAGGAGCCGTGCTCGTGATCCGCCTCAAACGGGATCGGATTGGGGACCTCCACGGGAAGTGTGTTGATGCGAACCTCGATGCCGAGAGCACCCAGCGCACTCATGAAGTGGTGATAGAAATCAGATACCGACCGCGGCATCAGGGCGAGCGCCTTGCACCTACCGTCACTGGTGCGCAAGACGAGGTTGTGATCGACGAAGTCGAACTCAGCCTCGAAGACGCCATCGCCTGACGGAATCGGTCCGGTTGCAAGGCCGCGAGCCGTGGGTTGAAACGCTACCTGCCACCACTGATTCTGGAAAGGCGACAGCGTGAGCTTCACCTTGCCGACGATCTGCACCCACATGTGCAAGGTGTCACAGGTGTCGCTCCACGCCTCCAGCGGCAGCGCCTGCCATCGCTCCTGGAGACGCCCGTGCTGGTTTGCACCCTGGTTCCGTGCCGTCCGTTCCCTATCCATTGCGGCCCCTCCTGCTGAATCGTGCATCAGAAGCAGGCTAGGGGCTGTACATCACGGACATCGACTGTCTCATTGGGCGCCACCAACTCTGTCCCATGTAGGCCCGCCAAGACAGCCGCGCGGTCGAGGAGGCCGCGAATTCACTTCGCAGCACAAAGCAGCTTGTACGAATGCCATCCAAACGGAGGGCCGGAAACCTCCCCATTCGTCAGTCGTCCCCGCCCCGCAAAGAAGGTAGCGTAGCCATGTGGCGTGCCGCAGCCTTGGAGCCCAGGTCGCCGGAACCCCACGGTCGGGAGCCGCTTCGATGACCGTAGACGCAATCGTCGACGGTACAGCTGTTGACTGGGGCACGCTCGACCCTGTGGACCTCGGACTTGGCATGCTCGCTGATCTCGTCAGAGCTTCCGCCGACGGCATCCTCTTCATGGCCACCGATCGTCGCTACGTCTACGCCAACCCGGCGGCCTGCAAGCTCATCGGGTACCGCATGGAAGCACTTGTGGGTCGCGATTTCCTCGATGACGTCCCCGAGTGCAATCGACCATCTACGCTGGCATATTTCGACAGGGCTCGCAGGGGAAAGGTCGACCGCGTACCGTTCGTGTTCTCCAGGTCGGACGGATCCGAGCTGCACGTTGAAGGCACGACAACCATTCTGAAGTGCGGCCGTCACCGGCTCATCGCGGTGGTATTTCAGGACATAAGCGAGCGCCTTACGCAGGAGAGGAAGGCGGCCGCCCTTGCTCAGGCAACGGCCAGTGTCGCCATCAGCGACTCCATCGACGCGACCGTTCAGTCGCTCGCCGACTGTGCCCTCTATGGCACAAAGGCGCTCGGCGCCTATGTAACGTTCGGGGATGAGGACGACCTCGCCATCTGGATCGGCGCTGCCGGCTTGCCGGATGGTTTTCGAGACGCCATTCGCCGCTTTGGTGCGGCCCCGGCGTTCGTAGCCTGTCAGAAGAACTCGACGGATCAACGAGTCGTCGTCTACACAGACGCCCGACGCCAGCTGGAGAGCAGGCTGAGAACAGCACCCGTAACCGAGATTCTCGGGTCGCTCCCCTGGCGGCCGGCCGTATTCGCGCCTTTGACCTATCGCGGTGCAATCGTCGGATTGCTTGGCGCCCTCTATCGCGATGGCGATCTCCCGTCCGAAGCCGAAACGACCTTCCTGGCATCGCTGGCGGACCAGGCGGCCATCGCTGCGGCCAATGCCAGGCTGATGGCTGTCACACAGGAGAAAGTCGCCCTCGAGGAAAGGCAGAGACTTGCGCGGGAGCTTCACGATTCGCTTTCTCAGGCGTTCTTCGGGATCGAGCTCGGAGCGACGCAGGCACGCGAGCTGGTCGAACGCGACCCTGCCGGAGTTGCCCAGCGGATCGACTACGTTCTGCAGCTAGCCGAAGCGGGCCAGGCCGAAATGCGGGCGTTGATTCTCGAGATGCGGCCCGAGCTGCTTGAGGCGGAGGGCCTCGCCGCGGCGCTCGACAAGCAGGTCCTGGCGCTCCAGGCCCGCCACAGCATCGCTGCAAGGACCGTCGCCGCTGGAGAGCCTGCGTCGCCCTTCAAGGTCAAAGAGGCTCTGTACCGGATCGCACAGGAGGCGCTACAGAACACAGTCAAGCACGCACACGCCCAGCGGATCGAGGTCTATCTGGAGGCGCCTAACGGCGCGGTCGTCCTGAAGATCGTGGATGACGGGATCGGCTTCGACCCCGAAGGGACGTTTCCCGGACACCTGGGCCTGCACTCGATGCGTGAGCGGGCTCTCGGGGTCGGGGGCTCGCTAGAGGTTCTGAGCAACCCCGGCAAGGGCACTCGGATCGTGGCCACAGTGCCCTTGCCATATGAAGTAAGCGCGGCATCGAACTGAGCGGCTGGAGGCAGCGTCAGTCCCCGACAGTTCGCGGGCCGGCGGGGCCGCCGTCAAGAGGGACATCGAGTGCAGCCTCGGCGTCTCGCCGCATGCGGGACGACAGCGGTGGGGTTCGCTTCTCGAGTGCGAACCTGTAGTCCTGGGCGGCATCGTCGCGGCGGCCAATGGATTCGTACGCGCGAGCTCGGTTGTAGTACGTCCACGCGTTCTCGGGCGCGATGCCCAGGCTGGCCTGAAACTCCGTCAGCGCGAGCGAGTGGTCACCAAGCCCGGCGTAAGCCAGTCCTCGTGCGCCCAGCGCTTGCGACCTCAGGATCTCATTCCCAGCTGCCAGGTTCAGCGCGCGGCCCAGATCGTCGAGCGCTTGCTGAAACCTTCCCACCTCGGCAAGCAACTGGCCTCTGGCTGAGAGCGCATTCGCCTCGGCCTGCACGTTTCCGACCGCTCGCCACATTGCGATTGCCTCGCGATATGTGGCAGCGGCGGTTTCCAAATCCCCGCCCTGATCCTGCAGCTGTGCGGTGCGGACGAGGAGCTCGGCTTCGTCGTGCGCGTTGCCCAGCGCTCGGTAGATCCACCGAGCCTGCCTCAGGAACCTGAACGCGTCCTCACGCTGCCCTGCAGCCTCGCAAACCATCGCCAGATTGGAAAGCGCGACGGCCTGTCCGTCGCGATCCTTCACATCCTGAAAGCCCTCGAGAGCGCGAAGGAGCAGGTCATGGCTGCGGTCGAAGTCGCCCTGCCGAACCCAGAGCAGCGCCAGCTGGGTGAGCGTGGCCGCCTCGTCACGACGGCGACCGCTCTGGCGATAGTGGTCCGCCGCCGCCTGCAGCAGCTCCAGCGATGTCTCCACATCGCTCTCGGCCTGGAGCGTCGCCATGATGACCTCGGCCTCAGCAAGGTTGGGCAGGTCGTCCTGTGAGCGGTACTGCGAGATCACCTTTTCCAGCAGCACGGCAGCGCCGGCAGAGTCGCCGGACTGGTTGATGATCATCGCCTTGTTGACCGTGGCGCGAGCCACCTCAGGCTCGTCTGCCAGCTGCTGATAGACCGTCACCGCTTCGTCACATAGCTGCAGTGCCCGAGCGAACTGCTGCATGGCCGCAAACACCTGTGCCAGCCTTCCCAGGGCGGTTGCCTGGCCGTAGGGGTCGTCTCCCTCCTCGTAAAGCTGCAGCGCCTCCTGGGTGAAACGGAGCGCCTGCTCCGTCTGGCCGGTACGAAGCGCCTCATCAGCACTTGACAGGGCCTGATTCGCGCGCTGGCTGGCGTCGGGCTCCTCCCGCCCGGCCCGGCTCCTGGTCTCGAACTCGCTGTTCGACGCCTCCAGCGCTTCGATGAAGCGGTCGTGAGTCAGCTCATACCAACGAGCACGCGCCCGATACTCCGCACGGATGAGGTGTCTGCCTTCGAACTCATCGATGACCGCGTTCGGGACTCCAGCAGTCCTGCGCGGGGTATACAGGACGGTGTTCCTCGTCTTCATCGGGGTCACGAACGAGGTGGCGAACCACTTGCGCAGAGCGCTCTCATCCATTCCGGTGCCCGGCAGCGCAGCCCTGATCGCGTCGTCGTAATAGCGGGAAAGCGCAGCGTCGACGCCTCCATACAGCGCCCGATGGCCTCTAGTGATCTCGATCACGTCGGAAGGCAGTCGCGACCAGAGGCCGCGACAGACGACCTGCAGCTGGACCGGGTCGACGAACTCCCCTGCCACGCTGAGACTCTTGCCGTGGCCTGTGTCCATGCGGAACGTCCTCAGATCGTCAACGAGGTCCTCCGCGACGCCTGCCGCGAAGCGCCGGCCCGCCTGCTCCGCCGGCTTTGTGACCGCTTCGAGAGCGGCTTCGCGGCCGAGCAGTTCGAGCCGGTAGCGGGTGCGCAAGCCACCTGGAAGGATCGGGGTGTATCGGTGAAGTGGCGCCATCTGGTCCTCGCGGATCACGAAGACGATGCGCAGCATCGGATCTGCGTCGAGCGCGTCTCGCACCTGTTCGAAGAAGTAAGGACGCTGCTCCCAGCACTCAGGATGGAGCACCAGCAGCTCCTCGAACTGGTCGAAGATGACCAGCCGGGGCTTCCGGATCTCTTCCTCGTCCAGCGCGGGGGTTCGTCGCGCGAGGTAATCAGTCAGAGTCATGCCCTGCAACTGCTCGGGCGAAGTGAGGTCCGGGGTCGGCCCACCGCGGGTCGACCCGACGAACATGGGGCTGTCCGGCCGGCCCAATCGCTGCCTGTTGCGGCCCATCGAGACCTGACCTGGCGGTGCGCTACCGGCGTCGTCCAACCAGTGGCTCAGAACGTTGAACACGAACACGTTCTGCACCCGGGGGGACACGATATCGTTCGCCGTCGCGCGAAGTCGGGCCGGCGGAAGGATGTCAAAGCGGGGCTGAAGAGCAGCGATCAGGCCGGCGTTGACCATCGACGTCTTGCCTGCGCCTGAAGGTCCGAACAGAAGCAGCGTTTGCTGCGCGACGACGAGCGATGCGGCTTCTCGCACCTCGTGTGCCCTGCCAAAGAAGAGCGCACTCTCCGCATGGTGATATGGCCGAGGCCCTACGTAGGGCTCGGCGACCTCACGGATCTGGCTGGCCATTCGTATAGACCTTCCAGCGTCCGTACAGCTCCTCGGCAAACTGATCAGCGGTACCCCAGTACACGGCCACATTCATGGTCTCGAAGTACTTCTCCATGTAGTCCTGGACAGCCTCGCTGCTCCCGCCGGGCAATACCTGTACTGTGACGCTGACGCGCCGGTTCCCCTGCACAACCTTCTTCATCAGTCCACGATGGATGACGCGGAAGGGCCAGTCGTGCAGCCCGTATCCGATGAATATCAAGGACGCTTCGGCGATGGCCTCCTGAATGGCCGCGGGCACGACTGCGTGAAAGTCTTCGGACAGCCCCAGCAAGAAATCGAAGTAGTCTTCCTCCGTCAGGACCATCGACTCCTTCAGGTCCAGGCACCCGTGGAGATGGAAGACCACTGGTGTCCTGGGCTGAGGCTGAAAGCCGGCACCCTGCGCGAATATCGAGGGGCGTTTTCTGCGAACGGTATCGTTCCAGGCACAGGTCTCGCGCCGGGGAGCCTTTCCTTTTCTCCGAAGCGCCTCCATCAGGAAGTCGTCGTAGTTCGTGGTGATGTAGATCGGCAGTGGGAATTCGGCAAAGACCTTGTGGGGCTCACCGTTGCGGCTGAAGTCCGGATAGCCAAGTTCGCTCAGCCGCTTCGCGACCTCATCTTTGGAAAACATGCCTTCCCGATAGGAGACCGCCAGGAATTGCGTGACGCGGATCAGATCCTCGGCGTCATCCAGAGGGTAGTGATACTCAGTGGCGAGCTGTCTCGCAAGCTCCGGGCCGCGGGGAAGCGTCCCATGGCTGGCTCCGGCTCCAAAGAAGGGCGTGCACTTACCCTCATGCAGCCTCCTCAGGAGGATCTGCCAGTCCTGCTCCCGAATCGTCGCCACAGCCCTGCCTTCTCCTCCTCCGCCACCGGGCAGCCCGCCATCCCTGGTACATCATCGCACGCCCCTTTGGCCTGTCAATGCCTCGGGCCCCCTGCGTGCAGCCTCATGGCTTCGGGCACGCGCGCTGGAGGTGCCAACCCGCTCGACCAGAGTGCCCGGCCAGGCGCGGGTGGGAGGGTCCACTTTCTTGACGGGGTGGCGGCGCCGGCCGACAATCCAGAGGCCGACTGGTAGGAACGGACGGGGGTGGTGCGATGAGGAGCAACGAGGCCTTTAGAGAGCTGTTCGCCGCGACGCGGCGCTATGGGTGGAGAAGCTGGGTTACAGGCGTAACGATCGCCGCCACGGTCGCCGCGTTCCTTTCGGCAGCCGGCGTCACGATGAAGCTGTGGTTCTACATCGCCCTCGCCGCGGCGGGAAGTGGCGTCAGCTTCGCTGTGTTTGCGCTCGGTCAGCCGCGGTACCGCTTCAAAGTGCTTACGCTCGGCATGAAGGTGCTCCACGAGGGAGGGGAGAGTGGCCCAGCGGGCGGCCTGCACCTGGTGGGCGACGGTCCTCATCCGGCACTGGCACCGGTGGCGCTCGGTCGAGCCATAGATTCCGCGTACGAAGCCGGGTTCCGCCGTCTGCTCGTCGACGCCGATCCCTGGATCGCCGTGATACCCAGCAGTCCTCGCGACGTGTCGAAGCCTCACGAGCTCGTGTACCGGATGTTCGCGAAAGGGCAGGTGCGTACACAGATCCGATTCCAAGCCGGCGAGTTCGGTATCCCGGTCGACACGTACACATTCGAGCGGGAGCTGTCGGAGGGCACCCACGACGCCGATCACATGCTGGCTGTCAAAGACCTCATCTACCTGCCCCACCTGTACAGGGCGATCTATCCCGAGCCTCTCGACATGAACGTGGCAGAGCCGTTCATATGGCCCGAGCACTGCGTGGACCCGCCGCTGCTGGCAACGCGAAACGTAGTGCTGGTCGGAGGTGGCGACACCAACTTCTGGCATGGCGCTGTCTTCGAAGCGGTCTGGCGAAAATTCGCGGAGCCACCGAGCACCATCCCCCTCGCCATGCATTTCCGCCACCCCACTGCGAGCGGCGGGCGCTACGACTCGCGGGGCCTGAACGTAAGCCTGGCCGGTGAGCTGCCGGGAGCTGGTCGCGGAGAGCGGGTGCTGGACGAGCGCGTGTTTCCGACCTACGCGATGATCCTCGGCTGCGACAACCCCTTCTCGACCCGGACACCACCCCACCGCTGTGTGTTCGTCGCCGGCACGCGCAGCCTGGGCACCGGGGGCGCGGTTCTCGCCCTGGCCGCGGTGGCCGCGAACATCAGGCACCAGCCCGGCACCGACTACTGGAGCCTGGTGTCAAGCGTTGACGAGAAAGTACGGGCGGGGGTGAGCGCCTTGCTGTGTCGGGTGACGCGCGTCCAGGTCGCGTGGAGACGGATCGAAGGGCACCTGCATCGGCGGGAGCAGCGATCGATTCCAACAGACCGCCCAGATCCCTTCTACAGCGACTCAGCCGTTCCTGCGGAGGTGGAGTTTCTGGACAATCGCGCCGAGCCCTCGGTGTGGAGGGCTCTGGTCAGCAACGTCAGCGCCCGAGGATGAGAGCACGGTATGTAAACCCGAGCTGGCGATCCTATGCGCTGCGCGAGACCACCTTTACCCCATCGTCAGCCCGGCCAGGGCAACGTAACCTGGTTCCCCCCGACCGCAGGCACGCCCAACGCCCATCGACCGGCGAGCGCCTGTCCTCTTTGATAGGCGAGTTGCATGTGTGGGCTCGCGTTGCAGCCGGCGCGGTGGCCGAACTGCCGGCAGGCCTGGCCAGCGCCCAGCGGGCTGCGTGAGGCTGCCCGCTCAGTACTCGATCAGTTATTTGACCGATTTCGGCGCCGGCTCCGCTACCTACGCTTACTGGCATGCCAGAGGAACTTCCGCTACAGCCAGTCGAGGTCATACTGTTCACCGGCGCGTATTCGCGCAGCATCTTTGATTTCGTGGTCGGGGTGCTTCGATGCGGCAATCGGGTGAACGGCTACGCATTCACCCTGGTAACCGATCAGTCCCCGCCTTTCAGGCTGAGCTGAGACGATGACCATGATGGCGACAGGCTCGAGGATGAATGCGGTTGTCTGCGAAGGGCCTGGCTCACCGGATGTTCTCAACATGGGGGAAATCGACAAGCCAGCCGTCCCCGACGATGGCGTTCTGGTACGGGTGCACGCGGCTTCCGCAAATCCGGTTGACCTGTTCCCGCTGTCGCGCATGGGGTACATCTCCCGGTTGATGAGGCCCCAGGTCCTTGGCACCGACTTCGCGGGCACGGTGGCGTCTGTGGGTAAGAGCGTCACGCAGTTTCATCCGGGCGATGAAGTATTTGGCGGAGCACCCGGCGCGTTTGCCGAGTACCTGTGTGTGGGCGAGAAAGGCCCACTGGCCCGGAAGCCGGCCAACCTGACGTTCGAGCAGGCCGCGGCCGTGCCTGTGGCAGCAATCACGGCCCTCCAGGCCCTTCGCAACCACGGGCGGATTCAGCGAGGGCAGAAGGTCTTGATCAACGGGGCGTCTGGGGGCGTGGGGACGTTTGGAGTGCAGATCGCCAGGTCGTTCGGGGCGGAAGTGACCGCGATCTGCAGCACTCGGAACGTGGACATGGTCCGGTCGATCGGCGCCGACACGGTCATCGACTACACCAGAGACGACTTCACCAGGAGCGGACAGCGCTACGACTTGATGCTCGACATCGCCGGCAGCCACTCTTTGTCAGAATGCAGGCGCATCTTGAATCCCACGGCCACCTTCGTTGGTGTCGGAGCGGCTGCGCTGCAGCATCTCAAGGGTGGCGTGCGGCGAGCGCTGGGTCATATTGTCCGTACACGCTTCTCGTCAATCGGTGGGAGCCAGAAAGTGGTTGCTTTGTTCATCGCGAAGCTGAACAAGGAGGATCTGACGGTCCTGCGGGAACTCCTCGAGGCCGGGAGAGTGACGCCGGTCATAGACAGACGGTACGAGCTGAGCGGGGTTCCTGAGGCTCTTCACTACCTCA
>Ga0126378_10003214_pt1 | contig 12328 bp, 17 predicted proteins | sample PanSoiMetPlot_23_FD_92587 | JGI IMG/M metagenome (GOLD analysis project Ga0126378, IMG submission 92587) | Tropical forest soil microbial communities from Panama - MetaG Plot_23 | ecosystem: Environmental > Terrestrial > Soil > Tropical forest > Bulk soil | place: Panama | collected 2016-02-17
CCAGATCCTGCCGCCCCAGAGGCGGATGCGGAGGCCGGGGACGTCTCTCCGCGCAACACGCTCAACGACTTGTCCGCCCGCGAGTGGCTGAGCGAGAGCGTCAGCGTCTGGATGCAGAGGGGCCTAGGCGCCGGGCACGCCGACGCTCAGGTAGAGCGCGAGCACCCGGCGCCGTTTTCGTTCACCGACGTCGCCCGGCTGATCCGGATGTTCACCAAGCGCGGCATGACCGTCCTCGATCCTTTCGCCGGAGTGGGCTCAACGCTCAAGGCCTGTGCGCTTGAGCGGCGCAACGGCATTGGCATGGAACTGAACGCCAGATTTGCCGAATTGGCTCAGCAAAGGCTCCGTGACGAGGTGCCACTGCCCATGCGGAGTCAGACTACGCAGGTTATTCGGCCTGGCGATTCACGCATTCTCATACGCGATCTAGCAGCCGATTCTGTCGATTTCATCGTCACCAGCCCGCCGTATTGGGGAATCCTGAACAAGAGACCGGATCATAAAGTGCGCCAGCTGAGAGTCGGCAACGGCCTGGAAACTAGTTACGGTGACGACCCTCGCGACTTCGCGAATATATCGGGGTACAGCGACTTCGTGAACTCCCTCGCCGACTTCTTCGGATCCTGCACTGGCGTTCTCAAGGACCGGGGATACTGCGTACTCATCGTCGGCGATTTCCGGCATGGCTGTCGTTATCATCTATTGCACGCCGACCTGGCGAGAGCAATGGAGGAGCGCGGCTACGTGCTCAAGGCAATGAACGTCCTCTACCAGCGGCACAAGCGCGTCTTTCCGTACGGTTATCCAGCGGCCTACGTGCCCAACGTGCACCACCAGAACATCGTCATCATGCGCAATGAGCGGCGACAAGGATTGCGAAGACACGAGCATGCTGGTAACCGGGCTGAATGAGGTTCACGAGGGCGACTGCATCGAATTGCTTCGATCGCTGCCTGATCGCTGCGCCCAGCTCGTTATAGCCGATCCGCCGTACAACCTCGGCCCGAAATTCGGCGTCACCGCTGAGTGGGTCAATGACCCTGCCTGGCTCGCCTGGTGCGGCGAGTGGCTCAGTGAGTGCCAGCGAATCCTGACCGACGACGGCAACCTGTTCGTGTACGGCATCCACCATTACCTGTGCCTGCTTCACGTCCGGCTCTACGAGATGGGCATGACCTACAGGCGTCAGATCATCTGGCACTACCAGAACGGCTTCGCCCCCTACCGCCGCAACCTCGCCGCGCACTACGAGCCGATTCTCTGGTTCTCGAAACGCCCGGACTCGTATTTCCTCCCGATACGCGAGCCGTACAAGAGCGCGGAGCGCCTGCGACACAAGGTCACCAAGAACGGAAAGGAGTGGGCTCCGCATCCGGAAGGCCGCCTGGCCGGAGACGTATGGTCCTTCCCGACGCTGGCTGGCCGGCGCTTCCGCGACGAGCGGGTCGCCCACCCGGCCCAGAAGCCGCTGGCGCTCACCGACCGCATCGTCGGTCACTTCTCAGCCCCGGGCTCCCTCGTCGTGGTGCCGTTCGCCGGAAGCGGGACCGAGTGCGTGAGCGCGTCGCGGCACGGCAGGGACTTCTGGGCGGCCGAGCTCAATCCGGAATACGTGCGTTTGGCCGAGAGCAGACTGCGAGTTGCGGCGACACCGGCTCCACGGTCTCACCCGACTACGATCGTTGTCTGAACGCGTGCCGAGAAGCTGAGATGAGTGCTGCGTCAATCAGCGAGCGCGCGGTCAGGCACGTGGCGGCCTTCAACGACGCCGTCCGATCGGGCGCGTGGGCTGACTTCGCCGGGCGTTTTACGCCCGACGCGACAATGCGTTTCGTCGGCGTACCGGTCGAGCCTTTTGCCGGGCGCGACGCGATCGCAGCTGCCTACGCCTCCCAGCCACCCTCGGACACGCTCACGGTTACCCGCGGTGTTTCGTTGGGCGACGTCGACGAATTGTGGTTCACCTGGGACAGCAGCGGCACCACCGGCACGATGAGCTTGCGATGGAGCGGCGAGCTCATCGCTGAGCTCACGGTTACCTTCAGCTGAGCCATGCCCGCTGACCCTGATCTTGCGGCGATGGCCAGGTATTACGATCGCGGCCTTGAGCAGGCGCGGCTCGCCGAGCCGAATGGAGTGCTCGAGTTCGAGCGGACCAAAGAGATCATCCTGCGTCACTTGCCGCCGCCAGGATCCGTCGTGGCGGACGTCGGCGGCGGTCCCGGCCGTTACGCGCTGTGGCTGGAGCGGCTTGGCCACCAGGTCGTGCATCGTGACCTGATGCCGCTGCACGTCAAGCAGCTCCTGCGGGACGCGGGCGGTAGCCAGCGGATCCAGTCGGCGGTGGGGGACGCCCGCCAGCTTGACCTGGCGAGCGCCAGCGCGGATGCGGTGCTCCTGCTCGGCCCGCTGTATCACCTTGAACGCCGGCGCGACCGGCTGCGCGCGCTGGCCGAAGCGCTCCGCGTGGTACGCCCCGGCGGGCCTGTCTTCGTGGCGGCAATCTCTCGCTGGGCCCCGCGAGTTGACGGCATCCTCAGGGAGCGGATTTACGAGGCGATTCCCGGGATCGAGGCGGAGCTGCGCCAGATCGAGCGGACTGGCCGGCTACCGCCGCTCGGCCCGGCAATGTTCTGCGGTTACACGCACCGGCCTGGTCAGTTCCGCGCAGAACTGGTCGCCAGCGGGTTCGAGATCATCGACCTGGTCGGCGTTGAAGGCCCGGCTTTCTTCCTCTATGACCTGGCCGAGCGGCTCGCAGACGAGCAAGCCCGCAGAGTGGTATTCGAATCCGCACGGGCGCTCGAGCGAGTGCCCGAACTGCTCGGCATCAGCCCGCACATGCTCGCGACCGTCCGCGGTCGCCCAGGTTAGGTGACGCGCGCAGCGCGTGCTTAGCGGCTTAGCACCTCACGCAAGCCGATACCTGTACCAGCTAGCGAGAGGCCGGTTCGTCGCTGACTATCTCGTCGCACAGGGCGACGCACTCACTGCAGATCCGCGCGTCATCTGCTGCCGCCATGACTTCAACTTGCTGTCGGCCCTTCCCGCAGAAGCTGCACCGAGCGTCGTGTGCCTCAGCGCTCACCTGGTGGATCGTGGCGATGGGCGTGCTGGACGTCTTGGCGGCCGGGCCAAGCACCGAGTGCATGCGCTCTATGCAACGGTCGCAGATGTAAGCATGCGGCCCGGCGATCAGTTTCTTGACCTGCTTCTGATGCCTCCCGCAGAACGAGCACGACAGAAGCTCAGCGGACCTGGCGCGGCCGCCACGCCAGTTCCTGCTTCCGCCGCTCGCTTCGACGATCTGATGAACGCGCTGGTGACTCAGGCCGAACTCCTCGGCGATCTCGCGCAGCGACCCTCCCGCCAGCTGCAGCTGGCGTATCGCTCGGTGGAACTCGGCGCGGGCCGCCGCGGCGTCACGCTCAGCTTTGAATACGCGAGCCTCCGCGGCTCGCGCCTGACCCACCAGCCCGCAGTCAAGCGGCATATGTCTACCGTACCTAGACAAGGCCCAGCGCGTCCACAGGCGCCCCGCCGACCGGACTGCTTGACCAGCTCACGAGCGGAGGGTCTTGTGGATGTCCTTCAGCAGCAAGACTAGGTGGAGCTCGTCGCTTGGACTCGGCTCGAACTCGGGCACCAAGTGCAGGTAGAACTTCTTCGCCTCGGCCGATTCCGCATGCACGAGCAGCCCTCGGCAGCCGATGTCCGATGACAACTCCGCCAGCCTCGCGAACACGTCTTGCAGAAGCGCAGCCCCGAGCCCGCGTCCTTCATGCCGATGATCTACCCCGAGCCGGGCTAGCAAGGCCAGCGGCTGCGGATGTCGGCCGGCGCCTTTGCGCAGCCGCTCAGGCGCGGCCGAAGCGGCTAGCTGCGCCATGCACCACGCGTAATACGCGACCACCAGACGCCCAGTGTCGTCGGTGACGACGAAGACTCTAGTCGTGCCAGAATCTGCTGATTGGCGGGCGTAACGACGCAGCCAGTCAGTCTGCTCCCGCGATCGGCACTCGAATCTCGTCAAGTCATGATGTGCCGCCAACGGCTCTGGCGGCCGGTAGCGGCCGCTCATCCCTCGAACGGGGAAGGCCGCTCCATCAATCTTCGCAGCCCTGCAAGATCTCGCGCAGGACGCGAGTTCATCGCCTCCCACGCCTCCACCGCAGCGGCATCGAGTTCGAAGCGAACTCGGTCGGCCAGAACACGCAGTGCCGCCTCGACCGCGCTGCCTACCACGAATTCAGTCAGACCGGTATCACTCGCCGCAGCGGCACGGTCGATGATCTCCCGCTCCTCGGGCGTCGTCCGCAACTCCAGGCGCCGACTCCGACGCCTTGTCTCGATAGTCGCCACCGTAGCCACCTCCGTCAGCGAGAACCCCGGCGAACTTTCTCGTACGTCCAGTGTACGGCCAGAGGTGAGGTCGCGCTATCTCGCGGCCGGGCTGAAAGCTGCCCCAACTGCGAGCACCGTGCTAGTAGGCCCGGCCGAATATAAGCCTCTTCCCGTAAGCAGAGGGGCGGTTACACCGAACGCAAGGGCCCTCCTCTGGTGGCCCGTCTGAGGGGATGCACCGCGGGGTCGCCGAAGTCTCGGCCTTGATCTCGTCCTCGCACTCGGGCAAGCCGCAGTGGAAGGCCAGCGCCCAGCCGGTCTTGACTGCCTCGACGAACTCCTCCCACGCATCGACCGTCCGGGTATGCGATTCGCGGAATTCGGTGGCACGTCGCAGCAGCATGTCCTGGAACACGGCAAGCTCGCGTTCGAGGATGTCCGGTGCCGAATCGAGCGAGATAGCCGCCTTGCCATCGCCGAGCCGGGTGGACATCAACGCGGATCCGCCGGCTAGATCCCGTGGGCCAAGTTCCAGCCGGATCGGGACCCCGCGCATTTCCCAGTCGTTGAACTTGAAGCCCGGAGACAGGTGAGACCGGTCGTCCACGTGCGTTCTGATACCTGCGCGGCGGAGCTGTCCGGCCAGATCCATGGCTGGCCGAAGCACGTGCTGTGCCTGCTCACCGCGGCCGATTGGGACGATGACGACCTGGTAAGGGGCGAGGAGCGGCGGCAGCACCAGGCCCTTGTCGTCTCCGTGTGTCATGATCACGCCGCCGACCATCCGCGAGCTCATGCCCCACGACGTGGTGTGGCAATGCTCGAGCTCACCGCTTTCTGTGGCGTACTGGATGCCGAACGCCTCAGCGAAGTTGGTGCCCATGTAGTGCGACGTCCCCGACTGCAGCGCTCGACCGTCCCGCATCATGCCCTCAACGGTGAAGGTCCGTCGGGCCCCTGGGAACCGCTCGCCCGCGGTCTTCTCGCCTGCTACCACAGGCATCGCTGCTATCTCCCTGGCCACGTCTACATACAGGTCGAGCGCGAGCATGGTCTCGCGCATCGCGTCGGCCTCGCCGGCGTGCGCGGTATGCCCCTCCTGCCAGAGAAATTCGGTCGTCCGCAGCAGCATCCTCGGTCGCATCTCCCAGCGGACGATGTTGGCCCACTGGTTGAGCAGCATCGGAAGGTCACGGTGCGAGCTGATCCACTTGGACATCATCTCGCCGATGACCGTCTCGGACGTGGGGCGCACGACCAGCGGCTCGTCGAGTTCCTTGCCGCCGGCGTGGGTGACGACGGCGAGTTCGGGGGCGAAGCCCTCCACGTGATCGGCCTCGCGCTCCAAGTAGCTTTGCGGTATCAGCAGCGGGAAGTAGGCGTTGACGTGACCGGCTTCCTTGATCCGCCGGTCCATGTCGGCCTGCAACAGCTCCCAGATTCGGTACCCGTAGGGCCGGATCACCATCGTGCCCCGGACCGGCCCTCGGTCAACGAGTTCGGCCTTGAATACGAGTTCGTTGTACCAGGCTGAGAAGTCCTCGCTCTGGGGGGTCACTCCCCGTTCATCGCGCGCCACATGCAGAGGCTAGGGCATCGGCGGACTTGCATCCCACGCATTAAGCCGCCAAACGATCTCGCTGACCAGCCATGCTCACCTGCCATGCTCACTCGCCATGCATGCCGTCCCGCACGAACGAACCGCATGCCTGTCGGCGCGGAAAGTCGTTGGCGCTATCGGGCGCCAGCACCCGATAATCGCCTGTCAGGTTCAGCGGCATCCGCGGCGCCGACCACGTGTGGCTCATACCCGGATCCGGCGAGAGGGAGAGATATCAGTGTCGAGGTGGGTCGAGACCAGGACCATACCGGTCGGCAGCGGGCGTGAACTTTGCGTCGAGATGGCCGGTGCACCTGATGGAAAGCCGATCCTCTACCACCCTGGCGAGCCGATGTCACGCCGCCTGTACGGCGCGTGGATCGCCGACGCCGACAAGAAGGGCATCCGGCTGATCGGCTATGACCGCCCCGGCTACGGCGGCTCGACCGCGTATCCCGGTTACACCGTGGCGTCGATAGCGCAGGATGTCCGAGCCATCGCCGAGGCACTGGGGTACGACCGGCTTGGCATCTGGGGCATATCCGGAGGCGGGCCGTATGCCCTCGGGTGCGCGGCCCTGCTGCCCGACCTGGCGGTCGCTGTCGCGGCAGTGGCCTCCGTTGCGCCCTACGGGATCGAGGGCTTCGACTACTTCGCAGGGATGGGCGAATCCAATGTTGATGGCACCAAATCGTTCTTCTCAGACCCGGAGGCGTCTCGCCGTGATCTGCGCGACGACAGGGAGGGGATTCTCGCGGCGACGCCGGAGCAACTCGCTGAAGTGCTCAAGACCCTGCTCTCGCCTGCCGACGCCGAGGCCCTGACCGGGGACCTGGCCCGATGGCTCACCGAGACCAACAAGGTAGCGGTCTCCGCGAGCGACCAGGGCTGGTGGGATGACGGAGCGGCGACCCTTACTAACTGGGGGTTTGATCTCCGCGACATCCGGGTGCCCGTCAAGATCTGGCATGGCCGCCAGGACCGGTTTGTTCCCGTGCAGCACGGCGAGTGGCTCGCCGCCAACGTCCCCGGTGCGGAGGCTGACATCAGCGACCGCGACGGCCATCTCACCATGATCGGCCGAATCGGGGAGATCCACGACTGGCTCCTCCAGCACTTTTAGGAGGATTTCATCAGGGGGACGAACCTGACCAGGTTCCGCTAGGCGACGCAGAATTCGTTGCCTTCGGGATCCTGCATCACGATGCTGTAGCCGAATACGTCATCCTGCTCACGCAGCCGAGTCGCTCCGGCCTCGGCCAGGCGGGCGACGTGCTCGGCCACCAGCTGGCGACGGGTCGCAGGATCGCGGACGCCCGCGCCAACTTGGACATCCAGGTGCACCCGATTCTTCGCGGTCTTGCCCTCCGGAACCGGCTGGAAGTAGAGCCTCGGCCCCGACCCGTCAGGATCCACCGCCGCCCCCCGCCACTGCTCGCGCGGAATCTGGTTCTGGGTGGCGAATTGCTCCCAGCTTTCAAATCCCGGCGGTGGCGGCTCCAGCACGTAGTTCAGCGCCAGCGCCCAGAACTCGGCGAGCTTCTGTGGATCTCTGGAATCGAATGTTGCTTGGACCCTGATTGCCATCGCAGCTGCCTCCGCGCAGAGCCTAACGCGAGCTGAGTGCCTTCAGTGCCGCGACGATCACAACGTCGGCGTCTCTCCAAAGCACGTCGACGGTCTGGAAGTGACTCGTCTCAGCAAGGTCGATCCAGCCGCGGACGGTCATCTCGTCGCCTATGCGACTGTCCTCCCGCGAGCCCAAGAGCTCGGTGTGGTCGTAGCCGACCAGCGAGGTCGCCCGCTCCCAGAAGGCCTTCCAGTTTCCATGCTCGTATCGCTGCGGCTGCCGTGCCTTCCATTCTTCGAACCCTGGAGCAAACAGGTCCTCCGGGGCGGCCGGTTCTGCGAAGAAGAATGTGCCGCCTTCGTCAAGCAGCCTGTAGATGTCGCCGAATACGGCCGCTGCGCGGACCGGGCTCAACCAATGGATGGCGTTCGCGACTGCTATGACGTCGTAGTGGCCGAACCGCAGGTCCCGGTACCAGGACTCGTCGTTGAGATCGAGTTGCCGGTAGGTGCCCGGCACTCTCGCGTGCTGGTTGTACCCGCGGCCGATCGAGAGCAGGAGCGGGTCACGATCGATGAAGTCGATCTGCGCGTTCGGGTAGATCCGCCGAATGGCGCGCCCCAGGTCTCCCGGGCCGCAACACAGGTCAATCGTCCGCAGCGCTCGGTCGCGCGGGCCGGGTATGGAGGAGCTGACAATCTGCAGATCGCGGTCCTTGTCCGCACCACCCTGCTCAGCCGACCACAGGTGCAGCAGCTCCTCCTCGTGATCCCTGATCCTTGCGTCGATTTCCGACTGGTCAATTGGTGGTTGTTTCATCGGCTGCCCTCCGCGCTCTGGACGTCAAGCTAGGGTCGCAGGCGCCCGACCCGGAGTCTTGGAAGAAATTGACCTGAGCGACTACGAGGCGGGATACCTCGTCGGAACTGCGATGGCGTGACACCGCCTCCACGGCACAACGTACTTCACGGTGCACGTTGTCCTGACTGAAGATCCGCAGGCTTGACGCAACCAGGTGGCTGCAATAGTATAGCAATCAAACGGTTGCTATATATCTTGTGGCCGTCATGACTCGCATCGAGCCGGCGCAGAGTTCGCCCCGGCCACCACGGTCACCGACGAAGAGGAGCCCTGGCCTTGTCCGACAACATCGAGATCATCAAGCGCTTCGAGCACTCGTTTCGTGCGGCCGACCAGGCGACGATCGACGAACTCTGCGACCCGGGCATGGTCGACCACAATCCTGCGCCCGATCATGAGCCAACGTTGGCTGGCTTCAAACAGAAAGTCGCGGGCTTCAAGGCGATCTTCCCCGACCTGGTGGAGGACCTGCAGGACATCATCGCCAGCGGCGACACTGTCGCCACTCGGTGGGTCGTAACCGGTTCCCTGAAGCAGGAGTTCATGGGGATACCTCCGTCCGGCCAGACAGTCAGGGTCGAAGGCATGAACTTTTACCGCCTCAAGGACGGTCGAGTGACCGACATCTGGACGCAGTTCGACGGCCTCGCCATGATGCAGCAGCTTGGTGTCATCCCCGCTTGACTTCGGATCTGCCGACGGCGCTCGAGCGCTCCCCGTCGGGAACAGCTCCGTGTGCACTTCAACTGTGCGCAAGCGGGTGGACCTTTAGATATGTCACTGGCCCAAAATGGGCCGCAAGTAGCGGTGGTGGCTTAGGGCTGATGCCGGAATCCGTTCCCTCAAAGGTCTTGGCGTCGATCACAAGCGACAGATAGGTGCCGGTTGGCGCGTGGGCTCCCGCCGGGACGCTACATAGGCCGCAAACGAAGCGGCCCTTGATGGTCACCAGGTAGACGATGACCTTCCCTCCTGGTGTCGTGTCGCCGGGCGTGGCCGAGGTCAGCGCCTTAGCGTGGGTTGTGACGACCGCCGTCGCCCACGCCACGGGATGCGCGCCATTCAGAGTCACTGCCCGGTCCGCTATCGCGGTGAGCCGGTGAACCGCCGACGCGGGTACCGGCTTGCCGGGTTCGGGCACGGCTGGACGGTGGCTGGCCGTCGCCCCGCTAGCTGAACCACAGGCCGCAGCGGTAAGTGCGGGGATCAACCACATCAGCCAGCGAGCACGTCTCATGACCATTAGACGCCCAGTCTCGGAACGCGGTTTCAGAGAGGCCAGAGCAGCCCCGTCGGAAAGCGGTACTTGCGCCCAGGCGCGTCCTCAGCAGTCAAACACCGACCAGCAGATGTCGTTCCGCAACCGCTGGTCATCAAGTACGAGCTCGCGAATCGCCTCCGGCAGTTGGTCACGCTGCCACTGGCACTCGAGCCGCCCTGCGGCCTCGCCCTCGGCTGCCGGTACGGCGGCACGTGCGGCCTTGATCGCATACGCGGCCGCACCGAGCTCGTGCGCGGCGACGTGTGCGACAACCCCGGCCTGGCCAGCAGCGTACGCGGCATGCCGTGCTGCCCCGCGCAGGTCTCTGGCCGCGCCCATTGCATGGCCGCCCGAGGCGCGAGCCTGGGTCATCTTGACCTCGCCACGCACCCACGCGCGGGCATGCTCGATCGCATGACGCGGCCGCGGGTCCTCAGGCTGAGCGGACTCGAAGAGGTCAAGGACGTGCTCAGCGCACAATGCCGCCCAAAGAGCGAGGAGATGGTGATCCGAATCAGTGAGGGTCCCACCGCGGCGGATCGTCACGAAGCGAGGGTCCCGGACCTTCGGGAGGATCATGGCTGGCACCCCTTCTCCTTGGACCCGCCCAACACCAAAGTGCGTTCTCTGCGACGACACGATCAGGGAGACACTAGATGCGGAAACTCAGCCTGCAGCAGTTCGCCGTCTCTCTCGATGGTTACATCCTCGAGCTGGTTTATCAGCGATCAGGCCACGGCGATCATCGCTTGTAACTCGAATCGCGCGCGGAGCGCGCACGGGTGGCGGCTATTAAACGCTACGTGACATGTCCAGAACGCGGTTGATCGCTGCGGCAATTTCTGTCGGCCGCTCTTGGTTCATTGCGTGGCTCGTGTCGGCGAGGATGACATGCTCTCCGCTGGGCACGGAAGCGGCAAGGTCGGCGTGGAAACCGGTCCACGTTTCCCGTTCAGCTTTAGGCGTATCCGTGGTTGCGCTAATGATCACGACAGGGATGTCAGGCAGTTTCCGTTCTTGCCGGGTCTGGCGAATGATCAGCAGAGAGTCGCTGATCATTCGGTGCTCTCCTAGCACCATGCGCGCCTGTGATCGCGCGGCATAACACGAGAGGTACGCCTCCAGTATCAGCGCCTGAGCCTGCTGATCATCGGTCAGTCGCTGCGCGAAGGGCCGGAAGGTCTCCAGAACGGTGCTGGCAAGCTCGCCGTTGGCGTACTGCTCCAGGACAGCCTGTCCCAAGGCGAGGCCCTGCTGGAACCCTTCCCGCGAAATGGCCAGGAACTCCTCGTCTGCCGGATCCACCAGCACCAGCCCGGCGATCAGCTCCGGATGCTGCATAGCGACCAGCTGGGCGAGCAGTCCGCCCCAGCTGTGTCCCGCCACCACGGACGGCCCGTTCCCCGTCGCCCGGATCACTGCAGCGAGGTCGTCGGCCTGAGTGCTCACATCCAGCGGCCAGACGGGGTCGCTCGCACCAATGCCTGCCCGGTCGTAGGCCACCACGCGGGTGCGCGCCGCCACGATCGGCATGACCCCCGCCCAGGCTAGCGATCCAGGCTCGCCGAGCGCCGCGTCGAGCACAACCGTCGGGGGAGCCGAACCTGCCTCAACCCACCTCAATGTGCGGTCGTCCCGCGGTAGCTCCCCGCGTCGCACCTCGCCGGGCATCAACTTGCCAAGCGCTTGCACAACAAGGTCCTTCATGCGTTGACCCCTCGGCCAATTGCGTGAAGTAACACGTTATCCGGCCAGGGCGAGATCGCCGAGCGCCTGAGCAAGGTCGCTCAGCGTGAAATTCGAGCGGCTCCCCGTCATCGGTACAGTTCGGCTCATGGCTGAGGTGATGATTGACGAGCATGGGCGGCCAGACCCGCCCCGTGAAGGTGGCGAGGTCGCGACGCTACTTGGTTTTCTCGACTATCAGCGGGCGACGCTGGAGTGGAAGTGCAGGGGGTTGAACGATGAACAGTTGCGGGTGGTGCTGCTGCCTTCGTCGATCACGCTAGGCGGGCTCCTGAAGCACCTGGCCTGTGTCGAGGACTCTTGGTTCACTGAGGTGGTGGCCGGTGAACCGGCTGTCGAACCATGGGCCAGTGTGGACTTCCAGGCGGAACCGGACTGGAACTGGCGCAGCGCGGCGTCCGACTCCGGCGAGTACCTGCGGGCTCTGTGGACGGAGGCGGTTAACCGGTCTCGCGCCGTGGTGCGGGCACAGCTCGGCAGGGGAGAAGAGGCAGCGCTAACTGAGACGCATGCTGACTGGCAGCTCCCGCATCCTGTGTCACTACGGTGGGTCCTGGTGCACATGATCGAGGAATACGCGCGACACAACGGGCACGCCGATCTGATCCGCGAGTCGATAGACGGGCAAACGGGTGACTGAACGTGGCTGCCGCGTCCCGTGACCGTGCCACCCGAACCTCAGATTTGGGTGTGCCTCTATGGTGGACCGATGGCGTCGGTCAAGCAGTTCCAAGTCACCTTCGACTGCGCGGAACCCGAGCGCGTCGCTCGTTTTTGGTGCGAGGTGTTGGGGTACGTCGTACCGCCGCCACTGGATGGGTTCGCCACTTGGGACGATTTCAATCGCTCGCTGCCGACTGAGGATCAGGGCTCATGGTTCGCATGCATTGATCCCACAGGCGTGGGTCCGCGCCTGTTCTTCCAGCGCGTTCCCGAAGGCAAG
>Ga0126378_10003215_pt1 | contig 12327 bp, 9 predicted proteins | sample PanSoiMetPlot_23_FD_92587 | JGI IMG/M metagenome (GOLD analysis project Ga0126378, IMG submission 92587) | Tropical forest soil microbial communities from Panama - MetaG Plot_23 | ecosystem: Environmental > Terrestrial > Soil > Tropical forest > Bulk soil | place: Panama | collected 2016-02-17
CATGAAACGACAGAACATCCAGCCGGAATCGCTCAGCAAGCGGGTGGTGGGCGGTCACGTGCTCTACTCTCACGTGGTCGTCGTGGAGGGCAAGAAGACGATCTTCATCTCGGGCCAGCTCGCCCGAGGACCGAGCGGCGAGGTCGTCGGACCGGGCGACATGCGGACGCAGCTCCGCCAGGTCGGCGAGAACATCAAGGCCGCGCTGGCCGCGGCGGGGGCCACGCTCGCCGATATCGTGAAGACCAACACCTACGTCACCGACATCGATGAGTTCTTCAAGCACGTCGACGTGCGCATGGAGTACTTCGGCGCGCTGCCGACCAGCACCACGGTGGAGGTGCGCAAGCTCGCCCATCCCGATCTGGTGGTGGAGGTGGAGGCGATCGCGGTCGTCGACTGACCGTTCACTAGCTCAGGCGAACCGGGTAGCGCAGGAACCCGCGGAAGCGCGCGCGACCGCCTCGCCGGGGTACGCCGTCCCGCTCGATGGTCCCGAAACGTTGCACGAGGCGACCGATCGCCACCTGCCCCTCCATGCGGGCCAGCCACATGCCCGCGCAGGCGTGGATGCCGATGCCGAAGGCCAGGTGCCGGTTGGGGTGCCGACGGATGTCGAGCCGGTCCGGATCGGAGAACTGGGCCGGATCGCGGTTGGCCGCTCCGATGCCGATGTGCACGTAGGTACCGGCGGGCATCTCGACGCCGTTCAGCACCGTGTCTCGTGCGGCTCGGCGGTTGCCGAGCTGGTTCGAGCTCTCGAGGCGGAGAAACTCCTCCACGGCGGTGCCGATGAGGTCAGGGTCCGCCCGCAGGGCGGCCAGCGCGTCCGGGTTGCGGAGCAGCAGGTCCACCGCGTTGCCGATCAGGTTGGTGGTGGTCTCGTGCCCGGCATTGAGCAGGAAGATGCAGTTGTGCAGCAACTCGAGCTCGCTGAGCCGCTCGTCGGTCGAGCTCCCGGCTCCCAGCGCGCTGCCCGCGGTCAACTTGGAGAGAATCTCGCCCTCGTCGTGGCTCGGCTCTCGCCCACGGCGCGCGATGAGATCCCGCAGGTAGGCCTTGAACTCGTCGACGGCGCGGTCGCCGCGCTCGCGTTGCTCCGCGGTCAGCACCGGCTCAAGCCCACTCAGGATGGCGAGCGACCAGTCGCGCAGCGGGCCCCGCTCGCCGTCGGGCACCCCCAGCATGTCACCTACCAGCTGGATCGGGACGGCCGCGGCGAAGTCCGCGATCAGGTCCATCCCGCCGCGAGCGGCCGCGCGATCGAGCAGGCGGTCTACGAGGGCTTCGATGCGGGGCTGCAGCGCCATCAGCGACCGCGGGGTGAACGCGGGGGCGAGCAGCTTGCGGACCCGACTGTGATACGGCGGGTCGTTGAAGACGAGGCTGGTGGTGTGGTGCTCATAGAGGACGCCCTCTCCCATGCTGGGCCGGAAGTCCACCGTCTTGTCCGAGCTCCACGTCTCGTGGTCGCGATACACCGCGGCGCAATCGTCGTAGCGGCTCAAGAAGTAGGAGCCGTCCGGCATGCGATGAACCGGGGCGTGCTCGCGCAGAGCTCGGTAGACCGGGTACGGATCGTCCAGAAATGCCGCGTCGAGCCGCTTGAGATCGAAGCCGAGGGCCACCGTGCGCGGATCGGTCAACGCATCCCGCCCGCGATGAATTGCCAGACCCCGTCGGGTGCCTCCCAGTGGGCATTGTGGCCGACCCCGGCGAAAAGCTGCGCGGCCGGATCGATCCGCTGCATCTGCTCGAGCGTGACCATCGGGTCCCGTTCGCCCGCGGCCAGCCGCAGCGGCACCGCGGCGAGACGCAGCAGGCCCGCGATCGAGGGGCCCACAGCCCCGTAGGCGCGCGGATCCATGGCCACCTGGAAACGGCCATCAACGGCGATCACACCGGCAGCCGCGGTGGCGGATGACTGGTCGGCCAGACCCGCGAGGCCCGAGATCCGCAGATAGCGCTCGGTCGCCTCCTCGCGCGTCGCGAAGGCGGGCGCCGGGCGTTCGGCCAGGCTCCGCGCCTTCTCGATTTCGGGCTCAGTCCACTCTATCTTGACGCCAAAGGCCGCCACCCCGCTCACACGCGGGCCGAACCAGCCGGTCGCGACGAGGGCTGCCACCGCTCCGCCGAACGAGTGGCCGACTAGCGTGACCGGACCTGGCGCCTCGGCCTCGATGAGGGCGGCCACGTCGGCGGCGTGCGCGCCGATGCCGTACGGGCCCTCGCGCAACGAGCGGCCGTGGCCTCGCAGGTCCGGCGCCAGCCAGCGCCCGCTCCACGAACGCTCGACGATGGACAGCAGGCGCTCCCAGACGGACGCGTTGGCGCCCATGCCGTGGAGCAGGACGAGGAGTCGCTCGCCGTCGCCACCCCGGGCCGCCCAGATCCGCCGCTCGCTCGTTCGTCCCGGGGTCGAGGGCACGAGACGCCTCAGGACACCCGCAGCTCGATGGCGGAGGCGATCGTGCGGCCCGGCGCGGCGCTGCGCTCGGCCAGCTCGCGACAGGGGCCGGCATAGCGCGCCGGATCGAGCAGCGTCTCCATCTGCGACGGGATGAGGCCAGCGCTCACGTGCGCATCGAGGGCCAGCACTTCGCGGAACGGGCGCGACGGGGTGACCGAGGCCTGCGCCGCTTCGTATATCGCGTCGTGGCTCCGCTGACGGCCGACCTGGCGGCCCAGCTCGAGCGTGAGCACCTCTGCCATGATGAGCGCTCCCGACAGGTCGAGATTCTCGCGCATGTCACTCCAGGCCTTTAATCCAGTGAGCTTCAACGACGGCGTGACGCTCCTGTACTGGCAAGGCACGGCGTTGCTAGTCTTTTGCCACCGCCAACAATTGCCACTCACCTGGGATTCCCTTGAGCACGTGGCGGCCACGCTCGGCGAAACGAATATCAGCTCCAGCGACCAGATCCGCCACGGTCCGCGTGACCAGAACCTCGCCGGGCTGAGCGACAGCGACCAATCGCGCGGCCACGTGAACGGCGAGACCGGTTACGTCGCTTTGGCGAGGTTCAATTTCGCCTGTGTGGAGACCTGCGCGAATTTTCAGGTCTAGAGCACCCAGACTTTGAATGAGAGATTGAGCCGCAGATATAGCGCGGGCCGGTCCGTCAAATATGCAGAGAACGCCGTCGCCCGTCGATTTAACCAGTCGCCCGCGATGGACCCTCATCACCTCGTCCACCTTCCGATCGTGCCGATCGAGGGTTTGGCGCCAGGCCCGGTCGCCGATCTGTGCCAGCTTTTCGCTCGAGCCAACGATGTCGGTGAACAACACTGTCGACAGCAACCGGTCGCCGGTGGCCACGTGCCGACTGTTGCTGGAGGCGAATTTCTCAATTTCCTCGACCAGAGGCTCGAAATCTCCGATCGATGGAATATGGCCGCCGGTAGGCAATTCGACATACCGTGCGTTGGGCAAATTGTCGGCGAGAAACCGACCATTGGCGACGGGCACCGCCTTGTCGTCGCGGCGGTGCGTCACAAGCACGGGCACGCGCACATGAGACAAGACGGGACGGATGTCGACCTGGCACAGCGTATCGATCATCTGTCGCCAGGCCTTTGGCGTACAGCACATACGCTCAAGCCTTGCGAAGCGTTCACGGAACCCGGGAACGGACATCAACTGCGGACAGAACTGGTGCCCTGAGCCGCCGGTGCCCCACCATCGCTCCATTTTCAGCAGGTCATCTTGCCGCCGCATGAGGCTGTAGTCGTCGGAGTTGCAGAGGCGAGGAAACGCGCCGAACACGACCACGCCCCGCACCCGTTCGGGATACGTTGCCGCATAGAGCAGCGCGATGGCCCCTCCCTCAGAGTACCCAAAGAGCACAGGTCGATCACAATGCAGAGTGTCGATGAGGCCGCTGACGTCATCCATCAGCTGCTCCGGGGGCGGCACGCCATTGACTCTGTCCGACAGGCCCTGGCCCCGCTTGTCGTACTCGATGACGCGAAAAGTTCGGCCGAGACGCTGGATCCAGCTGCAGTGGGTTTCGAATTCCGCGAAGGCCTCCAAATGCGAAACCATGCCTGGGATGACTATCAAGTCGGTGGCGTTGTGCTCGCCACTGGCTCGATACGCGATCTGCAGCTCGCCGCTGGAAGCGTAGCCGAGGCGACCATCGATCATCGTCCGCTCCCCTGCATCAGAATACGATGCTCCTCAGCCTTCCAGAATCTCCCCCGGCCGGTAGCTGGGCAGTCGGCTGGCGGGCAGGACCGTCAATAGCGCCAGCCCCGCCATGATCAGAAACCGATCTTGAGCGCCAGCAGGAGCGTAGCCAACATTAGCACGTGGGCACGCGGCGGTCGCCTCTCAGGTGGCCCCTCCCGTCCCCTGACGTAACCGGCCAGACTCGGACGCCGCCCCAACGGCCGATGCTCCAGCCGTCGAGCGCTTCATCGAAGACAAAGCCTGCGCACTCGCGCGGGTGATCGGCAACCGGCACGCAGGCTCCCGTGGCTGGGCGGGAGACCGGAGGGAGCGAATGTCGAGTTCGATGATTGGGCTAGAAAAAGAGTCGGCGCAGCGGAGACCGCCGAACCGAGTAGATGGGACACACAGGGGGGAGATCGTGGAGAAGGGAGCGGTCGGTCTCTGGCTCAGTGGCGACCTCCCGCGTACGTCTTCGTCTGGACCATGCGAGTAGCTTAGGATAGCGCCGTGAACGTGACCATCCGACGGATCCGTGCCGAAGATGCTGCGCTGGCGCGCGCGTTGCGCCTGCGTGCGCTGGCTTCGGATCGGTTGTCATTCGGGTCGACCTACGAGGCCGAAGTCGGTCGCGACGACGCCTTCTGGGATGAAAGCACGAAGAGGCACGCGGAAAGCGAGGACCAAGCCATCTTTTTGGCGATGAGCGGCGACGCGGCCGTTGGAGTCGTGCGCGGCGCGCGGGATGAGACGCGCCCTGGCTTCTTCCTCATTCATTCAATGTGGGTGGCTCCCGAGCTGCGCAGACAGGGTGTGGCGGCCGCGCTGCTCGACACCGTCGAGAAGTGGATCGCTTCTGGGGGCGGAACCGTGTGCGAGCTCGCCGTCACAAATGCTGCGCCTGCCGCGCGCCGGCTCTACGAGCGCGCGGGCTACCTGGCCGACGGCCACACCGAGCCGGGCCGGCACTCGGGCCTCATCGAGCACCGTATGCGCAAAACGCTGTGACGGTTGCTGGTACAGGCCGAGAGGATAGTCAATAGGTGTTACCCGTGCGCGGCATGGTTGACGTGGGTAGCTCTCCCGCCCCAGGATGTGCGTGACTGCCTACGAGACCTACCTGCCGGAACGAATACGATGGGCGAGGAGGACACCATGAGCGCAATGCCGGGCCCCGGACCGTCCGATGCCGCGCGAGTCGCCGCGTTCCTCGACGTGCTGAGAGCTTCCACGGGAGAGCTGCCGATCAGCGCGAACCTCGAGTCGCGCACCAGGGTGATCGACGAGAGGATCGCCGGCGCCGGGCTCGGCCTGGCGGACAAGATCGCGGTCTTCAAGGCGCTGGCGCCGAGCGCCGAAGAGGACATCGGGCACGCAGGGACAGGCGAGAGCGCCGAGCTGCGGATGGAGCGCCTGCTCCTGTCAGTGGCCCCCGAGGACCTTCCCGCATTCAAGTTCGCCCTCGAATACGACCTCGACTACAAGGACCTCGAGGAATACGTGTTCCACGACATCGACGACGTCCCCCGGCAGCTCCGGATCCTCGACCACCTCAAGCGGACGCCGGCGTCGGGGGGCATCAAGGTGCTCTCTGACGTCGACGACACGATGTACGCCAACCTCATCGACCGGCGGTACCCCAAGGGGACGTTCTATCCCGGCGTCCTCGACTTCTACGACGCGGTGAAGAAGGAGCTCTTCGCGGCCGGAACGCCACCCCGCATCCACATCACGACCCTGTCGGCGCGTCCCAATCCCGTCGCGGGCAAGCTCGAAGAGGCAAGCCTCAGGAGCCTGGCCGCCAAGACGAAGGACCGGCTGTGCCCGAGCGCGCTGTCAGGATCGATCACGTCTTCGACGCTCGGCACCATCGAGAGCATCCTGCGGGCGCGTCGGCGACGCCGCCCGGAGAACGTCGAGCAGCTCCAGGGTCCGGACGACGATGGCCTGTTCGACCGGCTGCCCCACGGACAGGAGGACGAGATCGGTCGCGCCAAGTTTGCCAACTTCGTGCGCTTCGCCGCAATCTACCCGGAGTACCGCTTCGTCTTCGTCGGCGATTCAGGCCAGGCCGACCCTCTTACCGCACAGCTCATGCTCTCCGACCCGTTGTCGAACGCCTTGGCCCCGGTGATCACCACGTTCATCCACGATCTCCGGCAATCGGAGAGCGACACTGCCTCGGTGAGCCGGGCCTTCCAGGCGCTTCCGCCTGACCTCGTGGTCAGAGGAACGTCACCGGCCGGGCGCGGCGTCGTCGTGTTCAAGACCTACGTCGAGGCGGCGATCATCGCGTACCGGCACGCGGAATCTTTGCAGGGGTTGATCACCGCCGCGAAGCTCGCGCGCGTCACCTGCGCAGCGCTCCGGGAGCTCGACACCTCGCGAGGGGCGGTCTCCGCCGAGATGCGTGCGCGATACCGACAAGACGCCGAGGAGGCGTTGTCGCTGGTCAGCGACGCCGCCCACCAGGACCCGGCGCTGGTAGAGGAGGCCAAGAAGATTCGCCAACTCCTGGATTGACCGAAATATCGGGTCCACTGGGGACATGATCGAGCAGACCTCCTACGGACCTCGGCGAGTCCTGGAGCGCGAAGGTATGCTCGACCCTCTAGCACAGGATCGGCGGAGCTCAAGCCGACAAGACCGTGAATCACAGGACGCTCGTGATGGCTCTGTGTTCCACACTCACCTTCCACCACTCGGTCGCCGTCAGGACCGTACACGTGGGTCGAGAGCGTTGTCACATCAGCGCGCGCGGTCGTGCTGTACGACTGTTCGCAAGAATGACGGGAATCGCAAGGGATCCCTGGCTCGCCCACGCGACGGCGGCGCCATCGGGATCGCTCAGCCGCAGCCGCGCGGTCGGGCTGATCGGCCGGGCAGGCGGATTTCGGCGATAAGTTGGTCCACGCGAAAGAGATCGAACGAGTAGATATGCTTCGTCGCAGTGCCGCCCCCAACTCGACACGGTCAAAGGGCGGCCCGATAACCGACGGAACGTAGCCGGTAAGGCAACGGTCTGCCTCCCTCCCGCCGCCCTGGAGCACGTCCGCCGAGCGGTGGCGCCGCTAGCGCTTTGAAGGCGCGCCGACTACCGGGCAGCCGACCGGCCGCTCGGACCCGAGGTAGCGGCCCCACACGCGGTCCGAGAACGCAACAGAGATTCGCCGGCACGCTTCGTCGCGCAGGTCCCCGGGCCACCACAGCGACGCGCGCCCCGCCTCGCCCCCGGCCGTCGCCAGGTAGCGGGCGCCATCGTCGGCGCTCCAGCTCACGTCGCGCACGGGCGCGCTGTGGGCGACGCGGGCGATCTCGCGGTTGGCGTCGATGTCAAGGATCCTCGCCGTCGCGTCCTCGCTGCCGGTGACCAGATACCTGCCGTCGTCGCTGAAGGCCAGCGCGGACACCGCTCCCGCATGGCTCAGCTGTGCGATGACGCGGCCGCCGGGAAGGCCGGCCACGTTAACGATGCCCTGCGCGGTGCCGAAGGCGAAGCGCCTCGCGTCGCGGCTGAACGCGAACGCGCTGGGGTCGCCGGCGGCGACGGCGGGAAGAACCGGCGAGACGGGCTGCCCGGTGCCGGCGTCCCAAACCCGCACGTGCTCGAGGTCGGCCCTCGACAGGAGGTACTTGCCGTCACCGCTCAGCCGCGGCGGCGCGAAGCCGAAATGCGGGACCGTCGCCATCTCGCGCCCCTTGCCGTCGAGAGCCCACGTGCGCGCCGTGTTGCCGGCCTCGACTGTCACCAGCGTCTGCGCGTCGTTGCTGAAGAACAGCTGCTCGACGGCGCGCGAATGGCGGAGGCGGCCGCGGTCGGCACCCGTCGAAGGGTTGAAGACGCGGACGGTGTCTCGCTCGCGCGAGTTGTCCTCGGGCGCGTCGTCTGGGCGCACCGCGATGGCGGCGAGGCTGCCGCGCGGGCTGAGCGCGATCGCCGGCCCCGGTTCTCGCGGGAGGTCGAACACTTCTCGGCGGTCCACCGCGTCCCATACCCGGGTGATCTGGTCGGCCCGCGTGGTTATCACGTAGCGGCCGTCGTCGCTGATCGCGATCACCCGGACGCTTCCCTCCTCTTTCAGGCGTTGCAGCTTGAGGTCGTGGCGCGGGCCCCGTTGCCTCTCGATCTCCGTCCAGTCGAGAGGCGGAACGTGCTCGAGGTGCGCCACCTGCTTACGCTGAACGGTGTCCCAGACCACGGCGGCCTCTCCCCGCGACCCGGCGATGAACCGCCTGTCCGGCGTCGACGTGAGCGAAGTCCATCGGCCCTCCACCGGGATTCGAAGGAGGGTCGTGTCGGCTCCGTCCCAGCAGCGCGACAGCACCGAGCCGCCACGGTCATTCTCGAACCCGCTCGCCGTCCAGAGACAGCGCCCGCTCGGGCTGATCCACGCGCGCGCGACCCCGTCCTGATTCTCGATGGCGACGACGTCCGGGTGAGCGGTCGATTCCCAGATCACCGCCGCCTCGGCGGCGCTCGTGGCGAGCAACGCCGCCGTCGGGCTGAAGGCGATCGCCCGAACGGCATCGCCGTGGGTCATTCTGGCCAGCTCGCGGGCGCTCCCCACCATCCAAGTGCGGGCTGTGCCGTCTTCTCCAGCCGTCGCAAACACGTCGTCGAACTGCGGCGAGAACTGCAGCCCGGTCAGCTTGCCTTCTTGTCGCACTGTCACAGCCGGCTTCCCCGCGTCGACCTCCCAGACGGTGACGGAGTCCTCGCCCGTGGCGGACGCCACGTATCGACCGGACGCGCTGATGGCCAGGGGAACCCGCCAGACGCCGCCCCCTCCTCGATCCGGAACATCGAGCGAGGCGAGCACGGATTCCCAGTCGCGCACTCGGCGCAGCTGGACCGCACGGCCCAGCCTAACGGCCAGGAACCGATTGTCGGAGCTGAACGCCAGGGGAAGGATCGGGGCCGCGGGCAGCGCGACCTCCGCGAGCGGCCGCCCCCACTCGCCCACTTCGAAGACCGTGAGAGTGCCCCGTTTCGTGGCCGCGAAGTACCGGCCGTCCCGGCTGAACGCGGCAGACGTCTCGATCTGATCGTTGGGGTGGCCGGACATCTGGATGGCCGCAATGGGCTGATCACCGTCTGCGACTAGATCCCACACCCGCACCTCATTCGCACGTCCGACGGACGCCACGTGTCTGCCATCCGCGCTGATGGCGAACCCCGTCACGAGCCCGGGCGGCGCCTCGAGAGGCCGCCCACTTCGCTGGCCCGTCGCCGCGTTCCACCGCTCCAGCGTCTTCGCGCTCGCCGTCATCACGGTGTTCGTGTCACCGGGCAGAAAGGCGATCGCGACGCCGTGGTTGTCCCCTTTCCAGCCTGGGCCGATCGGCTGGCCTGTGACAGCGTTCCAGACCCTGCCCGCGCCCTGGGCGGTCAACGTGGCGACTCGCGTGCCGTCGGCGCTGTAGGCCACCCCGACCGCCTCGCCCTCGTGGCCGAGGCGCGCCACAACCCGCGGCATCGAGGCCCAGGCGTGCCGCACCGCTTGATCGGCCTCGAGCGAGCGGATCGGCGATCGGGCGAGCGACTCGACCGCCAGCGCGAGGCTCAGGGGCAGCATGTCAGCGCGCTGGGTCCTCACCATTTCTGACTGGGCGGCGAGTTGCCGAGAGAGCGCGACGGCCGACTCGAACTTGGCGTTGTTCCGCTGCCACCACGCGAAAATCCCGAGTGCGATCGCGATCACGAGCGCGGCCCCCGTCGCCCCCAGGGCCACCGTCCGGCGCCGGTTCTCCCCCTGACGGCTCACGACGACGTATTCGATCTGCTGGGCGGTTGCCTGCCGCTTCGAATCTTGCCCGCAGCTCAACAGCCACTGCTCGGCATCCTTTAGCTCTCGGCCGCGCAGGAGGGCACTCGGATCTCGCTGTCCACGCTCCCACTCGCCCGCGCGCACGAGGAGGCGCGATTGCGCCCGGACCCAGTCGAGATCCGTGTCCATGGCCTCGACCAGCTCGTCGACCTTGCGCTCGAAGTCGTCGGACGGCCGGATGAAGATCCAGTTGAGCCTGGAGAGCGACTCGGGCGCTCCGGCCGCCTCGATGTCGAGCGCGATGACCGGGATGAGGCGCTTGTTCTGCGCCACCGCATGGTCGATCTCCTGCCGGCACACTGTCGATGCGATGGACGCGGGGCTGATGACGAACACGAAGGCCTGCGCGGCGTCGATGGCCGCCCGGATCTTCGCCATCCATTCCTCAGTGGGCAGAATGCCCTGCCAGTCGACCCACGTGTCGCGGCCGCGGCGGCGGAGCGCGTCGTGGAGCCGCCGGACGAATTCCTGGTCGGTGCGCGAATAGCTGATGAAGGGCCCCGGCTGGAGGGCTCCGTCGGTGGGCACGCGGCTGTCGGTGGTGATCGCTCTCCGCCCTGAGGGTGCTGGTACCCGAGCGCCCGTTCGGGGAGCGCGAAATCGCGGCGCCGGACACCTCGACCACGCATGTTACATCAAGCGGTCATGCGGCGCTGCATGCCTTTGCCCTTATCTCCGTCCTCAAAGATATGCTGAACAGGTTTATGGTCGCGGTAGAGAGTCCACTCATGCGCGAGTTGCCCCCCCTAGCAGCGAGGACGTACGCATTCAGGAGAAACTCGTCCTTCCGCGACACAGCGAGATGCTCCGAATAGGATTCGTTCCTTAGTCGGCTTCCTTCCCGCTGGCGTCGAAAGGTGTCGTGTAATCGCAATGCCCCTTTTACGGGAAGAATTTGGCCGGCAATCGACAGCAGGCTTGGGTGGGGTCGACCTATCGACGGCTGGCCGCCGCCGCGGCCTCGGCCTGCATGCCCATGCCTGCTGGCTGTATAGTGTCGGACCCATGAGTAAGGCTCGGCTCGAAGCCTTCACCGACGGCGTCATCGCGGTCATCATCACGATCATGGTCCTCGAGATGAAGGTGCCGCATGGCGGGGAGCCCGGCGCGCTCGCGCCGCTCCTGCCGGTCTTTCTCAGCTACGTCCTGAGCTTCGTGTTTGTCGCGATCTACTGGAACAACCACCATCACATGTTCCACGCGGTCCATCACGTCATCGGCGGCACGCTATGGGCGAACATGCACCTGCTCTTCTGGCTCTCGCTCGTCCCGTTCGCCACCGGGTGGATGGACGAGAACCATTTCGCGCCGCTCCCGGTGGCGCTCTACGGCGTCGTGCTGCTCTGCGCCGGTGGCGCCTATTTCATCCTGACGCGCGTGCTGCTCGCGAGCCATGCGCGCGGCTCGCTGCTGGACAAGGCGCTGGGCGCCGACCTCAAGGGCAAGATCTCGCTCGTGCTCTATGCCGCGGCGATCCCGCTCGCGTTCGTGCGCCCGTGGATGTCGCTCGCCCTGTACGTGGCCGTCGCGCTCACCTGGTTCGTGCCCGACCGCCGTTTCGAGCGCCTGCTTGCGGAAGACTCGCGGCGGTGAGCGGCCGGGGGCAACCGTGCACCTCCTGGAGGAGAGCCACGGCATTCGCACCGTCCAGGAGCTACTCGGCCACCGGATGTCAGCACCACGATGATCTACACCCACGTCCTCAACCGTGGCCCCGCTTGGGGTCCGGAGCCCCGTCGACCGGATGTTCCTCTGATGGGCCTCCGCCGTCTGGAGTATCATCCTCCGGGCACTGGCCAGATATCCCGCGACGCCTCGCCGTATATCATGGCCCACAGGGCCGGGGCGTCCTGCAAGCCCGCGGAGCGCTAGGCACCAGGCTTGAGACTCGATTTCGTAGGCGAGCTGATACGAGAGATTGCAAGTCAGGTCCTCGGCTACGTCTGCGAAGGCTTGGGTCGCCGGGTAGTGTCTTTCGTCACCGTGGGATTCGTCCGGCCGGCCCAGATCCGGGATGAGAATCTCAGCTACCCGTGGTATGGGCTGGCCCGAGGCTCCGATGGCAAGCTTGTGTTGTCAGACACTTTTGCCGGTTTCGTCGGATTGCCAGTACTGCTTGTGCTCGTTGCCGTGCTCATATGGGTCATCAATGCGTTGCGACAATCGGGTGTCTAACATGAAAGCATCAATGTCCTTCCTACGCCTTCTTCAGTTTTTTGCGGTCAACCAGGCCATCGATAATCATGTCGATCCTGCTTACAACAATCTCCCTAGCTTTCTTGAGGGTTTTAGGGTCGGAAGGATTCGCAAACTGGTTGATCAACTGAC
>Ga0126378_10003216_pt1 | contig 12325 bp, 11 predicted proteins | sample PanSoiMetPlot_23_FD_92587 | JGI IMG/M metagenome (GOLD analysis project Ga0126378, IMG submission 92587) | Tropical forest soil microbial communities from Panama - MetaG Plot_23 | ecosystem: Environmental > Terrestrial > Soil > Tropical forest > Bulk soil | place: Panama | collected 2016-02-17
CATGCCGTTGACGCGCACCGGCATCCGCCGCTGGATGAAACGATGCGCTAATCCTATATGTTCTCCGGTCTGGCCCAGGCGGCCAATGTGGGCTTCAATCGATTCGCGCAGACCGGGCAAGGCAAAGTTCCACTTGCTGGCCAGCCGGTCGCCCCAGCTGCGCGGTTCAACCCTTGCGCCAAAGTCCTGGGTGAAGACTCTCAGGATCGTGCGCCGGTCGCCCGTGGAAACCAGGTCAAGGTCATTGCCTAAGTCAGGCATGTGATCCAGCGTTTTCATGACCGCCACCGGACAACGCGCTTCTTCCAGGGCGTGGCAAACGGCGTTCAGGGCGCCAAGCGCGTGGACGATCCTGAGGCGCTCCGAGGAAAGCACGCCCACCGCCCATCCCTGGATTCCGGAATTGCCGCGGTGGCCCGCCACGCGGTTAATGACTTCGAAGACGCGGACCACGACATGGTTGGAATCCGCCAGCTCGACCAGGTCCTGGCGTTGTGCCGGAGTCAGCGCCAGCAGCATGGGAAACACGTCTGCGGCGCTTACCGGCCGGAGAGTCAGTCTGAAGAAGGCGTCGAGATACTGACTCTCGCCTTCGATAACATTGGCCATGAATGGAAGAACTCCCAGGGGTGGCGCTCAATCAGCCCTTAAGATGAGAGCTGCCGCATAACGGTTGGCAATGAAAAGAAGGCTTGTCCCGTATAATCGCCAGTTCGTGGACATTCGCGACGGAGATACGGAGTGGCGTACAACGACCTGAGAGAGTGGATCGAAGCGCTGGACAGCGCCGGTGAATTGAAACGGGTACGCGCGCAAGTCGATCCGATCCTGGAGATCACTGAGATTGCCGACCGCGTATCCAAGGGCGCCGCCAGGAAGTACCCTCGGGGCGGCCCCGCCCTGCTGTTTGAGAACGTGAAGGGCGGCAACGGCGTTCCCGTACTGATCAACCAGTTCGGATCGGAGCGCCGCATGCAGATGGCGCTGGGCGTGGATAAGCTGGATGAAGTGGCGGAGCGCATTCGCCAGCTCCTCAACATGAAGTCGCCGGAAGGCTTCCTGGAAAAGCTCAAAATGCTGCCGATGCTGGCGGAGATGGGCAAGTTCTTTCCCAAGATTGTGGCTTCAGGCCCGTGCCAGGAGGTCATCAGGAAGAAGGACTTCTCCTTCCTCGATTTCCCCGTGCTCCAGTGCTGGCCCCAGGACGCAGGCCGGTTCATTACCCTGCCCTGCGTGATTACCCGCGATCCACGCACCGGAAAGCGCAACGTAGGCATGTACCGCATGCAGATCTATGACGCCACCAGCGCCGGCATGCACTGGCAGCGGCAGAAAGTCGCGGCGGAGCATTACCGCGAGATGCTGCGGATAGGCGCGCGTGGGCCTGCTGCCGGCGGAGAGCAGGCGCATATCCCTTCCACTGCCGAGAGGCGCTCGGGAGTCGACATCATGGCCCGCTCAAGCGGTGGATCGATGCTGGCGGAAGGCGAGCGTCCCGGCGGGACCATGGAGGTCGCCGTGGCTATCGGCACCGAGCCGTCCTTGACCTTTTCCGCCATTGTGCCCGCGCCCCCGGATGTAGAGGAATTCATCGTTGCCGGCTTCCTCCGGCAGAAGCCCGTTGAGTTGGTGAAGTGCCAGACTGTCGACCTGGAAGTTCCCGCCACGGCGGAGATCGTACTCGAAGGCTACGTCAAGCTGGACGAACTGCGCACCGAAGGCCCCTTCGGCGACCACACCGGGTTTTATTCCCTCGAAGACGAGTATCCGGTTTTTCATCTCACCTGCGTGACGCATCGCAAGAACCCTATCTACTCCACCACCATCGTCGGCAAGCCGCCCATGGAGGATGCATGGATGGGCAAGGCCGTGGAACGAATCTTCCTGCCGCTCATGAAGCTCACTTTGCCGGAGATCGTCGACGTGAACCTGCCTGTAGAGGGCATTTTTCACAACCTGATGATCGTTTCCATCCGCAAGTCCTATCCCGGGCACGCCCGCAAAGTGATGAACGGGATCTGGGCCCTGGGCCAGGCCATGTTTACCAAATGCATCGTCGTGGTGGACGAAGACGTGAACATCCAGGATATCGGCGAGGTGGTGTTGAAGGTCTTCAACCACATCGATCCCGAGCGCGACATCCAGTTCACGCTCGGCCCGGTCGATTCCCTGGATCACGCCGCGCGCCTGCCGAACTTCGGCTCCAAGATGGGCGTCGATGCAACCCGCAAGTGGCCCAGCGAAGGCTTCGCCCGTCCCTGGCCCGACGAGATCCTGATGGACGAAAAGACCAAGAGCCTGGTCGACAAGAAATGGAAAGAGCTGGGAATCGAATAGATCGGGAGATCGAATCACCGGGCCATCGGATCATCGGAAGATCAGGAGTTGAACCACAGAGGGCACAGAGGGACACAGAGAATGAAGAAACACCTCTGTATTTCTCTGTGTACTCTGTGGTGAGCTCTTTCCCGATTTCCCAACCTCCCGATGGTCCGATGTCCCGATCTCCTTTCCTTTGAACCTGCTCCCCGCGTCCTGTGTCCAAAACAAGTCAGGAAGAAATCGTGGAGAGTGCGTTGAAATATGTCCCGCCCTGTTGCCTTAACAAAGTGACAGGCCGGTTGGGGCACTGTTGATCAACCGGTTCTGGTGGATTGCGGCACGGAGCACCGGCTCTTGGCACAGGCCAAGCTGTTTTTAGTCAGGAGTTTGCGCCTTTCATAACCAACGCAGGGATATTCACATTGCTGATCTTCACCGAATATTCATTTTTGGTTTCAAAAAAATAGTTTTTGGGGACGCCGGTAACGATTTATGATGCCCAAATTGAAACGCTGCTGCTTTCCACTTCACCACTCAGCAGCCAGGTTAGTTGACGCTTTCTCCGTGCTCAGGGCCCCCAAAGAGAAAGACCCTCGAAATTCAAGATTGCAAGACAGGAGGAATATCCTGTTATGTTCTCGAATTCCGACGTAGAAGTCGCCAACACTGTTCTGCGTTGGGCCAGCGAATATCTGAGCTCGCCCAATGAGCAGATGCGGCGCACGCATTCTGGCCCGCCGGAAGCCGTCTGCCCATTCGTCAAGCCGTCGATTGACAGCAATTGTTTCTACATCGACGTGCGCCGCGAGATCAACGGCCAATGCATGGAGCCGATCGTTGCCGCGATGCTGAAGTACCGAGACTTGTTGCGCGGCCTGCCACCATTCGACCCTTCCGAGCAGCAGAAGAAAGCGATCATTGCCGTCTTTCCCGAGATCCCTAAGTGCGCGGCGGCGATTCTGGACCTGGTGCACACCAAGATCAAGACCTGCTTTGTGCAGCAGGGGCTGATGGTGACCCAATCGTATCCCGGCTGTGACGGGCGCTCAGTACGCAACCCGCACCTCCGCGTGTACGAATCACCCTATCCATTGATGGCCCTGCGATTGATGGCCATCCACGACATCCTGTTCGTCGGCGAAGACGAGGAGTGGTTTGCTGCCTACTATCTCAGGTTTGGCGGTCAGTTTCGCGATCCCAAGTCGCTCCGGGATTACGAGCAGCCGCTCCTGGCGGAATACGCGCGCGCGAAAGCGAGGTTTATTAGATAGATCGGGAGATCGGGTTGTTGCGAGATCTGGTGATCGGGTGATCGGGTGATCGGAAGAAGAACCGCGAGGTCGCTCCACTGACACCCGTAGGCGGCTGCGTGTTTTACCGATGACCCGATGACCCGATTTGTGGAGTTATATGACTTCCAAAGGCAACCTTGATATCGCGATTTTCGGCGCAGGAATTGCCGGGTTGATGGCTGCCATTACCCTGACTGCGCGCGGCCACCGGTGCCGGGTCTATGAGCGGAGCCGGCAGAGCCACGAAGCCGGTATGGGATTCATCCTGGTGCCCGAGGTGTGCGAGTGCCTGCACGAGGCGGGGGTGGAGCCGCCCGGGCTGCCTCTGGAAATGTACTATTGCCGCGATTCAGCCGGGCGAATTCTTCACGAGGAGGAGCTGCCGCGCGGCTCGCAAAGCATCCGCCGCCGCGACCTGATCGGGTCTCTGCTGGGCGCCCTGCCTCCCAGTGCGCTCGCCTTCGACGCCGAGCTGGAGACGCTGGAGTTCGACGCTGACGGGAACGTCGCCGCCGCTCGGCTCAGTTCGGGCCAGTTTATTGCCGCCGATTTCTACATTGGGGCGGATGGCGTGGGCTCGCGCTGCCGTTCCGCGCTCTTCCCCGAATATGCCATCGGGACTTGCCGGGTGCAGGAGGTAGTCGGACTGGTCCAATCCGACGTGGCCGTTGGTTGGGCGGGCCGGGATTTCAATAAATTTCATGGTCAGGAGGGCGGCTTGGCCCTGGGCTTGTTGTCTGTGGGTGGCGAGCGCGTAATCTGGTTCCTGCAATTCGATGCGGAACGCTTTTCTTCTCCCTCGGAAATCCCGGAGGACCGCGAGGCTTTCGTCCGCCGCCTCATCGCAGACTGGGCAGGTCCGATTCCTCTCCTCTTGAGAGAGACCGATTTTACTCGCGTGCACGTTTGGCGCCCGGCGGATGCGGATCTGCTCAAGAGTTTTCATCGCGGCAATCTGGTTCTGGTCGGCGATGCCGCCCACCCCCTTTCCCCTTTTACCAGCCAGGGAGTCGCATCGGGAATTGCCGATGCGGCTTCATTGGCGAATGCCCTGGATGCCGTCACTGCCGGTTCCGCAACTTTCCATCAGGCCCTGGCCGGTTTTTCGAACGAGCGCCGCGAAAAGTGTGGTCCCCTGATCGAGGCAGGACGACGGCTGACCAACGAGTTCCTTGAGCCGTTAGACGCCAGGAGTCTTTTGCTGCCGATTGCGCAGTGAGATTGATGCCATAAATGCCAATGCAGAACCCTTTTTCCGACGAGGCCGTGCCCTTGAAGTTGTTGCGTGAACGCGCGTTCAACCTGCGCTGGGCGCAGCAGCCGGAGGACGTGATCCCGCTGACGGCAGCCGATCCCGATTTTGCGATCTGCCCCGCGATTCGCGAGGAATTAGCCCGCTACGTTCAAGAGGGTGTTCTCAGCTACGGTCCTCCGGAAGGGCTGCCTCGGTTCCGCAAAGCCGTGGCTGACTGGATGTTTTCCAGCCGCCAAATGGAATGCACGCCGGGTATGGTGTTTGCCGCCGACAGCGCCGCCAGCGCCATGGGTGTGGTAGCCCGCGCCACCCTGCAGCCCGGAGACGAGGCGCTGGTTCCCGCCCCGGTCGATTTTCTGCTTCATCACGCCATCGAGCGCGCGGGCGCAACTGCGGTGCGCGTGAGCGTGACCCGGCAGACAACCGCGGACGAGTTCATTGCCGGCATGAAGGCCGGTCTTACGCCGCGGACCAGGATGTTGTGGTTATGCAACCCGCACAACCCTCTGGGCGTGGTCTACCCGAGGGAGTGGCTGCAGCCGGTGGCTGAGTGGGCGGTGCGGCACGGCCTGCGTATTCTATGCGACGAAATCTGGTCGGACATCGTGTATGAGCCGCATCGCCACGCCAGCGTGGCCGCGCTGTCTCCGGAGATCGCTGCCCGGACGGCTACCGTCTACGGGTTCTCCAAAAACTTCGCTCTCGCCGGACTGCGGGTGGGATGCGTTGTTTGCGCCGATCACGAGTGGAGGAGGCAAATCGTGGTTGCCTCGGACGCGGAGAGCACGGTCTATGGCACGTCGGTCGTCTCCCAGGTCGCGGTGATTGCCGCGCTCGAGAAAGGCCGCGAATGGCTGGCCGGCTTTGTGCGGCACCTTCATGCTCAGCGCGACTATGCGGTGGAGCGCCTCTCGCGATGGCCGGGCGTGGCCGTGGAACCGCCCCAGGGCACCTACGTTATTTTTCCCTGCATCGCCAACCTCGAGGAAAATGCCGAGCGCCTTTGCGAGCGTTTACGCGAGCAGGCGCGAGTAGCCCTGGTTCCGGGAGCGCCGCGCTGGTTCGGCAACGGCTCCGCCGGCCACGTGCGCATCTGCTTCGCTACTTCCCGCGGCATTCTCGAGGAAGCCTTTAACCGCATGGATCCGATCGTCAGAAAGCTGGTGGCGGGCCGCCAGGACGGCTTCGATTAAGGTCACCTGACAGCGGCTGTTCGATGAATTCAACCAGGCTACGAGAATCTCGGGCGAAATTTTCGTAACCATGTTGAAGGCATCGAGAATCCATGTTCTGAAGTCTTCTTCCACAAGTTCTACGCTGGGCGGTCTTCGTACCTGCTCTTGAGCGTCAATGGTTTTGTTACAAAAGTCCAGCTGCATTTGGTCTTCCGGTTCGACCCATTCAGGAGGCTCGCGCCAGCTCTGGTGTAGAATGCTTTAACTTTGAAGGAGGATTAATGAAGCAAAACACTCCAGTGTTGGCGATCATCCTGGCCGCGTTCTTCTTGTTCGGCAGCGCGCTGCCAGCACGTGCATTGGACCGGGACGACAAATGCGAACGCCGCGTCCATCGGGCGGAAGAGAACCTGGAGAGGGCCATCCGCAGGCACGGGGAGCACAGCCGGCAAGCCGAGCAGCGCCGTCACCAATTGGAAGAGGCACGCGAACGCTGCCACCGCGACCATGATCGCGACCACGACCACCACTAGACGGAAGATCAAGACTAATTTCAGCAGCTGGCAGCCAGAAGCCAGCTGCTTATTTGCCAGCCACTAATTCCTTCACAGGGCGCACCTCAACCGCCCCGAAGCGGAGCACCGGAATCTTTGAAGCCAGGTGGATAGCCTCAGTCTGATCTCTTGCCTCGATCAGGATGAAGCCTCCGACCTGTTCCTTAGTCTCCACAAACGGCCCGTCGGTCAGAGATATTTTGCCTTTTCGCAGCCGCACCGTCGTTGCGGTGTTCACCGGTTGCAAAGCCTGGGCCGCGAGAAAGTGGCCGCTCTGGCGAAGGGTCTCGTCGTAAGCCAGGCTTTCATCGTCGAGAGTCTGCGAATCGCCTTCCGACATTGCCTTCAGTTTCTTCTCGTCAACGATAACCATGCACAGGTACTTCATTTCGCCTCCAATAGAGGTTCTACTCCCGTTCTATTTATCAGTCGATCAGCGAAGGCGATATCGACAAGCTCAATTGTAAAAAAGATGCGTAAAGCCCTTCGCGTGGCAGCTCAGGGTAGGGCTTTGGTCGCGCGGGTCAACATCGCAACGCCACTTATCTCGTTGAAATGCCTTGTTGCAGCATGGTAAGGGAACGCACCGTCGGGATCCTTCGACTCCGCGCTCAAGGGTGTTCGAGAGGAAGACATTCTTGAGGCGCTCCTCTCAGGATGACAGACTTTGATTGTGTTCGTGTTGAAACAGGCAGCATCGAAACGGACGTACCGGTCTTCATTCCCTTTTTAGCTGAAAGGTTGTTGTATCACGAAGGCTGTGACGCTTTCTGGGTGACCGCGGAGGCTATTGGTGCGAAAGGGGGGACTCGAACCCCCACGGTTTTACCCGCCAGATCCTAAGTCTGGTGCGTCTGCCAATTCCGCCACTCTCGCATAATAGGCAAGTTGTTCAATTATAACGCGTTGCCAGTTTTTGGCGCGCGTCTTCATTTCTCGTTTCAGTCTGACTCTGAGTAAACTCTGAATGAACTTGTCTCGCGCGCTCGATTTTTCAGCGTGGCTCCCAAGCTCTGCTAGAATTCTCGACCTCGCATCCTCTATGGGCAACACAAAGCAAACAAGAAAAAGGCGACGAAAAGCAAAAGGAGAAGAGCCAAAAGAGCAGCCACAAACTCCTCGAAGAAAACGCGTGGCACGCGGCGCACAACCCCATCTCCTCTCCATACCGAAATGGCGGTTCAAGTGGTTCTATAGTTTTGTGGCTGTCGCCGGTTCGATCGTGACACTGTTTGCGCTTTACCCATGGCTTTCGATTTATCCTCGGGACTCACTGGATATACGGAATCCTTACTCACCTGCGTTTGATGTGACGAATGACCGTTCTATTCCCATTAGATCTGTTACGGCGAAGTGCATTTTTGATTTCGGCAAAGACAATCATATTGAGATGGGGTATGACAGTTTTGTTGCGCCGCTCGGGCATAAACACACCATTACCGCGCCTTGTTTTCATATCATCGCCGGCAAGGCGCTGCAATCGACAAATAGGGCCACCATAACCATGCAGATTCGCTATTGGCTCCTCGGCGTTTTCCCTAGATCGCAGCAATTCAGATTTCATTCCGTAAGAGCAGATGACGGCTCCTCGCATTGGGTCTACGATGGCTAATAGAACGCCATGATTTCATATGTCTTAGACACTCGGTAACACTCGGTAACACCAACCCGTCACGACTAGGGCAAGCATTAGGCTAAGCAGGCATCGCACCGAGTGTGCCGGGTGGAACGCAATAAGGAGGATGTCATGGCCGCTTCGACCCCACCCTTTGTCGAATGTGAGCAAGTCCACGCCGGCTTGGCCGTCAGCGATATTCCCACTGCGATCGATTTCTACACCAAGAAGCTAGGGTTCTCGACAGTCTTCACATGGGGCGATCCGCCAACGTTTGCCGGCGTGAACCTCGACAAGGCGCATATGTTTCTTCGCAAGGGGACGCCTGATCCGAGGGGCTGCGTCATGTATTTCCGGGTGGGCGATGCCGATCAGCTCTATGAATTTCACCGCGCCCAGGGCCTCGAAGTCGCCGAACCCATTGGCGACAGGCCCTATGGAATCCGCGACTACGTTGTGCGCGATCTGCATGGGTACTACCTTTGCTTCGGGCACAACCTGTACAACGCCGGCCCGCCCATCAGAATCGAGCGGGTGGATGTCCCGGTGCGTCTCGAGAAGCGTTTGGCCGGTCTCCTGCTTGACTTGGCCGGCCACAAGCGCATGAGCGTGAACAGTTGCCTGGAGGAGATTTTGCTCCATACCAACGACGGTGTTGGTCCACACACGCAAACAGCACTCAGGTACATCCAGGAGCTGAAGAAGAAGCATGGAATCGACTACGACTCGCACGGCAGCTACCGGTTTGTCGAAGATTAGTCAGGCGCTAAAAGCAAAACTGAAAACCTGACCACTGATGACACTGATGGCACTGATTTCAGGAAACTGTCTTAGGATCAGAGCGATCAGTGTGATCAGTGTCATCAGTGGTAAAGTTTGGGAACTTGACTCACACTCCGCTATAAGCCGCCCGTTTCAGGAAGCCTCCCTGGCCTGCCTTACCGTAGAACTGATCGCCTTCCACGAGCACCCGGCCGCGGGAGAGAACGACGTCAGGCATGCCTCTAACTTTGATGCCCTCGAACATCGAGTAATCCACGCGCATATGGTGGGTCTGGGCGCTGATGACCTCCTCCCGATTGGGATCGAAGATTACCAGATCGGCGTCACTGCCTACAGCCACCGTGCCTTTGCGCGGGTATAGTCCGAAGATCTTGGCCGGTGTGGTAGCCACCAGTTCTACAAAGCGGTTCACGCTGAAGCGGCCTTTGCCTACGCCGCCGGAATAGACCAGGCTCATGCGATGTTCGATTCCCGGGCCACCGTTGGGAATCTTGGTGAAGTCGTCTTTGCCCATTTCTTTTTGTTCCTTGAAGCAGAACGGGCAATGGTCGGTGGAGACCACCTGCAGATGGTCCTGCTTCAACCCGGTCCACAGCTTCTCCTGGTGCCACTTCTCGCGCAGCGGCGGAGTGAAGACGTACTTGGCGCTCTCAAAACCGGGCTTGTCCATATCGTCGAGCGATAAATAAAGGTACTGGGGGCAGGTTTCGGCATAGACAGGCAAACCGCGGTCGCGGGCCTCACGCACTTTTTCCAACGCGTCATTGCAGCTCAGGTGGACGATGTACACGGGTGATCCCGCCATCTCCGCCAGGGCGATGGCGCGGGCCGTGGCCTCGGCTTCGGCGGTGGTGGGGCGAGTGAGCGCGTGATACTTGGGCGCGGTCTTGCCTTCGGCCAGCGCCTGCTGCACGATCACGTCGATGGCGCCGCCGTTTTCAGCGTGCATGCAGATCATGCCGCCGATCTCCGATGCCCGGCGCATGGCCTTGAAGATGGTTGCGTCGTCGAGCATGAAGACGCCGGGGTAGGCCATGAACAGCTTGAAGCTGGGTACGCCCTCGCGGACCAGTTCGCCCATCTCTTCGATACGCGCGGCAGGCAGATCGGTGACGATGCAATGGAAGGCGTAGTCGGTGGTGGCCTTTGATGATGCCTTCTGCATCCAGGCGTCAAAAGCGGCGCGCAGCGGCTGGCCCTTGTACTGGATGGCGAAATCAATCAGAGTGGTGGTTCCGCCGAAGGCGGCGGCGCGAGTGCCGCTCTCGAAATCGTCGGCGCTGGTGGTGCCGCCGAACGGCATGTCGAGATGAGTATGGACATCGATGCCTCCGGGCATCACATATCTGTTTCCGGCATCGAGGACGCGATCGGCTCCATCTCGCGGCAAAGACTGGGCTATGGCGGCAATCTTCCCATCGAGGATAGCAACGTCCGCGGCGTAAGTATCGGTGGCCGTGACTACGGTGCCGTTGACGATGAGCGTATCAAATGCCATGTTTCTCTCCCTGCCAGAACAAGGTGACAATCGAGCAACCTATGTTAAACCTTTGTTCCGGACAGTGTATGGTTTTTGGATAATTGCTGATTGCTTAAGAGCTAATTACGGCTTCCATGCTACACTCGCGAAACCTCCATCTCCTCTTAAAATGAGGTGTACGAGGGCCGGCGTCGAGGTGGCTTTTGCTCAAGGAAACAGCACGGAAACTTCCGCTCGACCAGCTGGAGAGAAACTTCGCGGACATCAACCCGCCGCTGACCGCTGCGCAAGCGCTGGAAGAAGGTTCACGCTGCCTGTTCTGTCACGATGCGCCGTGCATCAAGGCCTGTCCCACGAGAATTGACGTTCCTTTGTTCATCCGCCAGATCCTCACCGGAAACCTGCGCGGCTCGGGCAAGACCATTCTTGAAGCCAATATCCTGGGACAAAGCTGTGCCCGCGTCTGTCCGACTGCGGTCCTCTGCGAGGGCGCCTGCGTGCTCAACTACGAAGGCAAGAAGCCGGTAGAGATCGGCAAACTGCAGCGCTATGCCGTGGACCCGATCATCGCGAGCGGCGCGGCGCTGTTTCGACCCGGCGCCGCCAACGGTTATCGCGTGGCGATGATCGGCGCCGGCCCGGCGAGTCTGGCTTGCGCCGCCGAGCTGCGCAGGTTGGGCTATCAGACGGTGATCTTTGACGCCAATCCTGAGCCTGGCGGGCTGGACACGTACGGCATCGCCGCTTACAAAATGCGCGCCCACGAGACCCTGAACGAGATAAAAATGATTCGCGCCCTGGGCGTGGAGATCCGCAGCGGCGTCGCTGTGGGCAGGGAAGTCACGATCGCGGATCTCGAGCGCGAGTACGATGCCATCTTTATTGGCGCCGGTCTGGGCGAGACCGAAGACCTGCACATTCCCGGCGAGAATCTGGAAGACTGCCGCGACGCCCTTTCTTTCATCGAAGAAACGAAGAGCAAACCTCTCGACCAGGTTGAAGTCGCCGCCCGGGTTGCCGTGATCGGCGGCGGCAATACCGCTATCGATGTGGTAACGGCGGCGCGGCGGCTGGGCGCGGAAGAGGTGTACATGGTCTATCGCCGCAGCCGCGAAGACATGTCGGCCTTTGATTACGAATACGAGTTGGCTAAGCAGGATCTGGTCACCTTTGTGTGGCAGGCCCTACCGGTGCGCGTCATTGACGATGGCCACGGCCGCGTTCGAGCGCTCGAATGCGTGCGCACCCGGCGTGGCGAGAAGGATGCCCGAGGCCGCGCAGGTTTTTTTCCGGTGCCGGGCAGCGAGTTTTGCCTGGAGGTGGGCATGGTGGTCAAAGCCCTCGGTCAGAAACGCAAAACCGACTTTCTCTCGAAGATTCCGAACCTGGAGCTAAGGAACGGCTGCGTGGTAGTTGATCCTGAGACCATGCAGACCCGGAACCCGCGCTACTTTGCCGGCGGCGACTGCGTCAACGGCGGCGGCGAAGTCGTGGACGCCGTGGCCGACGGCAAGCGCGCAGCGCGCGGGATACACGACGCGCTTTTCCAAAAGAGAACGTGAACAACTGCCATAGAGGCACGGGGCAACAGAGCCGCGACCGAAAGCAAGACCTTCAACGCGGAGGAGCAGAGGAAACAGAGGACTTGGAAAGACACAAACGGAGCGGAACCGTTGGAGAAGCATAGGCAAAGCGAAAACGCAACCAAGAGGGAATGCCAGAGGGGTTGCGAAGAGGGGAAAGAAAAATCCTCGCTGCCAGAACAACAAGTTCAAGGATAGTAATGCGGAGACACGGAGCAAAATCGGGCCGTCGGGAGATCGGGTCATCGGATCATCTGATATCGGCG
>Ga0126378_10003217_pt1 | contig 12322 bp, 18 predicted proteins | sample PanSoiMetPlot_23_FD_92587 | JGI IMG/M metagenome (GOLD analysis project Ga0126378, IMG submission 92587) | Tropical forest soil microbial communities from Panama - MetaG Plot_23 | ecosystem: Environmental > Terrestrial > Soil > Tropical forest > Bulk soil | place: Panama | collected 2016-02-17
AAACCGATGACGGCGACCCCGCCCGACTCACCGGCCGAGACCGACGAATTCCTGCGTAAGCAAGCGGAGTTCGAGGCCGCCTACCGCACCACCGGCGATCCGCAAGTGCTGTGCCATGCGCTGGTGCGCGCGTACTCGTCGGGGCGTCCGTTCCCCCGCTGGCTGGTATGGCACACCCTCGAAACCCTGGTCGCACAGCGAACTGGTGCTGCCACCCGCGGCTATTACGACCGCCTGCGACACGTCCAGGGCTACACCGTCGTCCTCAACCTGCGCAGCAATGGCCATACCAAGGACGACGCGCTCGACGCCGCGGTCGGGATCCTCGCGGCCCAGCGCGCAGCGGCGGAACGCGAGACGATTGAGAGGAGCTACGACTTGGTGCGGCAAGACCTGGACCGGCAGGGGCAGGCGAGTGCGTTTTACTATCTCGTGACGCTGGTGCCCGGGGATACTGAGCTGCGCGCCGATTCAACCCTTTGGACCGCCGACAGCACGATTCCGATTAATGCGGGCTCCGCTTTCGTGCCCTGGTTCATGAGCATCCCAAAGCGCTGACCGCGCTCTACCCCCCACGCTGCTGGTCGAGCAGCGTACCCCCCACGCTGCTGGCCAGGCGGTCTGGACTGGCGGCGATCTCCTAACACCATTTACGACTAGCGCGACACCTCACCGGAGTGCCGCGCTATGTCCGATATCGAAAAAGAGAAGCAAGCTGCTCCCAGCGATGATCTGCTGTGGGGCGCGCAATCGATCGCCGACTTTCTCGGCGTCAGCACCGATCGCGTCTACTACCTGATCCGAACCAAGCGGCTGCCGATCGCGAAGCTTGGTCGCAAGACCGTGGTCGCGAGCCGCAAGAAGCTGCAGCGCGCCCTCAGCGACAGTCTCAGCGCCGCCTGAAATGCGGAAAGCCCCGCTGGCTACGGGGCTTTCTGTTTGCGTATCGACCAGGAGCGTTGGCGACGCCTGGCCGGTATCTCGGAGAACTAAAGGTCGCCGCCTCCAGCACGAAAGGCGACGCCATGAATATGGTGTTTAAGCCGGGAGCCCCGGCGGACGCAAGTCCCCCGCGCCCCGCAACTCCCCCGATCATCAATGGCAAGGGCCTCAAACACCGCAGGGGGACCGTTCATCAGCGGGCCCACCTTGCGGCCGATGGTGGAATGGCGCTCCTGCGCCCTTCCATCGAGCAGGCGTGTCTCCTGTTCGCCGTGCCGCGGCAGGTGCTCTCCAAGCACCTTCACGCCCGCAATGGCAACGGCAAACGCAGGCCGAAGCCGGTCACGGGCGAGAGCTTGGTCGACCACCTCATGCGCAGCACCCCAGTTGAACGGCTGGAAGCGGCGCGGGCGCTCGGTCCCGAAGTGGTGTGGGACGAAATGGTGCTGCCGCTGATCGCGATCGAACGGGCTGCGGCCGAGTGAAATCTCACGGCGCCGTCGCGAATAGCGGCGCCTTTCTCATTTCGAACGGGAGACCGTGGGCCTCGCCTTCAGCTGCTTCCAGTTCCAGGACACCGCCGACATGGATGCCCGGTTCAAGGCCGAACACGAGGCCGCGCAAACGATCGAGCATGTGTTGCGCGCCCGCGTCAGTGAGTTCGCTTGGAGGCTTCACCGCGAGCGGCACCCTGCCACAGCGTGAGAGCAAGTCGGCGTCGCGCGCGAATGACGGCGCCACGCAAGCAGTGAGTGCCCTGGGCCGGTCCCGCTTACGGCCACAGTCGTTTCACCTAGGCACTCCGCAAGCCGCCGGGACGGGCTGCGCGCACCTTTTTGTTTCGGAGAATGACCATGGGACAGCGACGAAATGCCGAGATCGAAGCGTGGCAGCAAGCATCGGGGCTCAAGCCGTCAGAGCACCAAAGCTTGTTAGGCGAAATGTCGGTCACAGCATTCGAGCTAATCAGGATCATCGAGTTGGAGCGATCCGGTATCCGTGACGGCGATGGATATTGGTCCGGCAGTGACCCGATGGGGGGAACGGCGCGTGCGCTTGCGGGCCTGATCCAGGAATACGAGTCCCGGATGATCACAAGAGCGCAAGAGCGCAAGGACGGCAACGCTGGCCCTTGGGCGGACTACGGCGAGTTAGCTCCGTTCTAAGTCACCCGGTCGGGGAGCGAGCCGTGACCGGGAGGAGCACGCGCGGCCATGATTGATGACCTCGATTATGAGGACGAACAGCGGCCCCCAGTCGTGTTGTCGCGCTGTGCCGACTGCGGCGTCGGCTGCCAGAACATCGGCGAATCCGCCTACATGGTGGCGAATGATGTGTGGGCGCTGGCGTGGCCGCTCGAGAAACTCAAGCCGTGGCACAAGATGCCGGGCCAGCAAGTGCTTTGCATCGGCTGCCTGGAATCTCGCATCGGGCGCCGCCTGACAGCCGCCGACTTTACCCAGTGCCCATTAAACGATCGTGGTTATGAGCGATCGGCGCGTCTGCGCGATCGCATGCGTGGCTTCAAATATCTAATGCCGAAGGCAACTGCGTGGGAAACCGAGCCGGTACTGGCCCGTGTATATGCTCACGATGACGAAGACCAATTCGTCTTGCAGATCGAGTTAGCGGACGATCACGCGGTTTGCATCCATTATCATCACAATGATGATCCGCCGTCCGTTGCGCTGTGGCATGGCAGCGGCGAAGCTGGTCTCCCGTCGCTCGAGGGTGAGTACGGGTTCCGCGCCTGGGTGGCAGCCGCACTCGGACTTGCTAGGGGCAAGTCATGACCGCCCTTCGCTTTCCGCCTCGCCGTGTTGCGATCTTAATTGTGCCTGAGCGCAACGGCTGCGGATGGCTCGCGCTCGCGGGCTCGCATGGCTGGTTGTTTGGTTCGCTCACTGAGGCGCGTCGCGAAGCGCGATGGCTCGGTCTCAATTTCAATCTGCCGGTCCGGGAGATCATCGGATGAGCACCGAGGAGTTGCTAGCGAAATACGGAATCAAGCTCGCGAGCACGGCGGCCGGCCGTTACTACACAACATGCCCGAAGTGCTCGGCCAAGCGCTCGCGCGAAAACCAGAAAAAGGAATGCCTCGGCGTTACCATCGAGGCCGACGGCAAACTGCATTTCGGGTGCAATCACTGCGATTTTCGTGGGCCGGAGAAGGGCAACGGCAAGCAGCAAGGGCGGCCGGAGCTGCCGAGCTATGTCTATTGCGATGTCGATGGTGCGCCGCGCTTCCGCAAGGTCCGCAATGCGCCGGGACGCGAGCCGCGATTCTGGTTGGAGCGGGCAGACGGCAATGGCTGGCTCAAAGGCACAAAAGGCGTCGATACTAAGATCCTTTATCGCCTCGACGAGGTAACGAAAGGTATTGCCGAGGGCCGCATCATCGCTTGTGTCGAGGGCGAGAAAGATGCCGATAACCTTTGGGCCATAGGCATTGCCGCCACATGCAATGCCCATGGTGCGAGCGAGCCGGGCAAAGCGCCCAAGTGGATGAAGGCACATAGCAGGCAGATCGCCGGCGCCGATATCGTTGTGTTCAACGACAACGATCCGGCTGGATATGAGCACGCGGACTCAACCTGCAAACTGTCGCTCGGCGTTGCCAAGCGGGTGCGGCGCCTGGATCTCGCGAGGCATTGGCCGGAGATCCCAAAGGGCGGAGACGTGTCCGATTGGCTGGCTCTCGGTCACACCTGCGACGAGCTTCAAGCGCTGATCGAGCAGGCGCCCGACTACGAGCCGCCGCCAGGCGCGAAAGAGAAAGCGCTGCCGCCGGAACCGACCGAGGTCGACATTGAAATCACCCGGCTCGCGAAATTGACGTGGGTCGAGTACGGGCAGCAGCGCAAGGACGCAGCCCAAAAGCTCGGGGTAAGCAGCGTGTCGATCCTCGACAAGGCGGTTGCGGCCGAACGCACGAAGCTCGGGCTCGATGGCGATGACGGCAAGCAAGGACATGCGATCGAATTCCCAGATCCCGAGCCGTGGCCCCAGCCGGTGAATGGAGCCGAGCTGCTCGACGACCTCGCGACGGCAATCCGCAGGCACGTCGTCTTAGCCGACCACGTCCGCGACGCCTGCGCGCTGTGGGCCGCGCACACGTACCTGGTCAATTGCTTTCTCGTATCCCCGCGGCTGGCCATCCGCTCGGCCGTGAAGGGCTGCGGGAAAACAACGCTGCTCGATGTGCTCGAGCATCTTGCCGCGAAACCACTGCGGACCAGCAGCGTCACCGCCTCCGTGACCTTCCGCCTGATCGAGGCACATCAGCCGAGCCTGCTGATCGACGAGGCGGACAAGATCCTCAACGAGGACAGACGTGATTTGCTCGGCATCCTCAACGATGGACACCGCCGCGGTGGCCGCAGCGTGCGCAACGTGCCGATCGGCGACGGTTATGAGCCGCGGGCGTTCGCGACTTTCTCGGCGCTCGCCATCGCACTAATCGGTTCGCCGCCGGCAGAACTCTATGACCGCTCGGTGGTGGTCGATCTCAAGCGCCGACTGCCGACCGAGGCGGTCGAGCAACTCCGCATCGGCCGCACCGCGCATCTTGAGGTTTTCCCCCGCAGGCTCGCGCGTTGGGCGAAGGATCACGCCGCCGTGGTCGCGGCCGCCGACCCCAAGATGCCAGACGGAATCTTCAATCGCGAGGCGGACAATTGGCTGCCTCTCCTGGCGATCGCCGATGCCGCCGGCGGGCAATGGCCGGAGCGCGCGCGCAAGGCGGCGCAGGCCAGCCACAACGTCCATACCGAGGGAGCCTCCCGGCTCGAGCTTTTGCTCGGCGACATCCGGGAGGTCTTCGGCAGCAAGACCGAGATGCCGTCGGCCGACCTGGTCGAGGATCTGGTCGCGCTCGACGGGCATCCGTGGAAGGAGACGGGAAGGGCGCGCAAGCCCCTGACCCAGAACGGGCTCGCCAGGATGCTCAAGCCGCTCGGCATCGCGCCAGGCTTGATCGGGCTCAAGCGCCTTTCGGGGTACAAGCAGGCGCAGTTCAAGGAGGCCTTCGAGCGCTATTTGCCTTCGGAGGGTGATCCCAACCTCTCACCCTCTCATAATGCAGCAAATACGGGCACTTCTGACGATTCCCAACCTCTCACCGAAGAAGCTGGGAGAGAGGTTGAGAAATGCAAGAAACCCAATAACGACGGGCTAATGAGAGGTAGAGAGGTTGCAGAGGGGGCCGATAGGGATGAAGGCCGCATCTGCGCCTTCTGCAACCAACCCGGCGGCAATCAGGTCTCGTTCGGCGACGGCTGTATCTGGCTGCATCGCGCCTGTGAGAACCCCTGGATCGATCGCCGCATGGGCGAGGAAGGGATACGGCAATGACGACGGCGCGCTCAGAGATCCGTCGCCCGAGCCAAACAGGCCTACATGCGAAGGTACAATCGAGAGCGCAGGGATTACCGGCACCAGTATCAACGCAGCAAGCAACTCTTGGCATTACCAGATGGTTCGGCTCGACCACGAAGACGCGGAGACATTGCGCGTTCTTGCCAAGCACAAACGATGCTCAGTGTCAGAGCTTATTCGTATGTTCGTTACGTGGGGCATCATCGACCTGAACCGCGATGATCCTGCACCGAGGTGACATCGTGTCGGATGGTGCGATTGCGTGAACGATCGGATGTTAAGCCATTGAAATGGTGGGAAAAGATGTCCACAAATTTGTGGGCATCTGCGGCAAGCGGTGGGAAATTTGTGCGAGTTCGGCGCGCGACCTGGGCGGGGCGGTTCGACCAAAAAGGAGGGCCAAACGCATCGACCACGCTCGCTTTCACGCAGCGCGTACGCGCGCGCGCCGTGAAATGCTAAAAATCCTCCCAGGGAATTTTGAGGGTTAATCAAATGGTAGACGACCCCGCTGCAACCCCTAGGAAACCCAGACGGAAGGCTGGCCGCCCCTCGCGTGCCGAGGCCTCGGCGAAAGCCTTACTTGGGGTTGACCTGACGGCGTGTGATCCGGTGGCAATTTTACGCGAGATCGCGCTCGACCGGTCCATGCCGGGATCCACGAGGGTGCAAGCGTGCCGCGCGCTACTCGGCGCGCAGGATCCGGATCCGGCACGGGATCCCGGCGGTGACACCCGGATCAATGCGCGGGCAATCGCCATGATGCGTCGCGCAAACTGATGACGCAGATCCCCGCCATCGCCGTGCATCGCGGTATTGGGGTCCACGATTGTCAGACGCCGGCGCGGATCCGCATCGTGAAGGCCGCAATCGACCGTGTCGCCCGTATGTCCGACATTCTGGAGTTAGTCGCCTTTGCCGCTGATTCGAAGGAACCGCCCGAGGCGAGAATGTTCGCGGCGAGCAAAGTCGAGGTTGAGTACGAGCTGGCAGCCGAGGAGCGGCGAAACAGGCCTATCGTCGATTTGGGTTGTGTGCGCGCGACCGTTGCCGGCTTGGACAGTGTCGAGTGGCGCAGTCCGGTGGTGTACGGCACGGATTTAGAGGACGGCGGCGTGCCGCGTGAGGAGCCGTTGCCGGACGAGGAGTGACGATGCTCGAGCCTGAGGCCTTCCTCGAGCAGCTCGATAAGGCGATCGCTCAGTTGCAGGCGATCCGGGACTTGGTTGTGGCCTCCATGCCGACGCCGCCGGCAACCTCGGGCAACGGCCGCGATCCCGATCCCGGCGCCGACTTTGCATTGCACAATTTGATCGACCCGGCGTCCGCACAAATAAGGTTCGCCATTCCGCAGGACACGCTCAGAAAATGGGCGCGAGAAACGGCTGGCACGGAGCAGGCGGTCGGCCGGCGCGGCGCGGTGGTCAGCCTCGATGCGCGCCGATGGCGACCTCAAGGCCAAGCATCAGCAGTTTGCTATGGATCCCGGGATGCTACGAAATTGTCAGGCAGGGCTTTCCGCTTCGTACTCGCTCGGCTCGCGCAGCGCATAGCCGCGGCCCCACACCGTCTCGATGTAGTGGCGTATTCCGCTTTCGCTTATCGCGTATTCCGTGGGAGGACTCCAGAACAAGGATGGGAATCTTGAAGACGCTCTTCCGGCATGTCCTTTGGTTCTTCGGTATCTATCTTTTCGTCGGTCGTGGTTTTGCTGCTTGCGCGCTTCGCGCTTCGTGCTGTGCTGCGCCTGATCATAACGATTTCGATATAGTCGGACTCGGGATTTGCCACTGCTCATCGTCGGCGGCCGTGCGGAGACATTTCGTCAGGCCGGCATTTACGTTGGCCGCATTACGGCGTTGCAACCGATCAAGTTCCAATTACTGATTAACCTCAAGGCCGCCAAAGCGCTTGGCATCACCTTTCCGCAGTCCTTTCATCTGCGCGCCGACGATCTGATCGAGCAAATCATTGCAACCTTGCATTTCGCAGCTCGCCGAGCAGAGTATGAATAGCCTGGTCGTCGAGGCCCAGGAGAGCCTAGTCTAGCTCTGCTGCCTTACATCGCCAGGCCTCATCCTTTGGCTGATAAGTTCGTCCGCTCCCACTTCGGCGACAGCTTCGGCCAACTCCCCCTCATACACAGGCACCCTCTTGCGAACCATTTCGACGGCTCTTTCCTTATCGGCTTCATATGCAAAGAAATTCCGCACGATTCCAGGTTTTCCCTCGGAATCGAAAGTCGTAACCCGCACGTTCCAGCCTGCTGCCATTTGCGTAGCTGACTTATTCAAACGGGCCCATTACCTGGCTCTGTTAATCCTCCGGTTGCACACCGTCACCATCCAACGCCGATCGTGCTTACGGCCCGCTCGGCAAAGAGTCGCCCAGATCAGGGTGGGTCCCGCGACGTTAGCGCGCCGAACTCCTTGGCGGCACTGCAGAGCAGCTCGCGGAGCTGATCGTCCCCGCAATCGTCCGTGGTTCCAAGTACCCGCCCCGGTGCGCCTGCCTTGTACAGCCAGACTTCGCGGCCACCGAGTACGTTGATCGAGTATTTAGGTCCCTCCTGACCTCCGGTCTCGATAAACCAGAAGTCGGCATGCGCATGGTTCGTGGAGCGGCGGTCCAGATTCAGATCGAGGCGGATCGCAATATGGTGCTCCTGAAGCTCTCTATTGCCCTGGTCCACCGCTGGAACAAGAAAGTTGCGGACCCACTCCACGCCGCGCCCGAATTCCTTCGCACCCGTGTCATACTTCTCAGGCCGTAGCTTGGCATCGCTTCGGGCGCTCAGGAAGGCTTCACCTATTGTTTGCATGAGAACCTCCATCTGCAAATCAACGTCCTATTGGCTGGCGGCGTTCCAGCCATCTCCAACGTTACCCAGTCGCTTGGTGCTGCATGTGCTCACAGCCGCTAATGGGATGGCCCGGCCGTGCTCCTGCCCTGCAGGACGTAAAGTCGCGCGGGGATTGAGAAGCACAAGGAGCACGTCCCATGTCACACAAATCCGCACCATACGCCGCCGTGAGCACGATCGGTATCGACCTCGGGAAGAATAGTTTCCATCTTGTCGGTCTCGACCAACGCGGCGCGATCGTTTGGCAACTCAAATGCTCGCGCGCTCAACTTGAGCGCCGGCTCGCCAATATTCCGTGCTGCTTGATCGGCATGGAAGCGTGTTCTGGAGCGCATTACATCGCCCGTCAGCTCACAGCGCTTGGACACGATGTTCGTTTGATCCCTGCACAATACGTGAAGCCGTTCCTCAAAGGGCACAAGAACGACTACCGCGATGCCGAGGCGATTGCGGAAGCCGTGCAACGGCCAACCATGCACTTCGTGGCGATCAAGACGCCGGAGCAGATGGACCTGCTGGCTCTGCATCGTGTGCGCTCGCGCCTCGTGGGCCAGCGGACAGGTGTGATCAATCAAATCCGTGGCTTCCTGATCGAGCGCGGCATCACCGTCCGGCAAGGCGTGGTGCCGTTGCGCAAGGCGCTGCCCGATATCCTGAGCTCAAATACACACGCGCTATCGCCAAGATAACAGCCGTTGGACAAAATTGGCCGGGTTCCAGTCGGCAGGCGAAGCAATACCACGAGCGCCCACGGTCGGCTGATGCGGGCGATGCCGATCATCGAAGATCCAGGAGGCGGAGTTGGTGTCTTCTAGGCTCGAGCACTAGCGCGCTTGACCGTGATAGGCGCTGTTTGGCCGCATGTCGGTGGCAGACGCAACCCGATTGGTCATGTTGTAGAAGGCCGCGACCGAGGCAATGTCCCAGATGTCGCGATCGTTGAAGCCGGCGCGGCGCAGACGCTCGCGGTCCTCCTCCTCGATTTCCCACGGTTGTGTCGTCAGCTTGACCGCGAAATCCAGCATAGCGTGCTGGCGTTTATCGAGCCGCGCGGCGCGGTAGTTCATCACCATCATCTCGCCGAGCACGGGACCGCCGAGTTGGCGCACGGCGTTGCCATGCGCGGTAATGCAATAGAAGCAGCGGTTCTGCGATGAGACCACTGTGGCGATCATTTCGATCTCGAGCTTGGACAAGTTGGCGGGGTTCTGCACAAGCTCTTGCCGATAGTCCACGAACGCCTGGAGCTTGGCGTCGTCGAAAGCGAAGGCTTTGAGAACGTTAGGGATGAAGCCCAACTTTTCTTCGCATTTCTTGAAATAGGCCGCCATCTCCGGTGAGAGCTTCCCCGGCGCGAGCTTGAGCGCCATGATGTTGATGTCATCCTCGGCGCCGCCGTGGAGCGAGGGAGGCTTTTTGTCAGTTCTGATGACCGGGGAACGCTTTATGGGAACCGGTCGCTTTTTGGCCGCGTTCTTGTTGGTTTTTCGCACGGGCATTCTCTCCTATCCTTCGAACGCTCAATCCTATCGTCTTTGGGTGTGGAACGATATCGGTTCGAGCATCCTGGGCGGCCGCCAGCGAGAGAGACTTGAGGGCCAAGATCTTGGCGAATGATTCCGGACGGATAAATGGACCTGGGAATCGATGATAGTCATCGGGGAAGCTCTTCTGTGTTAGGCGAGTTTGGTATCGCGGCAGGTCCGTGTCAGGAAGGGCCAGGCGTCGTGCGTTGCTGATGCCGGCTCCCGACGGCTTCACGACGCCCTGAAGTTAGCTTATTCGATCACCTCATTGGGGGGCAGAGAGAAAATCGGGCGATCGTAGCGGCCCTCGACCACGTAGCCCGCCGGGAATTGTGCTACGCGGTGTACGTCAAGCCACCGCGACTGTAGTCTGACGATATTTCAAATCACGATATTCACCTGATCTCACGGACGGGTATTTGGCCTCGCCCGGTGGCGCAATGCATTCGATTAGAGCGTCGTAGTTGGGCTGCTGAAAAAAGGCAATGGAGAGACGCTTTGCCCGTGACGCCATCGATGCCGGTGGGTTTACAACCCGGTGAGTGTTGGAAACCCAGCAGTCATTGGTCCACCGCATGAGTAGATCGCCAATGTTGACGACAAAAGCTTCGGGATCAGTTTCGACAGCGATCCAGTGCCCATTTTTGGCAAGCACCTCTAACCCGCCTGGGACGCTCTCTCCATTGAGGATCGTGAACGCCCCATAGTCGGTGTGCGCTCCAGCACGCAACTGCCCCGGCTTGGGCGCGCTCGTCTGCTCAGGATAAAAGTTCAGGCGCATCGCGCTGATGTGCCTGTCAATTTTTTCGTCAAAAAAATGCTCTTCGAGGTTGAGCGCAAGTGCGGTGAGTCGCATCATAAACGCGGCCAGTTTCTCCATTTCCGCATAGTAAGCTGCAGCCGCATTCGCAAAGCCCTCAGGCTTCAGCGGCCACAGATTCGGTATGAAATAATTCCGGCCTTCGAGCCCCGTATAGTAGCGCTCGTTTGGCCAGCTTTCCCGGCCGAAATGATAGAACTCCTTGAGGTCGGGTGGCGTCGTGCCAGCACTCGCATGCGCCAGCGCCTCGAGTCCTTGTGCGCGATAACCCCGCGGCGTGCCAGGAACGGGATGAATTGCCCTGCGCTTCTCCTCCAAAGGCAGAGCGAAGAAGGCGTGCGCCTTCGACCGCAATTCATCCATTGTCGCGACCGGCACGCCGTGACCGGTTATGGTGAAGAATCCGATCTCACGGCAGGTTGCGTCGATCTCACGTGCGACGGCTTGCCTGGATGCAAGCCCGCCGATGCGCGCCGCAGAAAGGTCGATTACCGGGATCTGCTGCATGTTTTTTTCTCGCCGTGAACAGGCCCTTCCCGCTAGCTTGCCCTTCGGCTCATCGTGCTTACCTGAAGTTCAGGAAGCATCAACTGTCAAGGACAACCGAGTGCACTGGAAGAAGCGTCAGAAACAGATTGAACGGCTTAAGGCCAGGCACGGCGCCGATCGAAGCCTCATCCGAGAGTTCCCAGACTTGAAAGTGGAACAGCGCACAGCGCCGTGCTCGAATGGCATGCGGGGCAGCACCGCTCGTCGACCTCGCCCTCCGGGAGTGAAGCAATTCCCGGTTGGGCATAGTCACAAGCAGGGGCTAGAGCTGATTACGCCCGGCACGGACCTGCAATGGATGGGTGGCAAAAAGACCTGAGTAGTCGGCAGGGCTGGCTTCGTTAAATTGAGATTGGCGAGGTCTCCTGTCCGACGCTGCACTGTATTCAAGAACGCCGAGGGGAGATGATTTAAAATCAAACATTCAAGTTTCGTAGGCGGGGGGCCAAAAAAATATCCGACGTTTCCTTGGTTGCCGCGATTTTCATTTCCACCGCGCCCCGGCGGAATGTTGTGCGCCTCGAAATTCCGGCGTTAGCGGAGAGCGTGTCGAAACGGACAAGCTGGGCGCGCTGCGTGAATTTGGCTTAAGGGCCTGCGGCCACACCGAGGCTTTCGCGATAGACGTTTCCCTTGGGGCCTCGGCTGTAGCGTCCAATGATCCCGTAGGCAGCCAGCTTGCTTAAACGTGAGCTTATGTTTCCCGCTGGGGCGCCGAGGCGCGCGGCAATTTCGCTCGACGTAAGCCCGTTCGGAGACCCATGCAAGATGGCGATAATGCGCTCCTGGAAATTGCTATTCATTTTTGTCAGTCCGAGCGGAGATCGGGCGATAAAATCGCTTGTCCGCCAAGCGCGGGCGCTGTGAATGTTGGGGATGCTACGCCCGGCCTGCGCGCGGCATTCAGAAAATTGTTACTCGGGACCGAGGTGCTGCATCATGCGAGGCCATCGCCTATCGTAGACAGAGAACCGCCTCGACTGGATTTTCCCGCGAATAGCCGGCCGGCGCCGGTGCAGCCGTAGCATCGGCAGGCGAAGGAATCTTTGAGATTGTCACCGCTGGCGTCCTGCCAAGTTCCTAATGCAGCGCTCTGAGCATCCGAGTGGTCTCTTTGCCGGTCTCGCAGAGATTGATCCACCCTTTCTTTGGCCAGGCGACGGCGTCGGAATAGCCCTGAAAGTAGCAGCCGCAAGTCGCAGTCCTGTTAGCCGGTCGCGGCTATCCCGCTGGCGCGCCCGGTGA
>Ga0126378_10003218_pt1 | contig 12321 bp, 14 predicted proteins | sample PanSoiMetPlot_23_FD_92587 | JGI IMG/M metagenome (GOLD analysis project Ga0126378, IMG submission 92587) | Tropical forest soil microbial communities from Panama - MetaG Plot_23 | ecosystem: Environmental > Terrestrial > Soil > Tropical forest > Bulk soil | place: Panama | collected 2016-02-17
CGCATCGCCCGATGGCGCCGACGCACGGCTGGCGTCGCTGCTGAACCCGCAGGGGATCACCCCGCCAGCGGGCATCAGCATTCACGAGGGTGACCGGCTGACGCTCATCGCAGCCGACCCCGGTAGGACGATGGTCATCGTCGACTACGACGCTCGGGTCACTGCTGTACTGCATCCGCTGGTCGTGCCGGGGGTTGGCTCGTGAATAACCAGAAGCTGTACTGGATCGTGCTCGGCACAGTCGTGACGCTCGGGGTGATGGTGGGCTGCATTGCAGCCCTGCCCTCACCGCGGGTCGAACAGCCAGACCCGGTGATCGTGACGCAGGCGGCAGTGGTGACGGCAACGGCAACGGCAACGCCGACGATAGCACCCACCGCCGTGCCGACGCCGCCGCCACCTCCCCTGACCGTAGCGGCAACGCCGCCGCCAGCAGCTGTGCCAATTGCCAGCAGGGCCGACTCGGTATCGAACTACTCTGCGGAGATGACACAGCTCTTCACACAGTATCAAGCCAGTGTCGAGCACATGGTCACGCTGACGAACGACCCGCATCCGGAGAGCGCGTACTGGCGGCAGCAAGCAGAGGCGGAATGGGGTAAGTGGCACGGCTACTATGCCTGGGCCCAGAGCCTGAACCCGCCGCCCTGCCTAGCCGATGTGCACCGTCGCATCCTGGCAGCCTTCGCACTCTTCGATCAGGCTGCAACCAACGGAATCCGAGGTCTCGAGACGTCGCAACCCGGGCCGCTAAGCACGGCGCATCTGCAGGTTGAGCAGGCCAACAACATCCTCAGAACGGTGGTACCGGACCTGCAAAATCACATCTGCGGCTACGGAACTGGAGGAGGGAACTGATGCTACACGACGCGGAGACGTGGGTGCTTAAGACCGGGGGCGAAAGGTGAAGGCTGAGTACTGGCGGCAGGCGATGCGCTTCGACGGGAAGGACGCGGCGGGGCGGGCGTACGACTGCGTGCAGGAGGCGATCCGGACGGGGCAGAACGACCTGTCGGTCTACCGCGCCGTCGTCTCCGGCGGCTGGTACGTGCTCGTGCTCGGGGTGGCGCCGGAGGCGGAGCTGGCGCGGGTGATCGAAGGATGCCTGGGCGAGGGGACGGCGGGGGAGCTGCCCGAGGGGCTGTGGCAGGCGCTCGAGAAGCGCAGACGGCAGACGATCCGCGCGGGCACGTGGACGGAGCGGCATTACGGTTTACATGAAACGACGTAAACGGTATAGTGCACGGGAAGAGGTGACAGGTACGTGGTGAGAGCAGTACTGGAGCGGCCCGTGGATACACACCAGCTACAGGCAACGGTCGAGACGATTACCCCGGAGCTCGCGAGTGAGTACCTCAAGGCGACGCGGGAGGGCAACCGGCACGTACGGGCCCTCCGGGCGGCGCGCTACGCGAGCGAGATGGCCGCGGGCCGCTGGCTGCTGACGCACCAGGGGGTGGCGTTCGACTGGAACGGACGTCTGTTCGACGGCCAGCACCGGCTGCTGGCGATCATCGAGTCGGGCACCGCGGTCGAGCTGCTCGTCGTGCGTGGGGTGAACCCGGAGGCGTTCAAGTTCGTCGACATCGGCGCACCGCGGACGGGCGCAGACGTGTTCGAGATGCGCGGCGAGACGTACACCTCCGTGCTCGCGGGGATTACGCGGCTGCAGTACAAGTTCGATCGCGGGGAGCTCATGAGCCGGTCGTACGTCGCGAACGCCGACCTGCTCGACACGCTGGAGCAGCACCCCGGCCTGCGCGCGTCGACGCACATGGCCGACCACGTTCGCGGGCCGATGGTCGGTACGGTGCGCCCGACGATCATCGCGTTTTTGCACTACCGGCTGTCGCAGGTCACCGACCCCGACGACGTCGAGGCGTTCTTCGACGGGCTCCTGTACGGCGTAGACCTGGATAGCGACGATGCACGGCTACGCGGGCGTGAGTCGCTGCTAGCGGCGAAAGGACGTCACCGCGAGTACATGCAGTACGAAGAGCTGGCGTTGCTGATCAAGATCTGGAACGCGTGGCGGACGGGATCGAAGGTCGGCAAGCTGATGTTCCGCCCGGTACAGAACGAAGAGTTCCCGCAGATAGAACCATGACCGACGACGAGCTGGTGGCGGCCTACGCCGAGATTGCGGCACTGAGCGGTGCGGTCTGCGCGCAGTGTGCGGACCCACCCCACCCGCCGTACCGGTGCTGCAGCCAGCTGTACTGCTGGGTCGCGCGCGAGGCGGCGCTCGAGCGCTGGGGCGTGACGCTTACGCGGACGCATCACGAGGCGCTGCCGTACATGGGGGGTGCGGGGTGCACGGTCGCGCCGCACCTGCGCTCGCTCTGCTCGCTCGCCGTCTGCAAGGACGAGCTGGCACGGCAGCCGACGGAGGTGCAGGAACGCTACTGGAGCTTGCGCGAGGCGATTGAGGAGGCAGAGGCACGAAGGGATACATGAGCAGGGAGGGCAGGATGACGGAGACTGAGACGATATGCCCGCGCTGCGGGCGGCCGGTCGAGCGCGGCGGCGCGCAGAAAGATGGAAAGGTCTACTGCTGCCTCGCCTGCGCGCTTGGGCCGCCGTACACCTGCTCGTGCATACGACTGGAGATGCAGCGGAGGCGATGACCGTCTGGGACGTGCGCGTGACGGCCCTGATCGAGCAGCGCTACGCCGTGCGTGCGGAGAGCCAGGAGGAGGCGGAGCGAGAAGCGGTGGGGCTGTTCCTCCGCGGCAGACACGCGCTCCGGCCGGTGGCCGAGGCGGTCGCGGAGGACGCGGAGGGAGAGGCGTACTACGAGGAGCATCCGGAGGACCTGAGCCGGTGAGCCTGACGATCAGTCCGGAGGCGGTCGCAGCCGCGATCGAGACGATCCAGGTCGAGAGCGCACGCCTGCGGCTGGAGGACCTGCTCGAGCTGGGGTTCGCACTGCACCTGTCGGACGGGTTCTCGTTCAACGCGGAGGGGAAGCTGGCGCTCAACCTGACGGAGCTCGAGCAGATCGCGCTCGCGGCGGCGATGGGAGCGGTCAGACAGGCCCAGGCGGCAGCCGATGAAGACGAGGCGCTCTGGAACAACGAGGGGATGGAGGCGCTGCCGTGCTAACGATTGAAGCGCTGCTCTACAGACGCGAGAACGCCTGGCTGCATGAAGAGCTGCCAGAGCTACGCCACCTGCTGCACGACGCGACCGTGATCGAGGCATCGAACGTCTGTCGCTACTACTACCAGGAGACGCCGCAAGAGGAGTGGGACCTCACGGAGGACTTCCCCAACATCGCCCCGCCGTGGCCGCTCGCGTGGTTTGACTACGGCTTCCCGGCGTACTCCAACAGCAACGGCCAGCAGGTCTCGCTGGCGGGCATGCGCAACTGGCGTGTCGGAACGCTCATGGCGGCACGAGACGTACGCGCGGAGGCGCCCTCAACGCTTGAGGAACGCGCGGCCGTCCAGGCGTGGATGTCCATAGGCCGTCGTCTCCTCGCAGAACGACCGGATGAGTACGACCGTCTCGCACCCATGGTCCGAAAGCTCGGGCCGGTGGAGGTCTTTCGAACGATCCTCACACCGGGGGAGCAGGCGAGTTGGCTGGCACTCGTCGCGGACGTCAAGCCTCCCGACAGCGTGCGCTGGACCGTCGAAGCCTGGGAGTTCCTGATGGAGCCGCCCAGCAGCCACGTCCACGCGGTCCAGCGCACGATCTACGCCGTGCAATCGTCCGGTCAGCTCTACTGGTCGGAGGGGGGTTACATGGCCTTCGGGCCGATCATCGACAACCTCAGCAACCAGCAACGGGTCCACCGGCTGAAGGACATGGGCGGCGGCACCCTCTTCCTGCACATCCCGCTGCTCGCGATCTGTCTGGCGCACTGCAAGAACGTCGAGCTCCGCCAGGTTGAGGTCCCCGCGAAGCTCGCACGGGCGAGCGAGAGACGCCACGGCTACCGCGGCATCAGCTACGGCGTCCTGGAGATCGACCCGATGCGCACGGTCATTCGCAACGCGGCTGAGGCGGAGCGGCGACGGACGGGCACGGCGCCGACGCGCGTGCTGCACATCGTCCGCGGCCACTTCAAGGACTACCGCGAGCGCGGGCTGTTCGGACAGAACCACGGCATGTACTGGTGGGCGATGCAGACGCGCGGCAGCGCGGCGATCGGCACGCACCACAAGGCGTACCGATCACGAGGAGGAAACCGGCCATGAGCGGCGACCCATTCGACACCGACACGTGGCGGCAGTACGCCCAGCACGCGACGAAGTCGCTGCTACCAAAGGTACGGGCATCGGCGGTATCAATCACCCTTGTCCCAAAGGGCGAGCCCGACATCAAGTTCCTGCTCGAGCTCGGGACGGTTATCTGGTACAACACGCCGCTCATCCTCGTCGTTCCGGAAGAGAAGACGTTGCCCGAAGCACTCATCCGCGCCGCGACGGCCATCGTCGCGGGCGACATCACCACTGAGGCAGGACAGGCGCTCCTGCGAGAGAAGCTGATGGAAGTGGTGCAGGCGGAGATTGGTTGATGCACTACATCCTCGACGGTCACACGGTCGTGCCGGAGCCGGACATTCTCAAGTGGGGCAAGTGGATCGAGGTCAACAAGTATAAGCAGCGCGAGAAGGATCCAGAGGGTATGGACCCCTGCCGCGTGGGCTCGGATCACATCAATGGCTGGTGGGTCAGTACCGTGTTCATCGGTCTTGACCACAGCTTCGGGCGCCAAGGCCCGCCCATCGTATTCGAGACCATGGTGTTCCCCGAAGACAACTACGACGAACACTACATGAATCGCTACGCCACCTGGGCCGAGGCGGAGGCGGGGCACCGGCGCGTGGTCGAAGAACTGAAGGCAGGCAAGATGCCGGAGGAGCTGTACAGCGACCCACTGTTCGACCATGCCAGCAGTGAGCTGTGCCCACATGGAGACGCATGGGACGACTGCCCGGACTGTAGGCATTGAAGGGGGAAGCATGAACAGAATTACACCAGACCTGGTCGTGCAGGCGTACAAGGCGACGGGCATGCGTCCCGTCTCTGGCTGGGGCTGGATGGCGAACCAGTTCCAGTTCTCACGTACCTGCGGCTGTGGGTTGTCGGCGGTGTGCCTGGCGATGGAGCAGGGGCACCCCGGCGACCACGACAGCCCGACGGAGTACGTCAAGGAGCGCCTGGGGCTGAGCTACGGCTACATGGGGCACTTCGCCAAAGGGTTCGACTGGGCACTGTTCAACCCGCCGTACGATGCGGTGCGGGATCCATGGATGCTCGATGACGAGCACCACGGCCTGGTCGATGGGCTGGCGGCAGGAGTAGCCGCACGGGAGCTGCTATGAGCTGTAAGGCCTGCGACAAGGCGCAAGAAGATGGCGATACGTACTACGTGCGCGTGGGGCGGGCCAATGTCGCGGTCAGCGGCTGCCGCGAGCATGCGAATGAACTGATCGAGCGGCTGCGGAGCAACCCCTTTGAGACCGACGAGTGGCGGGACTACGCCAAGCACGCGCAGGACGAGCTGCTGCCAAAGGTACGCGAGTCGGCCGTGAGCGTGGCCCTCGTGCCAGAGAGCGGTCCCGACATCAAGTTCCTGTTGGAGTTGGGCACCATGATCTGGTACGGCAAACCCATTCTGGTCCTCGCGTCAGAGGGACGGCAGGTTCCCGATGGACTGCGACGGGTGGCGACGGCTGTTGTCCAGGGCGATATCGGCCGCGAGGAAGGGCGGGCACTCCTGCAGGAGAAGCTGATGCAGTTTCTCGACGACATGCCGGACGAGTGATGCTGACGCAAGCGCCCAACCGGTCGCGGCTGTGATGCACTGCATCCTCGACGGGCACCGTGTGATACCGGAGCCGGACCTGCTCGCGTGGGGCAAGTGGATGGAGGCGAACAAGTACCAGCAGCGCGAGAAGGAGGGCTCTGGTTCGCGCTGTATCTGATGCGCTAGCCTCGGAGCGGCGGGAAGGAAAGGAGTGGAAGAGCCCGCCAAGGAACCATCTAGAAACTGAAGGAGGCATTGGAAATGTCTAAGCTTTGGCACGGCCTCGTCATGGCCGTAATCTTCACTTTGGTCACCGTTACCGTCGGAAGAGCGACCACGACGTTAACGGGCAGCCCGTACGACGGGGAGGACGGGGTCGCCGATTGTACACCCGGCACGAGCGTGTTCCCGTCGGGGACGGGCACGTGCACGGTCGGGTCGGGCGGCCCCACGGTCAACTGGAAGGGCGACGTGCCCTCTGGGGGCAACGACAACGCCTTCGGCCAGGGCACGAAGGACGACAACACGACGCCGACGATTGTGCTCGGGTCGATCCCGCCCAACAAGAACGACCTGACGACCTTCGGCACGTCGGCGGCGGCGGCCCAGGTCAGCGGGACGCAGCACGTCTTCCTGTACCTGGCGTGGACGCGGGCCGTGAACACCGGCTCGGCGGACCTGTCGTTCGAGTACAACCAGGCGGCGACGCCTGCCCTGGCCGGACCGCCAGGGACAATCACGCTCAACCGCACGGCGGGCGACCTGCTCATCTTCTACGACTTCGGCGGCTCGGGTGCACCGACGCTGACGATTAGTAAGTGGATAACGTCGGGAGGTAAGGGAAACTGCGCGGCGAGCTCGTCGGCGGTGCCACCCTGCTGGGCCTCGACCAACCCGCTCAACAACGGCACGACGTCGGAAGGCAAGGTGTCGGGAAGTGGGCTGTTCGGTGAGGCCGTCGTCGACCTGACAGGGGCGAACATCATCCCCGCAGGCACGTGCGAGGTCTTCAACCAATCCTGGGTGAAGGCACGCTCATCGCCGTCCTTCTCGGAGCTAAAGGACTTCATCGCGCCCATCACCGCACCGCTGACTACCTGCGTGCAGCCAACGCTGGCGACGCAGCTGTCGAGTGGCAGCGCGACGGGCACCACGCTGGCCGTCCAGCCAGGGGCCTCGGTGACCGACCAGGCAACCATCACGACGACGCTGGGTAGCCCAGCCTCGGGCGACACGCTCACGTACAACCTGTACACGGCGGCCAGCGGCTGCACGGGCACGCCCGCAGCTACCAGCGGGCCACTGGCGGTCAGTAGCTTCAGCACCCTGCCGTCCTGGCCCTTTACGGCACCCAGCACGATTGGTGGCTACAACATTCAGGTCGTGTTCACGCCTTCGGCGGCGGACACGCAGAATAAAGCAGCTACCAGCACCTGCACCGACGAGGTGCTGACGGTCTTCAACCCGGCCACGCAGCTGGCGATCACCGACCAGCTCGTGGGGCTACCCACAGGGGCCCAGGGTACGGTGACCTACACCGTGTTCACGACCTGCTCCGGTGGCGTGGGCGGCGGCACCCAGACCGACGTAACGCCGTCACCGAACACGGTATCGGGTACGACGGGGCCGGTGAGTAAGTCGTTCTCGCTCAGCACGGGGTCGGCCTACTTCGTGGCGGCCTTTACGGGAACGGGTGGCAGCACGCCTACAGGGACGAGCTTCACCAGCGTATGCACGAAGGAGAGCGCGACTATCGGGTAGCGCGAGGCAAGGCCTGCCCGCACCGAGACGGTTCTGGGCAGGCCTTGCACGGCGTGGCCTGGTGCAGCGAGGCAGGGTCCGGCGTGGCGCAGCGAGGCAGGCGTGGCAAAGCTAGGAAGGGTATGGCGGGGCACGGCAGGCAAGGCAAGATTTGACGTAGCAGGGCTCAGCGAGGCGTGGCACGGCTAGGTACGGCAGGCGTGGCAAGGCTGGGCTGTGGCTAGGCGTGGCAAGGCAGGCATGGCGCGGCTCGGCACGGCTTGGAGGCAGTAGTTTACAATCTACCGATTATGTGTTATAATACCGGTGTTGTGTGAGGAGGTGGCAACGCCATAACTGCAGAGTTGGACCAAAGTCATGTCGTGAAAGGAAATGTTATGCCAGGCAGAGTTTCAACCAAGAAAACCGACGACATTTTGATTCAGGAGCTGCGCGAGCAGCGGCTCGTCTTCGCAGTGCTCGGGCGGACGCCCATCATCCTGAATCGCATGCCCGCCAAGGTGATGGGAACGCTCATCTTCCCTGGCGCCCCGGTGACGATGGCCACCAAGCGGTCGCGCCTCAAGCACGACCCGTACGAAGAGTTTCAGAACTCTCCGTACCGCATCGAGAACCCCGACGCGCCGACGCTGCTCGCCGTCCCGGCCAGCGCCTTTAAAGGGGCGATAGCCACGGCAGCCTTGGATGTGGAGGGGGCCCGCAAGACGGAGATCGGTCGGCGCGTGTTTGTGGAAGCGGACTGGGATGGACGCTTCGTCGCGCTGTACGGCGAGCCCAAGATCTTCACAAGCGTCACCCGCCAGGCGGACATCAACCACACGCCCGACGTACGCACGCGGGCGATCGTACCCGAATGGGCCGCCGTGGTCACCGTCCGCTACCCCGAGCCAGCCCTGCGGCAGCCGATGGTGCAGAACCTGTTCGCTGCAGCCGGAATGGTTGCAGGGGTGGGTGACTGGCGTCCGGAGAAGGGGAGCGGCGACTTCGGTCAGTTCCGCCTCGTGAGTGTGGACGACCCCGACTTCGCGCGCATCGTGGGGACGTGGGGGCGAGCCGCACAGGCCTCGGCCATGGCCGACCCTGAGTGCTACGACGGCGAGTCTCGCGAGCTGCTGAGCTGGTTCGACAGCGAGGCCGTCACGCGTGGGTTTACCGTCAGTGGCAAACTCGGCAACGCACTCGGAGGCAACGGCGTGGCACCAGGACGCAGCGGTGCTGCCAATGGTGCCGTCCCGCGCGCCAGCTAGAGGTCTACACGGCAGCAGGGCGGGCGGCACCACACCCGCTCTGCTGCCGTGTGCCTGACATGGCTAGGCATGCTTTGGCATGGCTAGGCTCGGCAGGCAAGGGGGGGTCAGGCGAAGGCAGGGCACGCCAGGGCATGGCAAGGCGTCGCTTGGCGCGGCGAGACGAGGCGTCCTGGGGTACGGCGGGGCAAGGCACGGCATGGCGAGGCAGGCATGGTAAGACGCGAAATGGCGCAGGCAAGGCTAGCCCTGGCACGGCAGGCGGGGTCCGTTGCGGCAAGGCAGTCTAGGCCGGGTCTGGCGGGGCATGGCCTAGCACGGCAAGCCACGGCTAGGCAGCCAAGGTGAGGCTGGCTGGACAAGGCTTGACGCGGTCTGGATTGGCAAGGCACGGCGCGGCCGGGCGAGGCATGCGGTGGCTTGGCGCGGCGCGGCGCGGATAGGAGATTTTTATGACGATACCAGCATTTACCCACTTAGATCTCGAGAAGGTTCGAGTCGTTCTGGAGGCTATCCGAGCGCAGAACAGCGAGGGCATTCTCGACCCGCACGAGGTCGTGCGGGAGGCGAACATCCCAACATCGGTGCTCTACGCCCTCTTCGAGCACGACGCATCGAAGGGGTTGTACCAGTACCAGTTGGAGCAGGCACGCCTGCTGATCAAGGTCGTCCCAATTCGAGAGGTCGTCCAGACCACCGAGATTCAGAGCGTGAGCTACTACGTCAAGGACCCAATGCTGCCTCGGACGACGCCGGGCTACCGGCCGCTTGAGGAGATCGCACAGGATCCTGACGCAACGGAGGCCTTCCTCGACCAGGAGCGCGCACGGCTACGGGCGTACATCGCCAGTGCCCGCGCCAAGGCCACGCAGGTCGGCAGGCCCGACGCGGTGGAGACGTTCCTGCGCGGGGAGCTCGGCCCGTAAAGCGGGGCAGGCATGGTCGGGCTGGGCCTGGAGCGACATGGCGCGGCGACTTTTGGCAGGGCTCGGCGCAGGTTGGCCAGGCGAGGCAGGCCGGGCTTGGTACGTCATGGCGAGGCGAGGCATGGCAAGAGACGGCGCGGCGAGGCAGACGTAGCGAGGCGCGGCGCGGCGTGGCTAGACGGAGCATGGCAAGGCTGGCGAGGCAGGACGAGACGGGGCCGGGTTGGGCGTGGCGCAGGCGCGGCATGGCGAGGGGAGGCACGGAGGCCTCCCCTTTTTTTTGCCCGAAAATAAGCGGCGTACCCCATAGCATCAGGTCCGATCCGGGCGTACGATAGGACGAGTTGGCTCCAAAAGGTACCGTATACACGGTACTTCGTAATAGAGATTCTCCTCGCGAAGGGACCCCCTGCGTGCGGGCTAGCGGCGCACTCCAACTCGCCTTCTCCGGCCTCTCGGCCCGCGATCCGAACTGCACCCTCTGCCCGCTCCACGCAGGCGCAACCACGCGCTGCATCTGGGGAACCGGCAACCCGCACGCGCAGATCATGATCGTCGGGGAGGCGCCGGGAGCGGAGGAGGATAGGGAGGGCGCGCCGTTCGTCGGGGCCGCGGGGCAGGTACTCAACCGGGCGCTCCAGGCGGCGGGGCTCAGGCGTGAGGACGTCTGGGTCACCAACGTCGTCCGTTGCAGGCCGGAAGGTAATAGGGAACCAACGGTGCGCGAGACGAAGGCCTGCCTCGGCTACCTGGTCGAGGAGATCCAGCAGGTGAAGCCCAAGGTCATCATGGCGCTCGGGGCGACGGCGCTGCGCGTGCTGACGGGGCGCGAGGCGATCTCGCGCGGGCGCGAGGCGTTCTTAGAACCGGTGAGGGGGCTCGCGGTCGGCGACGCGCGCGTGATGGCGACCTACCACACAGCAGCGTTCCTGCACGGGCGCAACCCGGCGCTGCTCGCCGCGGTCGAAAGCGACCTGCGCGTGGCGCAGGTGGTGGCGCAGGGAGGCAAGGGAGGAGCGGGGCTGCCGCCCAACCGCAAGATCCTGCTCGGGCCGCAAGCGAGTGCCCGCGCGGTGCGCGGGGCGCTCGCCTACCTCGGGGCAGGGGTGACCGCGGTCGACTGCGAGTGGACGTACGCGCAGGATCGGAGGATTGCCTGGCCCTGGACGCGAGGTGCGGAGCTGTACTCGATCGCGCTGTCGGTACGCCGGGGAGGCGAGGTGCGCTCGCTCGGGCTGGCAATGCCCATGGAGCTCGAAGTGCACGCGACGCTCGCGGGGTGGCTCAGGGGGCGGCAGCTCGTCTTCCACAACGCGATGGCCGACCTGATCTGGCTGTACGGGCTCCGGCTACCGCTGACGCTGTCCGGGGACACGATGCTGCTCGCCCACCTGCTCAACGAGACGGCGGAGCTGCGGCTCGAGACGCTCGCCGAGTACTGGGTTGGGGTACCACGGTGGAAGGACAAGGAGGCGCAGCTGTTCGCGGAGCGCCCGAAGGACGAGGAGGAGTGGACGCGGCTGCTCGGATACAACACCTCGGACACCTGGGCCACGCTCCTGCTCTGGGAGAAGCTCACCGAGAAGCTGAGTGGGTTGGGGGAGCCGGAGCGGTCGGACATCGCGCGCTTCTACACGCACCTGTCGCTGGCGTCGGTGCCGATGTTCGTCCGCATGGCGCTGCGCGGGATGCCGCTGTCCCTGGAACGGGTCGAAGCGGCGGTGGAGGAGCACGAAGGTCGACTGGCGGGGCTGGGGGCGCAGCTGGGGGCAATCCTGGAGCGGCCGGGGCTGGCGGCGATTGAGCTTGCGGCGTCACCGCTGCAGGTGAAGAGGCTGCTTGCGGGGACGTTTGGCATCGAGGTCGACACGACGAGCGCCGTCGTGATGGACGACCTGGCCGCCGGGGGGAACGACGTCGCGCGGCTGGTCCAGCAGATCAAGCACGAGCAGAAGACGCTGGGGACGTACCTGCGCCCGTGGGCCCAGCTGCTCCGCGAGCAGGGCGACGGGCGGCTGCACACCGTCTACAACGTCGCGGGCGCGGAGACCTCGCGGACGACGGCGCAGACGGAGCTGGGCGCGACCGTGCAGCTGGTCATGCGCGAGCCGTGGATGCGTGAGCTGTTCGTAGCTGGGGCTGGAAAGGCGCTCGACTCGCTCGACCATGGGCAGCTGGAGATGCGCGTGGCGGCCGTCGTGGCGCCAGAGCCAGGGCTACTGGAGCGGTTTCACCGAGGGGTCGACCCGCACGCGTACATGGGCGCGCAGATGCTGGGCATGACGCTCGAGGCGTTTACGGCGGCGCTTGGGGCGGGGGACAAGCGGGCGCGGGACGCCAGACAATCAGCAAAAATTTTAAACTTCGGGATGCTCTACGGTATGCAAGCCGAAAAGTTAGCACTCACAGCAAAACGGAACTACGGGCAGAACTGGTCGGAGGAACGGGCGGCGTCGGAGCGGGCGCGCTGGGTCGCGCTCCACCCGGGCTTTGAGTCGTGGTGGCGACGCTGTCAGCAGCACTACGAGCGGGTGGGCACGGTGCGCACGATGTTCGGCTCGTATCGGCACGTGCTGCCTGACCCGAACAAGGTGGGGAACACGCTTGTGCAATCACCGGCGACTGAG
>Ga0126378_10003219_pt1 | contig 12321 bp, 11 predicted proteins | sample PanSoiMetPlot_23_FD_92587 | JGI IMG/M metagenome (GOLD analysis project Ga0126378, IMG submission 92587) | Tropical forest soil microbial communities from Panama - MetaG Plot_23 | ecosystem: Environmental > Terrestrial > Soil > Tropical forest > Bulk soil | place: Panama | collected 2016-02-17
GCAAAGCCATTGGGGCGCGGCGCGCCGACGTGCGACTGCAGTTCTTGCTGGAGGCGGTGGTGCTCACGCTGGTCGGGGGCACGATTGGCATTTTAATTGGTGCCGGGATTTCCACGCTGGTTCGGCTGACCGTGCCTTCGGTGCCTGCCACGCTTTCCTATTTATGGGTGACGATCGGATTTGCGATTTCCGTCGGTGTGGGATTGTTCTTCGGATATTACCCGGCGAACTTGGCGGCGAACCTGGATCCGATTGATTGTTTAAGGTACGAGTAGACGGACGGCCTCAGAAGGCGGTCCCCGGGGAAGCAAATCTAGGCGAGGGCGGAGGAGAAATACTCTTCGGTCCAGCCGAGTTCGGTAAGGGCTTGCTGAAGGCGCGCGAGGGGCAGACCGACCACATTGAAATAGCAGCCCTCGATCCAGGGAATATAGCGGGCCGCGTAGCCCTGGATGGCGTAAGCGCCGGCTTTGTCGTGCGGCTCCCCGGTGGCGAGATAGCGGGCGATTTCTTCGTCGGACAGAGGGGCGAAGGTTACCAGCGTGGTTTCGACGAAGCAGATGCGCTCCACATCGGGCAGCCGGATGAGACATACGCCGGTGAGGACGGCGTGGGTGCGGCCGGAAAGCTTGGTGAGCATCCGGCGGGCGTCGTCGGAAGACCGCGGCTTTCCGAAGATGTGGCCATCGAGGATGACTTCTGTGTCCGCGGCGATGAGGATGGCCGGGCCAACGGCGCGTGCGGCGGCAAGATCCGCTTTGGTGCTGGCGAGGCGCTGAACAAGATCCTGCGGAGATTCGTCAGGATACGGCGTCTCGTCAATGGCCGACGAAAGGATTGAAAAGTGATAGCCCGCATCGCGAAGAATTTCCGCGCGGCGGGGCGAAGCAGATGCCAGAATCAGCCTCATACCTTGCCTTGCCGAACAGAATACTACAGTGCAACTTTGCTGACAGCCTGGGCCATGGGCCAGGCACTTGCGTTCAAATGACCACCGATTCCTGATATTCGCCGAAGACGCGGCGGAGGGCGTCGGAGATTTCGCCGACGGTTGAGTACGCTTCGACGGCGGCGAGGATCGCGGGGAGAAGGTTTTCTGTGGTGGCGGCGCGACGCTGGAGTTCGGCGAGAGCCGATTGCACGCGGGCGGAATCGCGGCGGCCACGAAGAGCCTTCACTCGAGCGACCTGCGAGCGCTCGATTTCTTCGTCAATGCGCAGCGTTGGGATCGACCGTTCTTCTTCAGCCACGTAGTCGTTAACCCCGACGACGATTTGCTCTTTTTTCTCGATGGCGCGCTGAAATTCGAACGCCACCTTCTGGATTTCTCCCTGAACGAAGCCGGACTCGATAGCGCGCAGCATTCCTCCCAACGAATCAATTTTTGCGATGTATTCTTCCGCGCCGCGTTCGATTTCGTTGGTGAGATGCTCAATGGCGTAGGAGCCGGCGACGGGATCCATGGTGTTGGTGACGCCGGTTTCGTGAGCGATGATCTGCTGCGTGCGCAGGGCGATGAGCGCGGAATCTTCTGTAGGCAATGCGAGCGCTTCGTCGAGCGAGTTCGTATGCAGGGACTGGCAGCCGCCGAGAACGGCGGCAAGCGCCTGAAGGGCGACGCGGACAATGTTGTTTTCCGGTTGCTGCGCGGTAAGAGAAGAGCCGGCAGTTTGCGCGTGGAAACGCAGCAAAACAGAGCGTGGATCCTGCGCATGGAAGCGGTCGCGCATGATTTTGGCCCACCGGCGGCGCGCGGCGCGGTACTTGGCGATTTCTTCGAGCAAATCATTGTGCGCGTTGAAGAAGAAGGAAAGCTGGGGCGCAAATTCGTCCACGCCGAGGCCGGCGTCGAGCGCGGCTTGCACGTAAGCGATCCCGTCGGCGAGCGTGAACGCGACTTCCTGCGCGGCCGTCGAGCCGGCTTCGCGGATGTGGTAGCCGGAAATCGAGATCGTGTTCCAGCGGGGCAGCTGATCGCGGCACCAGGCGAAAATGTCCGTGACGATGCGCATGGCCGGCCGCACCGGATAAATGTACGTGCCGCGGGCGATGTATTCCTTGAGAACGTCGTTCTGCACCGTGCCGGAAAGCTTTGCGAGGCTCGCGCCCTGCTTTTTGGCCACCGCGACATACAGGCCGAGAAGAATCGCCGCGGTGGCGTTGATGGTCATGGAAGTGGAGACTTCTTCGAGAGGGATGGCGTCGAACAGCGTCTCCATGTCCTCGAGCGAGTCAATGGCCACTCCGACCTTGCCGACCTCGCCGAGGGCGAGAGGATGGTCGGAGTCCAGGCCGATTTGCGTGGGAAGGTCGAACGCGACCGAAAGCCCCGCCTGGCCCTTGCTCAACAAATAGCGATAGCGCTTGTTGGACTCGAGAGCGGTGCCGAAGCCGGCGTACTGCCGCATGGTCCAGAAGCGGCCGCGGTACATGGTGGGATAGATGCCGCGGGTGTAGGGAAATTCCCCGGGATAGCCGAGGGCGGCTTCGGGATCTCCATCGCCGAGATTCGATTCGCTGTAAACAGGTTCGAGCGGAAGACCGGAGAGCGTCTTGAATTTTTCTTTGCGCTCGGCGGGCGGGGCGGATTTGGTTTTGATATCAGACATAGGATGGAAAATGGAAAAGGGAAAATGAAAAAGGACGCTCGGCGATTCGCCTGTGACGATTGCCGGCTAAAAGCATGGCGCTACCTTCATACTTTGCGGGCGTGGCGGAAGGAAGTCACCGCAAAGAAAACCAACAGGCAGGCCATGGCCACGGCCACGCCGACCAGCCAGCGAGACACATCGCGCGTCCAGGCGCGAAACGCAGCGTTGAACCAGCCCAGAGCGAGAACCGCAAACACCGCGCCGACGAATTCATGAAAAAGCTGCCGCAGCACGCGCCACAAGCGGCGGAACCCCTGCGGTTCGGAACCGGCCGGCGCGCTGGCGCTCGTGGACATAACAGCATCTTAGCGCAAAGCGAAAAGGAGTTCTAAGCTGTAAGTTTCAGGTGGTAAGTCTTAACAAGGCGTTTGGGTCACACTCCAATTTTGTCGCATCCAGGATGTTGACCTGGACGGATTCAATGAATCGCTTATTTGCATGATGCAAAGCCGATGCAGGGCTCCACTCTAGGGGGCGAGCGGCACAGGGCTGTAGACGGATTGGAGACAACGGTTGGAAGGTCTCTTGTATCCAACTTTGCGCGGGCCTAAAATAGCTCTTGAAGTACGGGAGAACTCCTCTTGCAACTCGACGATCACCTGAAAAACCTGCTCCGCGAACTGGGACACGCCATCAACGACACCGTGTCCGAATCCGATCGCATCACCGGGGCGATTGCCGGGGTGCGCGCGCACGGGTACGATATTGTGCTGAAATTGGACGCCACCATCGGGCTGGCGAAGCGTGACGGAGCGGCGGGGGAAGATGCGAAACTCACGACGCAGGACCGGCGCTTCCTCGAGTCGCTGCGCATCCAGGTGGACCAGGAGTCTATGGCGGAAGAAGCAGACAAGAAGCCGGTGGCCCGGCTGACGATGACGCCGCAGGACGTGCGATTTTTGAAGTCCTTGCGAATTGCCACGGACGAAACCGAATGAAGAGTTGGCTCGAAACTGCCGGATTTGCGGCGCCCGCAGCGCTCGTCGCTGCGGTTTTTCTCTGCCCGCCCGCCTCGGCGCAAGCGCCCATCGTCCTGGACACGGCCGTGCCGATTCTCATCAATGCGATAAAACCCAAGCCCAAAGCAAACGGACTGGTGAAGTTTGAAGGCTTCGTGATGAACGCGAACATCGCGCAAATCACCGCGCGGCAAAAAGGGAACGAGCTGACCATCCAGAGTTTCGCGCTTTCTGAGCAAGCCTCGGCCAAAATGCAGCAGATTGTGGACAAGGGCGGATTCCAGTACGGCGACAAGGTGACGATTTTTTACAACCCCGCGACGTTGCAGGCCGTGAAGGTCAAAGGGAAACCCTCGAAGCCGATTTGATTTCCTTGTGAGGCGGCCCATGTTGCGCCTCCCCGCGGTTGCCGGACGCTTTTATCCTGCCGATCCAAAAGAACTCACCTCTGTGGTTCGAAAATATTCGCAGCCTGATTCCGAGCACCCTCCGCTGCCGGTGAAGGCGTGCCTGGTGCCCCACGCTGGTTACATGTACTCAGGCCATGTGGCAGGAGCGGTGTTTGCCCGCGTTGCGCTGCCGAAGAAAATCATCCTGCTCGGCGTGCGGCATTATCCACGGGGAGAGCCTGCGGCGATTCTTTCGAGCGGGGCGTGGCGGACTCCGCTCGGAGACGCGCCGATTGATGAAGAGTTCGCTAGCGCGCTGCGACAAGAATGTCCGGTGCTGCGCGAGGACGGCGTGGCCCACAGCACAGAGCATTCACTCGAAGTGCAGGTGCCGTTTCTGCAGACGCTCGCGCCGGGATTTTCCTTTGTGCCGGTGGCGCTCGGAACGGTCGAATTCGAATCGCTCGTGCGTGTGGGCGAAGGGATTGCTCGCGTGCTGGGCGGCACGAAAGACGAGGTGTTGCTGCTGACAACTTCGGATTTGAATCACTATGAAGATGACGCGACCACGCGCGTGAAGGACCACAAAGCCATTGACCGGCTGCTGGCCTTCGATGCGCGTGGGCTTTACGATACCTGCCGCAACCAAGAGATTTCCATGTGCGGTCTGGGGCCGGCAGTGTCGATGCTCACAGCCTTGCATGCGCTGGGCGCGAAGAACGCAGAATTGGTGAAATACGCAACGTCAGCTGATGTTTCTGGCGACCGCAGCCAAGTGGTTGGCTACGCCGGGATGATTTTTCGCTAGAGCGCGCGGCATCACCTGCCGTAATCACCCCGCCCTGCCAACTTCAAAAGTGCCCTCACTAGGGCCTTCCGCGGGAGCCGCCGCCAGAGCTCGCTGCTTTCGTCTTCGTCCAGATGAATTAGTGTGGCCGGCCGCCTCCAGAAGAGGCGTGCGCCGCGGGTGCTGGTGCTGGAGCAGGCGAGGAATGCATGGAACCGCCGGCGCTTGAGGCGCCGGAAGACCGTGAACCACCCCAATTTCCGCCTGAGCCGCCGCCAACCGAACTGCGCTCGCCTCCGCCCGAATAGCGCGGGACCGGCGGGGGAACGCTATTGCGCGGCGGTGCGCTGTTCCGCGGAGGCATGGCAGTGCGCGCGGCAGAGGCGACGGTGGCGCTGCCGTCACGGCTCGCTTCACCCGCAGCGGGAACCCGTTCACTTTCTCGACGAGCCGTTTTTTCGCCCGACGCTCCAGCCGAAGCCTGATTTGAATTTACGAAGCGGTGCTCTTTGGGATCGTAAGCAATCGAAGAATCCTTGCTCATGGAAACGACGCGCGCGCTTCCACCACTTTCGAGCACCGTTCTCGTGACGCGTTCGGGCGGCGCAGCAGGCTTCAGGGCGTTGCTAAAAGCTTCTTTGGGAGCGGATTTGAGCGTTTCCCATTTTTCTCCAGCCGAGAAGGCAATCGCATGGGACGGCGTGGTCGATAGAATGCCGTGCTCGAGATTCAGAGGAGGCTTGCCCTTGGCATCAAGAGGATGCATGGGGACGAAACCCAGATTCCCCTTGTTGTGAACGAACACTGCCGTGACCGGATGATAGACGGGCCGCGGTGGATGAACTCTCGGCGGGAATCGCCGAACGGGAACGCCCGCGCCGGGATAGTAGCCGTAAACGACGGGAGGCGAGTAAAACCAGCCGCCGCAGCCGGAATCAAACAGCCAGCCCCCGTAATGGTAGGGAGCCCAGCCCCAAGGCTGGTAGCTCGCAAATGTCCAGCCGAAAGCTGGATCCCAAATCCATTGACCATCATTAAAAGGCGACCAGCCATACCCAACGCCAAAGGGCCGCCAGCCAAAACCGTAACCCCCGCAACTAAACCATGAGCCGTACGAATACAGGCTTCCGAAGCCGGCCGCGTAGTAAGGCGAATTTGTATATTGCATGGTGGCCGCGGTGGCGGTCGAAACCGTGTCGATCTGTCCGGAAACCCAGTGGTCGAATTCGTCCGCTTCCGGGAGATGGCCGATGCTCACCGAAGACTGATCGCCAGCCTTCATAGAAAGCGACTGGCCTTTTAGGAGAGGCGTGGTCTCGTCTTGGTGTAATACGTTGACGCGCCCGGAAACGGCCTCGACGGTGCTCGAGTCGTCAAAATTGTCGAGCCGGAACGTGGCGCGGCTTCCGGCCTCAACCGTGAAATCGCCGCCCGTCACGCTGAAATAATCCCCGCTCACGGGATTTACGTGGAAAGACGCGCTGCCTTGCCTCAGGACCAGCCGCGTGATCAGCGCGCCATCTTTCAGCGAGAGATCATAAAACTCGAGGACCGTATTTTCTTTCAAGAAGGCCAGTGTGCCATTCTCGAATTCGACTTCCGCTCGGCCGTTGTCGGTTGCCAGCACGTAGCCTTGGCGAATCGGAAGGTTCAGTTGCGCGGCATCCCAGTTGGCCTTGGAGTCCCTCAACGGATCGCCGTGGGTTTCCGCGGCAAAGCGCACATCGCCGCTCACCAAGCTAAGGCGGATGATCCGGGCGTGACTCGAATCGGCGGAAGCGGACCTGACACCAAAGAAAAGCCCCGCCAAGAGAATCAGCAAAAGGGAAGGAAGCAGTTTGCGGGAAGTCATAATTCACCCCCTCACGGGGAAGCTCTTTCAACCTTTAGACGGCCCGGGAGCAGGCCCGGTTGCGTGCTCCGGCACGCTAAGAGGATAGTCTCCCGAGGAACTGCCGGCGTCAAGGAGCAACAAGCTAGGGCCAGCGAGGAGTGATACCATCTCTTCCGGACTGCACCCATGACCCGCATCGCATCACGCGTATCGCAACTAAATGGGGAAGGCGCGCTGGCGGTATACTCGCGCGCAAAAGAACTGGAGCGCTCGGGACGCTCGGTGATTCACCTGGAGTTGGGGGAACCGGACTTCCATCCTGCTGCGCCGATTGTGGATTGCTTGCGAAACGCGGTGGCTGCGGGACGCGACCGTTACTGCGCAACGCGCGGCCTCCCGGCTCTGCGCGAAGCGATCGCAGCGTATTTGAAAAGCACGCGGCGTCTCGACGTCGCGTCCGAACAAGTTCTGGTCGCCCCCGGATGCAAAATGGCGCTTTCTCTTGCGATGATGGCCCTCATCGAGCCGGGAGATGAAGTGCTGTACCCCGATCCGGGGTTTCCGATTTATCCGTCGTTCACGCGCGGCCTGGGAGCAACCGCGGTGCCTTTTGGGCTGGAAGAGAAGAGTCAGTTCCAACCGGACCTCGACGAAATTGCCGCGAAGATTAGCCCGCGGACCAGCATCATCATTTTCAATTCACCAAACAATCCAACGGGCACCGTGTTTAGCGCCAGCGCACTCGAAAAAATCGCCGCCCTGGCGCGGAAGCACGACCTGTGGATCATTTCTGACGAAATTTACGCGCGCATTCTCTTTGAAGGCAACTACCAATCCATTTGGGCGCTGCCAGGCATGGCCGAGCGCACGGTGATCATTGACGGCTTCTCGAAAAGCTTCGCGATGACCGGCTGGCGGATGGGCTACGCCGTCGCGCCGGTTCACGTCATTGACGCCATGGATTTGCTTGTGCTGAACACGTTTACTTGTGCCGCGGAGTTCACGCAAGTGGCGGCCATCGAAGCGCTCCGCGATTCCACAGGCGCCGTGGACGCCATGGTCGAGGAATACCGCAAACGGCGCGAGGTTTTTATCGCCGGGCTGAACCGCATTCCTGGATTCCGCTGCCAGGCGCCGCAGGGCGCTTTTTACGCGTGGGTCAATATCGAAGAAACGGGACTTTCCGCCGAGCAAGTCCAGGCGATTCTGCTGGAAGAGGGTGGCGTGGCTGGAATCGCGGGCGCGGCCTTCGGCCCTCGCGGAAGGAATTATGTGCGCTTCTCGCTCGTGAGCGCACGGAATCTGCTTGAAAACGCGCTGGAACGCATCGAGCGGGTTTCCATCGACTGGCGCGCGGCCATCTCCCGGTAAAAACGAATTCTCGAAGGAAGTTACTTTCGCAAGATGCTGACGAGCTGCTGGATTCGAACGGCGATGATTCCTGTCGCGGCGATTTGCGTCGCGGCGACCGCACACGCACAGGCGAAGCCGTTTCCGAGCGGCGACGTCCAAAGGACTTACGAACGCCTCCTTCAGCAAATCGACCGCATCCCCATCTACGACAATCACTCGCACGCCACGTTTCCCGACGATTCGGACATGGACGCGCAGGCCGCTCCGCCTGATGAAAGTTCGGTCGTCCGTTTGCGCGATGACAATCCCGAATTCGTAGCCGCGGCCAAGGCGCTGTTCGGTTATCCGTACGACGACTTCAAGCCCGAGCACGCCAAATGGCTCATTGACAAAAAGAAAGCCGCCGAAGCTTCCGGCAGCACCGCCTATTGGGACGGCATTCTGGATAAGCTGAACATCGAAACTTGCCTCGCGAACCGCGTCGCGCTGGCACGATATCTGAATCCCAAGCGCTTTCACTGGGTTTTCTTCGTCGATTCGTTTCTGTTTCCCCTCGACAACCACGCGCAGATCGCCAAGAACGGCGACATGGCCGTGTACATTCCGCTGCAGGAAAAGGTGCTTCAGCGCTATATGAAACAGGAAAGCGTTAGCGCCTTGCCCGCGGACCTCGCCGGATATGAAACTTTCGTGCGCCAGACTCTGGCGGATCATCAGAACAACGGCGGCGTGGCCATGAAATTCGAAGCCGCTTACTTCCGCTCGCTCTATTTCAGCGATCCGCCGCGCGCCAGAGCGGAAGCCATCTACGCGAAATATCACGCCGGAGGCGTACCTTCCGAAGAGGAGTACCGCACGTTTCAGGATTACGTTTTCCGCGTGCTGATGGACCAAGCTGGAAAGCTCCATCTGCCGGTACATTTTCACAGCGCCGTGGGCATTGGCGATTACTTCAGCCTGACCGACGGCAGTCCGCTGAATCTCGAAAACGTGCTGCGCGACCCGCGCTACAAAAACGTGAAGTTCGTGCTGATTCACGGCGGATATCCCCACACCCTCGAAATGATCTGGCTGACCGCTGCGAAAAACGTCTACACGGATTCTTCGCTGATGGGTTATTACGTCTATCCTTCGGAACTAAAAAACATCCTGAAACAGTGGATTTCCCTTTATCCCGAGAAAATCATGTTCGGGTCCGACGCTTTTCCGTTTAACGAAGCCGTCGGCGCGGAAGAAACCTTCTGGCTGGCAGCGCGCTCCGCCCGCACTGCCGTGGCTGCAGCGCTTGCCGAGCTGGTCGGGGAAGGCGCGTTCTCAGAGACGAGAGCGCTCGAACTCGCGCGCATGTATCTGCACGACAACGCCGCAAAACTTTATGGAGACCGCAAATGAGCATGGCAACGCAACCGAAATACATCCCCTGGAAACAAGTGGAACACGAGGAGCTGAGCCCGCTCATCGGCCGCGAAATGCTGGTGGGCGACAAGATCATGCTGGCGCGCGTGTTTCTGAAAAAGGGCGCGCATGTGCCGCTCCATCATCACCACAACGAGCAAGTCACCTACATCCTGGAAGGCGCGCTGAAGTTTGCCATTGATGGCCAGGAGATCGTGGTGCGCGCCGGCGAAGTCCTGTGCATTCCTTCGAACATGCCCCACGAAGCCTGGGCCATCGAAGACACTCTCGACCTCGATATCTTCGACCCTCCGCGGGAAGACTGGCTGAGCAAGAACGACAATTATTTGCGTCACAGCCGCTAGCCCGACGCACGCTCCCGGGCGGGGCCCAGCACTCCGCCGGTTGCTTTCCTTTATCTCCGGAAGCGAAAGAGCGTAGACAAAAGCGCTGGCGTTGTTTACCGTAGCGGTGTGGCTGACGAAGCGTGGGGCAGCCCTCGGAGAGGCGCATCATGAAGAGCGTGTGGGTATGTGCATGGTTGCTGCTCGGGAGCGTTAGCGCAACGCAAGCGCAAGTCCAGGCGGCCAAGCCGATTTTCGATACCGATAATGCGGCGCCCGATTTCTCGGCCACTTCGGCTGCCAGGGCCACCCTGCCTGCCTTGCTTGCGGTGACCGATTCTTTGGCCCTGCCCAGAGTGACTTCGTCGCCGCATCTCGACACGGTTTTGCCCGCCGAGCCGGCCTCGGGGGACTCCGCCGCACCTGCTCCCAAACCCCGCTTTGTGTATGGCGGGCGCGACGACTACCGCTGGCAACTCGGCCTCAGCCTCGCCTGGGTTCACTTCCATTCTTCTCTATTCAATGCCAATGCCATCGGCGTAAAGTCTTCGGTCGCTTACTTCCTGAACGAGTGGCTGGCAGTCGAAGGAAACGTCACCGCAGCGTTTTCGCCAACCACGTTCAGCGGCGACCATGTGAAAGTGCTGATTTACGGCGGAGGCCCGAAGGTAGCGTGGCGCCAAAAACGGTGGGAGCCATGGCTGCATGGGATCTTTGGCGGAGCGCATGAGCAGCCGCAGACCGCGGGCAACAGCCGCAATAGCTACGCCATCGAAGCGGGCGGCGGCGCCGATTACCGCTGGAACCCCCATCTCTCGTTCCGCGCCGAGGGCAATTACGTGCGTACCGGCTTCTTTGGTCAATCGCAAAACAACTTCGAGTTAGCCGGCGGCGCGATCCTTCACTTTTAAGCGGCGTGTACTCTTGATCCGGGACCCCCGCCTTGCGCGAAGGCAGAGACTCACATCATTTTGTTGCAACCGATGAAACTATTTTCAAATCCGTGAAGGCACCGCTCGGTTCAGGCTGCCTACCAGATTTTGCAGGCTTGTTCGCGCACCATCGCTTCGCCATGTTTGCACCCGAAAGCTTTTGCGAACTCGGCCATGTTGGAAAGCGGACCGTTGCCGCGGAATCTTCCCAAAGGGTGCGGATTGGTGTTGGCCATTAAGCGAGCATATTCGATTCGTTCATTAGCGCCCCAGACTTGAGCCCAGCCCAAAAAGAAGCGCTGTTCCGGAGTGAATCCGTCCTTGTCGGGCGGCCTCGGCTTGCCTTGAAGCGACTTTTCATACGCCGCATATGCAATTGCTAACCCACCCAAGTCCGCAATACTCTCCCCGAGGACCAGCTTGCCATTTTCATGCAGGTCCCCGTCAACAACGTATCCGTCGAACTGGTCCGAAACGCAATTCGCGCGCGCATTGAAATTCTTCAGGTCTTCCGGGGTCCACCAGTCTTTGAGATTTCCCTTGCCGTCAAATTTGCTGCCATGGTCGTCGAAGCCATGCGTGATTTCGTGGCCAATGACCGCTCCCATCCCGCCGTAGTTCACGGCATCATCGGCATTGGGATCGTAGAAAGGCGGCTGCATGATTCCTGCGGGAAAGACGATTTCGTTCATGCTGCTGTTGTTGTAGGCGTTCACCGTGGGAGGGGTCATGCCCCACTCCGTGCGGTCCACCGGCTTGCCGATTTTGTTGAGCCGGCGCGCGAATTCGAATTCAGCCGAGCGCATGATGTTTTCCGCGTAGGAGCGCCGGTCAATCTTCAGCGCCGAGTAATCGCGCCATTTGTCGGTATACCCGATTTTCAACGTGAAGGCTTCGAGCTTCGCCGTGGCTTGCGCGCGGGTTTCCGGCCCCATCCACGGCAGGGTTTGCAAGTCGTCCTTGAGCGCCGCAAGCAAATTGTGAACCATTTCGAGCGCGCGCGCCTTGGCCGCCGGCGGGAAATATTTCTGAACGTAGACCTGGCCCAGGGCCTCGCCAAGGTTGCGGTCGCTTGCTTGCACGCAGCGCTTCCACCGCGGCTGGATTTCCTTCGCGCCCGTCAGCGTCTTGCCGCGAAATTCGAAATCCTCGCTGACAAACTTCTCGGACAAACCGGGCGCCGCGGCGTTCACGAGGTGCCAGCGGAAATAGTTTTTCCAATCCCCAATCGGCGTGGCGGCCAATTGGGCGTCGAGGGCCTTGAAAAAGTCCGGCTGGCCTACGTTGATCTCCTTCTCCTTCAGCTCCGGGTGGCCGACGGCCTTGAAATAGGCTTCCCAGGAAAAATGGGGCGTAAGCGTTTTCAAATCTCGAAGCGTCATCTTGTGGTAGGTCTTGTCCGGATCGCGAAGGTCCGTGTTCTTCATCGAAGCGGTTGCCAGCGCGGTCTCAACCTTCATCACCGCGCCAGCTTCCGCAGCGGACACCTCCGCCGAATCGTCTAGCAACAAAAACATGTTCGCGACGTGTTTTACGTAGGCTTCGCGGAGCTTCGCCGATTTTTCATCTTGTTTCAGGTAATACTCGCGCTCCGGCAAACCCAGGCCACCTTGGAGCGCCGCGGCAATCTCCTGAGTGCTGTCTTTGGCGTCTTGCGTGGAGCCAAAGCGAAAGAGC
>Ga0126378_10003222_pt1 | contig 12315 bp, 7 predicted proteins | sample PanSoiMetPlot_23_FD_92587 | JGI IMG/M metagenome (GOLD analysis project Ga0126378, IMG submission 92587) | Tropical forest soil microbial communities from Panama - MetaG Plot_23 | ecosystem: Environmental > Terrestrial > Soil > Tropical forest > Bulk soil | place: Panama | collected 2016-02-17
ACCTGCGCCTGGCTGGTGGTGTTTATAAGCTGCGGGGCAAAAGTGAGTGAAGTAGCAGAGGGCGTTATCTGGGGAGCCAGCCCTGTGCCGCTGAGGCTCACAGTGGGTACGGGCGCCGCCAAACTACCTGCGAATGCAAAGTTGACCCTTCCGGTTCGTGAACCAGGCTGGGTGGGCGTGAAGAAAACGTTTACGACGCAGGTAGCGCCGGGGGCAAGCGATGTTCCGCAGTTATCCTGCTCGGAGAAGTCGGGAGGCGCAATAAGGACTGCGCTACCGTCGGTGAGGACCTGGACTGAGAAGTTCGAGGCGGTGTAAAGGCTGGTGTTGGTGATGCTCACGCTCTGTGAAGGAGCGGCAACGCCGGTCGGCTCGCCGGGAAAATTCAACGTCGTGGGAGTCACCGTGAGGACAGCCGGCCGCTTCAGCACTGCATTGTTGCGGGTGTTCTGATAGATCATCGGCCAGTCATTGGCAGACGGCTTGAAGGGCGCCCCGGTGCTGAATACGGTGGCTACTCCTTCCTGGAGCGCTCCGTCCACGCCTCCACCCAGCACTGTTTGATAGACCAGAGCGATATCGGTGATGCCGTCACCGTTGAAGTCCCCGACTGTCAGCACTCCAACGTAAAAGGGCTGGTTCCCGTTGGCGCCCTGGAGGTTCCAGGACTTCACCACGCTGCCGTCGCTATGCAGAGCCAGGAGCTGCGGCGCATGATAATTAAGAGCACTGGCGATTTGAGCTGTAATATCCACCCGCGCTTGCGGAGGAGCGCCAGGTTCAGAGTCGATGGGCAATTGTTGACCTATGGTTTGGATGACAGCCCCGTCCGCGACTTCAGGTGATTCAGCCGTGGTGGACGCAAGAAAGGGAGGAGAAATGATCAGCACCTGATCTCGTACGATTAGGATCTCCGGAAGTCCATCGCCATTGATGTCGGCGAGAGCGATGGGTCCGAAGACCTGGGAAAACCCACCCACCAATGGCCAGGCGTTGGAAAACTGTGTGCCGTCAGGCTCGAAAACATAAATCCGGTTGTAGTTGCTGACTACGATCTCTTCCTTCCCGTCGCGGTTCAGGTCACCCACCGCCATGTACGAACCGGACGCGGTGCCCAGGATTTGTGGCCAGCCGGTTCTGATGGAACCGTCAGGCTGGAACACATAAAGCGTCTCCTGGGAGTTGCACATGCAAAGCAACAAGACCTCCAGCTGGCCGTTGTGATCCAGGTCGGCCAGCGCCATCTGGTGGGGGTAGCCGTTGAGTACCGGTACGCCCCACAAGCGCGGCGTGCCGTCATTGGCGAAAAGGCGAAGAGTGAAGGTCGAAGACGAGGAACCTTCTTCCGCCACAATCTCTTTGTTTCCATCGCCATCGACGTCACCGACCAGAACCCGAGGTCCCATGCTGACCGTCGACAAGTTGGCGTTTTGCCCCTGGAGAGTGATTGGGAAATTGCCACTCACCTGTTGCCCGTCGCTACGCCAGGCATACAGCGGGGAAGTAAGGGCACTGCGGTTGTCCCCAACGATGAAGGTATCAAGCTGAGAGTCACTATGAAGATCGTCGACGACGATTTGCGAGTATCTCAAATCCAGCGGCGAGGCAGGAGAGAGGTTGTAGAAAGTGTCGTCAGACCGAAAAACATCGAGAAACGTACCATCGGCGGTTGCCGATTCTTCACCAGGGTTACCGTCAAGATTTCCCGCAGCGGGTTGGAAGTAGTCGCCAGAATTCAGGGTCACGGTATTAAGCCGGGAACCGTCAGGCGAGACATCCCAGAACTTCGCGGGAGCGGTGGATCCCAAATAGGTGGGGTTAACAAAAGTAAGACGTATATTGCCTGCCGCGTCCGCAGCCGGCACTATGCCGGAACCAAGGCTGGGAGCTTGGGCCAAAGCGATGGGCCAGTTGGCCGACAACAAATCAGGTTCCAAATACACCAGGGTAGCGCCCCGATTGGTGAAAAACCCGGTGTTGTCGACGGACACGCGGATGGTGTAGTAGCCCGCCTGGGTGATCGACGACGTGTCCCATGTGCCGAGAGGGCCGTTCGTCACTGGGGACAGGCCACCGCCGGCAAGCGTGATTCCGGATGATGTCCAGCCTACGATCGGACTGATACCACTGGTCCACTCGATCCGAAAATCCTGGAAGGTGGCGCCGGTGGCGGTACCGGAGATCGAGATGATGCTTCCTGGTTTGAACACCAAGGCTGTGACCGGCACTACGGGCGGTGGCGGGTTGGTGATGACTATGTAATCGACCACAAGTTCGGCGCGGTCCACGAAGGCATGGCCGGCCGTGTCGTATGCGGTCAGGCGTATGGTATACAGACCGTCAGTCAGCTTGCCGGGATCAAAGACGCCCAACACGCCGTTAGAGACCTGGGTAGTGCTGGTCTGGAACAACACCCAGGTAGAAGGCGTCTGCCCGGCGCCGTACTCCAGGGTGTAATGATCGAAGCTGGCCCCCTGGGCGACACCGGAAATTGTGGTCGCTCCGTTGAGGTGAGTTTCGTCCACGGGCGTGCTGATCTTTGCGGCTACTACGTCGGAAAGCGCAAGCGCCGCCCCGGCATCGATTCGTCCATAGCCGAAGAAGGGATCAAAGCCTGCGGATCCCAGGTCGGCCCCCGAAACCCGGAGTGCCTGGCGAACGCTTTCGTTCGAGTAGTCCGGATGCTGCGCAAGAATCAGAGCGGCGGCGCCGGACACGTGTGGAGTGGCCATGCTGGTGCCGCTGGCGCGCGTGTAGTTGCTGTCCACGGGCGTCCCCAGCGTTGTCCCGGCGGCGCGCAGGGAGAGAATATCGACACCGGGGGCGGCAACGTCGATCTTGGTTCCCGAGTTGGAGAAGGAAGCGAACGAGTCAAAGTGATCGGTGGCCGCAACCGTGATGGCCTGTTCCAGATTTCCCGGGAAATAATTACGGGCATCGTCACTGTCGTTTCCGGCCGCGGCAACCACAACTGCCCCGAGGTTGTAAGCGTAGCTCACGGCGTCGGCAATGACCTGCGAGGTGCCTTGCCCGGACCATGAGTTGCTGATGACGTCGGCGCCGTTGTTGGCGGCGTAAATAATGGCATTGGACAGGGTAGAGTCGAGACCGAAGCCCTGGTCGTCGAGCCCTTTCACCGCCATGACCTGGGCTTGCCAGGCTACGCCGGCTACGCCGATGCCGTTGTTGCCGACGGCGGCGATTGTGCCCGCCACGTGAGTGCCGTGACCGAAACGATCGATAGGGTCATTGCTCTGCGTAGGCTGCAGATAGTTTGAACCAATGAAGTCCCAGCCGCGCACGTCATCGATGAAACCATTGCCGTCGTCGTCAATGCCATTGTTGGGGATTTCTTTGGTGTTGATCCATATATTGGCAGCAATGTCGGGATGGTTGTAGTCGATACCCGTGTCCACGACTGCAACAATGATTCCACTGCCCGTGCTTGTATTCCACGCTGTAGGCGCGTTTATTTTGAATAAACCCCACAGGTCGGGATAGTTCTGCCCCCAGGTACCGGAACTGCTCAGGTATGGATCGTTGGGGATTTGGTTAACGGATATAACCTGGTCCGGCTCGGCGAATTCTACATCGCTATCTGCGTTGAGTCTTTCCACCGCTTGTCGCATGTCCTCCGGCGAACTACCCTGCAGCTCGAGGACGTAGGTGCGCGAGATCTCGGGTGGCGTACCCCCGGCCCGGTTCCGGCTTGCACGGCTGCTGAACCTGCGCCGCGTGAGGGCCGCCAGTTCGAGGTCCGACAAGCCGGCCTGTTTCTTCATCCGCACCAGGTTGGAGTAGAGAGGAGCCAGCTTCTGCGCGGAGTGCCTGGACATGAAGCCTTGAACGTGGTCGTTTTTCGCTTGCCCGGGGGCGAGAGCCAGCTCTTGCCAAGGCAGTTCGGCCTCGATCTCCTGTGCCAGAGGCGCGCGAACTTTAACCAGTATCCGCTGAGTTTGCTTTGTTATAGCCGGGCTACGGCTGGGTTGGGCCGGCGAGCCATAGCCATAGACTAGACCAAGTAGGCAGACTACAAAGCCAAATCTTACTTTCACGTTTTAAGCTCCAAAGAATGGTTCTAGCAACTGGGCCGAGGGCTACAAGGGGAGTGAATGAGAAGGGTAGATCAACTTATGCATAGTTGTCTAGCAAATTAAAAATGCCATGTTAGAATCCATGGTCTTTCAAGAGTACACATGCCCTTGGTAACATTTTCAAGACTGGAGCATAAGGTAGCAAGTTTTAGATAGAAGCCGGGCGCCACTAAAGTCTAACCATCGGATCCTGCACGATCTTCACGCTCTGTCTTGATTGAAACAACCACGTAAAAACCCGCCTCGACGGCACCAGGGCCTTGTGCTCATGTTTTTTGTTTTGACACGCCGGCCATCGGTGTGAATCCGCGGTAAATTTTCTCTTCGCTCTGACGCCAAGACAGGCCTGGGTCCTATCCGGCTCACTCGACGGATGGGGAGATCCGCTCATCCCGCTGTTCGATCTTGTGGTTTTTCTCGAAGCGCCCACTCAGACGCGGCTCGACCGGCTGCGTGCCAGGGAGCAAAAGCGCTTTGGCGCAACGGCGCTTCAGGAAGGCGCCGCCATGCATGAGCACCATAGGGAGTTTCTGAAATGGGCGGCCTCCTGCGATGGCGGCACTATGTCCGGGCGAAGTCGACCGCGGCACCAGGCTTGGCTGTCGCAGCTTCCGTGTCGCGTAATTAGGCTCAACAGCGGGCCGAGAATTGAGCAGATGCTGGCCGAATTGACCGTTGTTTGCCCGGAACTCAAGTAGGGTTTTCACACCTTGTTAGGCGTCGCGGGAACGCCACCCGGCCTTGCACATTTTCCTGCGCCCGTCTGCGGCACTCTTCATCTATTAACCTGAGAAGCTGAATTGCGGTTTCTTTTTGACACAAAGCCGCGCTGGCGGATCGTGCTCGACGCAAACGGCATGAAGATGCACGGCTCCGTGTGGAGTGGTTTGCTGCGCGGCCGCTCAGAGATCAGGGAGAGCTTTGCCTGGAATGACGTGAAGCAGGTCGTAGCTTTCAAGAGAGATTGCTACGCCATTGACAGCATGCGCATCCTCTTCCAATTGCGAACTGGGCAGCTTCACGAAGTTTACGAGGATATGGAAGGATTCACGGAGCTAATGGAAAAGCTGCCGGCTTACCTTCCAGGCGCGCTGAGAATGGAGGAATGGTTTATCGCAGTGGCATTTCCGGCGTTTGCACCTTGTCCAACCCAAATCTATCCGCGCATTTAGATTTGCGGTCTGAGATAGGTTAGTGAGCTGATGCCGCGGACGTGGCCCGACGAAAGATCTCAGGCGACCTCATGTTTTTGGAACGCTCCTCAAAAGCAGGGCGCGGTCCTTTCCAGCGCAGTTCTTCGACCGAGTCAAACACAGGCACGTCAAGACAAAGGGTGGCGAGGGTGCGAAACAGCAGAGCATCGTCCCACGCACCAAAGAGAGTTTCCGACAACGGACGAGCCCTGCGGATCGAGTGATGCCAATTCCGCCAGTCTTTAGGAATGTCTTCGAGGTGAGGGTACAAGGATAAAGTCTGAGCCGCAGCTTTCGCGCCCCATCCTGCCAGGCCCGGGTAGCCGTCCGCGCTATCGCCGACTACTGCCAGGTAATCGGGAATGGATTGGGGTTTGACGCCGAATTTCGCCACCACGCCGGCTTCATCGCGCACCAGGTCGCGGCGCCGGTCCACTTGCACCACTCGCGTACCAGCGACGCTTTGGCTCAGGTCTTTGTCGGGTGTACAAATGAACACTTGGCTGACCGCGTTATCCTGCGCCGCCTTGGCCGCGGCGGAGGCGAGCGCGTCATCGGCCTCATAGCGGACCATGGGCCACACCACCACTCCCATAGCCTGGAGCGCCTCCTCGAGAACCGGGAATTGCGAGAGCAACTCGGGAGGAACGCCTTCACTGGTTTTGTAGCCGGGATAGAGATCGTTGCGAAACGACTCCACGACATGATCGGTAGCCACTCCCAGGTGCGTCGCCCCGCTTTCGATCAAGGACAAAGTGGAAGCCAACACCCCGCGCACTGCGCCGATCTCCTGGCCTTTCACGTCCGTGGCCGGGGGAAGCGCAAAGAAGTGGCGGAACAGTTCATAGGTGCCGTCGATGAGGTGAACATCCATATCCGCTCTTTTATTGTCACAGTCCAGGATTATAAAAGCCAAGACGTGGCGACCCTTCTTCCGATCACCCGATCTCCGATCACCCGATCACCGGATCACCGGATTCCCCGCCGTTTGCATTGACCAAGACGCTCGGATATGCTTCAGTCTCTCATCACACGTCAGATGAGTGATTCCAGGGAGGATCGATTTCGATTGCCGCAGACACGACCTTTCACGAGCAAACTAGTATCAGGTGAAGACGTGGCAGAGTTTCCGATCGACCGGGTTCGCGCCGAGTTTCCCGCACTAGAGGATGATTTCATTTTCTTCGACAATGCGGCCGGCGCGCAGTCACCCCAGACCGTGCTGAACGCCGTTGCCGACCATCTTCTCCATCGCAATGTTCAAAGAGGCGGGCGCTACCGGCACTCGCAAGAGGTGGACGAAGCCATTGCGCAAGCCCGCGCGAGCGTCGCGTTACTGGTCAACGCTCGCCATCCCGATGAAATCTCATTCGGCATGAACGCAACTTCCTTCATACGTCTCATCAGCATCGCCATTGGCCAATCGTTGAAGGATCGCCGGGAAATCATCGTGACCGATCTGGACCACGAAGCCAACGTAGCCACATGGCTGGCGCTGGAGCGCGAAGGAGCGAAGATTGTATGGTGGCGCTTTCGCGACGATGGCCGCCTGCATCCCGAGGATCTGGAAGGGTTGCTTTCGCCGCTTACCCGAATCGTGGCCTGTACGTTGGCCTCGAACGCGATCGGATCTATCCTTGATATTGCTGAGGTCAGCAAACGGGCCCATGCAGCCGGCGCCGAAGTGTTCGTGGATGCGGTGCACTACGGCCCGCACGGGCCGATCGACGTCCAGGTCTTCGACTGCGATTACCTGGTTTGCTCGGGCTACAAAATCTTTTCGCCGCACATGGGATTTCTCTGGGGCCGGCTGGAGAGCCTCAACGCTCTGCCCACATTTCGTGAAGATTTTGTCCCTGATACCGCGCCCGCGAAGCTGGAGATCGGTACTTACATCTATGAAAACGTCGCCGGCATGGATGCCGCGGTCCGCTATCTGGAAAGTCTGGGAAAGCTCGTCAATCCCACCGTCACTTCGCGCCGCGGCGCCCTCGTAGCCGCGGCTGAGGCCATTCGCGGTCACGAAGCCCATCTCTCCTGCGCTATGTTGGATGTGCTCGAGAAGGCCAAGGCAACCGTCTATGGCATTACCGCGCACGATCAGGTCGCCCAGCGGACTCCGACGCTGTGCTTTAATCTGCCCGGTATTGCTCCGGCCAAGGTCACCGAGGAGCTGGCCAAACAGAAGATCGGCGTGCGTGACGGCCACATGTATTCCCCGCGCCTGATGAAGCGCCTGGGACTCAGCCAGGACAGCGGCGCAGTCAGAGCCTCGCTGGTCCACTACAACACCCTGGAAGAAGTGCGCAGGTTCGGGAGCACGTTGGGTGAGATAGTGGGAGGGTGATGCGCAGTCAAGACCATCCGGCCGCCCCGGCCTTTGCCGACGACAAGCCTTCAATCACGGAAGGCGAGGGCCTTCACCGCCGCCTCAGCCAGAGGCAGCTCACCATGATGGCCATTGGCGGCGCGATTGGTGTCGGGTTGTTTCTGGGAAGCAGCGTGACCATTCGCCTCGCCGGGCCCGCGGTGATCCTTTCTTATCTGCTAGCGGCTGGGATTGCCCTGATCATGTCCTACGTGCTGGCGGAAATGGCGGTGGTGCATCCTGTGGCCGGCGCCTTTGGCGTCTACGCGGAGAAGTACCTCAATCCCTGGGCAGGCTTTTCGGTTCGCGCCACCTACGGCGTCGCTCAGATCATTGCCATCGGCGCTGAAGTCACAGCCGCCGGCATCTACATCTCCTACTGGCTGCCCGATATTCCGCAGTGGATCTGGGTGGTGCTGGTTTCCGCCGCCCTGGTGGCGCTCAATGCCATGCAGGTCAACCGCCTGGGTGAGTTTGAATACTGGTTCGCCATGATCAAAGTGGCGGCCATTGTCGCCTTCATCATCGTCGGACTCGCGTTGATCTTCGGCGTTGGCTCCCGGCATGCCATCGGACTGGCCAACTTGACTCAGCACGGAGGATTCCTGCCGGCAGGCTGGAAAGGAGTATGGCTCTCACTGACGATAACCCTCACCAGTTACATGGGAGTTGAGATTATCGCAGTCACTGCGGGTGAGGCCGAGCATCCGGAAGTCACCATTCCGCGGGCCATGCGCAACATTGTTTACCGGCTCATTTTGTTCTACGTCCTGGCAATCGCGGTCATGGTGACGATGGTTCCCTGGAACCAGAGTTCGTCCGCGCTTTCGGGTAGTCCCTTTGTGACCGCGTTCGCCGCCGCGCACATTCCCTTTGCCGCTGACATCATGAACTTCGTGGTGCTGACTGCCGCGCTCTCCAGCGTAAACACCAACCTCTACCTTTCCACAAGAATGCTTTTCTCTCTGGGCCGCGGAGGCTATGCTGCCGGCTGGTTGGGCAAGGTGAGCGCCAACGGGGTGCCGCATCCGGCGCTGCTGGCTTCAACCGCAGGGATCATCGCGGCCATTCTGCTGGCCATCTTCGCCCCTAAGAATGCCTTCCTCATGCTGTATGGGACCGCGGTCGCGGGAATGCTTTTCGTATGGCTGGTGATTCTCAGTACCCACCTTCGCTTTCGCAAAGCTATCACCAGCCAGCGGCTATCGAGTCTGCCCATGCGCCTTCCTGTACACCCGCTGTTCACGGTGGCCGCCATCTTGTTGCTTCTTGCCATTTCTGCTACGACCTTCCTGGTCGACGGGCTGAAGTGGTCGGTCCCGGCGTTTGCTGTTTTCCTGGTATTGATCTCGCTCGCGTACCTGCGAAGCCGCCGCGGGGGAATCGGGTGATCTCGTGATCGGGTGATCGGACGAACAGGTCATCCCACCCCCGGAATCGTCAGCTTGTCCCAGTAGTAAGGGTTCCAGTTATCAAAATCTCCAATCAGCATATTCCTCTTGTGCCTCCGTGGTTTGGTTTGCGTTCTTCCGATCACCCGATGAGCCGATCACCCGATTCCTCCTCGGCTGTGGTATACAAGGACGACTGCAAGGAGAGCACGATGATCGAAGCCGGCGAGGAGGCTTACTCTTCGCTTCGGGAGCGGTTCAGAGGTGATTTGCTGCGTCCTGGTGACGGCGGCTATGAAAGTGCGAGGGCCGTTTGGAACGGCATGACCGCGCGCGCGCCGCAACTGATCGCGCGCTGCGTCGACGTGAGCGATGTGCAGAACGCGATCCGGGCGGCAACGGAGACGGGAATTCTAACAGCGGTCCGTTGCGGCGGGCACAGCCTGGCCGGTTTCAGCACCTGCGATGGCATGGTGATCGACTTGTCGCTCATGCGCCAGGTCACGGTCGATCCGGAGGCGCGGCGGGCCCGGTTTGCTGGCGGCTGCCTCCTGGGATCGGTCGATGTAGCCACGCAAAAGGCCGGACTGGTCTTTCCCTCAGGCGTGGTCTCACATACCGGGGCTTCGGGTCTGATTCTGGGGGGAGGAACAGGATGGCTCACCCGGCGATTCGGATTATCCTGCGACAACGTCGAGCAGTTCAGTCTAGTGACCGCGGACGCTTCCGTGGTGCGGGCCAACGCCAAAGAAAACCCGGATTTGTTCTGGGCGTTGCGCGGCGGCGGCGGCAACTTCGGCGTGGTGACGGAGTTTGAGGTCAGACTACATCCGCTGACCGCGGTGGTGCTTGCGGAAGGATACTCTCCTGAAGCCGGGATTCGCCCGCTCTTGAAGTATTGGAGAGACTTCATGGCGGAGGCGCCGCACGATTTGAAGTGGAACATCAATCTGCGCCTTGCCCCAAATACCAGGAACGTTCCCCCGGAGCTACGCGGACGGCCGTCGGCGAGCAGTTCTCTGATTTGGAGCGGCGACCCAGCCGCTGGCCGTCCATATATGGAGCGCGCGCTTTCCCTGTGCAGCCCTGATTCGGTAAGCAGCAGGATTGTGTCGTTCATCGATTTGCAGACGATGGCGGATTCGGATTTCCCCCACGGCCGGCGCTATTACACCAAGTCGGGTTACTTCACTTATCTCGATGACAGCAGCATGGATCGCCTGGCGGAGGCGGCGTCTACGATTCCTTCGTCCGAGACGATCATCGAACTTGCTTACCTGGGCGGCGCCGCCGGTCAGGTCGCGGCAAGTGAGACAGCATTCGGCGATCGCAGCGCTCCCTTCGTCTTGACCTTGCTGGCGAACTGGGAGGATGCCTCGGCCGATGAGGGAAATATTGCTTGGGTTCGCGCAATCTTCCAGCAGCTTCGGCCCGCCATGAAGCCGGGAGTCTACATCAACTTCATGAGTGGCGATGAGCAGGACCGCGTGCCCGAGGCTTATCACGAACGATGGGATCGGATGATCGCGGTCAAATCGCAGTATGATCCGGGTAATTTCTTCCGGCTGAATCAAAATGTTCCGCCGCGGAGAGTTGCGGCCAAAACGCGCGGATGAGAAAACACCCATCACGGAAGTGGTAAAAGCGAGGGCTCACAACCAGCATGAAATAGAGTTCAAGGTCCTTTCGCGGGTTCAACAACTTAGGCGCTATTCTCGAGAGAGGTGGAAGGTGTAAAAAAACACCAGGAACGTCCGAATTTCTCTGTGGGATCCCCGGCGAATCAAAAGAGAAGTAAGAGCTTTCTTATAGGATCTGTTGCAGAAAAAACACACAGAGCCAGGATTACGTTTGATAATTAACACTGCAGTAATATAATCTTCGACATTCCCCCTCGATGAACACGCAAAGTGTCAAATGGGTTCCGGGCCACGTTTGTTGGTTGGAGTTTTACTGCAGTGGTTCCTTAAATTTCTTGGACAACTTTATGGTTTAGTATTTGGAAAGTTGGCCGGGGGGCCGAAAGGCAAGTGGCATGGTAAGACAGAACGGAGCAGCATCATCCGCATATACGCCGCAACAGATCGGCAGTTCTATCACGTCTGACTTTGATCTCGTTCACGAGAAACTTCTCGCGGAAGACGAACTGCAGTCGGAGCGGTTGCCGGCAACAATGATCTTTAAGGCCCTTGAAGATCCCAATTGGGATTGGAGAACGCTCGCTGGTATTGGACGTGATACGGGCCTTGAGGAAAGTGTCATTACGGACGTGCTGGATCAAAACCAGGAGCGGTTAGAATTTTCGCAATCTGAAGAGTTCGGAAGGCTCGTGCGGTTAAAGACCCGCAAAGTTAGGCCCACCCAGCTGATCACTGGAATGTTGGATATAGTCCTGGACATCCTGTCTCTTGGCAAGAGATCAATTGTTCAGTCCTGACGCAATTCCGGCGGGAACCCAGTGGGTTTTGCACGGTCACTGGCAGGTGTTTGCGGGTGTCTTTGTAGGCGGAATCATCGCCGATCTCGTTAGCTTTGCCGAATACCTCCGGCAACCTCGGCATCGGTCGTCTTCTATCACGAAGAAGGGCTTTTGGTTTGGAGCTCTCATCCTGGCTGGCGTAGGAGGTTTTTGGACCTCGACCTATGGTACGGATATGGACTTCAAGCTGGCCGCGAACATCGGATTATCGGCTCCGTTACTGATCAGGGCTGGGGTGGCCCAACTGCCGCGCTTCCGAAAGCCCAGAATCGGGTAGAGGACGCGTTAAGCAAGCCGGTCGCGCGCCCCGAGAGCCAGGATATCGAGCGCTTCGTCAACGATTGAGCCACGCCCTTCATCTTTACGCTTTAGCCTGAACAGCAAATTGTCACGCGTGGGCGAAACATCCATTTCAACCTTCGAAGTGTTGCCTAAAATGATTTCGAGAATTACCGGGCCTGGCAGCCCGGTGCTCTCCTTTAGCCCGGCAAGCGTTCGCCAATCCCATCGCTCATCGCCGAGCGCCTCAAATACCTTTTGCTCACTCTGATTCATTGAACACCCTGATCCTTCTTGAATCTGCACGTATGGACTTTGTCGGCCAGGGTTGAGTACTGTTTGCAGGAATAACTTGATTCATTAGACCAAAAGCCTCGCATCTGTCCACTTATGATCAGACTTCCGTGCAGTATTTAAGTAACCTCGAATTCCTCAAAAGCGGAAATGAAATTGCTATACACATCAAAACGGCTATCGAGGAGAAGTTGCAGTAAATCGGCCAGGAGAATCC
>Ga0126378_10003224_pt1 | contig 12313 bp, 11 predicted proteins | sample PanSoiMetPlot_23_FD_92587 | JGI IMG/M metagenome (GOLD analysis project Ga0126378, IMG submission 92587) | Tropical forest soil microbial communities from Panama - MetaG Plot_23 | ecosystem: Environmental > Terrestrial > Soil > Tropical forest > Bulk soil | place: Panama | collected 2016-02-17
TCGTTGGCGCCCTGGGCGATCAGCATCGGGATCCTGATCTGATCTGCGCGCGATAGCGGCGAGCGCGACCACAGGAACTCGACGTCCTTCTCCGGGTCGCCCACCCGGCGATGGAACTGGGCGATCATCGGTGCCCAGTACGGCGGGACGGTCTCGATCAGCGTCTTGAGATTGGACGGGCCGACCAGGTCGACGGCGCAGCGGTACACGTCGGGCGTGAACGCCGCGCCGGCAAGCGCCGCGTACCCGCCGTAAGAGCCGCCGAAGATCGCCACCCGCTTCGGGTCGGCCCAGCCTTGCGCGACCGCGAAGGCGACGGCATCGGTCAGGTCATCCTGCATCGCCGCGCCCCACTGCCGGTCGCCCGCGTTGACGAACGCCTTGCCGTAGCCGGTTGACCCGCGGTAGTTCACCTGCAGGCACAGGTAGCCGCGGTTGGCCAGCCACTGCGCCTCTGGGTCGAAGCCCCACGCGTCCCTCGCCCATGGTCCACCGTGCACGTTGAGCACCGCAGGCAGGTCTTTCGGCTCGACATCCGGCGGGAACGTCGCATAACCCCGGATGAGCAGCCCATCGCGGGCTTTATAGGAGAACGGAACCATCGGCGCCAGCGTGTACCTGTTCAGCTCCGGTCGGTGCTCGAACAGGAACCGCCCCTTCCCCGAGGCCCGGTCCCACGCGAAGTAGGGGATGGGCCCCGCGTCGTTGGTGAACCCGACCAGCCAGGCCGAATCGGCGTCGTCGCAGCCCTGGAAGCTGGGGTCGCCGTCGTGCAGCGCCCGGATCCCGGCCAGGTCGTCGGCCACTGCCGGGTCGAGGGCCAGGTACTCGGAGCGGTCCTTGAGCGTGACGACGATCTGCGGCTCGCGGGTGTCCGGATCGATCTTGACCCCGCTCACGTCCGCGACCTGGTCGGGGTCGCCCGCCAGGTCGGCCCGCGCGCCGGTGGCCAGGTCGACCCTGACCAGCCGCGCCGTCTCGGTGCCGACGGAGCTGATCAGCAGCAGCGACGTGCCGTCCTTGCTGAAGGTGACCGCGTCCGTGCTCAGCGCGTCCTCCGCAGGTATCTCGAGCAGCTCCCGCCAGTCGCCGTCGGCACTGTCGCGGACAAGCAGCGAGATCGCCCCGTCCGGGTGCGGCGCGAACGCGCCGCGCACCACCAGCCTGGGGTCGGCGAGCCAGCCGATGAAGCCGGGGTTGACCAGCTCCTTGGCGAGGTCGCCGGTGCGCAGGTCGAGCCGGTACACGTCGTGCAGCTCGGGGTTGTCCTTGTTCAGGCCGATGAGCAGGTCGTGCGGGAAGTCCCGCTCCATCGCGACCAGCTGCGTCTGCACGTCCTCGAACGGCGTGAGATCGCGGCGAGCGCCCGTGGTCAGGTCGACGTCGTAGAGCCGCCAGTTCTCGTCGCCGCCGATGTCCTGCAGGTATATCAGGTGCACGTTGTCATGAGTCCAGGCGAACATCCTGATCCCGCGGTCGGTGTCGTCAGTCACCACGCTGGCGCTTTCCCAGTCCACGCCGGTCTCGGTAGTGATCGGCGCCACCCAGACGTTGAGCACGCCGTCGCGCGGCGCGATCCAGCCGAGCCGCTTGCCGTCAGGCGACAGACGCGGACTGACCCGTTCCGGGTTACCGAAGAGGACCTCGCGCGGGATGAGTTCGGCCATGGCTGTACCTAACCACACGCGCCAAGCGCACCCGCGTTTGAGCCGCCCGCCAGACACCGCTCGCAGCAGGATTATCTGCACAGAATACTGTATAGTTTTCCCATGGCAATACTGCATGAACCGACCGAGCTGAGCGTGACCGAGGCGGCGCGGCGCGGCGTCGCCGGCCTGATCGCGCAGGCCGAGCAGGGTGTCGACGTGGTCGTTACCCGGCATCGCACTCCAGTCGCGGCGGTGGTCAGCATGAGGCGGATGGCGGACATCGAGCGGGCGGCTGCCGACCTGAGTGATCTGGCCCTGGTGCTCGCGAGGGCCGTCACCGACAAGGGCCGGCGGACCACGCTCGACAGCGTGATCGCGGCCTTCGGGCACACCCGCCATTCGATCGCTGCGCTGCCGGATGAGTAATCGTGCCGGAGATCGTCTTCACGGACGCGGCCATCGACGACCTTAGGCGGCTCGGCCCTGATGTCGCCCCAAAGGTCCTGAAGAAGGTGATGCTGCTGCTGGACAACCCGCATGCGGGCTATCCGCTCGGCGCGGAGCTGGCAGGCTTCCGCAAGCTGGTGGTCGGCCGGAATACGTGGCGCATCGTCTACCGGATTGTTCATGACGCGATCGAGATCTGCGAGATCTGGGCCGTCGGCGCACGAGCCGACGCGCAGGTCTACGCCGAGGCGGTGCGGCGAGTCCGGATCGCCGGAGCGGGTCACCCCGAGGTCGTCCTGCTCCGCGACGTGGTGGTGCGCTTGGGCCAGCTCGCCGAGAGCCTCGGCCTCGGCGAGCCATCCGGCTCTGAGCCGGTTCCCGACTGGCTTGCCGACCGGCTCGTCCATACCGTGGGCATGCCGCGGGAGGCCGTTGCGGGGCTTGATTTGCGGCGCGCGGTAGACATCTGGGCGGAGTACCGCTCGGCGACACCGGGCCGCTGATCCCGGCGGGCGGGTTAGCCGATGCGCCAGATCAGGCCGGTGAAGCCGACCTCGCAATTCTCAAGCGCCAGCGGCCGCCCGATTTCCGGAGATGCCGGGATGGCCAGGCAAAGGCCAGAGGAAGGGTTGACGAGGAAAGTCCCCGTCCCCGCCGGGCCTGGCATGGGCTGGCGGCCCGGAGTGGGTTCCGGTCCCGGCATCGGCTGCCACCGCTGCGCTGGGAAGGCCCTGGCCGAGGGAGCCGGACAGGCCGACAGCTTGACCCGGGTGCCGGCGGTCTTGCCCGTGGTCGTCAGGCAGCCGCCGGGAACCGAGATCGTGCCGCGCGCCGAGACGGTCCAGGCCTGACCTGCCCGCCGCCTGCTAGTGCAACCGGAGATCTGCAGCGTCGCCGGCTTGCCCGAGGCGGCAACCCCGACGATGCAGCGGCCTCTGCCCGCGGCGAGCGGGGCGGGCGGCAGCGTCCAGGCCTGTTGCCTGGTGCCGGCGCAGAAGGCCAGCGTGGCCGCGGTGCCGTCCTTGCTACTGGCGCCCGGATCCGTCAGGCACTGGCCAGACTGGGCATTGGCCAGACCGCCCGCCCGCGTCAGGCGCCAGATCTGGCCAAGCCGGTTAGTGCACGCCCGCAGCACCGGGGCGGCACTGGTCGAGCTCAGCTCGGCCAGGCAGTGCCCGCCGACGCGGATCGCACCGTTCTGAGCGACCTGCCACTGCTGGCCCACGGATTTGCCGCAGGCCCAGATCCGCGCGGTCCTTCCGGCTGGGTCGGCGAGGCATTTGTCGGCGACGGCGAGCCTGAGCCGTCCCGTGCCCGCGACCGGCGGCGGCGTGATAGTCCAGGCGATGGTGGCCGACGCCAGCGCGCCGCCCGTCGAGTCGCTCGCGTGGACATCCACGTGGTAAGTGCCGGGCAGGGTGGGCCAGCCGGTGATGCGGCCGCACGGGCTGATCGCCACGCCGGGCGGAAGCCCGGTGGCCGTGAATGTCAGAGAGCAGACCGCGAGCCCGTCGCGAGGATGGATCAGCAGGTTCACGGCGCCACCCGCGGCGGTTGACTGACTGGCCGGCGACTGCAAGCTCGCCGCGCCATGCACCTGCCAGGCGAAGCGCAACTGCTGGGAGTGGGCCGCTGCGTCGGTGACGGTGACGGTCACCGGGTAGCTGGCGGAGGTTGCCGGGAACGCGCCCGTGATCTTGCCGGTCGACGCGTCGATCGTCAGGCCGGGGGGTAGTCCAGTGGCCGACCAGGTGAGGGCTTGCCCGGCGGCGGCGTCCAGGGTGTGGATGCCGAGGCTCGCGGACGTGCCCGTGGCATCGCTCTGCATGGCCGGGACGGCCGCGTCCGGATTGACCGCGCTGAAATTGCTCACGTCGGTCGGCACGGCGATCCCCGGCACGGTGGCGGTCGAGGTGTACTGCCAGTACTCCCAGGTGGTCCATCCGGCTGGCAGGGTCGGGCTGGTTCTGCCCGATGCCACCCACAGGGGGTCGGCGCTAAAGGCGGCGCTTCCGCCGGTGCACGTGGCCCACCATGGCGCGATCGTGTAGATCACGGGCGGCTGACCGGTGCGGCGCTGGATCTCCGCGACGAACGCGGAGATCCAGGCCACCATCGCGGTATGGGAGAGCCCGTAGCACTGGTTGGTACCGTCCAGGCTGACGTAGGGGTCGTACTCGAGATCGACGATGACGGGCAGCATCTGGCCGCCCGCGGTGAGGTCCCCGGCCGCGTTCAGGGCCAGGTCGGCCTGCAGCGTCGCGCTCGAGTCGTTCGGGATCGCGAAGTGATAGGCAGCGACGAGCATGCCCGCCCCGCGGGCAGCTGCGGCGTCGGCAGCGTAGTACGGGTTGACGTAATACGAGCCCTCCGTGGCCTTGACGAACGCGAACCTGTAGCCGGCCCCGTACACCTGGCCCCAGTCGATCGGGGCGCCGCCCGCGTGCTGAATCGAGGAGACGTCGATCCCGTGCAGGAAGGTCGTGGCCGCGCCCGTCGCCGACGGCCGCATCGCGCCGGGCGAGGCCGACTGGCCGGCCAGCATGCGCTCAACCTGCGGGGAGTGCGCCGCGGCCACGTTGTACCGCCCGGCGGGCTGCCTGGGCTGAGCGCTGGTCGCCGCTGCGCCTGAAACACCAGCCGCCCCGATGAGGACGGCCACGCTGACCGCCGCTGTCACAGTGCGCACTGGGCCGAATATACGGCCTGCACCATGATCTATGCCGTTTGTTAGCAGATATCGCGAACGGGAGTCCCGGATCATGGATCGCCCGGGGTCCATGGTGCCGGGGCGGTTGCCAAGTGCTGGCACACTGTGGGGTCATGGACGGGCACCCTGAAGCGGTCATCGACCTGAGTGCGATCCGGGCGAATGTGGCCGCGATCGCGTCACGAGTCGCCGATGCGCAGGTCATGGCCGTGGTCAAGGCAGACGCGTACGGGCACGGCATGATCGAGACGGCGCGGGCGGCGCTGGCCGGCGGGGCCGGGTGGCTCGGCGTGAACGGCATCGAGGAGGCCGTGCGGTTGCGCCGGGCGGGCGTCACGGTGCCCGTGCTCTGCCTGCTGGCCGCCCCCGACGCACCGCACGCCGACGCGGTAGCCCACGGCGTCGACCTGTCCGCCGCGACGGTGTCCCTGGTCAGGCAGATCGCCGCCGCGGCCGAAGGGGTCGGCAGGCCCGCCCGGCTGCACCTGAAGGCAGATACCGGGATGAGTCGCGGCGGCGCGACGCTCGCCGACTGGCCCGCCGTCGTGGCCGCCGCGGCCGCCGAGCAGGCGGCCGGCCGGTGCGAGATCGTCGGCATCTGGTCGCACCTGGCGTGCGCCGACATCCCAGGGCATCCGAGCGTGGATGCCCAGGTGGCCGCATTCCGGGCCGCGCTCGACGAGGGCTTGCGGATCGGTGTCCGGCCGCAGGTCAGGCACCTTGCCAATACGCCCGCGCTGCTGACCAGGCCCGACACCTGGTTCGACCTGGTGCGCCCGGGTGGCGGGGTAACCGGCCTGTGCACCCTGCCCGGCGGGCCGCCGGACTGGCTGCGCCCGGCCATGACCGTGCGGACCCACCTCGTGCAGGTGAAACGGGTCGCGGCGGGCACGGGAGTGTCGTACGGGCACAGGTACACCACCACCGCGCCGACCACGCTCGGGCTGTTGCCGCTCGGCTACGACGAGGGCATTCCGCGCTCGGCAGCCAACACGGCACAGGTGCTCGTGGGCGGTAGCCGATTCACGATCGCGGGCACAGTCTGCATGAACCAGTGCGTGATCGACGCCGGCGACCTGCCCGTGCAGGCAGGCGACGAGGTGACGCTCTTCGGCCCGGGCGATCAGGGCGAGCCGACCGCGCAGGAGTGGGCAGACGCGCTCGGCACGATCTCCTACGACATCGTGACGCGGTTTACCGGGAAGATCCCCAGAAGCTACTGTTGGGTAACCGGCGGGCAGGTAGCTGAGCCGCCAGTGGCAGCGGAGGTCTGATGGTCAGCTTGCGGCGGATGAGCAGCGTCGCTGGCATAGCCGCCGGAGCGGTGGCGGCCGCCACCGGCATCGTGGTCATGGCCGAGAAGATTGCCGTCGGCCGGATCAGGCTGCGGCCCGATCCCGCGGCGGGCGAGCCATTCGGCGACATTCGCGGCGAAGCGATGACCGTCCGGGCCGACGACGGGCTGCCGCTGCACGTGGAGATCGCCGGCAGTGACGACGCCCCGGTCACGCTGATCTTCAGTCACGGCTACTGCCTCAACCTCGACGTCTGGTATTACCAGCGGGCAGGCCTCGAGCACAGTGCGCGGTGCGTGTTCTGGGACCAGCGCAGCCATGGCCGGTCAGGTAAGTCCGACCCGGACCTGGTGAGCATCGACCAGCTCGGAGCCGACCTGCACGAGGTGCTCATGGCGACAGCGCCTGGCGACAGCAAGGTAGTGCTGGTCGGGCACTCGATGGGCGGCATGACCGTCATGGCGCTGGCCGACCAGCACCCAGAGCTGTTCGGGACCAAGGTCATCGGTGTCGTGCTGATCTCGAGTGCGGCGTCGACCGTGGACCCCACCTTGTGGATGCCGGCGCTGCTCAGGCCCGCCGTGCGGCGCGCGATGCCGTCGATGGTGACCGGGGCGTCCAAGGGCAGGCTGGCGGACGTGGTGGAGCGCGGCCGGCAGTCGGCGAGCGACCTGGCGTTCCTCGGCACCAAGCGGATCGCTTTCGGCGACCCCAAGGTAAGCCCGACTGTCGTGGACTTCGTCGAGCGAGTGATCAGGGCGACTCCCATCGACGTGGTGGCCGACTTCTATGTCGCCCTGGCCGGTCACGAGAAGCGGCACGCGCTAAAGGTGCTGAGCATGATCCCGGTGCTGGTGCTCACCGGCGACCGGGACCGGATCGTGGACTCGAGCTGGTCGGCTGAGATCGCATCGGGGATCTCGAGCGCCGAGCTGATCACCATCCGCGGTGCCGGTCACTCCGTCATACTCGAGCGTCCCGAGCAGGTGAACGAGGCGATAGCCGGCCTGGCGACGAGGGCGCTCGCGCTGTCGTCCGATGGCTGACGAGGTGCGGATCGAGGTTCCCGGCGCCGCGCGAATGCACGAACTCGGGACCGCGCTCGCGGCTCAGCTGCGGCCCGGTGACCTGCTCGTGCTCACGGGGCCGCTCGGAGCAGGCAAGACGACGCTGGTCCAGGGCATCGGCGACGGCCTCGGCGTCAGGGGCCCGATCACCTCACCGACGTTCGTCATCGCCCGCGTGCACCCCAACCTGGGCGAGGGCCCCGACCTGGTGCACGCCGACGCCTACCGACTCGGCAGCCGGCTCGAGGTGGACGACCTCGACCTGGACGCGGACACCGGCCGCTGCGTGACGGTCGTGGAGTGGGGCGCTGGCCTGGTCGAGGAGCTGGCAGCGGACCGCCTGGAGGTCTCGATCGACTGGGCTGCGTCCACCCGGTCAACACAAGGGGCGGCGGCGCCCGCAGCCGATCCAGGGGACGAGCCCAGGGACGTGACCGTGACCGCCGTCGGCGAGCGCTGGGCGGGGGTGCTTGACCGGATTGCGAAGCTGGCGGGCGCCCGGCGGATGGGATCCGGGCCGGCGCTTGCTGAACCCGGCACCCAAATGTTCTGATCTGTCGCACATCGGGGTCCTGTGCACAAGTACACTTTCGCAAAGATCCGCGTGCCGTCGTTAACGCACGGTTCAGGTGCCAGTCAGGGAGGCGCGCCGTGACTGAGCAGGGCTACCCGCCACGCCAACCCGACGCTGGCGGCAGGCCGCAGTGGCAATCCCGGCCGGGTCCAGCAGGCAGGCAGCGGCGGCCGCCACGCTCGGGACGTCCGCAGGCGCCTCATTCTGGCTGGCAGCAGCTTGACGCGTTCGATCAGGCAGGCTCGGAGCCAGACCTGCCGCCATGGGCGGGCCTGGACGCGATCGCGCCGGTCAGGCCGAGCCGGGGGCCGCAGCCCCGACCGCAGGGCCGGGATCCCTACGCCCAGCCCGTCGGCAGGCCCACGACAGTGGCTGAGTACCCCGAGCCGGCCGTCGAGCCAGACGAGACCGCTGATCCGTACGAGGATGCCCCGCGCCGGGCCAGGCGGCCGGGCCGGAGCCGGGCGGCGCGGGCACGCCGCCGCAAATCGCAGCGCAGGCTGGTTGCCGTGGGCAGCGTTCTAGCCGTGGTCGCGATCGGTGCCGCCATATACGTGTACCAGAGCCAGCCGCACACCCAGCCGAGCCTGTACGTGACGACGCTGCGGCCCGGCGAGTACCGCGCGGTGCCGAACGCCTGCCACGCGGTGCCTGCCGCGGTGCTCAGCCAGGCCCTCACGGGAACACCCAAGGTGGCGCAGATCTACAACTTCTCCGGCCAGAGCCAGTGCAGCTACACCGTCGAGGCCAAGCCGGTGTTCCGGATCCTGACCGTCACCGCCCAGGCGTCCCAGCCCGGTGCTTACGGGGACGGCAGCGCCACGGCAAGCGCGCGGTACATGTTCGCGCACCAGCGGCAGCAGTACGCCCACCCGCTCAAGGGCACGCCGCGGTCGCCGGCGCAGATCACGCCGTTGCCCGGGCTCGGCGCCGAGGCGTTCAGCGCCGTCGGCGTCCTGCGCGGCGGCTCGATCACCGATGACGAAGTCACCGTGATGGTCCTATACCGCAACGTGCAGATCACCGCCGACTTCAAGGCGCAGGTGAGCGGGGGGTACGGGCCGGTCAGCGATGCCCAGCTGGAGTCGGGCGCGGTCGCGGCGGCGCGGGCTATGCTCGCCGCGGTCAAGGCGGCGCCCGCGGTGAGCTGACCGCACCCGCGATGACCTGAACGGCGGCTCGCCGGCTTTGGCGCACCCGCCCCGAACGCCTTAACCTTGCTGATCGTGCTGATCCTCGCGTTCGATACGGCGACGCCCGCCGTGACCGTGGCGCTGCACGACGGGCGACGGACGCTCGCGCAGGAATCGGTCATCGATGCCCGGCGCCATGGCGAGCTGCTTGCGCCGTTGATCGCGCGGGTCCTCGCCGCAGGCGGGGCCGAGCCTGGCGACCTGACCAGCGTCGCGGTGGGGACGGGCCCAGGTCCCTATACCGGCCTGCGAGCCGGGCTGGCGACGGCACAGGCGCTCGGCCACGCGCTCGGGATCGGCGTGGCCGGGGTGTGCACACTCGACGTGATCGCCGCCGAGGCGCGAGCATCCGCGGCAGGGCGCGAGTTCCTGGTGGCGACCGACGCGCGGCGGCGCGAGGTCTACTGGGCGCGCTACTCGCCGGGCGGCGAGCGGATCGGCGACCCGCAGGTGAGTGACCCGGACCAGGTCCCGGCCGGCTGCCCGGTAGCCGGCGAGGGCCCGAGCCTGCACCCCGTGCTCGGGGCGGATGGCAGGAGCATCGAGCCGCGTTACCCGGCAGCCGCGACCCTCGCCGAGATGGCCTCGCAGCGGGCCGCCGCCGATGGCGCTGCGGAGCCGCCACGGCCGCTGTACTTGCGCCGCCCTGACGCTCGCGAGCCGGGCAGGCCGAAGCGGGTGCTGGGGAGAAGTCGATGACCGCCGGAGTGCAGCTGCGGCCGATGACGCAGGCCGACCTGGCCGAGGTTGCCGGGCTGGAGCTCGCGCTGTTCGGCGAGGAGGCGTGGACGCCGCAGATGCTGGCCGAGGAGCTCGCGCAGCAGCCTGCCAGCCGCCACTACCTAGTGGCGGTTTCGAGTCAGCACATCGTCGGCTACGCGGGACTGCTGGCTGTGGGCACGCAGCGCGAGCTGGCCGGTCAGGCTGACGTGCTGACCTTGGCCGTGGCGACCGGGCACTGGGGCAAGGGGATCGGCTCGGCGCTGCTGGATGCTTTGCTCGCCGAGGCGTCCAGGCGCCGGTGCGACGAGGTGTTTCTCGAGGTGCGCACCGACAACACGCGGGCCCAGCGGCTGTACCGGCGCTACGGCTTCACCGAGATCGGGATCAGGCGCGGGTACTACCAGCCGTCGGGTGCGGACGCGATCGTGATGCGCCGGGCGCTGGGAGCCGCCGACACCGGGGCCAATGCGGCAGGTCAGCCCGGCGCCGGTCGCGGCGCGATGCGGACGGCCGGGGAGTCCAGGTGACCGCGCCGCTGGTGCTCGGCATCGAATCGTCCTGCGACGAGACCGGCGTCGGCCTGGTCCGCGGCAATGAGCTACTCGCCGACTCGATCGCCTCCAGCGTGGACGAGCACGCCAGGTTCGGCGGCGTGGTGCCAGAGGTGGCCAGCCGGGCGCACCTCGAGGCGATCGTCCCCGCGGTGCGGCGGGCGCTTGACGGCGCCGGCATGAGCCTGGGCCAGGTGGATGCGTTCGCCGTCACCGCAGGCCCTGGCCTGGCGGGCGCGCTGCTAGTGGGAGTCTGCACTGCTAAGGCTTACGCGCTCGCGACAGGCAAGCCGCTGTACGGGGTCAACCACCTGGCCGCGCACATCGCGGTCGACCAGCTTGAGCATGGCGTCCTGCCCGTGCCGGCGGTGGCGCTGCTGGTCTCTGGCGGGCATTCCTCGCTGCTGCTCGTGCAGGAACTGACCGGTGACATCGCCGCGCTCGGAGCGACGATCGATGACGCGGCGGGCGAGGCGTACGACAAGGTCGCCCGGTTGCTCGGGCTGCCGTTCCCGGGGGGCCCGCCGATCGACGCCGCCGCGGCTAGTGGTGACCCGCAGTGCGTTCAATTTCCCAGGGCTAAGTACCGCGACGGGACATTCGACTTCTCGTTCTCCGGGCTGAAGACAGCGGTGGCGCGCTGGGTGGAGGCGCGGGAGGCGGCCGGGCTGGCCGTGCCCGTGGCCCATGTCTCGGCCTCGTTCCAGGAGGCGGTCGCGGACGTGCTCACCCGCAAGGCCGTCGACGCGTGCCTGGCGCACGGCGTGGACCACCTGGTGATCAGCGGCGGCGTGGCGGCCAACTCCCGACTGCGTGCGCTCGCGGCACAGCGGTGCGAGAACGCCGGCGTCAAGCTCCGCATGCCGCGGCCCGGGCTGTGCACCGACAACGGGGCGATGGTGGCCGCGCTCGGCGCCGATCTGCTCGCCGCGGGCGCTGACCCCTCGCCGGCCGATTTCGCGACCGACTCCGGACTGCCGGTCACGCAGGTGCTCGCGAGCCATTGAGCCGGCCCAACTAGCGGCCGCTACCGGCGCGCGGAGCGGACGGCCAGCGTCACGATCGGCATGCTGAACTCGCCCGCGGCGGTCAGCGGCGTAGCCGCCAGGTACTCGCGCACGCGCGCGAGCTTTGCCTCGCGCTCCTCCGGCTCCATGATCAGGAAGATGGAGTGCGTGCCGAGCGTCTCGATCAGCGAGTCCGCCGTCCTCGCGTGTGAGTGCTCGAAGCTCGCGAATTCGGGCGCTGTGAACAGGTGCTGCCCGGCGATGCTGAGCCGCCCGGCGAGGCCCTCCTCGCTCGGCCTGGAGAACGCCGAGACCGTGGCCATGCCATGCCTGCCGCTGAGGTCGGCCAGGCCGGCCACCCACTCGACGCGGTCGTCGTTGGCGTTCCACAGGCCGGCGAAGACGCCGCCCGGCACGAGCACGCGCGCGATCTCGGGGATCGCTAGGTCCAGGTCGAACCAGTGGGCCGCCTGGCCGGCCAGGACCGCGTCTACCGAGGCGTCGGGCAGCGGGATCTCCTCCGCGCGCCCGCGCAGCACGGTCACCGGGCTGACCCCGCTAGCCTCGCCTGCCGCGCGGGCCGTCGTGGTCAGCTCGGCCAGCATCTGCGGATCTGGTTCGACGGCGACGACCTGCGGCAGGCCCGGGCCGACCGGCAGGCCCGCGAGCTGCGCGGTGAGCTTGCCCGTTCCGGCCCCGAGATCGAGCAGCGTGGCGGGCCTGGCGTGGCGGCCCGGGAGCGCGGCGAGCGGCTCGAGTGCCCAGCTGATCGCCTCGACCGGGTAGTCGGGCCGGTGTTCTGCGTACGCCGCGGCGGCGTTTCCGAAGGCGGAGGCCCGGCGGGCATGCTGCTCGAACGCGAGCAGCCGCTCCGCATCGTGGTCGCCGTGGTCGGTCATGGGCGCAGACTAGCCGGTCGGCAGTTTGACGCGGTCAGGGTGCCGGGTCTACTGTTCGGACTTGGCACTCGATGATGTAGAGTGCTAACGCGACGAGGATGGTCTGGCACCCGCGACGGCAGGCCCCATGGTCGCCTCTCTAGTAACTCAGCTAGCCCTTTCCGGAGGGGGAGGTCAGATCGTGACGACCGCCACCAA
>Ga0126378_10003225_pt1 | contig 12313 bp, 13 predicted proteins | sample PanSoiMetPlot_23_FD_92587 | JGI IMG/M metagenome (GOLD analysis project Ga0126378, IMG submission 92587) | Tropical forest soil microbial communities from Panama - MetaG Plot_23 | ecosystem: Environmental > Terrestrial > Soil > Tropical forest > Bulk soil | place: Panama | collected 2016-02-17
CGATTCCCGCCATGACCCCGCGCCTCCGTCCATCGAGCCAGGCTTTGAGCCTAGGGTCTCGCGGGGCGACCCGCAACGACTGGGCTTCCAACGGATGCAATGCCTCGTTCATGTGGACCGCGGCCTTGCGCCCGGCGCGCGGCAGGTCGAATAAGCTCCCCGACCGCCGGAAACTTTGTCCGGCGCCGTGCCAATGTCCTTTTTCGGACACACTTGATCTCAACCGCACAACGAATAATTCTTGTTGCGCCCCACCTATCGGATCATGCGGAGGCGAACATGGCAGAGAGACTCGCGGTCATTGCCGCGTCGGTTGGGTTGTCGCTGGCGTTGGCCGCCTGCGGCGAGACTCAGGGTGAGCGCGGCCTGAGCGGCGCGGCGATCGGCGCGGGTGCCGGCGCCGTGATCGGCGCAGTGACCCCGATCGGTCCCGCGGGCGGCGCACTGATCGGCGGTGCCGCGGGTGCCGCCACAGGCGTGCTCACCACGCCGAGCCAGGTCAATCTCGGCAAGCCCGTCTATAAAAGCAGCACCGGCGGCGCAGGCGGGAACGCGATGGTGCGCGACATCCAAGCCGGGCTCCAGCGCCTGGGCTACGACCCCGGGGCGGCCGATGGTCGGATGGGCCCCAGGACCTCGGCCGCGATCCGCAAGTACGAGCAGGACAACGGCATGCCGGTCGACGGCCAGCCTTCCCAGGCGGTGCTGGACAGCATCCGCGCGAAAGGCTGAGCGCCGCGCCGTTCGATATCCACTCCGGTTTCAGCGGAGGTGCGCGCCCTCCCTGGCGCACCCGCACAGTTTAGTCACTATGTCGCTCGTCGTCCGCCTTGCCGAAGTCGGGCTTGATGAAATCCCCGATCGAGAAGGGCTTGCGGCCGAGTCGGACATCGATCCAGACGAAGATGACGGTGAGAAACACCGGCAGCGTCAGCAGCAGGATCAGTACCGATCCCAGGAGGGCCTCGGTGCGGATCTCGTCGACATCGCCGGTGATCTCCGGAAGCGGCGCGAGGACGCCGAGAAAATCCGACCTGTCTAACAGGACTGGGAAAGCCGCGGCGCGCGCGAGATAGCTCTGTCCCGCGGCGTCCATCATCCAGGTCTCGTCCTTGTGAGACTGGTACTGATCGAAGAGTGCCTGCGCCGCGGGATTGCCGAGATCCGAGATCTTGGTCGGGACGATGGTCGAGGTGCGGGAATCCGTCACCTCGCGCCGGATCTTCGTCTCATCGGGATAGGCCACTACCTCGCCGCGGTCATTGAAGATGAAGACGATGCTGGAGGCCGTTACCTTCTGCTGTGCGAGGAAGCTCGAGACCTCACGGAGCGACAGGTCCGCGCCGAAGGCGCCGGGCCGCGCGCCACCCTCGAGCCGGCGCGAGAGTGTGATGCCCATCTCGCGGCTAGACGCGAACAGGTAAGGCTCGCTGTGCTGGAGCTCGTCGTTGTCACGCGCCAGACTATACCATTGCCGTTCGCGCGGGTCGTAGGTCGTCTCCGCCGCCGCACGGCTGTCGATGACAGCGCCGTCCTCGGTGAGGAACGTCCAACTCGCGTGATGCGCGCCGTCGCTGCCGACTTCGATGAGCTCGTGGGCGAACACGGCATTGTCGGGCGCGCCAAGCCTCTGGCGCGTCGCGGCGCGCTCGTCGCCGGAGACTCGCGTCACCATCTCGAAACCGCCGTCGTCGAAGCCGACGTAGAGCGAGAAGAGCTGCGGGTAGCGCTGCAGCCCCGTCATCATCAGGGCAGGACGCTGGGACCCGCTCCCTGCGTCCGTCGTCGCGATCTGCGGCACGCGCGAGGCGAGCGCCACGACAGTGATCACGGGCTCGTAGAATAGGCGAAGGCGGTTAATCGTCTTGTCGCCGGTTTCGGCGAGCAGGCGCTCGGCGGACATGATCGTGAGCGCGCGGGTCTTGTCGAAATTGTACCAGACGATGCCGCTGAGCAGCCCGACGATCACCAGGATCATCACGGCGGCGATCGCGACGTAAGCGCGAGTCCCAACCTCCGTCGCGTCGACCTTCGCCGCAGCCTTCCCCGCCATCGGAGCGCCTTTCCCGGACACTCTGGTCTCACGGCGATGACAGTTCCGTGAAGTGCGGGCGGCACCGACCGCGGCACCGGGATGCTATATCCCGCGCTCGGTATCGAGAGCGTCGACCCGAGAGCGACGCGGTCGTATGATCAGCTCACACAGCAGGAGCAACCTCATGACGCCCGTCCGCCCTTGCGGCCTGAATCATCTGGTGATCAATGTGCGCGACATGAAGGAGACGCATCGCTTCTGGACCGAGATGATCGGCTTTCAACAGGTCGGCCACTTCGTCGCCGGCGATCCGTCCGGTCTGCAGCGGAAGATGCAGTTCTACAGCGGCGATCATGGCGGCGGGCGCCTCCATCATCACGACATTGCATTCGTCGAGGTACCATCGCTCCCGGCGCCGGGTCCCGACGGCAAGCTGGTCTCGGCGATCGGCCATATCGCCATCGGCTTTGCCGATCGGCAGGCGTGGATGCGCCAGCTCGCTTTCCTGCAATCGAGCGGCGTGAAGTTCGAGCGGCGGGTCGAGCACGGCATGACGCATAGCGTCTACATCCGCGATCCCAACGGTTATTCGGTGGAGCTGTTGTACGAACTGCCCAAGGAAATGTGGGAAGGCGATATTCAGGGCGCGTTGAACCACTACGTATCGCTCAAGACCGAGGGGCCCGAGGCGTTGGAAGACCGGACCGAAGGTCTGCCGGTCTTCACCGGTCGCTGACGGTCACGCCGAACTCCCGCGCTCAACGACAGCCACGATCTATCCCGGCAGCGGCGGTCCCTCGGTACTCCAGGCGGGCCGCCCGAAGACGCGGCGCACGATCGGCTCGAAGGCGGCGATCGGCACGGTGTCGTAGTCGGGATCGAAGGCCGCCTGGTCCCACTTGGCGCAGAACTCGGCGGTCTTCTCGAAGGCGGGATGGCCGCGGAACTGCTCGCGGGCGTTCCGGTCCTTGCCGTAGTGGTGGAAGTAGTAATAGCCCTGGAAGATGCCGTGATGCTTCACGATCCAATGGGTCGTGCGGCTGACGAATGGCTGCAGCAGCGCGGCCGCGAACTCCGAGTGGTTCTCGGGCGCCAGCATGTCGCCGATGTCGTGCAGCAGCGCCGCCACGATCGTCTCGTCGTCGGCGCCGTCGCGCAGCGCGCGGCTGGCGGTCTGCAGCGAGTGCTCGTAGCGGTCGACCTGCTCGCCCTCGTAGCTGAACCGCAGCTGCGGCAGATAGGCGAGCACGCGATCGGCGGTCGCGGCGATGAAGGGCTTGGCGAGGTCCCTGACGAGCGCGTAGTCCTCGGCGGTGCCGTCCTCCATCCGGATGTAGCTGGCCGTGCGCTTCTCGGCGACGCGATTGGACATGTGCTGGCGATCCTTTCCTATCCGCAAGCCGCGCCGGCACTATACCCGATCACGCGGGCGATCGAACAGCGATAGCCCGGCGTCGTCACCCAGGGGTCATGGCCGACCGCTAGGCTTGGTTGGTATAGTCGACGAACGACCGCTCCGAGGGAGAGCCGCCCATGTTCAACCCCACCGCGCTCGTGATCGACAGCTTCGTCGAGGAACTGCAGACCATGTACCAGCGGGTCTACGGCCTGCTGGAGCCCGGCTATCCCGGGATCATCGGGTTCATCGGCCGGGTGGCGCTCGAGAACATCGCCAATAGCGACGCGCCTTACCACGACGTGAACCACACCATCATGGTGACGCTGGTGGGCCAGGAGATCCTGCGCGGCAAGCACATCACCCAGGGCGGCATCACGCCGAGGGACTGGCTGCATTTCATGGTGTCGCTGCTCTGCCACGACATCGGCTATGTCCGCGGCGTCTGCCACGGCGACGGCGGCGGCCGCTATGTCATGAATGCCAAGGGCGAGACCACCGAGCTGCCGGCGGGCTCCACCGACGCCGCGCTGACACCCTATCACGTGAACCGCTCCAAGCTCTTCGTGCGCGAGCGCTTCGGCAAGGTGGCCCTGACCACGATCGACACCATGGTGATCGAGGCCAATATCGAGCACACGCGCTTTCCGGTGCCGTCCGACGACGAGCACTCGAATCGCGCGGATTATCCGGGCCTGGTGCGCGCCGCCGACCTGATCGGCCAGCTCGCCGATCCCAATTACATCCGCAAGATCCCCGCGCTCTTCGCGGAATTCCACGAGACCGGCACCGCCGAGAAACTGGGGTACCGCAACCCCGCGGACCTGCGCGCGGCCTATCCGGCCTTCTTCTGGAACGCGGTGACGCCCTACATCGTCGACGGCCTGCGCTGTTTGCGCGTGACGCAGGAAGGCAAGCAATGGATCGCCAACCTCTACGCGCACGTCTTCGCCGAGGAGCATCACGGCGACTTGCGATGAGCCGCGGTCTCCGCCGCTTCCCGCTGCTCGCGATTGTTTCGGTTTGGCTGGGTGCCTCCGCCGCGGGCGGCCAGACCGAGCCGCGCAGCGTGCTCTGGCCCATCGTGCGGTACTGCCTGGCGCCGCAGCACGACGCCGGCGCGCCCGCGTGCTTCCTCACCGACAAGGCGCGCGGCTACGCGCTCTTGAAGGATATCCGCGGTCCCACCCAGGTGCTGCTGGTGGCGACCGACCGGCGCTTCGGCATGGAGGATCCGCGCATCGAGGCGGCGGACGCGCCCAACTATTTCGCGGCGGCCTGGGCCGCGCGGCGCTGCGTCTCCGTCCTCGCGGCACACGCGGTTCCCGACGGCGAGATCTCGCTCGCGATCAATTCCATGCGCGGGCGCAGCGACGGCCAGTTGCACATCCACATCGACCGCATCCGGCCGGAAGTCGCGGCGAAGCTCGGCCCCGATGTGGCGGAGTTGTCATTCTCCAGCCATCGCTACGCGGTGCGGCACATCACGAGCCTTGCGGGCGTGAACCTGTTCGCGGAGGAGGCGGCGCGGGCGCAGGGCCTGATCGGCGACGAGACCATCGTACTGGCCGGCGATCCCAAGGGCGGCTTCTATGTGCTCACCGATCGCGCGAGCGGCCTGGACCGCGCGAGCGGCGAGGAGCTGCAGGTGGAGCACGCGACGCTCCCACCCGACCAGCTCCGCGCCATCTCGATCGCGGGCTGCGCGGAGGCGCCCTAAGCTACTGCGTCGGACCGCCGGACGCCTTCGCGAGGGCGGCGCGAAGCGGGTCGGCGCCGGGGTTCTTGGCGGAGCCCGCGAGCACGATGTCCTCGGCTCTCACGGTCGGGCCGTAGTAGTCGTGGTCATAGGCGAGACGCGGCTTGATGATGCCGCCCTGGAGCGCGACGCCGCCGAAGAGTCCCATGGCCTGCGCGAAGGCGTAGATGTCGCCGCCGGCGGCGCTGGTGGTGGAGGCCTCGGCGCCAGCGCCCAGCGTGACGATCGCGATGCCCGCCTCGGCGCCGACCTTGAACTCGTCGGACATGAGCGCGTTGAGCGCCCTGTCGTTCATGACGATGAACACGATTTTCGACATCTGGATGCCGGCCTGCAGGCCAAACGAGCCTGCGCCGAACACGTAGAAGGCGGGATAACTCCAGTTGTTGGTCGCGGGATCGCGGCTCAGGAGCACGCCGCTGCCGCCCTGGGCGCCGAAGATGAAGCCGGCCTTGACCAACTCGGGGAAGATCATGATGCCGCGCGCCTTGTGCAGGAGCTCACCCAGGTTAGGCGGTGCGCCCGGTCCCGTCTTCAGCGATTCGACCGCCGCCAGCGCACGGTCCACCGCCGCCTGCTCGTTGCTGGTCTCGGCCCAAGCGACCTGTGCCGCCGCAAGCGCCAATGCCGCGATGACGATCGTCAGAATGCGCCTCATCGATCCCCCTCCTTCTGTTGGTTGGAAGTCTCGGCCAGCACCCACGGCCCGTAACCCATCATCCCTGCATTGCCGTCTCCAGGCAATATAGGGCGGAGTCCATGACAAACAGGCTCACGCTCCTGCGCAGCCCGCGACAGCGCGCATCCGCTCGACCCAATAGCGGCTGGTGAGCCGTTCCGACGCATAGGTGTGGTCGGCCGCCTCCAAGAGCCATCGGGCAAGATTGGGGGCCGTGATCTCGCCCCAGCTTGATACCGGCACGACGGGCAGGCCATCGAAGAGCGGGTCCAGCGGAGACGTCGGAACAACCACCAGATGGCCGAGGGCGAGCGCCTCCCAGGTCCGGTGACTGTCGAGACCACCGCCGTGCAGGCTCAGCGCAGCCGCGTAGGCGCCGCGCCGGCGCCACACCTCGCTTCGCGGCAGCGACGTCTCCTGGCAGACCACGACATCACGGCGGCGAAGGCGCTTGACGACGGCCCGGCGGCTCTCCTTCAATCGCGCGGGCGCCAGTACACGATAGCCTTGGCGCCGACCATGCCAGGCGAAATCGATGTAGAGGCGGGGATCGCGTCGCTCCCGCGGCGCCAGATCCGCCAGGATCGCCGTCAGCACGCTTTCCTGCTCGCTTGGTGAGGCGACCGCCTCGCTCCACATGGGATGCTCCGAGACCGAGTGGAAATCGATCCCGATCGGGAGCGGCGCGATCCGCTCGGGCGCGCCGCCATCGTGGTTCTGAGTGAACCAGCGCATCACCTTCGGCGAAGCCAGGATCGTGCGGGCGAGCTCGGCCGGTACCTCGGACGGCACGCTGCTATCCGAATCGCCGGTCGCCAGCACGAAGCGCGCCCGAATCAGCGGCAGCACCTGGTGCACGAAGGCCGGCAGCCAGGCGAGCCGAACCCAGACGATCTCGCCCTCGCGGATATCGGCATGGCGCGCCGGATCGGAAATGAGGTCAGTCGGAAGCTTCGGCTTGATCCAACCGCCCGCGAGGGTTGACGCGTGCCGGTAGGCAAGGCCATCCGGGAACTCGTCGGGGATGCGCCGGTCGCAGAGGCGCGCGATGCCCTTGTTCCAGACGAGCGCGACGGGGGCCTCTGCCACGCTCACAGCATCTTGCGGTAGACGATGAAGCCGGTGTTCTCCGCCACCTGGTCGTAGAGTCGGCGCGCGGTGGCGTTGGTCTCGTGGGTCAGCCAGTAGACGCGGCTGCAGCCGGCGACCCGCGCGCCCTCGTAGACCGCCTCGATCAGCGCGCGGCCCACGCCCTTGCCGCGCGTCCGCTCGTCCGTGAAGAGGTCCTGCAGATAGCAGTTGGGCTCGATGAGCGTGGTGCTGCGATGAAAGAGATAGTGCACGAGGCCCACGAGCTTGCCCTCGTTCTCCGCGACCAGCGCGTGGACCGGCTCGTAGGCATCGAAGAACCGCGCCCAGGTCGTGCGGGTTATCTCGATCGGGAGCGCCGTTGGACCGAATCGGCCGTAGAACTTGTTGTAGCCGTCCCAGAGCGGCAGCCACGCGTCGAAATCCGCGCGCGCGAGGGGACGGATGATCAAGGCGGCGGTCATCGCACTAGGCTAGCGCGTGTACGGCTTCAATGGAATGAGTGCGTCCTTCGACTCGCCGCCCGTGGCGGCGGCTCAGGATGAGGCGCGTTGAGAGTGCCGAAAGAAAAAGTCCTCATCCTGAGCCACTCGCGGAGCGAGCGAGTCGAAGGACGCAAGCTATCGGTGCAGCTACCCACGCTAGGGTGGGCATTCGATCACGGAATCTCGTAGACCGGCACCCCGTCGGCGACGCCCCGGAGCGCCTGTTGCTGGAGCACGGGCGAGACGCCGGCTTTTGCCAGGAGCTCGGCCGAGGCTTCGTGGCCCACCACCGGCGCGGTCGCGTAGATCGCCCGCGATGAGGCAAGGTGCTGGACCCGCGAGGCGATGTTCACGGTCTGGCCGAAGTAGTCCTGGCGCTCGTTCAGCATGACCGCGAGGCATGGTCCCTCGTGAATGCCGATCTTGAGCATGAGGTCGTCGGTCTTGCGCTCCTCGTTGAGGCCGCGCATCGCGTCCCGCATGCGGAGCGCCGCCGCAACCGCGCGGTTGGGCGTCGGAAAGGTCGCCATCACGGCGTCGCCGATGGTCTTCACCACGGCGCCCGCTTCCGTGCCGACGATGTCGGTCAGCACGCGGAAATGCCGGCGCACGAGGTCGTAGGCGACGAGGTCCCCGACCCGGTCATAGAGCTCGGTCGAGCCCTTCAGGTCCGTGAACAGAAAGGTGAGGCTGGTGATCTTGAGGCGCTGCTCGACGTCGAGCGTGTCCGCGCGATAGATGTCGCGGAAAGTCTGATTCGTGAGCAGCCGCTTGGCCGTCAGGAACGGCTTCCGCCGAGAGAGCATTTGCTCGAGTTCCTGGTTCGCAATCCACACGCCCGGCAGCGCGCGGGTGCTGCTTCGGTTCTCGAGAGTGAGCCGCAGGGGCCCGGGCCGGAGCGTGCTGGTCTGGGTGGCGAGGCGCCGGTTGTCGAGTAGCAGCGACAGGCTCTGGCGCTCGCGCGTCGCGTCGCCTTTGACCTCGATGAATTGCGCGCTGTGGGTCACGGGATCGAACACGATGATGAGCCCCGGTGGCAGAGTCAGCGACAAGATCGCCTTCTCGCCGGCGGGCATCTCGACCGCCTCGAGCGTCACCCGCTCCATCACGCCCTCGAGGGTGTCGTCGTCCGGCAGATCGATGCCTGAGCTCCAGAAGATCTGCCGGTAATACTCGCGGAGCGGCAGCGTCTCGGGATCGTGGGCGGCGATCCGGCGGAGCCGCGGGTTCACCGTGAAGGTCACTTCGACGATCTCGTCGAGCACGGGCTCGTAACCCGCGGCGCAGAAGGCGCAGCGGTACTCGGGCCGCGTCACGGTCTTGAGCGTCGAGTTGGCGTCGAGCACGCCGGCACAGTTCGGACACAGAATGTTCCAGGACAAGTCGAAGAGACCGGTGCGCGCCGCGTGCAGGAAGCCCGCGATCACGTGCTCCTCGTCGAGCGTCTCGCCGCGCGCGAAATCGAGCGCGTTGATGCGGGACAGCGCGCGATCGGGTGCCACCTGCACGAGACGCTCGATCGCACCCACCACCTCGGCGTCGGCCGCCTGGCGCAACGCCGTAAACAAGGACTCTGATTCGCTCATGACCTTGAAGGTAGGATGGGCGCGTGCCGCAGGAAAGGGGCGCAAGCCTATCCTGCGAGCACGCTCGCGCTATCCGCGAAGAAGCGCGATAGTATCCGGGTTGCCCGACCCGAAGGGAGCACCCAATGACCGCGATCCCCGACAAGTTCCTCGACCTCGTGACTAAGAAGAAGGCCTTCGCCAACCTCGCGACCGTGATGCCGGACGGATCGCCCCAGGTGACGCCGGTTTGGATTGACTACGCGGACGGCGTGCTGCGGGTGAATACGGCCAAGGGCCGGACCAAGGCGCGCAACATGCAGACCGGCGCACGGGTGGCGCTCGCGATCCTCGACCCCGACAATCCCTATCGTCATCTGGCCGTCCGCGGCCGAGTGAAGCGCATGACAGAGCAGGGCGCCGACGCCCACATCGACGCGCTCGCGAAGAAATACCTGGGCCAGGACAAGTACCCCTACCGGCGCCCCGGCGAGGTCCGGCAGATCTACGAGATCGAGCCGCTCCACACCAACACGATGGAGTGACGGCCGATCACGCTCCCGCGGTCGCGCGGAGCCAGCGCGCGATCTCGTCCAGCACGCGCGCGTGCACCTGCGGCTGCGGCGTGCCGGCGCTCTTCGGCACCTTGAAGGAGTGGTCGCCGCCCTCGATCACGAAGAGCTCGGTCTTCGCCGCGAGCGCGCGGAGCACGGGACGGAGCTCGTCGGGCGTGCCGAAGGCGTCGCGCTCGCCCTGGACGATCAGCATCGGTACGGCGAGCGCGGGCAGATGCTTGGTGCGAAGCTGCTCCGGCTTACCCGGCGGATGGAGCGGATAGCCCAGCAGCACGAGGCCCGCGATCCCCTCGCTTCCGGCCGCCGCCACCTGGGAGGCGATGCGCCCGCCCATGGATTTTCCTCCGATCGCGATTGGGCCGCGCGCGATCTCCGGCGAGAGGGCACCCGCTCGCGCCGCCGCGATCACCGCGCGCCAGCACGCCTCGAGCTTGTCGTTCCGGTCCGGCAGCCTTCGCCTCTGCTCGCTGTAGGCGAAGTTGAAGGTGACGACATCGATCCGCCGCTCCGCGAGCCCCTTCGCGTAGTCGACCATGAACGGACTCATCTGATTCCCGCCGGCACCGTGGGCGAGGAGTAGCGAGATGCCGGCGCGCTGGCTCGCTGGATAAACAAGCGCGGTGACGTGGTCGGAAGGCGCGATCTGGATGCGGGCGAAGGTGGGCATCGCGCATTCTACCGTCGGCCCGACAGTGCGTCCCGCCCCGTGTCCTTCGACACGGGGGCCCCTCATCCCGAGCGCCGCTTGGCGGCGCCGAGGGACGGCCCCGCGCTCAGGACGAGGAATGACTGTTTCGACCGATCAACATCCCCCGCCCTGAGCGCGCGCCCGAAGGGCGCGTGTCGAAGGGTCAAGCCACCCTTCTTACCCGTCCCCCATCTCGCCGCCGCTCGTACCGCCACACGCTCGCCGGCGGCAGGTTCGCCCAGATGTGCGCGGTGACTTTTCCTGTGAGCCCCTTGCGCTCGCGGGCGATCGGGGAGACGACGCCGTAGGTGAATTGCACGAAGGGCCGGCCCTCGCCCAGGAGTGCGAACGCCTCGACGAGGATGCGGTTCATGGTCATGCGCGGCATCGAGACCAGCGGCAGGCTCGAAACCACGGCGGCGGCCTCGGTGATGCCGAGCGGCGCCAGGAGGCGGCGGAGCCGCCGGGCGTCGCCGTGGATCACGCGGAGCCTGGGGAAGTGCTCGCGAAGGATGCGGTGCAGCTTCTCGTCGCGCTCCACCACCACGAGGCGCTCGGGCGCGATGCCGGCCTCGAGGAGCGCCTTGGTGACGCTGCCGGTGCCGCCGCCGAGCTCGATGATCGGGCCGGGGCCCGCGCCCAAAACTTGACGCGCCATGGCGCGGCCCAAATGGCGGCTCGAGGGCGCCACCGCGCCGATCCGGTGCGGCGCCTTGAGCCAGCGCACGAAGAAGAGCGCGGCCTCCCTGTCGGATTCGTCGATCAGGACCAGCTTCCGCCGGTCCGCTCCCCTTGTCATACTGGCGTCCCTCGTTCCCGCTATGATTGAGCCGGCGGCCCGATGTGAGCGTGCTTCCGGCTTGGCGGGGCGTCGCCTTAGAGGGTAAGACCAAGTCTCGCCCCGAGGGAACCCCCTTGGCGAAGAGATCGGCGCAATCCTCGGTATTGGCAATAGGATAAGCGCCGCGCAGACGGAGGAGGAACGCCATGTCGCTGCGCGCCGACGAGCAGAAGCGGGAGCGAATCGAGGGCGTGCTGGGCCGGGTCGGCGAGCGCTTTGCGCCGGACCGCGCGCAGCCCATCCAGCGCTTTGTCAATCAGTTCTATGGCCACGTGCCGCCGGAGGACGTGGTGCCGCGGGGCGCCGACGACCTCTATGGCGCCGCGCTCTCGCTCTGGCAGTTCGCTCAGGAGCGCGCGCCGGGCCGCGCCAAGCTCCGCGCCTTCAACCCGCGGCTCGACGCCGAGGGCTGGCGCGCCGGCCGCACGGTGATCGAGATCGTCAACGACGACATGCCGTTCCTGGTGGATTCCGTAACCGCGGCGCTCAATGGCCTCGGCCTCACGGTGCATCTGGTGATCCACCCGATCCTCAGGGTGGCGCGGGACGCGAAGGGCAAGCTCACGGGGTTGCTCGACGCCGAGGCCACCGACGGTGCCGGCGGCAACGGTGCCGCCCAGGCGCTCCGGGAATCCGCCATGCACGTGGAGGCGAGCGAGCAGACCGACCCCAAGCGGCTCGCCGAGATCGCGGCGACGCTGGAGCGCGTGCTTGCCGACGTGCGCGCGTCGGTGACGGATTGGCGGCCGATGCTGGATCGGCTCAAGGCGGTGCGCGAGAGCGTGCTCGAGGCCAAGAGCCTGCCGCTGCCGCCCGAGGTCATCGCGGAAGGCGCGGAGTTCCTGGCCTGGCTCGAGGACGACAATTTCACTTTCCTGGGATTCCGCGAGTACCGCTTCACGCCAACGGGCGACGCGATCGGCGTCGGCATCGTCGCCGGCAGCGGCCTCGGCATCCTGCGCGACGACACCTATCCGGTCTTCGACGGCCTCCGCAGCTTCAAGACGCTGGCGCCGGAGGTGCAGGAATTCCTGCGCCAGCCGCGCGTCCTCTCGATCGCCAAGTCGAACCGGCGGGCCACCGTGCACCGGCCGGGCCTGATGGACACGATCGGCGTGCGGGTCTTCGGGCCCGACGGCGGCGTGGTGGGCGAGCGGCTCTTCGTCGGGCTGTTCACCTCGCTGTCCTACAGCCGGAGCCC
>Ga0126378_10003227_pt1 | contig 12307 bp, 13 predicted proteins | sample PanSoiMetPlot_23_FD_92587 | JGI IMG/M metagenome (GOLD analysis project Ga0126378, IMG submission 92587) | Tropical forest soil microbial communities from Panama - MetaG Plot_23 | ecosystem: Environmental > Terrestrial > Soil > Tropical forest > Bulk soil | place: Panama | collected 2016-02-17
CGGTCGAACCGCGGGCATTTGGTGGTCGGAATTTGCCGACTGCGTCAGCTCGGCCAAGTCGCCAACGGCGAGATAATGTTGGCAACGCTCGAGACAAAAGTGGCGCCTCCGCCGGCCACGGCACTCGGCCGCGCCGCCAATTCATCGACCGCAAGGCGATCGGTGGGAGCGTTCCCATAGCCGGACAGTTGCGCCTAATAACCGATTCGACACCCTGCTCCAGATTCCGGCAGGAATGGTTCTCCGTCTCCGTTAATGGAGTTCCCGAGTGGGAAATTTGCTCCAAACAGTATCACCTTCGAACAGCAGGAGACTCCGCCCATGTGTAGATGTTTAGTCAAGTGACTGAAAGAGAAATCTTTAAACCTTTTTTCCTATCGGACGTCTAATCCAGCTAAGGTTCCAGCGCAGGCGCAGGCGCAGACGCAGGGGAAATGCGGTTCGGGCAGCTTGCAATGTGAGGTGTCAGTATTGCGTCATCTGACATTTTTTTATTGAAACAAATGGGCGCCATAGCGCGTATCTGCCAGCAGGATTGGCAATTGGACGGTTCTGCTGGCATGCAACCTGGGTCGGAGGCGAAGCACACCGGAGGATGGCCATGGAAGTCATAGCGGTTCGAACCAACGTAGACGGAAATTTGAGCAGTTTCGGGAGGAATATGCCAGGGGCTGCGGACCCGCATGTTCAGGAAGTGTTGAAATCCGCTCACGAAGAGCTGCGCGTATTGCTCAAGCAGCGAGCGGAGATCATGAAGCGGATCGGAACCGTGAAACAGACGATTGTCGGGTTGGCTAATATGTTCGGCGAGGATGTTCTAAACGAAGAACTGCTGGACTTGATTGACCGCAAGACAAGCGGGCGCCAACCGGGATTTACGAAAGCGTGTCGCATGGTCTTGATGGAAGCCGGAAAGCCCCTGGGGGCGCGCGATGTTTGCGAACGGATTCAGGAAAAGGTGCCGCCGGTCCTGCTGCGCCACAAGGATCCACTGGCTTCGGTCACTACCGTTCTGAACCGCTTGGTCGAGTATGGCGAGGCGCGCACTCTAATCAAAGAGAACGGGCGACGGGCTTGGGAGTGGGTTTCCGAGCCGACGAGCGCGGGCAATTCACACTAAAGGAGAAAAAGTCTCAAGTTTTTCGACCTTGCAAGCCGGCGGCCTTCAGCCGCCGGCTTCTTCTTTTTGCGCCAACAGGCTCGGACAGCGTTTAGGCAGCTGGGAGCAGACCGCAGAATCCGCGGCATCAGGGCGCGGGCTGATGGTCGAGGAAATCGCGACCTATCTGCAAGGATGGGTCGGGCAGTTTCGGCAAGTAGGACCAGGCGAGGCAATGTTCGGAGTGGACGGGCGCGAGCCGCCAGGTCGCAACCAACGCCTGGATTTCGGGAAGCTCGCGAAACAGAAGTCCGCGCTCCCATTGCACCCGCACCACCGCGTGGAGCCGGTGGCGTAGACGCGTTAGCAGGCGTCGCCGAGGCTGCCTACTCGGATTTCCGTCTATGGTCGTCCGTTCCTGGTGATGCACCGAAGGCCGTATGCGGGTCCGGCGCCATGGGCACGGCAGGCAGGGCCCCCGTCCCCCTTACGGCGATTAGAAAGCCAGTCGGACAGGACCTGCAGGCCGGCTGCAGCCCTGTCGTCATTCGAGCCATCCGCCGTGTAGCGGTTATAGTTCCCTGCCAGTCCGTCAAAGCTCTTAATCTCGATTGTCAGCTCAACGAAGCCGCGAACCAGGTTCGAGAAGATAAATCTGCCGCTCTCGCCTGAACCTGACTCCAGTGGTCTGGTTTCGAACCATGGCGGCAGCGGCGGTATGGCGGCCTGGCTTGTCATGGACAGTGGCCAGTAGCCAGATCCGGCTTGCGCTGCCGACTCATCATTGCGAAAACACCACCGCCAGGGATGATAGGCACGAACAAAAACTACTTATCCAGGGGGCTTCATGGTCAATCTTGGGTAGGGAATGAATGCCGCAGTATAGCTATGCGATATCGAAATGACGGCGCAAGGTGTCTTGGATTACTTGCTCGAGGCCAATGCCACGAGCCCTCGCCAGTTAGGGGTTGAAGTCATGGGGCGGATGGGAGGGGAATTTCAAGGCTGACTCTTCTTCTCACCCGTTACAAGAATCCAGTGCTGCGGTTAAAATGAGCCGCACCGTTCGATTGCGGGTTCGTTCGAGACAAGGATTTCAGATTGCATATCAAAGACGCGTGTCAAATAGTGATCTATGTGTTCGGTCTTGACGCTACTGCCTCGTTTTCAGGCCCAAACGATTGGTTGGAATGCTCAATTAAGTATCCTCTCCCCGATGGGTCCAGCCTGAAATGAGCGCCGCCAGTCCAACACCATTGATCCAGCCGATCCGGATGCTGGACGTCATTGCGAAGAAAAGGAGCGGGGAGGAGCTCTCAGCACCGGAGATTCGATTTGTAGTTCACGGCTACACCACAGGTGAAATCCCAGACTATCAGGCCGCTGCTTGGCTCATGGCGGCATTCCTGCGCGGCTTGAGCCGGGTCGAAGCCGCGGCTCTGACCGACTCCATGTTGCGTTCCGGTTCGGTTCTCGATTTGAGCGCATTGCCAGGGATGAAAATCGATAAGCATTCCACCGGAGGAGTCGGCGACAAGACTTCGCTCATACTGGCGCCTCTGGCGGCTGCCGGAGGCCTGGTCGTGCCCATGATCAGTGGGCGCGGCCTCGGTCACACCGGTGGGACGCTCGACAAGCTCGAGTCGATCCCCGGCTTCAATGTAAATCTCAGCCTCGCCCGCTTCCAAAATGTACTAAAGACCTGTGCCTGCGCCATGGTCGGTCAGACTGAGGAGATCGCCCCGGCAGACCGCAAATTCTATGCGTTGCGGGATGTAACCGGGACGGTCGAGAGCCCGACCCTGATCTGCGCCTCCATTATGAGCAAGAAACTGGCAGAGGGCTTGGATGGGTTGGTGCTGGATGTGAAGACAGGTTCCGGCGCCTTCATGAAAACAGAACAGGAGGCGGTGTACTTGGCCGAGTTGATGGTGGAAACCGGAACGCGCCTGGGCAAGAAGATGGTCGCCCTCATCACCGACATGGATCAGCCCTTGGGGAATCTGGTGGGCAATTCCCTGGAAGTACAGGAATGTATTTCCGTGCTCCGCGGCTCTGGCCCTGAGGACCTGCGCGAGTTGTCGATCGAGCTCGGCGCGTGGATGTTTGTCTTGGGGGGTGCGGTCAACGACATCGAGCCAGGAAAGAAGTTGGCGGTCAAGCTGATCGAGAGTGGATCGGCCCTCGAGAGATTCCGGCTCATGGTCCGACTGCAGGGAGGGGATGAAAAGGTCATCGATGATCCCAAGGTCTTGCCTCGCGCGCGGGAGAAGTTGTCAATAACCAGCACGCGGACGGGATTCATCGCTCGTATTCAATGTGAGCAGATCGGCAAGGCCTGTGTCATCCTGGGCGGGGGGAGGGAGAAGAAGGAGGATTCCGTAGATCCCGCTGTTGGGATCGAGCTGCATAAGAAAGTTGGAGATTCGGTTTTAGCGGGCGAGCCGATTTGCACCCTCTATTACAATTCGGAATTGCGGGCAGCGCAGGCGAAGCTCCTAATCGAACACAGCTATCACATCGCAGAAACTGCACCACCCCTCCGCCGACCGCTTATCCATAAAATTATTCAGCCGGAGGCGCCGAATTAAATGGGCCGGTTTACGGGTGTGTTGGGGCTGCTCACCATGTTGGGACTGGCGTTTTTGTTTTCGACGAGTCGGCGTGCGATTCGTGTGAAAACAGTGGCCTGGGGACTAGGGTTGCAAATCGTCTTCGCTGTGTTCGTGATCAAAGTGGAAATCGGGCGCCTCATATTTCAGAAAGCAGGAGACCTGGTCAATAAGTTACTCAGCTACTCATTTGCCGGTTCGGAATTCGTTTTCGGCAATTTGGGGAAGCAGGGATTTGGGTTTTATTTCGCTTTCCAGGTCCTGCCTACGGTCATCTTCATCGCGGCGTTCTTTGCCATTCTTTATCACTACGGAATCATGCAGTTCATTGTGCGGCAGGCGGCACGCGTGATGACGCGCTTCATGGGCGCTAGCGGCGCTGAGTCGTTGAATGTGGCGGCCAGCGTCTTCATGGGACAGACTGAGGCTCCGCTGACCATACGGCCTTTTTTGCCCGACCTGACACGCTCGGAACTGATGACGGTGATGACCAGCGGCATGGCGCACGTGTCGGGGGGAATCATGGCCGCCTATATAGCTTTTGGAATCGAACCCAAGCATCTACTCAGCGCCGTCATCATGACCGCTCCGGGAACCATTCTGATGGCCAAAATGCTGGTTCCGGAAACCGATGTGCCGAAGACCGCGGGACGGGTAGTGATGCCGGAGGAAGAAGTCGAGGCCGAGCAGAAAGAGAATCTGCTGGGAGCCGTCGCCCGGGGAACTACCGACGGCTTGAATCTAGCCCTGAATATTGCTGCCATGTTGATCTCTTTTCTGGCGCTGATTGCCTTATCCAACGGCATTCTCGGAGGGATTCATAACGGCTTGTCGCACGTTGGATTTCACTGGTTCCCCACCAGCCTGCAGAATATCTTTGGAACTTTATTTGCGCCGATCGCGTGGCTGATAGGCATTCCATGGGCTGACTGCCGCGCCATTGGCAATCTCCTGGGCACGAGAATGGTTCTGAACGAACTGGTCGCGTACTCAATGTTGGGGCCGTTGCGGACGGTGCTCCTACCGCGGTCGTTCACGATTGCAACGTTTGCGCTTTGCGGTTTCGCAAACTTGAGTTCGATAGGAATACAGATTGGCGGGATTGGAGCGTTAGCGCCAAACAGGAAACGGGAATTAGCGCGACTGGGAGTTCGGGCCATGCTGGCTGGCACGATGGCAAACTTGATGTCGGCTTCGATCGCTGGCATGCTGCTGTGAGCCACTCGCCAGTCATCGGTCATCGCCGCAAGCTCTCCCGTCTCTCGCTGAAGTCAGCCAGCCAAGTCCTTGCTGGTCCACCGAAAGCCCGATATCATGCAGGCAATTATGGCTTCAAATACCTTGCAAAAACCGGCGCTGCGCCCGAAAGCACAGCTTATGTCGTCGAGTGAAATTGACCGCACCCTGGTGCGCATGGCCCATGAAATTGTGGAGCGCAACGGCGGGATCGAGGGTCTGGGCCTGATAGGAATCCGCCGTCGCGGGGTGCCGCTGGCAGAGCGCCTGAACAAGCTCATCGCGGCGATTGATCATAGGCCGGTTCCGGTGGGAGCCCTGGACATAACTTTCTATCGCGATGATTTGTCTACGATCGGCCCCAAGCCGGTCGTGCAGGAAGGAGAGATCGGTTTTCCGGTTGACGACAAGCGGATCATTTTGCTGGATGACGTGTTATTTACCGGTCGAACGACGCGCGCCGCGCTTGATGCGCTCTTTGCGCATGGCCGGCCGCGACAGGTGGAGCTCGGTGTCCTGATTGATCGTGGACATCGCGAACTCCCGGTCTATGCCAGTTTCATCGGAAGAACAATCGAAACCACCTTGAATGAGGTTATCGAGGTGAAGCTGTCGGAGATCGACCACGCCGATAAGGTTCTGCTCATGGAACGGGTCATGTGACAGCCGATCACGCCATCAAAGTCAGCAATTGTGACTGGCCTGAGTAATCACTTGGTTAACATACATTTCTGCGAAATCCACAGAAGCATGCTATAAGGTGTGGGACACTTCTTACATCTGGAGCTATTTCCCATGTCCCAGCACCTTATAGGTTGCATACCTGTCCGGAGTGTCTCGTTTTCACGAACATTTCTGACCTTCTTTCGGCCACCTCCCGAACACGCATCCATCGGCCACCGCTAAGGTCCGGTTAATTAGCTACACCGCGAAGGGCAGATTATGAGCGCTGAAAAGTCTAGTGTGTCCAAGCGCACGTGGGCCCTGTTGTATCAGGCGGCAGTATCTGAAGCGGACGACAGGCAGCGCTTGCATCTAATCGCGCGTGCCAAGGGCGCAATCTTTGAAAGACAACGAGCACTGGCCGACACCAGTTCAGAGGCGATAGATGAACTTCAAGCTCTGGAGGACGCTGCCTACGTCCTTGCAGCCTTCCGCCAGGCAGCAGAGTTCAACCTACAGGACGGGTTCGAGACAGAGAGCGCAGTGACCTCTTTCTTACAATAAGACAGTTGATTTCATTCGCCAGCCGTGCGTGTTCATTAACGCGCCATTAATTTGACGAACTCCTTAGCCATGGCATAGTGGTGTCTTTGGCTTGTCCAGCCTACCAACGGGCTGCCTTACTAGCGAAACACCACCTCCTCTGTACGGGTCGCCCGCGAAACTCAAACCATAAACTTTTCCAGCAGGCATCCTGACCGCTCCTCCGGCAACTGGGCGTCGAAGCCCACAACGCAGAAGGGCTGCCTTTGGCTCGAGCCTTGAACGCAGACTTTGTAGCGGCGGCAGTGGCATCTCCATGTACTTACACCCTTCCACATTTGATCCCACGCCATCCACCCCACGAAACTGGAACCCGACTGGGCATTGTGGATTCCAGCTCCTCAGTTTGGTATGTAGTTGATACTGGAGTATCGGGAATTGCTTGTGCCCCAGGGCACTGGACTCGGATTCTGGATAAAGCCGCTAATCACTCCAATGTTGCTGTTATCCAGAACGTCTACATCAAGATGCAGCACTTAGAAAGTGCGATCTCGTTCTCAGCGGGTTCTCAACCTGCCATAGAAGGCGGCGTAATGCCATCGAAGCTGGCGAATTGAATGCCTTCAAGATCAGCATGAATGGCGGAGAGTGAGGGATTCGAACCCCCGATACCCTTCCGGGTATGCCGGTTTTCAAGACCGGTGCCATCAACCACTCGGCCAACTCTCCGGTGACGGCGTCTAATGCGAGGATAGCACGCGCAGGTTACACATGGACCGCGTTTGTCGGACTTCCGAATTCGAGCGTATCACTTGCTGATCAGGCCGCAGGCGATCCGGTCTCCGGCATTTCCGGCGGGATCGGTCTTCATGTCGTCAGGCTTGGCATGAATCACCAGGGCAGTGCCCCCATTGCTGAATACGGAATTCTTTCCGTTTCCTAGTGTAACGTTCCGGTTCGTGACCATCACATTCTTGGCTTTGCCGTTGTGATCGACAATGAAATTGGGCATGTCTCCGGCGTGCGGGCCTTCCGGATTCTCCAAGCCGTGTTTCTTGCCTTGGGGATTGAAATGAGGGCCCGCGGACTTGAAGTCCGGGGGATCACATTTTGCGTTCTGGTGAATATGTATGGCGTGCTCACCTGCGGGCAGGTCATGCAGGTTTAATTTGATCTCGATCCCCTTCCTAGCGCTTTTTAACGTGGCACTGCCGACGCTTTTGCCGCTCGCGTCCCGAAGGTCGACTTTGGGCGTGCGGGCGAATAGCGGAAGCGAAGATGTCAGGGCGATTGTCAGTAAAACTGAAACATGAGTTTTCATTTGGCGCATTATAACCAGAAAACTCTAGGCACAGGGGAAAGGGCGAGGGCAGAAGTGCCCGCGCCCGATTCATCGCGCTGTGCAGTAGGACGATTTTCGATCGGAACGGAGGTTTTGCCGTATGTAAAGGTCATACCCACGTCAGGAGGCGATTGAACTGCATGCCGGTATTCAACCCATTTTCGAGATGCAAGCGAAGCGATCGAATCAGTGATATCCGCGCTGTGAATCTGATTCCAAGCCGTTTGTCATACACATTCTTGTTGATTTACCAATTCGACAAGAAACCGATTTTTGCCCAAGGCGCGCTCCCGGCCTAGCATGAAGAGCTCGTCAAAAGGAACTTCCGGCCAACTACTTCTCCCACTCTGATTTTTTCGTCTAAGAACCGGTCTCATAAATGGTGGTTGAACCCACATAGCTATTTGCTGGCCGTGAGGAAACGGGCAGAAGGAGGGGTATGCGAGGACGGTGGGAACTCAGTGATGCCCGGTGGCGAACGATCGAACCGATTTTGCGCCGCAGCGACGCTCCCACGGGCGAGGGCGTCCGTGGCAAGATACGCGAGCCGTGCTCAACGGGATTTTATGGGTATTGGGCACTGGCGCACAGTGGCGCGAACTGCCTCGGAAATATCCGCCGTACCAGACCTGCCACCGCCGCCTTCAGCAGTGGGTACGAGAGCGCAAGCTGGAGCCGATCTTGCGGGTCCTAGCCAAGGAGTTCGAGGCCCAAGGGAAACTTCGACTGGAGGAGGCTTTTATCGACGCCTCCTTACGGGGCAAAAAAGCGGCCTCGCGATCGGACCTACCAAGCGGGCAAAGGGACGAAAATCATCGCTCTCGCCGAGCATGGCAGTCTTCCTCTCGCCGTTAGTATCGAAAGCGCTTCGCCCGACGAAAGCCAGCTTGTTGAAGGCGTCCTCGGGCACAGCTTCCTAGACACCCTCCCGGCACGACTGATCGGCGACAAAGCCTACGACAGCGATCGATTGGATTCTGATCTGGCCGAGCGCTACGGCATCGAGATGATCGCACCACATCGCGGAGTGCGCCGCAGCCCGACCTAGGACGGTCGTCCTTTGCTCCGTTACCGCAAACGTTGGCGAGTCGAGCGACTCTTCGCTTGGCTCCATCACTTTCGTCGGTTGGTGATCCGGTGGGAGTACCACGTCGAGAACTTCTTCGGGCAAACTCCGCCTAGGGTGCATGCAAATCTTGTTCAGGAATTTATAAGCGATTACTCGTACCGCAGCGCCACCATGGGATCGACTTTCGCCGCCCGCCGCGCCGGCAGATAGCACGCGGACAGCGTGATGCCGGAGAGAAGCACGACCACGGCAGCAAATGTAACGGGATCGGTTGGGCGTACGCCAAACAGCATGCTGGCCATCAGTCGCGTAAGCGCCAGCGCCGCCACTAAGCCGATGGCTGCGCCCACCAGCGTCATGCGCGCGCCATCCCCCAGAACCATGCGCAACACCTCAAGCCGCTGCGCGCCCAGCGCCATGCGCACGCCGATTTCCTGGGTGCGCTGTCCGACCAGATAGGACAGTACGCCGTAGATCCCGATGCTGGCCAGCAATAGCGCCAACCCCGCGAATGCACCGAGAAGAATCAGCGAGAAGCGCTGGCTGGCAATCGAGCGCGCTACCACTTCCTCTTCCGTTTCGTTGTCGGAGACGATCATGTCCCGATTGCCCGCCAGGAGTTTCCTGCGAATGGATTGAAAGAACGCTTCGGGGCCCAGCGGCGATCGGGAGCGAACAAACACGTTGAATCCCTGAGCCAGGCCCTTCATTTCCGCGTCCCCGCTCTGCAGAATCGGCCGATACATCTGCGCCTGCAGAGAATGGCTGGCCTCGTCGGCGAGCCCCCACTGATTGACATGCCCAACGACACCGACAATTACCATCGGTATCTGGACCCGTTTGGCGGAAGCGTTCTCAAGCTCAACAATGCGGATCTGTTTGCCGATCGGGTCCTGACCTTGGAAATATTCTTGTGCGAGGCTTGTGTCAATCACCACGACGCGCACCGAATGTTCATTGTCCTGGTCGCTTAGGAAGCGTCCGCGCAGCAGCGGGATCCGCATAGTCTCGAGATACTCCGGTTCAACGGTGTACTCCAAAGCTTGCTGAAAGTTCTTATTCCGCCGCGTGGGCAGGTCCTGCCCCCCAAGCAAAAAACCCCTTTCATTGTCGCTTTCCATCGGGCGCGCACCGTCATGCAGGGACAAGGCTTCGATTCCCGGCACATTGCGGATGGTCGCGGCGACCTGCCGAAGCGCAGCGCGGACCGCGTCCGGAGATTGATTGACCAGGGAAGGCGCCGGAGTCACGGAGAAGAAAGACAGATTATGCGGATCGAACCCCGGATCCACCCTCCACAATTCGACCAACGTGCGGCACATCAGCCCAGCGCCCACCAGCAGCACCAGCGCCATGGCCATTTCGCCCATCACCAGCACAGACTGTGTGCGCGAACGGGAGCTGGAAATGGTGCGCCCGCTCTCTTTAAGCCTCCCACTGATGTCGCTACGTGACATTCTCATAGCGGGCAACAAGCCAAACACGATTCCAGTAAGAACGGAGATGAACAAGGTAAACAGTAGTACCTGGAGATTCAGCCCGATTTCCTCAGCGCGCGGAACGGTTTGCGGCACAGCAGCCAGGGCGGCGGTCGTTCCCCACTTGGCGAGAATCAGGCCGAACAGGCCGCCCAGCAACGAGAGCAGAACGCTTTCAGTGAGCAGTTGGCGCAGAATCCGTGTTTGACCGGCGCCGAGCGCGGCACGAACCGAAAATTCGCGCTGGCGCGAGGTTGACCGGGCGAGCAGGAGATTGGCGACATTCACGCAGGCGATCAACAGTACAAATCCGACCGCGCCCAACAGCACCAGCAGCGCTGGCCGCATGTCACCGACCATCTCGTCCTTCAAGGTCGTGATGTTGGCTTTGATATTGCCATCGACGTTCGGATAGGCATCTGCCAAAGCGGCATTCACGCGCTTCAGATCATCGCGAGCCTGCGCAAGCGTGACCCCAGGCTTCAACAAGCCTATGGCATCCATGCCCCAATACGAATCCCGTAGAAAGAACGCCTGGTCCGTCTCTTCCCCGATGGGCTCGTACACATCGGCCGTTTGGAAGTTAAAAATATTCAGCCGGAACGACGCCGGTATGACGCCTATGATCGTGCGCCCCTGCCCATCCACGATGAGTCGTTTGCCGATTACATTCGGATCCCTGCCGAGCTTTCGCTTCCACAAACCTTCTGAGATCAGGGCCGTCGGGTTGGCGCCACGGCGGTCCTCCTCGGGAGTGAAGTTGCGTCCGAGGATCGGGTTCACCCCAAGAATCGGAAAGAAAGTCGCCGACACGCGTCGCGCGTGTACCTCTTCCGCTTCCCTCACCCCCGTGATTGCGCCGTCTGTCCAGCGGAAAGCGGCCATGGCCTCGAATGCGTGATTGTCACGCTGCCAATCGAGGAAGTTGGGATAGGAAATCGAGCCTTCGGGAAAATTTGGCGTTGCCTCAAATAGGGAGACGATGCGGCTCGCATTCGGAAAAGGCAGAGGGTTGAGCAAAACCGCGTTCACGACGGAGAAAATCGCCGTATTGGCCCCGAACCCTAGCGCGAGGGTGAGCGCGGCGACTGCAGTGAACCCGGGATTCTTACGTAGCTGCCGCAGTGCATAACGAAGGTCTTGCCCCAGTCCGACCATCTCAGGTTCGTCCTCCTGCTCGGTATCGGTGCCGCAATGCCCGGTCAATTACCAATGAGAAACGGATCCGTCCCGGTCGCCGTTCACTCCTTTTCGCACTGCAAGGCTCTTACCAATCTAGCCAAAAGTGTAACCGCTTGATGCCAAAGAGCAAGCGCACGCCGCGGGCGGCACATGATGTTTAAAGGTGTCCGCCCTCGACTTCAGGTGTCCGGAACCGAACAGGCCACCATCGGTCTGCTGGGTTTATGAGACCGGTTGTAGTTCATATTCATTGCCATTGGCGCGGGGGGAATCAGTGTCCCTCCAACGACGCGCTTGCAGTTTCAGAAACGACTTGGCGGGTGTTGACCATACCTGTACAGCTGGCTCGGCGGCGAGCGCGCTCAGGACAAATCTGTGTTCCGGAACAGTTCGTCATTTGTTTTAGTTCGAGACCGGTCAGAAGGAGGTCGGGAGTGAGTGCCGTACCGGCGAAGACGCTGTGATGATCTGGAGGGTGCTGTGGAATGAGAAGGTCTCGCCGCTGAAAGGTTCGCGGCGCAGGTCCAGGGCGTCGAGCGATGTAGGCGGACCCGAAAAGCAGGTAACTAGAGTTCAATTTTCATCCCGCAGATCGATGATGGCTGCGTAACGGCCCCTGGCGTTTCGCAACAGCGGGCCCGAGACTGTGCCCCAAAACCCGACGCTTCTAGCGATCCGAACGGAGTAGCGATTTGAAGTTGGTCGCCGAACTCTACTGGTTGAAGTAGTGCGGATCGATCGTCTGGTATAGAAAACGCTGAATGTGATGGGACGCGGGAACCCTATTACGGCATCCGGCTGCTAGAAATCGACACAGGAAACGTCACACCCGGAGGCACGATTCGATATAAGGCAGAGGCGGAGTCTCTGGTGTCCGAGATGCCAAAGGCATGGGGACTAGCTGTGGCGGCTGCGGCGGGAGCTACTTCTCAGAAAAACCGTGCCACGGATTTGGACGAGCGAATTCGAATATATCTTCCGTGTGCTGTCCAACCATCTACTTACAATTTCTCTACGAGGAGATGAAGTTCCTGCGCGATGGCGGCGGGATCGCGGTTTGGTTCGAATCTGATCGGCTGGCCA
>Ga0126378_10003228_pt1 | contig 12305 bp, 6 predicted proteins | sample PanSoiMetPlot_23_FD_92587 | JGI IMG/M metagenome (GOLD analysis project Ga0126378, IMG submission 92587) | Tropical forest soil microbial communities from Panama - MetaG Plot_23 | ecosystem: Environmental > Terrestrial > Soil > Tropical forest > Bulk soil | place: Panama | collected 2016-02-17
AATCGATTTAGCCAACGGCAGGCGACTCCAAAAATCGCCCGAACGTCGCATGATGGCCTTGGACAACACCTCGCGGAATGGTGAGAAGGCACTGCTGACTTGGGAGAACAAAGTGCCTCCGATTTGCCGCACGCGAACAACCGTGCGAGCGCGGGTGCTGGTTTCATGGCGGCCTGCCGAAAGGACAGCTTCGCCGAAAAAGTCACCCTTCGCGAGGACGGCGACGATTTTAGGCTCGCGGTTGTCCTGCGTCGACTGTAGGATCTCGACCTCACCCTCTTCGATCACGCTCAAGACTCGAGCCAAATCTCCTTGCCGGTGAATGAAATCTCCTGGACGATAGTACGCGCGAGTAAGGGATTGCCCGGAGTCGGTATTTAGGAAACTGAGATCACGTGGAAACAGAACGTCCCATGCCCAATCGAAGCCTACCTTAATCCTCCGTGACCATGTCGGGAGCTTCACGAGGTACACACCGCGCCAAAGGAGCCAGGCCAGGAAACCGGAGATGTGCAGGCCGAACATTTCCGCGACAGCCTGGTAACCACCGATGGAGCAAAGTTGTCCGAGAGCCTTGAAGCGAAAGGGCTCGGTGGCTTCGCCTTTCACAATTCGAACCAGGTTGAGTGCCGCTTGGCGACCCTGACGTTCGGCGAATTGGCCCGTAGTAGCGGATGGCTTGTTGTCGCTGGCATTAACGATAAAGGCGCAATCGCCGATGGCCCAAGCGTTAGTCTGGCCTTCGATTCGCATTTCCGGCGTGGTGCGAATGCGCCCTCTCTCTTTGGGGACGCCCAGGTGTTGGACGAGCGGTGAAGCTGTCGTGCCAATGGTGCAGACTACGGTTGCTCCCTCGAGCATCTGTCCATTGCTAAGTTCGATTCCCTGGTGAGTTGCCGCAACTGCGCGTGTATCGAGCCGTATGGTAATACCCGATTTTTGCATCTTCTTCCTAGCGAATTCTCCCAGTGTTCCTGCTACTTCCGGCAAGATATGATCCTGGGAATGGACCAAGGTTACATGCACGTCGTCTTTTCGAAAATTCCGGTAAAAACGCGTGCTGCTGCGCACCAGCTCGTTGATCTCTCCCGCCAGCTCGACACCGCTGAAACCCGCTCCCACGACAATAAAGCTGAGGTGCCAGCGCCGTAGGGCGACATCGCCCGAAACCTCGGCTTGTTCCATCTGACGCACGATGTGCTGCCGAAGATCGGTAGCATCGCGCATCACTTTGAAGCCGAACGCATGCTCGGCCATCCCGGGGATGACGTCCAGGTTGCTCTCGGCGCCGCAGGCGATCACCACATGGTCATAAGGCAGGCGGCTGAGCGTACCGGTTCCATCGTCAAATTCGACTTCGGAAGCGAGTAGATCGATTCTCTGCACTCGTTCGGTACGACAGGCGACTCCCGGAAGCATCTGGCGCAAGGGGGTTGCCGCTGCGTCCGGGTTGATGGAGGCTCCAGCGACATCGGCGAGGAGAGGATGAAACACCATGTGGTTCTCTCGGTTGAATAGGAGAATCTCACACTCGGAAAGGCGCAGCTTCTTGCGAAGGGTCTTAGCGAACTGAACTGCCGCAAACCCTCCGCCGACGACAATGACTTTCATGGGTTCACCTCCTGGCCCGCGCGGCCGACCACCTCAGAAGAACGTCAGGCCGTAAACAAGTTCTCCTCGACGATCGGAGCATCGGCTTACTCAGGCCCTCTGTTCCACCAACCAGGCCTGGGTCCCTAGAAAGTGGAACAATGAGCCTACGTTATACCGTCGGCCATCTGTCTTAGGCTCTGTTAGATTTGCCAGTACCGGAGATTACCGGGAGTTGTTATCTCTCTCGCAATTTGCGAGGCGGGCCGCCCGCGACGAGTTTTTGATTGCCGGGTTAGCTGCGATTCCCAGGAATTTTGCTCAACACCCTCAAGAACAGCACCTCGCCGAGCCGGTGCCGCCTCCAACCGGGCAGGCTCTGAAGTCCTGTCTGTGACTCTTGACAGTTTCCTCGAGCTTCGTTCTTCGCTTTAATGGCTCACTCCTGACAGTCAGATCGAGTTTCGCCGGCTCCGCTATGGAAGTCATCAAATTCAGATCGCAACTATCCATCGGTTTGTGCTGCCCGAGAACAGTGGGGTCCTGTCGAGTGTCGGCAGGTCGTTAGATCGATGCATTCGGAGTATCTCCATGGCAGGAGCCCAGGACCAGGGAGGGCCAAGTGAACGCAATCACCGTTGAACCCAAGAAGCCCCGGAGTGCGAGGTTTGAAGACGTTCCTGAGCCGAATTTAGGGGATGGCTCAATTCTCGTGGAAGGAATCGCTGTCGGGGTTTGTGGTACGGATGTGGAAATCGCGGAAGGCAAGTACGGTTGGCCTCCACCGGGTCAGGATCGTCTCATTCTCGGCCATGAATCTCTCGGGCGGATTATCGATCCGGGCTCGAGTACTTCGTTCCATAAGGGCGACCACGTCGTCGGTATTGTCCGTCGTCCGGATCCAGTTCCATGCCCAAACTGCGCGGTCGGTGAGTGGGACATGTGCCGGAACGGTCAGTACACGGAACGAGGCATCAAACAGATCAATGGTTATATGTCGGAACGTTGGTCGATCGAGCCCGACTACGCGATAAAGGTGGACTCCTCCCTGGGACTCCTGGGTGTTCTGCTTGAGCCGACCACGGTAGTTACCAAGGCTTGGGAGCAAGTCGCAACAATTGGCCAGCGGGCTTTCTGGGAGCCGCGGACTGTGCTCGTGACTGGAGCGGGGCCGATTGGTCTCCTCGCAGCGCTTTTGGGCGTCCAGCGCGGTCTAGAAGTGCATGTACTCGATCGGGCCGAGTTTGGTTCCAAACCTGAGCTGGCCAGAGCACTTGGTGCGAAATATCACACGGGAACGGTGCGAAACGTTGGGTTCGAACCGGATGTCCTTATCGAATGCACCGGCGTCGGTGCGGTGGTCGCTGACGCAATCCAAGCAGTGGCATCCGGCGGCATCGTGTGTCTGACCGGTGTTGGAAGCGGGAGGTGGACTGCGGGACTCGCAGCTGCCGAAGTCGCTGCAGAGGTCGTGCTCAAGAACAACGTGATTGTCGGCAGCGTCAACGCCAATAAGAGACATTGGTACAAAGCAAGCGAAGCCCTGTCCCGCGCTGACCGTGGCTGGCTATCTCACTTGCTGACCCGTTGCGAGCGCCCCCAAAACTTTGCCAAGGCCCTGGAACGCGAGCCGGAAGACATCAAAGTCGTTATCCAATTTGCCGAGATTTAACGGTTCGCGCTGTATGCCGATCGAGAGCAGCGGAGGTCAGGGTGATCAAAAGCTCGGTATTCCCTCAAAATGGTGTTGCTGGTCCCGCGGCTTGTTCCAACTCCTGCGTTCACCTAAGCTCGGTCGCGGATGACACCGGCATTGTGAGGTCGAGCGTTGCTGATCGACTCCCACAAGGAGGTGTGTCATGCAAATCAAATCGGCCCCCATCGGAAACGTAATGGTGATCCTCCAGATCGCGGGAACGGGCGGACCTGTTCAGCTTATAGAACTGCCTGCTTATAGAACTGCCCGACACGCGAAACGCTAGCGAACTCTCCAGTGGCCGAAAAACGATAGTAGCTCTTCCGCCTCTGTTGGCGTAAGCTTTTCGGAATTTATAGCGAAACGCTTATAGCCGCAATGAGCGTTAGTCTGACCTGTCAAGTTTGACAGGTTTTACCAGGCATACGATGGATGAAGTTTCTGGCTGCCCGGGGCGGGCATACCTATTTCGGGTTTCGAACGTACATCAAAATGACCGCGCGCTCTGTTTTGCAGATGGTGCATTTCCCGAAGCCGAGAAATCGGCGAAGTGCTCAGCGGTTCGAGCGCGGGAGACGCCGGTCGTCTTTACCGATGTTCCTGCTACTGCTTTGCTGCCTCTTGTTTGTCGCGAGTCTGGGAGCGCAGCTCAAGCAAACCCGGAGAGTATTGATTGTTAGTGATCTCGGGATCGTATCATCACCAGGCTTTGCGGAGGTCGACCAAGCAATCTTCAGCGGTCTGCAGAATTCGCCTTACCGCATCGAGCTGTATCAGGAGAGCTTGCAACTCACGTTTTTTCCAGGCGAAGCTTCGCTGCGCCTGTTTCGCAAGTCACTTACACAAAAGTATTCAGAACGCAAGCCCGACGTGATCATTGCGGCTGGATCGGCATCCCTCAAGTTGCTCGCCGAGTCGCACGAAAGCTTCGTAACAGACACGCCTATCATTTTTTGCGGCGTTCTTGGGGGGCTTCCGGCCGAGCTAAAGTCCAAAACGCATTTTACCGGTGTCTTAGGAAGGCTGCGGCCGGCAGAGACCTTGAAAGCGGCTCTCGACTTGTTGCCGGCCACCAAGCACGTCGTAGTCGTAGGCGGCATGGGCAAGTTCGACGAAGGATGGGAAGCCGTCGCAAAGCAGGCTTTCCAAAACTTCGAATCGCAGCTTGATTTCACGTATCTTACGGACTTGACGATGCCTGTCCTACTTGAGCGGCTTAGGCATCTGCCAAGCAATACGATTGTGTATCACACGTCGATCTCACAAGATGCGGCGGGAGAGCGCTTTATTGATTCAGCGCAGTCCGTGCCTCTAGTGGCCGGTGCCGCGGATGCACCGGTTTTTGTTACCGACGATGTGGATCTTAGGGCGGGAACGGTGGGGGGCGATCTTGTGAATTGGGCTGACGACGCTCGTGTCGCTGCGGATATGGCGGTACGGGTTCTCAACGGCAAGAAGCCCGAGGATATCCCCGTGGTGATGAGCAACCACTCTTTCATGTTTGATTGGCGCGCCCTCGAGCGTTGGGGGATCAAGCAGAGCCATCTGCCACCCGGCAGCACCGTGCTCAATCAGCCGCCGAACTTCTGGCGGCTGTATCAGCGCTATATCATCGCCGCCATACTCGTCCTAGTAGCGCAATCGCTGGCCATTGGAGCGCTTCTCTGGCAAAGGGCGAGGCGGCTTAAGACGGAAGCAAAGCTGTTGCGTTCGAATGAGCAGCTCCGTTTTGCCATGGAAGCCGGGAAATCCGTCGGCTGGGATCTCGACGTAAAGTCCGGCCGAATCACGTGGTTCGGTGACTTACCTACGATGTTCGGGATGAACTCCGAAACGTTTGTGGGCCAAGCCGAGGATTTCTATCGCTACGTCCATCCCGAAGATCGGCAGCGGGTCTCGGAAGCGGTGCGCGAATCAAGGCAAAACCACGGGCCCTTCTCCGCAGAGTTCCGTATCCTCTGGCCAAACGGCACAATACGGTGGGTTGCTGACAGAGGAGAGCACGAATACGCGAGGAACGGCGAACCCACGCGTATGGTCGGCATGGCGGTCGATATTACCGAGCCGAAACAGGCGGAAGAGGCGCTCAAGCACTCGGAGCGAAAGTTTTCGTCTGTCTTTCAACAAGGCCCCCTAGCCATCGCCATCACCAGCATGCAAGATCAGCGCTATGTCGAAGTCAACGAAACGTACGAGGACCTGACGGGGTGGAGCCACGACGAAGCCATCGGCCGAACCCCCTTGGACATCGGCCTCTGGGTCGACCCTCCTCAAAGGGCGGAATTCGTGAAGCGTCTTGTGGCTGAAGGCGCGGTGCGAAATATCGAGGTTCGGGTTCGCAGGAAAGATGGTCAGATCCGAACGACCTTGGGGTCCTCGGAGATCATTGAATGCAATGGTGAGCCCTGTGCCCTTTCTGTCTTTGCGGACGTAACCGATCTTAAGCTGGCTGAAGAAGCGGAACGAGCTTCGGAAAATCGATTCCGGCAGTTCTTTGACACCTTGCCAGAGTACTGCTTCATGACTTCTGCGAATGGCAAAATCCTGGACGCCAATCCCGCAGCCTCGAAGGCGCTCGGTTACACAAGAGAAGAACTCATAGGGGAATCTTTGTCGACGATTTACGCTCATGGGTCGGTCTCTAAGATGGTTGATTTGCTTGAAAAGTGGCAGAGAATGGGAACACTCCACGATGAGGAGATGGTGATAGTCACAAAAGGAGGGCAAAAGCGAACCGTACTCCTCAATGCCGGATCAGTGAAAGACGCAGACGGAAACCTGCGATATTCGACTACCGTGCTGGTGGATATCACCGAGCGACAGCAGGCCGAAGTCGCTTTGCGCGAAAGCGAAGAGCGCTTTCGCCATGTCGCCAACGCTGCTCCGGTGATGATCTGGATGTCCGCTCCGGACAGGCTCTGCACCTACTTCAATCAGCCTTGGCTGAATTTCACCGGCCGCCCACTTCACGCAGAACTGGGAGACGGGTGGCTGGAGGGCGTGCACCCTGAGGATTCACAGCATTGTATGCAGGCCTACGTAGCCGCATTTGAACGGCGCGAACCCTTCGAGGTGGAGTATCGCCTCCGGCGGCACGACGGTGAGTATCGTTGGGTTTCGGATCGAGGAGTGCCAAGATTTAACCTCGATAATTCCTTTGCCGGATACATCGGTTCGTGCATCGACGTCACGGACCGCAAACTGGTTCAAGAGTCTCTGTCCGATATCAGCCGCAAGCTAATCAAAGCCCAGGAGGAAGAGCGCGCGTGGATCGCCCGAGAGCTTCACGACGACATCAATCAGCGCATTGCTTTGGTCACTGTGAATCTGGAACGCTTACAAAAGGATTTTTCTTCTTTGGCGCCTGCGGCAACCAGTCAACGCCTGGAAGAAATACGTGAACTTCTTTCCGGTCTCGGGAGCGACGTGCAAGCCCTGTCGCATCACCTGCACTCTTCAAAACTGGAATATCTGGGCATCGCTGCGGCAACCGCAAGTCTCTGTAAAGAGCTATCCGAGGAGCACGGAATCGAGATTCAGCTTCACACCGATAAGATCACGACGAAACTGCCTCCGGAGATTGCCCTCTGCCTGTTTCGCGTCTTGCAGGAAGGGCTCCAGAATGCCGTCAAGCATAGCGGGTCACGGCACGTCGAGGTTTCCCTCAGGGGTGCAACCGATGTGATTGAGCTGACCGTGCGCGACTCGGGAATTGGCTTTGACCTCGAAGAGACCATAACCGGTAGCGGTCTAGGGCTAACGAGCATGAAGGAACGCCTGAAACTGGTCCATGGAGAATTCTTCATCGATTCCCGACCCGGGCGCGGCACTGTAATTCGCGCAAAGGTTCCGCTGCACTTTGGGACTCGGGCCGCGCACGCTGGAACCTGAGATGCGGTGGTTCCTCGAAGCATGGTCGGTGATTTCGCGCATCCCGTAATGTGCTGACCGCTTCCTTTGAGCCCATCAATCCGTCACTGACAAACCGTTGGCCTTCGAGGACTGCGGCGACGGCTGGGTATAAATCGTTTCCGGCTCGTGGTTTGTGGACATAGCCAAGCGCACCCGACCGGAGCGCCTCTTCCACGATTTCGGTGGAGCCCTCCTGGCTGAGAAAGACGATTCTGGATCTGGGAGCTAGCTCTCGAATCCGCCGCGCCGCCTCGATTCCGTTCAGTCCAGGAAGGCCAATGTCCATGAGGATCAGATCTGGATGCAATTCTCTTGCGCACCGAACCGCGTCCAATCCATCTGAGGTTTCACTTACGATTTGGAAGTCTGCCTTTTCCCGAAGCAAAGCTGATACGAACGCGCGGAAGGGCACAAAATCCTCTACGACGAGAACGCGGTTCATTGTTCGCATTGTCTAGCCTCCGCCGTTCTCCCTTTGGACAGCATCTACAATTTCTTTCACCCGTCATCAATCCGGTCGAGCCCGCATGTTGGACTAGGGGAATCCCTGTAGTCGGTCTCACGTCGGTTTGCCCGAGGTCGTCCAAACCCAAGAGCCGGCTGGTTTTCTAAGACAGGCTTACTGTAAGAAATGACAGTTGAGCCTTCTCGCGACGTATTCCAACCTCCGTAATTGGAAATTGTCCAGGTGTTGGGCAATTCCGCTCCGCTCGCCGGCCCCAGATTGCGTTCCACGCACCGTGGAACGGGCGGGGAAACTCACTCCAAAATGCGAGCGGCACTCGATAGCCAGAATTCCGGGGATGAGGTGCCAGATGAAACGCCGCGCACTGGTATTTTCGGTTGTCGGTTTACTTGCCGGAACTCTTTTTCCCGCGCGTGCCACGGCTCAGTCGGATTCCAATCAAAAGGTGGAAGAACTGCAAAAACAACTCGACGAACTGCGCAAACAAATGAGCAAGCTACAGGCACAGATCGGCGAACTGGAAAGCAAGACGGCGGAGGCTCCCGCCCCCCCGGCAGCCGCGTCCACCAAGCAGGAAGGCACCATTCAAGCGACGAAGCCTCCGCTTCAAGGCCAGACCTCCAAGCAAGTCGGGGAAGCGACGGCGACTCACGATACCTTCGCCGAAGACACTACGGCTGCTGCGCGCTTTGACAACGTCCCTCTTGATCCCAAATACCGCGGTTTTTTTCGCTTACCGGGTACCGAGACGCTTTTGAAGATTGGTGGCTACTTCAAAACGGATTTCATTTACGATCTCAAACCAGCCGGAAACACGGACGCGTTCGTCCCCTCTTCGATTCCCATCCCCTCGGTGGTTGGCGTGCACAATGCGAACGTTTCGATCCGTCCGACACGTCTGAGTCTCGACTTTAGAATTCCCACCACGAAACTTGGAGATGTGCGCTTCTATTTGGAAGGTGACTTGTTTGGGACGAATGCGACAACCCCACGCTTGCGCCACGCCTATGCTCAGGCGAGGAATCTCCTCATTGGCCAAACCTTTTCAAATTTCATGGATCCGGACGGGTTCCCCGATACGTTGGACTTCCAGGGGCCCAACGGCATGGTGAGCCTGCGAAATCCGCAGCTACGCTATGGATTCGCGCTGAGCCCAAGTACGACTTTTTACATCTCCGTGGAAAAGCCCAGTTCCGACGTGGAGTTCACGACTCCCCAATTCACAGCCCAGCCGAATGCTCCCAGCCCCGATGGCGCGCTCCGGCTCCGGCAGGAGTTCGAGCGCGGCCATTTCCAGATCGCCGGCGTGTTTCGCTCGATCGCAGCGTTCCTGCCAAACGGGAGAACGGATTCCGTTTTCGGCTGGGGCGTGAACACTTCGCTTGGTTTCGAGACTTTTGGCAGAGATAACGTAATTTTTGCGGTCGCCGCCGGGCATGGAATCTCGCGATACATTCAGGACACCTCGGGGCTGGGAATAGATGCCGAACCGGCATCGGGTGTCACCGCGCATTTACAAGCGACTCCTGCGGTCGGAGTCACCGGCTCGTATCAACATTATTGGCTGCGAAGATTGCGCTCGAGCGCCGTCTACTCCTACGCGGGAGTGCATAATACGGCCCTGTTCGATGTAGGCGCACCCGAGACCTACAACCACGCCACCTATCTTGGCTCCAACGTGATTTGGAACCCCTATGGGTCGTTCAACGTAGGTGCGGAGTTTCTCTACGGTTGGGCGATGGACCAAAACGGCCTAAAGGCCAATGCACCGCGCATTCAATTCAGCGCCAAGTACAGCTTTGTGAAGGTGGAGGCGGACCGGTAATAGCTTCTTCCTCGGCTCATTTCGCGTCGCCCCACGCGGACGATTCCGCGCTTCACAAGCGGAGAAGGGAATGAACCGGTTCTCACGAAGAAAGCAGATTGTAGTGGCTGCTTTAGTCCTGACGTTTACCGGCTTCGCGGGCGGCGTTTCGGCTCAAAAGCGCAGCCCCTTAGCCCCAAGAGGAAAAGAGGTGGGCTTGCGTCAATGGCTGGGAGCAAGAGTACTAGCAAAACCAGTTTGATTGGGCACTTGGGTAGCGTTGCGCCAGGACTCCCGAAACTTCTGAAGTATCAGAGGCGGAATTTATCACATGATTCTCTTGCTGGCCTGTCCGTGGCTGCCGTGGCCTTGCCTGTGGGTGTGGCTTATGCGCAACTCGCCGGATTCAATCCCGCGGTCGGATTATACTCAAGCATCCTTCCGCTCGTCGCCTACGCGATCTTTGGAACCTCACGACAATTGATCATTGGCCCTGATGCAGCCACCTGCGCGCTGGTGGCGGCATCGGTGGCTCCTCTGGCATCCGGTGATCAGCAGCTCTACGAATCTCTGTCAGTAACACTGGCTGTCCTGGCGGGCATCTTGTGCATCGGAGCCAGCTTCTTGAAGTTGGGCGCGCTCGCGGATTTCTTGTCGAAGCCAATCCTGGTCGGGTTCCTGAATGGAATCGCATTAAGCATCATTCTCGGTCAGATTGGCAAGATCTTTGGTTATTCCATAACCAAGGGAGGAATCGTACCGCGACTAATGGAATTTATTGAGAAACTCGGGCTTACACATTGGCCTACCCTTGCCGTAGGTTTGGGTACCTTTCTGGTCTTGCTGGTCGCGCCCCGGCTGTTTCGCGGATTTCCTGCAGCGCTCGCGGCCATCATCGTCGCGGCGATAGCCGTGCGCGTGCTGGGCCTGGAAGGGCAGGGCGTCAAAACCGTCGGCGACGTGCCGGCTGGGCTTCCTCATGTGAGAGTTCCACAGTTTCCCCTGGCCTTGCTGCCAAGCCTTTTTGGAGATGCTGCAGGGCTGGCGCTAGTCACCTTCTCGAGCATGATGCTGACCTCCCGCAGCTTCGCCTCCAAGAACAAATACGACATTGACGCTGACCGGGAGTTCGCGGCCCTGGGTCTGGCCAATGTGGCCTCCGGCCTTTCTCAGGGTTTTGCCGTCAGCGGCGCGGATTCTCGAACGGCCATGAGCGATGCGGCTGGCGGGCGTACGCAGGTTACCGGCATGGTCGCGGCCGCAACGATCATAGTTGTGCTGCTGTTTTTTACGGGCCCTCTCCGGTATGTCCCGGTTGCGGCTCTGGGTGCCGTACTCGTCAAATCGGCGGTGTCTTTGATCGATGTTTCGGCGCTACGCACAATCTATAAGATTGACAATCGGGAGTTCGCATTATCGGTCCTGGCCACGTTGGGTGTAGTTGCGGTTGGCGCGATTCAGGCGATTCTCGTGGCTGTGGTTTTGGCGATCCTGCGTTTCATAAGACTCGTGTCACGCCCAAAGATCGAGATCCTCGGAGAAGTGCAGGGCCTGCCAGGCCTTCATGCTATTGAGCGTCACCCCGAAGCCGCCACCATACCCGGTCTGATCCTTTTCCGTTTCAATGCGCCGCTGGTGTTTTTCAATGCCCCTTATTTCAAGCGCGAAGTGATGGCGGCTGCGGACGCTGCGGGCCCGTCCCTGAAGTGGCTCGTGCTTGATATGCTCCCGATTACGCTCGTCGATTCGACCGGCCTTCACACCGCCGAGGAAGTTGCGGACGTTTTGCAAGAGCGGGGCGTGCTTCTGGCCGCCGCGGGCCGGCAAACGGAATGGCGCCTTTGGGCGGAATCCCGGAAACGTGCCCCGAGCGACCGCAAAATACGGTTCTACCCCACATTCCGCGAGGTGATCAGCGCGTATCGGAAGGTCGAAGCTCTCCGGAGCGAGTCTCCATGAAGTCGGCGCGAATTGCCTTGAATTTACTCGGGCAGCACCGAAATCCGCGTCTTTGCGGTCGCGGGATTGCTGCGCGTGCTTCAGAGCCGAGTTCGCTACCTTTATCGGCGGTCAAGCGAGTGCTCGGCGCGCTCCTTTTTGCCGGCCTCTTCGTCACTTTCGTCACTCATAACCACTTGTTTGTTTCGGCCGGCCCATTCCGCGAAGCTCGTCCCGCTTCGCAGGACAGCAGCCTCCTTCGGGAGATCATCACCTCGGGCCGTCTCAGCGATCTGCGCTGGCCTGACTTTTCCGACTATCGGGCCCACCTTCAGAACCTCTACGAGCCGAGCTCTTTTAGCTTGCTGTGGATTGACCAAGGGCGGCCCACGCCACAAGCGCTAGCGATCATCGAAGTTTTGCAACAGGCGGACAGAAATGGATTGGATCCGGAAGATTATGACGGTTCCCGTTGGAAGGAGCGGTTGACACGAGAGTTGCAAGCCGGCAATGGCACGCGCTTCGATGTGGCTCTTTCCGTTTGCCTCATGCGCTATATTTCTGACCTGCACATTGGGAAAGTCAATCCGAGACATCTCGGATTTGGCCTCAGTGTTCAGAACAAAAAGTATGACCTTCCGCGATTCATTCGTGAACGTATTGTGGCCGGCCAAAATATCGAGGACACATTGGCTGCGGTCCAACCCGCTTTCCCAGGGTATAAGCGCACCTTGGCCGCGCTCCGCCACTACCTTGATATCTCCCACCAAGATGATAGTGAGCGGTTGCCCGCTCCTTCCAAGACGCTCGAACCGGGAGACCGATACGCCGGGGTGGCGCGGCTGACACGTTTGCTTCGGTTGTTAGGAGACCTGCCAAAAGATACGCCAGACTCGTCC